>PPYE01275728.1_pt1 | contig 16107 bp, 13 predicted proteins | sample 1559881 | NCBI WGS metagenome assembly PPYE01 (sample SAMN08240022, study PRJNA423297) | Human gut metagenome, whole genome shotgun sequencing project. | reverse complement strand
GCGGAGCGCGTCGGCGCGGAACAGGAGGAGCCGGCGGGAAAGCCCGCCGTCCACGCGGAAGATGCGGACGGCGGGCGGGCGGAAGGCGCACCCGCCGCGCCCGAAGGGCAGGCCGCCTCCGCATCGCCGGTATCCTCCGTGCCGGAAAAAGACGAGCCGCCTGCACGCAAGGCAGGGAAGCTTCGCTTCGTCATGCCGTGGGAGAGGTGACAGGATACGCAACACGGGCGCGCGCACGGACACCGTACCGCTTGGAAAACGGGAACTGCGGCAGAGGCAAACGGGCAGGCTCCGCTTTTACTTTGATTGGCCTGTCTTTTTTATGGGGGCGGACCGTGCGGCATCTGCGAGTGCGGCGAGATAGTGTGCCGTGGGGAAGAGCGCCGTGGGGCTCGCTTCGAATTTCGGATTGTGGAGCGGTGCGGAAAGGCCCGTGCCGACGAGAAGGAATGCGCCGGGGATATACTCCTGATAAAAGGCGAAATCCTCGCCGATGAGCGCGACTTCAGCAGGGAGGACGGCGAGACCCTCCGCTTCGGCAACTTTGCTCGCGAGGAGCGTCCAAGCGGGATCGTTGTCCGTCGCAGGCGGCCCCGCATACCAGTCCGATTCGAGCCGCGCGCCGCCTGCTGCCGCCGCGCCCTCGGCGATGGCGCAGACGCGCTCGCGGATGCGCGTGCGATCCGCAGCGGACAGGCTGCGCGTTGTGCCCTCGACGAAGGCCGTTTCGGGAAGAACGTTCCACGTATTGCCCGCTTCGACGTGCGTGACGCTCACGAGTCCTGCCGAGAATGGGTCAAGGCTGCGCGAGACGACCGTCTGCACCGCCTGCACGAAAGCGGCGGCGATGGGGATTGGGTCGATGCCGCGGTTTGGGTGCGCCGCATGCGTTCCCTTGCCGCAGAAACGGAACTGAAAGCGATCGACGGACGCCGTGACGGCGCCCGCGCGGATGCCGACGGCGCCGACTTCGAGCGCGGGCGCCGCATGGATGCCGAAAATCGCAGAGACGCCGTCGAGCGCGCCCGTCTTCAGCACGTCCTTCGCGCCGCCGGGCGCTTCCTCCGCAGGCTGGAACACGATGCGCACGCGTCCCCTGCGCGCCCCTGCGCGCTCCTTTTCGCGCTCCTTTAGGAGAAGCGCTGCGCCGAGCACGGCAGCCGTGTGGAAGTCGTGCCCGCAGGCGTGCATCTTCCCGAACGCCTCTGAGCGGTAGGGGAGATTCGTCTGCTCCTCGACGGGAAGCGCGTCGATGTCGCAGCGGATCGCGATGACGGGATCGCCCTCGCCGACCTCTGCGATGAGCCCCGTCGCGAGCGGAAGGTCGAGGATGCGTACATGGGCCGCGAGGAGCGCCGTGCGCACGCGCTTCGTCGTCTCGAACTCCTCATGGGAAAGTTCCGGGTGGCGGTGCAGCCAGCGAAATTCCTCGGTGATGGTCTTTTCAATCCGCTCGTTTTTGTCCGCCATACGCGTTCTCCTTTATACCATATAAACGAAGTAGGTTACAAAGCCATTGTATTTTTTTGCAGGCAGAATGTCAATAGAAAAAGCGGGCGCATTCCGATGGCGGAATGCGCCCGCCGCTTTCCTTTTATCCGCTTGTCCGCAGATCCTTAGAAGTTATCTGCCGAAATCTCAAAGAAGCTCTTCGGATGCCCGCATGTCGGACAGATTTCCGGTGCCTTCTTGCCGACGATGATGTGCCCGCAGTTGCGGCACTCCCAAATCTTGACCTCGCTCTTTTCAAAGACCTGCGCCGTCTCGATGTTTTTGATGAGTGCGCGGTAGCGCTCCTCATGGTGCTTCTCGATCGCGCCGACGAGACGGAACTTCCGGGCGAGCGCCTTGAAGCCCTCCTCCTCTGCCGTCTTCGCGAAGCCTTCGTACATGTCCGTCCACTCGTGGTTCTCGCCGTCTGCGGCATCGTTTAGATTCGACAGCGTATCGTTGATCCCCGCGAGCTCGCGCAGCCACATCTTCGCGTGGTAGCGCTCGTTTCCGGCGGTCTTCAGAAAGATGGCAGCCATCTGCTCATAGCCGTCCTTCTGCGCCTGCGATGCGAAGTACGTATACTTGTTCGTCGCCATGCTCTCGCCCGCAAATGCGGCAAGCAGGTTCTTCTCCGTCTGCGTTCCCGCGTAAGCGGTCTTTTTTTCTGCCATGGTAAGCCCTCCTGTCATTCCAAGGAAGCACGGATAAGCTGGCCTCCCAAACAGATGTAGCGTATCCGTACCGATCCAGGCGACTTCATGTTATCCATGATTCCATAATTAATAATACTTCTTTATTATACCATGGCGCGCCTTTTTGTCAACGTGGCATCCACTCCATCCTTGATTTGCCGGGGCTCCTATCCTTCTTCTCACAAACTCAAAAAGTGTGCTCGAGCACTTCGTGTAGATAAAATATTGTGAAATATCGAAATGAGAATTGACAAGACGATTAAAATGATATATTATAGCGATAAAATAAGAAAGAAAAAATTTAATCAATTTTCTTTCTATGGAAACGGCATCGCATTAAGAATCCTTAATTGTGTACGAGCATATTTTAAGGAAATGGATGTCGGGCGAGGTGGGAATCATGGGAAGAGGAAAGGGTGCAAAACGATGAAAAAGATTCTTGCTTTAGTACTGACCGTTATGATGATGATGGTTGCTGCCGGCTGTGGCGGCGGAGCGACGAAATCCTCCGGGTCTGGGACCGGATCGGGGGGCAAGCAGATTACGATGGGATTTTCGCAGATTGGCGCGGAGTCCGAGTGGCGTACGGCGAACACGGAATCCATCAAGAAAGCGGCCGAGGCGGCAGGTATCAACCTTCAATTCTCAGATGCGCAGCAGAAGCAGGAGAATCAAATCAAGGCCATTCGCTCCTTCATTGCGCAGGGGGTGGACATTATCGCCTTTGTGCCAATCGTGGAGACGGGATGGGACACCGTGCTGAAAGAAGCGAAGGATGCGAAGATTCCCGTGATAGTCGTGGACCGCGATGTCAAGCTCAGCGACGATTCGCTTTATGCTGCGAAGCTCGGAACGGATTCTCTTTCCGAGGGCAAGAAAGTCTTTGACTGGATCGACTCGTACATGACGAAGGAAAACAAGAAGCCGCGCGATGGCGGAAGCCAGTTCAATATTGTCATTTTGGAAGGAACGGTCGGTTCGTCGGTTGCCATTCGTCGCCAGGAAGGATTCAAGACGGAGATGGAAGCCTCGCAGAATGCTTCCAAGTACAACATCCTTGCCTCCCAGACGGGCGAGTTCACGCGCCAGAAAGGGCAAGAGGTCATGGAGTCCTTCCTGAAATCGAACCGCGACAAGATTGACATTCTCTTTGCACACAACGATGATATGGCACTCGGCGCAATCCAAGCGATTGAGGCTGCAGGCCTCCGGCCTGGCAAGGATATCACCATCGTGTCGGTCGATGGAGTCAAAGGCATCTTCCAAGCCATGATCGAGGGCAAGGCAAACTGTACGATCGAGTGCAATCCGCTCCAAGGCGATCTGCTCATGGAGACGGCAAAGAAGGTTTTGGCCGGAGAGAAGGTCGAGAAGCTCGTCTATGTCGATGAAGGAATATTCCCTGCCGATGTAGCGGAAAAGACATTGCCAGAGCGCAAATACTAAGAAATTCGCCTGTCGCGTGCGGGCAATCGGAAACGGCAGAAAAATGCCGCGCCTAGATGGATGCAAGGGGCGGCATTTTTGCATCTTTGCACGCTGTGTGTGGAAAGGGGAGGAGCGGCATGACAGGAGCGCTGCTGGAAATGCGGCAGATTGAAAAGGAGTTCCCAGGCGTCCGTGCGCTTTCTGGCGTCGATTTCACGCTGAACGCTGGCGAGATCCATTCTTTGATGGGAGAGAACGGCGCAGGCAAGTCCACGCTCGTCAAGGTTCTTACGGGGGTCTATCAGAAGGATGGCGGCACGATTCGCATGAACGGCAGGGAAATCGCACCGCGCACGCCAAAGGAAGCGCAGGAGTGCGGCATCTCGACCGTTTATCAGGAAGTCAATCTATGCCCAAACCTGACGGTTGCAGAGAATATCTTTATTGGGCGCGAGCCGAAACGATATGGATGGATCGACTGGCGGGCGGTGAACGCGCGCGCGCAGGCACTTCTTGAACGCTTGGACGTGCGGATTGATGTGACGCGGACGCTCGATCATTATTCGGTCGCCTTGCAGCAGATGATTGCCATTGCCCGCGCAGTCGATATCGAGGCGAAAATCTTGATTCTTGACGAGCCGACATCCTCGCTCGATGAGCAGGAGACAGAACGGCTGTTCAAAATCATCCGTCACCTCCAAAAAGAGGGCATGGGCATTATTTTCATTTCGCATTTTTTAGAGCAGGTTTACACGCTTTGCGATCATGTGACGATTTTGCGAAATGGCGAGCTGGTCGGCGCCTATGAGACAGCAAGGCTGCCGCGCTTAGAGCTTATCGCGAAAATGGTCGGCAAAGAGGTTGGCGATGTTCGCACGATGGGCGAGGCGGGAGAAAAGAGTGAGCCGAAGGAAGAGGTCTTCTTAGAAGCAAAGGCAATCGGCGCTACAGGCGTACTCGAAACGGTCGATATGAAGATACACAAGGGCGAGGTCATTGGCATCGCAGGGCTTTTGGGCTCGGGACGCACGGAGACAGCAGAGCTTCTGTTTGGCATCCATGCGATAGACAGGGGCTCCCTTTTTGTCAAAGGAAAACCGTGGCATCCAGATGGGCCGATGGCGGCAATGCGGCAGAAGATTGGGTTTTGCCCGGAAGATCGCAAAGCAGCAGGCATCATCGGGGATCTGACCGTACGCGAGAACATTATTCTCGCGATGCAGGCGAAGGAGGGCATCCTGCGCCATATCCCGTATGCGGAGCAGGCACGCATAGCGGATGACTGCATCAAGCTGCTCAAAATCAAGGTGTCGGGACGTGACCAACTCATCAAGAATCTGTCGGGCGGGAACCAGCAGAAAGTCATTATTGCGCGCTGGCTCGCGACGCAGCCCGATCTGCTGATTCTCGATGAGCCGACCCGTGGCATTGACGTCGGCACGAAGGCGGAGATCCAGAAAATGGCGATTGCGCTTGCGAAGAAGCGAGGCATGTCGGTCGTGTTCATTTCATCGGAGATGGATGAGATGGTGCGCACCTGCACGAAGCTCATCGTTCTGCGCGATCGGCGCAAAGTGGCGGAACTGGCAGGCGATGCGGTGAGCATGGACGCATTGATGAAAGCGATTGCGGGAGGTGCGGCGTGATGAAGAGCTTAAAAAAGTTTGCAGGCAGTTCGCTTTTCCTGCCCGTCGTCAGCCTGCTCGTCCTGCTCCTTTTCAACGCCTGCTTTGTGGATGGGTTTCTCTCCCTTCAGGTCACCGAGGACGGCAGGCTCTACGGGCGCCTTATCGACATTCTGACCCGTTCCAGCTCGCTCATCATTTTGGCGCTTGGCATGACGTTCGTCATTGCGACGAGCGGCATCGATATTTCGGTCGGCGCGGTTGTCGCGATTTCGGCGGCTGTCGTCTGTATGCTGATCGGCGGGCGCGGCGACGGCGTGGCGGAGACACCAATGGCGCTCGCGATGCTTGCGTCGGTCTGCGTGGGCATTCTCTGCGGCGCATGGAACGGGCTTCTCGTCGCGAAGTTCAAGATTCAGGCGGTCGTCGCAACACTGATCTTGATGACGGCGGGGCGAGGCGTCGCCCAGCTTCTGACGGAAGGACAGATTATCACAGTCTACTACAAGCCGTTCGCGTATATTTCCGGTGTGCTTCCGGGGATGCCGCTTCCGACAAATCTCTTTATCGCACTTTTGATGGTGCTGCTCGTCGTATTCCTGATGAAGCGGACGAGCATCGGATTGTTTGTCCAGTCGGTTGGCATCAATCCGACGGCGGCGCGGTTTGCGGGCATCAACGTCACACTCGTCCTGTTCCTTGTCTATGCGTTTTCCGGCTTTTGCGCAGGCGTTTCGGGACTCATCGAAAGCTCGTTGATTCGTGCGGCGGATGCGAACAACGCAGGGCTCAACATGGAGATGGATGCGATTCTTGCCGTCGCGCTCGGCGGCACGCTGCTTTCGGGCGGAAAGTTTTATGTTGGCGGCTCGGTCATCGGCGCTGTCACGATCCAGACGCTTACGACGACGATGTATGCGCTCGGCGTTTCAGCGGATCAGCTTCCGGTCGTCAAGGCGATCGCCGTCGTCGTGATTTGCCTGATTCAGTCGAAAAAGGCGCAGGACATGTTTGATCGGTTCAAGGCACGGCGCGCGAAAAAGCATGCGGGCAGAAAGGCGGTGGATGCGCTATGAAACGATATCTGAACCGGCTGATTGCCTCGCCGTATTTTTCATTCTTTGTCACAGTCCTTTTGTTCCTTGCGCTCTACGGCGTGGGCATGGCCATGTACAAGGGATTCATGCGCCCGCAGGTGTTTTTTAATCTCTTTATTGACAATGCGGCGCTTATCATTGTCACGGTCGGCATTACCTTCACGTTGATTATCGCAGGGATTGACCTCTCGGTCGGCGCTGTGCTCGCACTGGTCTGCATGGTGCTCGCTTGGCTGCTTGAGAATACGGGCATGCCCCTTCCCGTCGCCGTCGGGCTCGTGCTTTTCATGGGGACGGCCTTCGGCGCAGTGCAGGGCTTTATTATCACGAAGTTCGACTTGCAGCCGTTTATCATCACCCTGGCTGGCATGTTCTTCTGCCGCGGGCTCACGGCGGTCATCTCGCGCGATACGATTATCATCACCAATCCGACGTGGGTCGCCATTGCGAGCTATCGCATCGATCTCGGTATTGGATTCCTCTCGGTCGGGGCGATTGTCGCACTGCTTACGATCGTCGTATCTGCCGCCCTGCTCGGCTTCACGCGCTTTGGGCGCACGCTTTTTGCCATTGGCGGCAGTGAGTCCTCGGCTGCATTGATGGGGCTTCCTGTCTTTCGTTCGAAGGTGCTTGTCTATACGGTGGCGGGCTTTTGCTCCTCGCTCGGCGGCCTTGCCTACAGTCTCACCATGTTGACCGGTTACAACTTGCATGGGCTTGGCATGGAAATGGACGCCATTGCGTCTTCCGTTATCGGAGGGACGCTGCTGACGGGAGGCGTTGGCTTCATTCCGGGCGCACTCGTCGGGGTTCTGATCCAAGGTGTCATTTTGACCTTTATTAGCTTTCAAGGAACGCTTTCCGCATGGTGGACAAAGATTGTTGTAGGAGCGCTTCTTTGCGTCTTCATTATCATGCAGGCATTCATTACGGAGCAAAAGGGCAAGTTATCTTCCGAAAGCTCGATGGAAGGGAACGAGGCAGCAGGCCCGCCCGCAAAACCGTAAAATCGAAGGGAAACGTCCTCTGTTGCGGAGCAATGCGCAGCGGAGGGCGTTTTCATTGTGCTGTGCGCGGTTCGGGCAAAAGAAGATACGGCTCATACAGAGACGGCAGGAATTGTCCCGCAACGGCTTGGGGTTCGGACTGCGCCGCGAATTGACACCGCCCTATAAGAAATGCTATGATGGACGAGGGAATCAGGACAAGTTCTCCAAACTCAAAACGAGGCCGGCAGCACGCGGATGCAAGCCCGCCCAATAGGGCTTTTTCTTGGTGCTTGGACAAAGCTAGATAAAGGCGCGGAGTCGTCCGCTTGCTACAGTTTTATGAGGAGGAGCGATATGATCGAACGCTACACCCGACCGGAAATGGGACACCTTTGGTCGATTGAAAACGAATGGCAGCAGATCCTAAACGTCGAGATGGCGGCATGCGACGCGATGGCGGAGCTCGGCGAGATCCCGAAGGAAGCCGCGAAGAACATCCGCGCGAGGGCGAAGTTTGAGGTGCCGCGCATCCGCGAGATCGAGTCGGTCACACACCACGATATCATCGCGTTTCTGACGAACGTCGCAGAGCACGTGGGCGAGGACTCGAAGTACATCCACAAGGGGCTCACGTCGTCTGACGTAAAGGATACGGCGATCTGCATGATGATGCGCGATTCGGCGGACATCATCCTCGGAGACCTGCGACAGTTCCGCGAGGTGCTGCGCCGCCGCGCGAAAGAATTCAAGCACACGCCGTGCATCGGACGCACGCACGGCATCCACGCCGAGCCGATGACGTTCGGCCTAAAGCTCGTGCTTTGGAGCGCGGAGATCGAGCGCGACATCGAGCGCGTCGAGCGCGCGAAGAAAAGGGTCTCCGTCTGCAAGCTTTCGGGCGCGGTCGGCACGTACTCGAATATCGATCCGAGGATCGAGGAGATGGTCGGAAAGGCGCTCGGGCTCACGCCGGTTCGCCTCGCGACGCAGGTCATCCAGCGCGACCGCCATGCCGAGTACATGACGACGCTCGCGATTGTCGCCTCGACGCTCGAAAAGATCGCGACGGAGGTGCGCAACCTCCAGCGCACGGACATCCGCGAGGCGGAGGAGTATTTCTCTCCGGGGCAGAAGGGCTCGTCCGCGATGCCGCACAAGCGCAATCCGATCAACTGCGAGCGCATTTCGGGCATGGCACGTCTCGTGCGCGGCAATGCCGTTGCAGCGCTTGAGGATATCACGCTTTGGCACGAGCGCGACATCTCCCATTCGTCCGTTGAGCGCGTCATCCTGCCGGACAGCACGATCAATGTGGACTACTGCACGAAGAAGCTCACGGACATCATCGACAAGCTTCTCGTCTACCCCGACAAGATGCTGCACGACATGGAGCGCACGGGCGGGCTTATCTACAGCCAGCGCATCATGTTGACGGTCGTAGGGAAGGGCGTCCTGCGCGAGGACGCGTACAAGTGGGTGCAGCGCAACGCGATGAAGCGCTGGATGGAAGGACAGGATTTCCGAACGAGTGTCGAGAACGATCCCAACATCACGAAATATCTGACGAAGGAAGAGATCGATGACTGCTTCGACTATAAGTACTTCCTGCGCCATGTCGATATGATTTTTGAGCGTTTCGGCCTGTAAGCCGGGAATCTAGTAGGAGGGGTTTTCATGTCTTGTGTAGTCGTGACAGGCACGCAGTGGGGCGATGAAGGCAAGGGCAAGATCGTCGACTATCTCGCGCAGCAGGCAAACGTCGTCGTACGCTTCCAAGGCGGCAGCAATGCCGGCCATACGGTCGTCGTAGGCGGCGAGGCATACAAGCTGCGCCTCATGCCGTCGGGCATCTTGTACAAGGGATCGCTCTGCGTCGTAGGAAACGGCGTCGCATTCGATCCGATGATCATGCTCGAAGAGATGGACGCCTTGAAAAAACGCGGCATTGACCTCTCGGGCATCCGCATTTCGAATCGCGCGCACGTCGTCCTTCCCTATCATCGCATCATGGACGGCGTCGGCGACGAGGCGCGCGGCAAGGAGAAGATCGGCACGACGAAGCGCGGCATCGGTCCCTGCTACATGGATCGCGACAACCGCATCGGCATCCGCGTCTGCGATCTCATGGATAAAGACGAGCTGGCGAAGCGGCTCAAGGAAAACATGACACGCAAGAACAAGGAACTCCAGGCGCTATACGGCCATGAGCCGCTCGACTACGATGCCGTCCTCGCCGAATACCTCGGCTACGCGGAGCGGCTGCGTCCCTACGTATGCGATACGATTGCCCTCCTGAACGAGGAAATCAAGGCGGGCAGCAAGATCCTCTTCGAAGGCGCACAGGCGACGATGCTCGACATCGACTACGGCACGTATCCCTACGTCACGGCATCGCATCCGATTTCGGGCGGCGTCGGCGTCGGCGCAGGCGTCGCGCCGAATCGGATCGACAAGGTCGTCGGCATCGTCAAGGCGTACTGCACGCGCGTCGGCGAGGGACCGTTCCCGACGGAGCAGCTCAACGCCATCGGTGAGAAGATCCGTACGGATGGGCACGAGTTCGGCGTCGTCACGGGGCGCCCGCGCCGCACGGGCTGGCTCGATGCCTGCGTCGTCCGCTACGCGGGGCTGCTCTCGGGCATCGACTACATGGCGGTCACGCGTCTTGATATCCTCGACGACTTCGATGAAATCAAGATGTGCGTCGCCTACAAGTACAAGGGCGAGATCCTGAACGAGATTCCCGCGAGCCTCAAAGTCCTCGCCGAAGTCGAGCCCGTCTACGAGACGTTTGCGGGCTGGAAGACGAGCATTCGCAAGGTACGCAGCTACGATGACCTGCCGGAGAAAGCAAAGCAGTATCTGACGCGCATGGCGGAGGTCACGGGCATCGCGCTCGGCATCGTTTCCGTCGGGCCGAACCGCGATGAGACGATTGTCCTTGCCAAGGATATTTTCTGAGCCGCGCTGAAGTCGGGCAAAACGAAGGCAGACCAAAAGCGCCCTGCACGGGGAACTCCCTCGTGCAGGGCGCTTGTTGCGTTCCGTCTATTTCGTGTACCACGTGTATATCGCCTGCGTTCCGCAGTTTTCTTTTCCTTGCGCGGCGAGCTCGTCGTAGAGCTTCTTCGCGAGCTTTAGCCCAGGCAGGTCGAGATGCATTTCTTCGGCGGACTCGATGGCGATGCGCATGTCCTTGATGAAATGCTTGATGTAGAAGCCGGGACTCATGTCGCCCTTGAGCATGCGCGGTGCGAGGTTTGAGAGCGACCACGAGCCTGCCGCTCCCGTTTCGATCGTCTCCTGCACGGCGACGGGATCAAGCCCGCTCGCCTTCGCGTACGCCATGGATTCTGCGACGCCGAGCATGCCTGCGGCGATGGCGATCTGGTTGCACATCTTCGCGTACTGCCCGCTTCCCGCTGCGCCGAAGTAGCGGATCGTCTTGCCCATCGCGGAAAAGACAGGCATTGCCGCGTCAAACGCTGCCTTGTCGCCGCCGACCATGATGGCGAGCGTGCCGCCCTTCGCGCCGAGGTCGCCGCCCGATACGGGCGCGTCGAGCGAGTCGATGCCGTGCTCCTTCGCGGCCGCGTAGAGCTTCTTGGCGAGCCACGGGCTGGACGTCGTCATGTCGATGACGATGCCGCCGTGCTTTCCGGCAAAGATGCCGTTTTCGCCGCAGTAGACTTCCTCGACGTCTTTCGGATAGCCGACCATCGTGATGACGAGATCCGACGCTGCGGCAAGCTCCTTCGGCGAGTCCGCCCAATGGGCGCCCTCTTGGAGCAGGGACTTTGCCTTCGCCTTCGTGCGCGTGTAGACGGTGAGCGGGAACCCCGCCTTCATGAGATTGCGCCCCATGCCGCCGCCCATGACGCCGACGCCGACGAGGCCGATGGTAGTAGACATAATGCAGGCTCCTTTCCTGTGCTAGGATTGTAGTTCCTTTATGTAAGAAACGAATTTATGGATGGTCCATATTCGATTCTGCCTGGTTCGTGGAAACGTCTTGATATACGGTTTCGGCACGACAAGCACGACGCATTCCTCCTGCATTTCATCCATTTGTGCGGACGAAATGCCTTGCTGGAGTGTGCAGAGGTATTTCGGCTTGCTGCGAAGGCGGTTGGCCTCATTGAGCACTTGCCGCCAGCGGTCTTTGCAGGTGGTTTTTGCAGCAAGTGTGCAGAGTTTTTCGGTCGGAAAAGAAATGTCGTGGTACTTCTCTGCGGAAGGAAAAAGAAAGTCCGGCTTTTTCTTTCCTTCCGTTTCCATTCTACACGGCTTTTTTATTTGGTGCAATGTGTCTGCAAAGAAAAACCATCCCATACGAAAGGATGGGATGGTTTGTGGGATATGCTGCGATGGAATGTCCGTTTAGAGCGGCTGCCCGTCTACCAGCTCATCGTCGCGCCGCAGGACGAAGAAGGCGTAGATGCTCGCGGCGCAGACGATGCCGGAGATGACGAGGAAGGTATGCTGGTAGCCGATGCTGTCGTGCAGGGCGCCGAGCGGCGTGGAGAAGAGGATCTGCCCGACCTGCGCGGCGATTTGGAAGCCGACCATGTAGAGGGTGGCGGAGATGCGCGTGTCGAAGTGCAGCGTGAAGTAGCGGAAGATCGCGAGGATGAAGAGTGCGGTCTCCGGGGCGTGCAGGAGCTTCACTGCTGCGATGCCAAAGGGGTTCGTGACGAGGCCGCAGAGGCCGATGCGCACGATCATGATGCAGCAGCCGAGCAGGATGGCGCGGCGCACACCGATCTTGTGCATGAGAATCGGCACGAGGCTCATCATGAGGGATTCAAGGAAGACTTGGATGGAGTTCAGGACACCGTAGGCGCGCGCCCCGTCCGCTGGGGTTGCAAAGAACTTCGTGAAGAATTCGGGGAACATCTGCTGGTCAAAGACCGTGTAGAATGTCCAGCTCACTAGGATGAAGACAATCATTTTCCAAACTTCGACGAGGCGGAAGACGTGGAGAATTTCGCGAAGGGAGGGCGTCTTGCTGCCCTTTTGGCTCTCGGACTTGTCCTCGTATTTTTCGCGCGCCGCAGGATTGCTTTCGGGCTTTAGGAAAAGGAGTGTCGCGCCGAGGATGGCAGCAATGATGCTGCCCGTCCAAAAGACGAGGTAGGGATTCACGGTGAAGAGGAAGCCTGCGCTGAGCGCGGAGATGGCGTAGCCAAACGAGCCCCATGCCCTTGCCTGCCCGTATTCGAAGTGGAAGCGGCGGCTCATGCGCTCCGTGATGGCCTCTAGGACAGGGCACGCCGCGAGGTAGGCGACGGAGAGGTAGAGGGAGCCGATCGCCGCGCCGAGGAAGAAATTCGCCTCGAGCATGGGGACGTAGACCCAAGTGAAGAACGGCGCGAGCAGGATCTCACAGGCGACGAAGAACGCGAGCAGCGTCTTTTTCATGCCGAGCTTGTCCTGGATCGAGCCGTATACGAACATGAGGACGAGCGCGACGGCGGAGTTGAAGGAGTAGATCGTGCCGACCTCGGCGCCAGAAAAGCCCTGCTTCGTCGTGAGCCAGATCTGGAAGAACGACCACCAGATGCCCCAGCCCGCGAAGAACAGAAGGATTTGGAGCGAGCTTGCGCGGTAGAATGGATTGGAAAAGGCCTTTGTGTGCATCGTGCTCATTTTGTTTCCTCCTCGGCGGCGTCCGTGCCGTAGGTGTTTGTCTCTGCTTCAAGCGCGTAAATCGCGCCCTCTTGTGCTGCGGCTGTGAGCGTCACGTTCCCCGCAAAGTAGATGCGCTCGGTGAACGTCGTCTCGCCGTCATTCACGAAGACTTCGACGGAGCTTTGGTCCAGGAAGGCGCGGACGGCGTGCGGCGCGGCGGAAAGCGTGCAAGCGCGCACGCCGTCTTTCGTCTTTCGCGTGAGCACGAGACGGTTTTTCTCCGCCTCCCATGCGAGGGACAGGCCGTGCGTGCCGTCGGTCAGCGTGAGCAGGACGGCGGGCGCTGCATCAAAGCGGAGGCAGATTTCCGCCTTGCGCGGCAGCGCGTAGGCCTTTCCCGCTTCCCACGCGCCGTCTTGCAGCGTTTTTTCCCGCAGGCTCTCCATCTCGCGGATTGGCGACTGGTACACCTTTCCGCCTGCGAGGCGAAGCGTGCGGGGGATGGTGAGCGCGCCCGCCCAGCCGTCTTCCTTTTCGTGCATCGGTGAGTCCCACGCCGCCATCCACGCCATCATGACGCGCCTGCCATCGGGCGTTTCCATCGTCTGCGTCGCGTAGAAGTCATGGCCGCGGTCGATTTCGACGAATTTGCCGTGCGCGAGCACATGCGTCTCTTTGTCAAGCGTGCCGACGAGGTAGCCGGTCTGGTTGAGGTTGCGGTAGTCGTCGCCCGATGCTTCAAGCCCCTGCGGGCTCATGAGGAGGACATACTTGTCGCCGAGCGGGAAGAAGTCGGGGCATTCCCACATGTAGCCTTCGGTCTTCTCGTTTTCGGATTTCGCGAGCACGGAGCAGCGCGTCCAGTCGATGAGGTCCGGCGAGCGGTAGAGGAGCGCCCTGCCGCAGCCGTCCGCTCCCTGGCTTCCGACGACCATGTAGAAGGTGTCCCCCTCGCGCCATACCTTCGGGTCGCGGAAGTGCTTCGTGTTGTCCTTCGGCACGCGCAGCACGGGATTCCCCTCGTATTTCGTGAAGTGGATGCCGTCCTCGCTGTAGGCGAGGTTCTGGTCCTCGTAGAATGCCTCGGGATCTTTCGGGTCGATGTAGTGATGGCCGGTGTAGATGAGCCAAAGCTTGCCGTCATGGGGGACGGCGCTTCCCGAGAAGCAGCCGGACTCCATGTCGCTGGGCGCAAGCGCAGCCGGCAGCGTCTCCCAGTGCACGAGGTCCGTGCTCCTCGCGTGCCCCCAGTGCATCGGCCCCCACTCGGCGGCATAGGGGTAATACTGGTAGAAGATATGATAATAGCCTTTGAAGTAGGAAAAGCCGTTCGGGTCGTTCATCCAGCCGCCCTTCGTCATCAGGTGGTAGCCGAGACGGTAGCGTTGGTTCGTGACGTGCATCTCTTGTTTCATCGAGGCATCTCCTTTGTCAAAACCAAAAACAAATCAGACGAAATCCATTTAGTGAACCGGTTCGATACCCGTATCATAGCGATTAAACAATAAAATGTCAATGGCTTTCCGACAAAATTCTTACCAAATCGCCTGCTTCGCGAAAGACCACGTGGCAGAAGGCAAAAAAAGAAACCCGCTTCAGCAGGTTTCTCCTTTGATGAGCGAGGGCTTCAGTATCCATGGCAGCGTGTCTTTTGTGCCCTCGGCACGGGCGACGATTTTCTTTGCGGCAAGCGCGGCGAGGCCTTCAATGGGCTGGCGCACGGCTGTGACGGTCTGCGCCCCGATGCGCGTGAGGCTCGTGCCGTCGTAGGCGAGGAGCTTCACGTCGTTCGGGACGCGCCGACCGTGCGCGGCGGCGGCGCGCAGGCAGCTCGCGATCGCGAGGTCGGAGCCGAACACGCCGTCGGCAGCCGGGAAGCGGGCGAAGAGTTCGTCCGCGGCCTGCAGGAAGTCGCGGTAGGCGAAGGCGTTCCACTTCATTTCGATCTGGTGCACCGCGGCGCCGCTCTGGCGCATGGTCTCGGCAAAGACGCGATGGTAGTCATTGGCAGGGGTCGCGACGCCCTGATAGCCCATGATGGCGACGACGTGCCGGCAGCCGCGCCGCAGGAATGCCTCGGCGGCGAGCTGCCCGCCGTATTGGTGGTCCGCGTGCACGATGGGGATGTCTTCGCGGAGGAATCGGTCAAATGCGATGATCGGTCGGTCAAGGTTCGCGTACAGCGCGGTGTCGAGCGTATGCGCGCCCATGATGATGCCGTCCATCGTCTTTCGTCGCAGCATATCGAGGAAAGCGCGCTCGGCGTTGTCCTTTTCCTTCGTGCAGCAGAGGAGCGTCTTGTAGCCGAGCGCGTAGAGCGCGGATTCGAGCGATTCCAGAAGCTCGCTGAAAAACGGGTGGGAGACGGAGGGGACGATGACGCCGACGGTCTTGGTCCGGCTTAGCGAGAGATTTCGCGCGACCTCGCTCGGAACGTAGCGGAGCTTTTCCATTGCCGCCTCGATTTTTCGGCGCGTCGCGGCAGAGACGTAGCCCTTGTTGTTGAGGACGAGGGAGACGGTGCTCGCGGCGACACCTGCCTCTCTCGCCACGTCTTTGATCCGCGCCATCAGGAAAGCGGTTCGATGCGCGGCTTCTCTGTGCCCTCGATGCACGCCTTCGTGACGATGACCTTGCGCGGCTCGCTGCTCTTTGGAATGTCGAACATGATGTCGAGCATCGTATCCTCGATGATGCCCTTGAGGCTGCGCGCGCCCGTCTTGCGCTCGATGGCCTTCTTCGCGACGGCGCGCAATGCCGCTTCCTCGAATTCGAGCGTGACGCCGTCCATCGCAAGGAGCTTTTCGTACTGCTTCACGGGTGCGTTTTTCGGCTCGGTCAGGATGCGCAGCAGCGCGTCCTCGTCGAGCGTTTCGAGCGTGCAGATGACGGGCAGGCGGCCGATGATCTCCGGGATGATGCCGTACTGCATGAGGTCTTCTGGGCGCACCTGATGGATGAGCTCGTCGAATTTCGTCTTTTCCGACGCGCCTTTCGCGTCCGCGCCGAAGCCGATCGAGGCGGCGTTCTTGTTGACGCGCTTTCCGATGACGTCCTCGATGCCGACGAATGCGCCGCCGACGATGAAGAGGATGTTCGTCGTGTCGACTTTGATGGTCGGGGCCTCGGGGTGCTTGCGCTGGCCGCGGGC
>PPYE01644225.1_pt1 | contig 16112 bp, 17 predicted proteins | sample 1559881 | NCBI WGS metagenome assembly PPYE01 (sample SAMN08240022, study PRJNA423297) | Human gut metagenome, whole genome shotgun sequencing project. | reverse complement strand
CCGTGGTGCATCGCCTGGCCGTGGGTGTCGGCGTCTGCGTGGTGTTCGTGGCTGGCATGATCCGGGTGGTGGGTGTGGTAGCCGTGCTCGTTGCTCATGGAAGTGAGGATACCCCTAGGGGGTATGGGTGTCAAGGGGGTGTCGCCAACGAGCGCTGTGGGGGTGGCGACACGCATCCCCCAATGCGGCGCGCCCAGCCCCGGCCCGCCGTAGGGTGGAGGCAGCACACAGGTAAGGAGGGGACATGAAGCGACGCCCGCGTCGGCGCTACCGCGCGATCCGCCGTGTCCCCCAGGCCTACCCCGGTCTCTATCTGCGCCTCAAAGTCGCACCCATCGTCCCAGCCCTCGCGGCCACGGTCGCCGTCGGCGCGCTCGCGGACATCTCCGCGCTGCCGCAGGACGTTCGCGCCCGCGCGCGTTCCCTCTCCGACGACATGGGCACAGTGATCAGCGAGAAATCGCAGCGCATCTTCTTCGATACCCCCGGCCTCGACACACTCCTCATCCGCTCCCTCTCACACGTCGCCCGGCGCACCGCGACCGTGGGGCGCGCGTGGGCGCGAGCGGTCGTCGCGCTCGGCGCGGACAGGGACGGGCGCATGGTCCGCATGCTGCCCCTCATCCCCAGGCGCGGATACGACGCCCTCATGACCGGCATGCTGACGATCGGCACGGCCGTGGGTGCCCTGCGCGGCGGCGAGGTACACGTCGCATTGCTGCGCGACTCCGACGCCGACCCCGCGTTCCAGGACCCGCTGCCCGGCCACCCCGAGGCGCAGATCCGCCGCGTCGACGCACCCGCGCTGCTCTCCGACATGTGCGCCGACATCGACGAGCTCTACTGGTCGCGCACGATCGGCCCGGCCGTCAAGATCACTCGAGTTGGCGATGGCGAGGACCGCCGCTGGCTTCTCTCCTTGGTCGGCACCGAGTCCATGACCTGGCGCTCCACGAACAACCCCGCCGACGTGGAGACGAACATTCGCCTCATGCTCGGCCTGGAGGCATCGATGAGCGTCGGCGTCGTGCGCGCGCTGCACGCCGCCATGGAACGCGACGGCGTGCCCGCCGACCGGTGGGCGCGCGAGCCCGTCCTCATCTGTGGACACTCCCAGGGCGGGATCGTCGCCGCCGCCCTCGCCTCCGTCCCTCCGCACAAGGCCGGGATCAACGTCGCCGGCATCCTGTCCACGGGCGGCCCGAACCGGCGCATTCGCGTGCGCCCCGACGTGGTGACCGTCGCCGTCTACCACGACCAGGACGTCATGCCGAGCCTCGACGGCTCACCCGACCGCGCCCCCGACCGGCGCGTCACGGTCGGACGAAGCCTCGTGAGGCCTCGTACCCGCCCCCTCTACTACGCGCACTCCTCCTCGACATACACCGAGACCGTGCGCCTCCTCGAGCGCAAGGTGCGCGTGAACCCGTGGGGGCGGCTGGCCTCGTCGATGGCGGCCCTGCAGGATTTCCTGCCCGCGCCGGACGAGCCCACGCGCGTCATGCACTACGAGATCTGGCAGGACATCCTGACCCCGACCTCCGAGAGCACGTGGGACACGGTCGCCGCACTTGAACGCGGCGGTTCCTACGAACCCGCCACCTACCCGATCGACTACGCGGTCACGGCCCCACGCCTGCCCCGCGTCGCCCGAGCCCGGCGCCGTGCGGACCTCTCGGCGCGCATCGCTTCCGCCCTCTCCTCCCTCAGAAAGGACAGGTCATGACCGACCCCAACGCCCCCCTGCGCGAGGTGCGCCGATGGATGCGCGTCTCGACCCCCGTCAACAAGGCGGCCTCCGCGGGCCTGCGCGGTCGGCTCCCGCAGATCGCCGGTCCCCTCATGATCGGCGCGCTCGGCGTGGGCGCCCTGGGCGCGGGCATCGCGTGGCGCGCCCTGTCCTCGACGAGGGGCACCGGGCGCACCCAGCGCTTCGTGGACCTCGCGACCGCGGCGCTCGAGTCCGACTTCCCTGCGCGTGCGCACGAGACCGATGCGGATGAGGCCCGCGCGCCGCGCCGCGTCGTCCACGTCGAGGTCGGCGAGGGCTTCGGGCGCCCCTCCCTCGTGTCCATTGACGTTGTCGTGGCCTCCTCGGACGCGCTGTCCGAGCGCGAGGTGGCGACCCGAGCGCTTGACGCAATCACCCGCGCAACCTGGAACAATCCCGAAATGGCGCCGGTCAGCGTGCGCGCCCGAGTCCTCGCCGCCCACGACGAGGCCGGCGACCTTGAGGCCCCCGGCGCGCAGACCGACACGGTCGTCGACATGAGCGCCCTCGGCTTCGCCGATGAGATCGCGCGCCCCGACGAGCTCTACGACCGCTACGGCGCGCCCGAGTGCGACCCCGCCTGGAGGCCGTGACCGGACCGTGAGCCCAGGCCTCGTTCCCTGGGTGGAATGAGGTGTCCCACCCCTTGGGGGCGCTCTTGTTCGCTTCGTGACCGTTTGGTAGGGTCTGGCTTAACAGCACCGAAGTGACGTCGAAGGAGCATCATGGCCGGCGATCTTGTCATCGAAGAAGGGGACCTCGAAGTTCTGCGCGACCGCACGAGAAATCTGTCCAGCAGACTGCAGTCGGTGACCGTCGCGACGGCGGGCGACTCCATTTCCTCCGGGGTTGGCGGGAGCCCCCTCGCAGGACAGGGGCGCAGCGCGGGCGAGACTATTGACGAGGCGGTCATTGCGCTGACGCGCGACCTGGACGATTTCTCCCAGTCTGGGAGGAACAGTAATGGCAACCTGGGCGGACATTCAGAACTGGGATCACAACGCCATCATCGAGGCCGAGGACCTCATCGAGGCCGAGGTGCGCGAGACGCGCGAGATCATCGCCGACCTCGAGCACGCCGCGAACGACATCCGATCTCAGGGTGAGGCGCCCGACCGGATGCGTGAGCGACTCACCGAGATCCAGGACAAGCTGGACTCGCGCCTCAACGAACTCACTGAATACGCGCTGGCGACCGCGGAGCTGCACGGGTACGTGAGCCGGGTTGTGGCTATCCGCGAGTCGGCGTACGAGGTCGCGGCAGAACTTCAAGAGACGATTCCGGAGAGTGGTTATGTAAGGACGCCACCGATGGAGAAAAGTAACAATCCTGATCGGTATGAGAAATACCGGGATCTGGATGCGTGCATTAAATCCGCTGTCGACCTGGCAACCGAGGCGGAAACAACCGTTGGCCCCAGGTTCAAGGCTCTGGCCGACGGGCAGTACGCTATGTCGGAGGGACGCCACTCGGAGTCCGCGGGCCTGGCAAACGACGCCGACCCCTCGTGGACCCCCGAGGAAGTCTCCGTGTGGTGGAAGCTGCTCTCCGATTCCGAGCGCGAGGCGCTCATCAACAAGGATCCCGAAAAATACGGAAACTTGGACGGCATCGACATGGCGTCGCGGGCCAAAGCAAATGAGCTTGTGCTACTGGGGCCCAAGGACGCTTCGGGGCAACACGTGCCGGGGGCTGGATTACTGGGGCAAGCTGAGCGAGACCTCGCGGAAGCAGAAGCAGCGATGGTCGGGGCGACCTCGAATCTCGCTGCGCTCGACCTAAAGAGAAAACAAGCCCAGAATCGGGTGGACGATCTCAGGGCACTCCGTGACCAGATGCAAGTCGATGGCGTGACGCTCGTTTCCCTGCAGCCGGGCAAGCCGGGTGAGAACGTTCTCGCAGCTCTTGCTATTGGGGATGTCGATAACGCTGAGCATGTCGCCACTATGGTTCCCGGTATGACGACGAACTGTCGCGATAGCGCTGCCCTCAACCTCGGATACGCGTATAACCTGCGAGAGGCTGCGGTTAAAGCAGGGGCTGACAAAAATAACGTCGCCACTATCGCCTGGCTCGGCTACGACGCTCCCCCAGCTTTGCCTGACCTAAGCGTTGCATCGACCGCTCAAGCGGAGGCGGGAGCAGATCCTCTGAGGAAATTTGCGACGGGCATCCACTCGTGGCGCAGCGAGCGCGGGATGGACGTGCATCAGAGCATCATTCCACATTCGTACGGGTCGACGACTGCGGGCATCGCGATGCGCAGTGTCGGAAAGGACGTCGTCGACGACTTCGCGTATACGGGCTCACCCGGTGCGGGCGTAGCATCCGTTGGGACCCTCGGTGTTGACAAGGATCACGTCTGGGTATCTGCTGTCCCCCATCACGACGCTGTCCAGGGGATCGGGACGGATGGAGACTTTGGCCTCGATCCCAAGACCCTTAAGGGCATTGGACATTTGTCGGGAGACGCAAGTGGGGCAAAAGGCTATTCGACGTATAGCCTCAATCCGGTTGCTAATCACTCGAGTTACTTTGTTGCCCCTGAACCTGGAAAAGAGAATCATGCCCTCAATGACCTCGGCGAGGTGATCGCCGACGTCAAGGAGCGATGATGAGGAAGGCGGTGCTGTCCTGTCTGTCGGCTCTATCGGCGTCCTGCCTGCTGGCGGCGTGTGTGCCGGGGCTGTCGGATGATGCTGGATTGTATTTTGGGCGCGGCAGTGGGAGTATCCCGATCTCCGAGGGGCAGACGACGGAGGTCCATATCAGGGATACCTTGCCCCGGTATCTGGGCATCATCGAGGAGGTTGTCGTCGAGTCCGGTGGCGTGCTAGGGGTCAGTGGCAAGAACCGAATCGATGGCTGCTTGACGAAGGACACGACCGATATGGATATCGACTGGATGATGATGGTTATTCCTGCGATCGATTATGAGGATTTGCGCCGGATGGTCGTTGAGGGGGCGCAGCGTAACGGCTTCGCGTATTCGTGGGATCCGGTACGCAGAGATAAACTCAACTCTCGCACTGTTACTGTCGGGGATGGCTATGGGAATAGTCTGAGTTTCTATCATCACGAGGCTAAGGACAGCATTGTCATTAGTTTGTACTCGGGGTGTATGTTCCCATCCCAGCCTCTCGATCCGGACACCCTGCGGTGGTCCTATCCGCTTCCTAGCCCCGAAGAGATGTTTCCGAATCTGACAATCGTGCAGGCCTTTGACGACAACGGCGACGAGAATCCTGAGTTGCGGCCGCAGTCGAGGGTTCAGTCCGGAGTGCAGACGGGAGAATGAGCATGGCAAAGAAATGGACTCCAGCGCGCGTGGGTGCGTGGTGCGTCGCGGTGGTGGCGGTGCTTGTCGTCTGCTGGATGGCGTTGATGTGGTTCGGCGGCAGCGTGCCCTTCCGCGACCGTCAGAGCCTTGACGAGTACGTTGATGAGGAGATGCCGAAGGTTTCGCAGATTGCCGGTCAGGTGGCTGCAGAGACGGGTGGCGAGCTGACGGTGATGGGCCTGCCGTATGTGCAGGTGTGTGGCAGCGGCGATACTCAGGGGTATCGGGTGGTTGGCTACACCACGGTGGCTCCGTCGATATCCTTTGAGCGGCTCGAGAAACTGGTGAAAGAAAACAAGCACGATTGGTCGTCGACCGTGCAGGTGGAGAAGGAAATCGATAGGGATGGTACTCGGGATATTCGGCTGATCGACAAATACGGTGGCCTCTCCGAGTTCAAGTTCTCGGAGGACTCTATTGCCATGAGGTCGCGCTCCGCGTGTTTGCCGACGGATAAGCCTCTGGATGATCCCGGTCAGTTCGTCCTGCCGTCGGTGGAGGAGGCGTTCCCGGGCATGCACGTGACGATCAGCGACAACACGAACCCGGATCTGCATCCGGTTCCTACGCTGACACCGGGTGCTCACGTCACCCCACAATCCGGTGCCCAGAGCGGCGCCCAGTCGGGGGAGTGATGGTATGAGTTCTCGGTGGATAATGGCAGCCACTGCCGCCTGTGCCTCGCTGCTCCTTGCAGCGTGCGTGCCAGGGCTGTCGGATGATGCCGGCCTGTATTTTGGGCGCAATGACGGGAGCGTTCCCATGGCGGAGCGTCAGACTGTGGAGGTTTACATCAGTGATACTGCACCTCGGTATGCGGGCATCATTGAGGACGTTGCGCGCGAAGCCGGCGGTGTCCTTGGGACCGACGGCGATTCTCGATACGGTGGTTGCACGACGCAGGATGAAGCAGATGTCGATATCGCGTGGGCGGCCTTAGATGTTGCATTAATCGACTATGACGACCTGCGTCGGATCGTCTGGGAGGGGGCGCAGCGCAACGGTTTTGCCTACTCAGCAACACCGGACTACAGCGGAAAGAACAATAGACGAAGCGTTGCCGTCGGGGACGAGGACGGGAATCTTGTCGTTTTTACCCATCTTGAGGGCAGCGGCTTCATCAACATTAGCTTTCATTCAGGGTGCATGCTTCCAACTCATACCTATGACTTGGATACCCCCTACAAGCAATTGCCACTTCCTTCTGTTGAAGAGATGTTCCCGAACCTCAGGATTGTTGATGCTTTTGATGAGAACTCCAATCTGAACCCGGAGTTGAGTTCTCAGTCGGGGGCCCAAAGCGGCACCCAGTCGGGCTCGTAACCCCCGCCCCGGCTTCGTCGGGAGGCGAAGAAACGACAGAGGGCGGCGAGGCGCGGACCAACCGCGCACCCGCCGCCCCAACCGCTAGAGCTCAGGCCTCCCAGTGCGCCAGGCGCTCGGACAGGCCGATGTAGGTTGCGGGGGTCAGCGCGAGGAGGCGCTCCTCCACCTCGGCCGGCAGACCCAGGCCCGCAATGAAGTCACGCATGTCTTCCGCGCCCACCTCGTGGCCGCGCGTCAGCTCCTTGAGGCGCTCGTACGGGTTCGCCATGCCGGTCGCGCCCGCGATCGCGGCGGCGCGCATCGCCTGCTGGACGGCCTCGCCGAGCACCGCCCAATTCGCATCCAGATCGCGGGCCATACGAGCTGCGTTGATCTCGATACCATCCAGGCCGCGCACCAGGTTGTCGTAGGCCAGCACCGCGTGACCGAACGCGACGCCCACGTTGCGCTGCGTCGTCGAATCCGTCAGGTCGCGCTGCATGCGGCTGGTCACCAGCGTCGCGCCCAGGGAATCCAGCAGCGCGTTCGACACCTCCAGGTTCGCCTCTGCGTTCTCGAAGCGAATCGGGTTGACCTTGTGCGGCATTGTCGACGAGCCCGTCGAGCCCTGCGCCGCCAGGTTCTGGTGGAAGTAATCCATCGAAATGTAGGTCCACGCGTCCGTCGCCAGGTTGTGGGCAATGCGGCCCGCGCGCGCCACGTCCGCGTACAGCTCGGCCTGCCAGTCGTGCGACTCGATCTGCGTGGTCAGCGGGTTCCACGTCAGGCCCAGGCCCTCCACGAAGGAACGGGCCAGCGTCGGCCAATCCGCGCCCGGCACCGACACGACGTGCGCGGCCCACGTGCCCGTCGCGCCGTTGATCTTGCCCAGGTACTCCGTGGCCTCGACGCGCTTGATCTGGCGGGACAGACGGTGCGCGAACACCGCCATCTCCTTGCCGACCGTCACGGGGGTCGCCGGCTGGCCGTGCGTGTGCGCCAGCATCGGGACGGCCGCCCCGGCCTCGGCGAGGCCGCGCAGGCGATCCAGGAGCGCGCGGACCGCGGGCAGCCACACCTGCTCGGTCGCCGCCTTGATGGTCAGCGCGTATGCCAGGTTGTTGATGTCCTCGGAGGTGCAGAAGATGTGGACGACCTCGCGCAGGGACGGCAGATTCGTGTCTGCGCCCAGCTTGTCGGAGGCAGCCTCCAGGTATTCACCGATCAGGTACTCGACGGCCTTGACGTCGTGGCGGGTAACCGCCTCGAACTCGCCCAGGCGCTTGATGTGCTCGGCACCGAAGTCGCGCGTGAGGGCGCGCAGGTAGTCGCGTTCGGCGTCGGTCAGCTCGGGCGCGCCCGGCAGGACCGAGTTGTCGAGCAGGAAAATCAGCCACTCGATCTCGACGTGCACGCGTGCGCGGTTCAGGCCCGCCTCGGACAGGTAGTTCGCCAGGGGCGCGGCGACCGCGCGGTAGCGGCCGTCCAGCGGGCTGAGCGGTTCACCCCCGCCCGCCAGGTCCGAATAGCCGTGGGCAGTGGAGAACAGTGTCATCGTGTCGCTCATACCCCTATCTTCCCAGAACGAGGCGCCTTCGGGACGCCCAGTCCGCTCGGCGGTTCGTGGCGTGGGTAACGTACGAGGCCGGGGCTGGGTGAGGGCGTTTTGATGACGCACTCAGGATGGCGTGTCGTCCACAGGGGTGGGTTGTGTCAGGCGGTTATCCACAGGGAGCGCCGCGCGGCTGGTCGTAGGGGAGTGACGCGGCGTAGCGTGCGAGGACAAGCAACGACTCTTCCACCGACGGGAGACACCATGATCCTCGATCCGACCAGCCCAGGCCTGTCCCTCCAAGCCGCCCAGGGCCTCGTTGACGGCCTGCGCGGCGTGCTCGCGGGCGCGACGTGCCCACAGTGGACGGGAGTGGGAGGCGACTCCTACCGGGCGCGCTGCGGCGAGACCGTCGCCGGCGCTCAGGGCGTCCTCGACCAGATCCAGCAGGCCCTCGACCTCGTGCCAGCCTTCGACGCGGAGCGAGCACACGGCCTCGCGCGCAGCCTCGCCGAGTCCGCCGAATCGGCCGTACTTCATCCCGAACTCGTCATGCTTGGGGCGTGGTGACCGTGGCTTTCGATCCGAAGCGACATGTCTCCGTCTCCTCGGGATCCTTCAGCGTCGACGTCAACGAGCTGTGCGCCACGCACACCCTCGTAACGTACGAAGAGACCCTCTCGATCGGACCTGCGCGCCTCGCACTCAACGCCGCCCTCGCCGAGGCCGACCTGGCCTCGATCTTCGCCCCGGAGACGGCTGACGGACTCATCTCCGCGATCAGCGCCGCCATCAGTGCCCTCGACTCCCTTCAGTCCAGCGTCGACGACCTGCGGTGGAAGCTGCAGGACACGGCCCTCACGTACGCGGACGCGGAGGCCGGCGCTTCCCTGTGGGAGGCCGTACCCGGAAGCCCGATGGGGGCACAGCTCAGCTGGCGAAGTCTTGGAGCGTTCGCCCTCTCCCCAGGCGGCGCCCTGGTCACCGTAGGTGGGGCGCTCTACCACGGGGCTCAGGACGCATCCGCGAGAGCGGGGGTGCCCTGGCTGCCCGCGGTTCTCATGCCCGGTCTGTCAGCGCTGGTCGCGGAGAAAGACCTGTGGAACACCGCAATCGACGGCGTCTCCTTCGCTCTGCATGGGGACGAGGAGTCCGGGGCATTGTTCCAGCGCGACCTCGGCAGATTCGCCCTCGACGTGAATTCCCTGCCTGCGTTCCGAGGCGTCGCGCAGTTACTGGCCGGGCAGGGGGTGAGCCAGGACCTGAACTCGACCTCGACACAGCCCGCGTCCGGTATCGCCGCGCTCGCCGCGCCCTGGGTGGCCGCCCTGTATAACTGCATGGGTTGTGGGCACGGAGCGAGCTACGGGGTTGCCGTGCGAGGAGCGGACGGGAACGCGCGCGTCCATCACAGTGAGGCCGCCGCACGTATCCCTTCCGGCACCCTCGACGCGCGCACCCGCGCGGCGCTCGCGGCCATGCCCGACGCGGCACCAGATACCCATTACGAGGGTGTCGCCACCAGTGCGGACACCATCGAGCACATCGTCGACATGCACGGAGGCGACGCCGACAACGGAGAGATCGCCATTGAAGAACACGTGACGGTGGGCGAGGACGGCACGACGACCCGCTCGTGGACCGTCGACATCCGAGGCACCCAATCCTTTGCCATCGGTCAGTCGGGTCCCCAGGATATGACCACCAACCTGCAGGGCGTGGCGGGAATGGCCTCGGATCAGCTCAACGCCATCATGGAAGCCATGGAAGCGGCCGGTATCCCGCCCGAGGAGGCCGTCGAGTTCGCCGGCCACTCGCAGGGCGGCATCATGGCGGCCCAGATGGCCGCCGACCCCGCCGTACGCGCACGCTACAACGTCGTCTCCGTCGTCACCGCAGGCTCACCCACGGCGACGGTCGCGCCCAGCGACGTACCCGTCCTCTCCTACGAAAACTCGGGCGACATAGTCCCCGGTCTGGACGGGAACGCGACCCGCGGGGACAACGTGACGACCGTCAGGTTCCACGACTACGAGGCCACGGCTCACCCCGAAGACCCGGTTCCCTCCTCGCACAGCGCGCCGCTGTACGTGGACGAAATCCGCAGCACCCTGGACGCCGCCCGGGCCTCGTCCGATCCGGGACTCAGCGCCCTGGCAGCCGCCGAGGCCCGCCGCACCCAGGCGCTCGGCCTCACCCCCGGCACACAGACCACCATCCACCACTATCAAACGAGGCGCATCACCCAGGGGTAATGCGCCTCGACGGAGAAGGAAGCGAAACGTCAGTCCCGCTCGTCCTTCTTATCCCGCAGGATGCCAGAGACGATCGAGGACACCACGGAGGTGATGACCGCGCCGGCCAGACACGACCAGAAGCCGCCCGTCGTCATGGGGAATCCGAGCGACGTGGACAGCCACCCCGTCAGCGCGAACAGCGCAGAGTTCGTCACCAGGGCAAACAGGCCGAAGGTCAGGAGGTACAGGGGGAATGCCAGCGTCGTCACGACCGGCTTGATGATCGAGTTCACCGCCGTGAACACCAGGGCGACGGCCGCCAGAACGATGACGGTCTGTGAGGTCGACGACGACTCGATCGAGATCGACGAGACCAGACGGGTCGTCACCCACAGGCCGGCCATCGTGGCCAACAAACGAGCAATAAATTCCATTCCTCCATTCTTGCGCAGTGGGACGATGCTTGCATGGTCCAAGTCCATGGGATAGGACTACACACATGACCAACCTGCGCATTCGTCCCGCCGTCGCTGCACTGCCGCGCTACGTCCCGAGCAAGACTGCCCCCGGCGCCGTCAAAATTTCCTCCAACGAGATGCCGACGCCGCCCAGCCCAGCGGTGCTCGAGGCGATCGCCCGCGAACTCGAGACGATCAACCGCTACCCCGACCTGACGGCCGCGCCTCTGCGCGAGGCCCTCGCGGGGCGCTTCGGCGTCGGCCCCGACCAGGTGTGTGTGGGCACCGGTTCCTCTGCGATCCTCGTCGCGGCGCTGTCCGCCGTCTGCCAGCCCGGCAGCCAGGTCGTCTTCCCCTGGCGCTCCTTCGAGTCCTACCCGATCGCCATTCCCTCCGTGGGCGGTGACCCCGTGCCCGTCGAGCTCCTCCCGGACGGCACCCATGACCTCGACGCCATGCGCGCAGCGATCACGCCCGACACCGTCGCTGTCATCGTCTGCTCGCCCAACAACCCGACCGGCCCCGCCCTCACCTACGAGGAGGTCGCCGGCTTCGTCGCCGACGTCCCCGACGACGTCATGATCATCGTCGACGAGGCCTACATCGACTTCGCGACCAAGCCCGGCGTGCGTACCGCGGTCCCCCTCATCGAAGAACACCCCAATGTCATCGTCATGCGCACGTTCTCCAAGGCTCACGCCCTGGCCGGCGTGCGCGTCGGCTACGCCATCGGCGATCCCGAGGTGATCGGCGCGATCCTGGCCCTCCTCGTCCCCTTTGGTGTCAACTCACTCGCCCTGGCCGCTGCCCTCGCCTCCCTGAAGGACGCCGAGGGCGTGCAGCGCGCGGTCTCCGAGATCATCGCCGAACGCGAGCGCATTATTCCGGCCCTGCGCGACCTCGGCTACGACATCCCCGACAGCCAGTCAAACTTCTACCTGATCCGAGGCGATGTCTACGGCCTCGTCGAGGCGTGTGCGCGCGTCGGCCTCATCGTGCGCCCCTTCCGCGTGGGCGTGCGCGTCTCGGTCGGCTCGCCCGAGCAGAATGACTTGTTCCTGTCTGTGGCCTCCGAATTTGCGCGCACTGCGGGGATCGGCGCGTAGAGGGCCGTACGCGAATGGGCGCGCCCGACGAACCGGACGCGCCCATACACCCACCTAGGTGGAGCGGCTTACGGGATCAACAGGGAGACGATAAGGAGTAGCGACCAACCGAGCTCGCTATAGCCGACGAGCTTGGGCGAGAGCGGCCGCGCCCGCTTCCGGCTGATCGTCGGCATCACCCACGCGCGCGCAGTCAGGCACGCCCACATGAGGACGGGCCAGATCGTGAGCGCTCCGAACCACCACGCCACGGCCGCGCACAGCGTGAACACCGCGTGCAGCGCCGTCGAACCTACCGCCCAGCGCGGGTCCTTGCGTCCTCGGATCATCGAGCGCACCAGCGGAACTGTGCCGATGTAGTGCAGGCCGAACGCCGCGCACGTCGCCCACGCGTGGAGCGTCACCGTAGCCGGTGAACCGTCTGCGATCGCCAGCGAGAACGCCACGGGACCCATGATGTTACCCGCCAGGATCGAGGCCGCACGGGCGCCCAGGGAGCGCTCGCGGCCCTTCCACACGAGGTAGAGCGCGGATGTGGCCAGGGGCGCGAAGGCGATCGCCCACCACAGCAGCTGTGGGCGCAGTGCCAGGAGGGTGGCGCCGGGGAGCGCCGCGAGCACGCCGTAGGTCAGGACCGCGGGGGCAATGCGAGAGCGGCGCTTGGCGGGCGTCTTCACCCAGAGACATACGGCGGAGAACATCTGGAATGCCATCGCCCACGCCATCAGCATGAGGACGACCATCCACGAGAAAGTGAAGGACAGCGCCCACCCGAGCAGCGGCGGGAACGCCATCATTGTCCACGCGCCGTGCTGGTCGGAGATCCAGCCGTCGCGGGCAAGCTTACGCATGCGGGGATTGTTGTGGTGGCGCGGCTTCGGACCGCTGTGTGGGCGACCTGTGGCTCGGTCGCGGGATTTGCCCGCGGTACGTTCGGGCGTTGTGTGAGTCTGCGGCGCTGCACTGTGCATAGCCTTAGCTTAGTGAAGTCCGCCTGTGAGACTCAATACTGGCTGGTTCACAACGTGAGACTGAAACGGGAAAATTTCAACAATCGGTGAACTATGGGGGCATGTCCACATCTGACACAGTGACAACTCAATCCCCGGTCCTATCCTCCGAAGACCGTAGCGCGCGCATCGCCGTCACGGTCTTCCCGCTGCTGATCCTGGCGGCCTTCGCGATCGCCATGATCACGCCCGACACCTTCAAGCCGCTGGCTCCCGGCGTGAACTGGGCGCTCGGTGTCATCATGTTCGGCATGGGCCTGACCCTGACGCTGCCCGACTTTGGGCTCATCGTCAAGCGTCCGCTGCCCGTGTTCGTGGGCGTCGTCGCGCAGTACCTGATCATGCCCCTCGTCGGTTGGGCCCTGTGCTACGTGTTCCGCCTGCCCGACGCGGTCGCGGTCGGCGTCATCCTCGTCGGTTGCGCACCCGGTGGTACGGCCTCGAACGTGATCTCCTACCTGGCGAAGGCGGACGTCGCCCTGTCGGTCACCATGACCTCGATCTCGACGCTGCTCGCGCCCCTCATGACGCCGCTGCTCACCGCCTGGCTGGTGGGTAACCGCATGCCGGTTGATGGCGCCGCGGCTCCGACAAGGCGGCGCGCACGACCGCGATCGAGGTCGGCATGCAGAACTCGGCGCTGGCCGCGACGCTGGCGAAGACCCACTTCGCTGCCACCCCGGAAACCGCGCTCCCGGCAGCCGTGTTCTCCGTGTGGCACAACCTGTCCGGCGCGCTGCTGGCGATGTTCTTCCGTCGCTGGAAGAACGGCGGACAAGCCTAAATGGACGAGGCCGGGGCGGGGCGAGCGCTGGTCCCCGCGTCCGGTTCTCAACTGAGTAGATGACGAGGAGGGGCGGCCCGATGGGCCGCCCCTCCTCGTGCATGCTCAGGGGTTGCCCCTCCTCGTATCGAGAGGTGTGGCCACCACGCTCGTTTGTGATTCGTGCAGTGGAATGTGTCAATAATGCACGAATGTTCGTTGATGGCGCGGAAATTAATGGCGTGAAAATGCGATATGATTCGCGGGTACCCATCACAAATACTCGAAGGAGTAACCCTCATGAAAAAGCGTCTTCTGACGGCCGCCCTCGTTGCACTGCTGCCCCTGAGCTTGGCCGCCTGTGGTGGGCAGTCCAAGCAGGCTGCCTGCCAGATCATCAATGATAAGGCCGTCAAGGCAATTGATGGCCTGGATCCGAGCAACACGGAAGACATGATTCAGGGCATGACCAACGTTGCGACCGTCCTGAAGTCTGACGAGATTACCAACAAGGATGTGAAGGATGCTGCGGTGGCTGCGGGCGATAGTGCTCAGGCTCTCGCCGATTTCGCCAAGACGGTGGGAGATGAACCTTCAGCAGAACAGATGACTGAGGCTATGGATCGGTACACGACCTTCACGACGTCAATGTCGTCGCTCGAGACGGTGTGCAACGCGCGCTGACGAGCAACATCAGATGTTTGTGCCCGCGTGCGGGCGTTGAGAGTTGAGGGCGGCCCTGCGGGGTCGCCCTCAACTCTTCTACCTTGACGCGTGTCACATGCTCGTCAGAGCGTCACTTACCGGGGCATACCGACTGAAGGTTGTTCATCGAATTCAGGTACTCTGACGTCGCTGACAGAATCCGGGAGCGCTGCTCGGAGGTCGGCTGATCGTCGGCTGCCTTGGTCGCGTCGAGAAGCTTCTGTGCACTGTTCGCCAGGCCATTTGCCGCCGACTTGACATCGGGGTTGGTGATCTCGTCGGACTTCATGATGTCGATAAAACTCGACAGGGTCTTGATCACCGAGGCCTTGTCCTTATTGTCGAGGCTTGAGGAAATAGCATTGGCCTTTTCGTCGAGAATGGCGCAGGCTTCCTCCTTCGTCTGACTCGATTTCGAAGGGCTTGACGCGGAAGGTGATGCCTGCGTAGGTGTGCTGGTCGGCTCCTGCGAAGGTGCGGACGATGATGAGGGTGAGGAAGTTGGGTTGCTGGATTTGGACGGACTGCAGGCCGCCATGCTGAGGGGCAGAATGGCGATGAGGAAGGCGGTTGCGATGCTGCGCTTCATGGGATGCTCCTTGAAATGTTGAAGTTTGTGTTCGCGTTCAGTCTAGCCCCAACCGGGTGAAATTAACATATCGGTCAGCGAGGTAGTGGTAACACGGAATACCAGGGTTAGACGGTGATCTGGATCGGTCTTTGACACCGTTTGATGTCAGATTGTGGCGCGTTCTGTCAATCCGTTTGGCGCCCGTGGTTTGTCCTGTGTTGCCGTTGGGCCTGACCTCTGTCCCGAGGTGTCGTTTCCGGCCGCGGCTCCGATAAGGCGGCGCGCACGACCGTGATCGAGGTCGGCATGCAGAACTCGGCGTTGGCCGCGACGCTGGCGAAGACCCACTTCGCCTCCACCCCGGAGACCGCGCTCCCTGCAGCCGTGTTCTCCGTGTGGCACAACCTGTCCGGCGCGCTGCTGGCGATGTTCTTCCGTCGCTGGAAGAACGACGGACAGGCCTAAATGGACGAGGCCGGGGCACGGGGGTACTGATCCCCAGCTCTGGTTATCGGTCGAGCAGACAGTGAGGAGGGGCGGCCCATCGGGCCGCCCCTCCAACGCTATGCGATCAATGACTGAGCGCTCAGAAGCGTGTCGTCACTTTAGGATTGCGGGGCACAGGTTGCCGAGCGAGATCAGCGACGTGGTCAGGTTCTGCATCAATCGCTGTGCCTCGTTCTGGTCGGCGGCAGTCGGGTTCGACTCGTACTTCTTGCGGAAGTTGACCATATCCGAGAGGGCTGAGGCCACCTTGCTGGACGCCGCCTTCACGTCGGGGTTGGTGATCTGCGGAGAATTCAGGGCGCTGATCGTACTCTCAGCAGCTGCCAGTGCCTGTGCAGAGTCGCTAGGGTCTGTGTAGCTGTTGGCGAACGACCTCAGCTGGTTGTCAACCAGGCCACAGGCCTCGTCGACGGACTGGCCGGAGGCACCGGGTGCCTGCGACGGGTTGGCGTTGGCGGTTGCAGCGGGTGCCGGGGTGCTGGGGGTAGCCTTGCGGGACTTCGTGCCATGGCATGCCGCCATGCCCAGGGGGAGCGTGATGATGAGCAGAGCTGCTGCAAGACGACGCTTCATAACGATTCTCCTCAAAGTGAGTGATGGGTACGACCTCAGTCTAACGGGCGATTGTACTCATTCGACCCATTGGTCAGTGATTCTCAGCATAGCGCCTATACAAAAATCGCCGGGACCATTTGGTCCCGGCGACTACCGGTCGGGGTGGCGGGATTTGAACCCACGGCCTCTTCGTCCCGAACGAAGCGCGCTACCAAGCTGCGCCACACCCCG
>PPYE01233495.1_pt1 | contig 16112 bp, 12 predicted proteins | sample 1559881 | NCBI WGS metagenome assembly PPYE01 (sample SAMN08240022, study PRJNA423297) | Human gut metagenome, whole genome shotgun sequencing project. | reverse complement strand
TTTTCAATTACTGTAATAATGCCATTTTCTCCAACTCTCATATAAGAATATTTACATTCCAGTATTTCTCTTCCCGTTTTATCCACAATTCCATATTTATACTCGTCATCCTCTTCTTCCACTCTGACGATAATTTTATCATTTTCAATAGAAATTTTATTATAGTCACACGGAACAACATACTCTCCTTTTGCATTGATCACCCCATACTTGCCTTCTTCATTTTCTACTACCGCAAGATAATTTTTTGCTTCTTGTTCTTTCTGATAAAAATGTACAATAACTACACTCATCAGCAGAAAGAGGCTGAGCGCTATGACAAATGTCTGCTTTTTCCAGTTCTTTTTCTTATCTTGTTTTTGCTCTTGTATCCGTATGTCATTTCCACAATGGGGACAGAATTTCTCTGTCCCCATCAGTTCTGTCCCACAATTTGTACAATGCTTCTTTTCATTCTTTTTCAATCTTTTCACCTTCATTTATCGTCTGTCTTCTCTTATAACTTCATACCACACGCTGTACAGAAACGCTGTGTCTTTTGAACCTCAGCCCCACAATTTGTACAGAATTCTTTTTCTTCCGGCGCTGCTGTTTCTTTTGTCATCTGCAACGATACTGTGTCCGTTTCTACCTTCTTCCCGCAATTTGTACAAAAGAACTGCCCCTCTGACAGATTTGCACCGCACTGCGTACACTTTTGCCCGACATATGCTCCCCCTGCATCTGCCGCACCGATTATCTGAAATGGAATAGCTGGTGCCCCCTGCCCCAGCATATTGAACGGATTCTGTACTTCGATCCTGCTTCCGCAGATATTGCAGAATGTTGATTTTGCCGGAACTTCCGCATTACAGTTTGGACAATAAATTGTCCCTTTTATCTTCTTGATCTGATCCTTTTTCTCCATAATCTGCTGTTCTAATTCTGCAATCCTTCTGATTACCTGATCTGCTTCTTTCCCGACACTTCCGCCATATTGCTTATGAACACTGTAATAGATAGCGCCAAGTGCAGAAAAAGCATCCTTCTTCTGTACTTCCAGTGACTTGATCGCAGAAGACAACTTCGCAGAATCTGTCACATCCTTTGTTTTCTGAATCGCCCCCTGACCTAATGTGGTAAGTTTTTTATCAAAGTCATCTAAAAAAGCCATGTCTTGTATTCCTCCCTATTTTTCTTCCATTTCGTATCAATGTATCTGATATTGATTATTCGAACTCATAATATTCATAGATACTGAACTCTTCTAGTGGTTCTTTTCCCACAAAACTGTCCTCTGCCGTAATCTCTTTCATATCTTCTTCAGAATAGATACCGACGTATCCTGATTCCTCAAATGCTTTGGTCGCCACTAATGCACAGTACACCGTCTCTTCCTCTCCTGCTATTTTGATGGGTATTTCAATCATTTCGTTATAAAGATCTCTCTCCATTTCATTGGTCGGCAAGGCGTACATCTCTGTATCTGAAAGCAGTGTAAATTCCTTTTCCTCTAGATAAATTTTTAACCCTAATATAACATTGGTATGATTCAGATACTTTTGTTTCTGCAGGGTTACCTCCTGAAGAATATTTTCACTCTCTTTTTTCAGTGACAATACAAGATCCGTTCCATCCTGCTCCAGAAAGATCTCATAGGCATCGTCTTCTGTGCTGGTAATCTGACAGAATTCATCCTCTTTCCACTCAAAATATACTTCTCCCGAGCCATCTTGCTGGTGATAATCTACCGTTGCACACATCACTCCCTGATAGTCCTTGATCAGGGAAACACTGACATTTTCCTTTGGATCCTCCTTGGAATAATACCCTTCTTCTAATTCATCGACTGCAATCTGCTTTTTTTCCTGCTCTTCATAGAATTCCTCAGCTTCTTCGTACTCTTTTCCATCCAGATATTCCTGCCCAGTTTGTATGTTGTTCTGGATTTCTTTCTCTTTTTTTAAATATTGCAAGGCAACATACCCGGCAACCACTACCAGAATGATTACTGCAAATAATACCAGCAGAACACCCTTCTTTCGCTTTTTCTTCCCAGCAGTTCCGTTACTCTGTTTCAGAGACGCTCCACATGACTTACAGAATTTTGCCTGTCCCTCATTCTCTGTTCCGCATTTTTTACAATACATCCTCTGCCTCTTTCTGTAATCTATTTCTAATCTTCTGCTGTTTCAAAATTATGATTTTAATCTGTACCCACAGTTTCCGCAAAATACTGCCTCTTCCTCCACCGGCATACCGCACCCTGCACAGACTGGACATGCAGGTTTTGGCTGATATTGCTTTCTGATTCTTGTAATTTTATCAAAAATCGGAAGAAGCTCCGGAAGCAGATCTTCAAATTTCCCTTCATAATAAGTCTTTCCAAGCTGCAAATATAACTGTTCCAGTTCTGACATTTCTGCTCCCTGCCCTCCTGCTCTATCATCATTTACTAATACTGTCTTATCGTTTGCATCCATTTTTCTTTCCTCACTCTCTGAAATCTGGTTTTTTCTATACGGATACGATTTCTCATGCTTGCTGTAACCGTATAATCCCTTTTCTCATTCTTTCGTCTCTATGCCAGTTTGAACATGCATTGTTCTTCTTTGATATAAATTCTGGTTCCTCTCGGAAGATAATACCGTCTGTCCTTGCCAAGTGGCTGTCCGCTCTCCAAAAATACACTTACACGAGCAAACACCTCAACACAGTATTCCTGATATTGCGGAATAAAATAAACTCCCACCAGACTTTCCTGACTCTTATAAAGCTCTGTCGTAACCTGTCCTTCCTTCCACCGAAAAAATAGTTCCTGACGTTCCTGAAGCGGATATGCCATATTTTGAAACATCCCGGATTCTCCTGCCACGGCGCCATAAAATTTTAAATCGGCAAATGCCTGCTGACTTCTTGTCACCGGAGCAGCTTCTACCCTCTGTGGCTCTCTCTGCTGCGGCATTTCATTTAAAAAAAGCGGCTCCCTTGCTTTCGCTTCCGCTTCTGCCTTTTCAGAATTTAACGCATAAAACGCAAGACCGATCACTGCAATATGAATCAGAAGCCATAGCATAACTGTCGATGAACTGAACTTTACATAATCACCGATATCTATAAAAGGAATGTCAATCCCCAGTTCGTTTACTTTCCCTTTAAATATCAGACAGATTCCAAATACAAGCACATTATCTACAACACTGCTCCCAATCGCTGCAGTATGTGCCTCCTTTCCATTCGACATTGCTGTAAATACTGCCCCAAGGCAGATTATCAGAATGATCGTCATAATTCCCAAGCCATACATACCCATCGCATCACTGGCTTGTTCCGCATCAAATGCAAGCTTTAAAATATCCAAAGTTGAAATTTCAATGATCTGCAAATCAATTAACGGCATAAAGATCAATGCCAGTGTTCCTAGCAGAAACAGTGCTTCTATATTCTTTAAATTCTCCTTCATTCCTTTTCCTCCATCTTCTGCACTTATCCTCTTCTTACCATAAAGATAAATTCCTCATCACTGGACAAACAAAATGTCATTCCATCCAAAAGCGGAATCTTCTCTGTAATCTTTCTTCCATTCAGATAGCTGTGATTTGCTGATTGCAGATCTTCTATCCAGTACCCGTCTCTTCTGCGGGTGATCCTGACATGTTTCCGGCTGATCGTCGGATTGTCTTTGATCATATAATCTGACTCTTCTGATTTTCCGATTACAAAATCCGGCTTGAAAATCTCGATTACTTCACCGTTTTTCTTTCGTTTTAAAAAGGTGTGCACCTCCCCCGTATTTTGCACTAAGACCGTTTCATCTTCCTCTGAAAATGAGCCTGCCGTCCATAGATCCGGCTGTGGTGCTACCGGCGGGATATGTCTGCGGATTATCATATCTTCTGAAAATCCCTCGTTCTGAATCAGTGGAATATACACCTCATTTTTTCTTCTCCATCCACCTAAATATCCATTCATTGTTATCTCCGATCCTTTGCTATATTTTTTAATAATAAAATACTGATTCCCATGAATAATACTGTCATCCCTGCAAGAATCACCCAGCACTGCATGACATGTCCTTTTGTCGCCTGAAAAAATGCCTCTGCTTCATGCTCCAGCATCGGATAGTCTTTCTGCAGTTTCAGTTCCAGCTTGTTCAGATTTACGATACTTCCAAGAGATTCCACCGACCATCTGCTGATGGTACAATAAGAGATCACTTCCCCGGCGCCTTTTAATGCAAAAAGGATTCCGGAAAAGAGCAGCTGAATGATCAGTACAAACGGCGCGATCGCCATCGCTTTGTCCCCGGTTCTGACCATCGAGGAAATGACAAATCCCATTGTGATTGCCGCAAGAACAGTCAGCCAGACGGTAAAAAATATTTCGATACTAAAATGCTCAAGGAAAAGTCCTCTTCTCGTCTTCCCGGTCAGTTTTAAAAAGACAAACGTCAGCAGACCTGCCTGCACCAGCCCGAGAATCGCCTGAAGTACAAATTTAGACAAGACATACCCCGGCAGCTTCAGATTTGCCATATATTCTCGTTTCAAAATCACACGTTCTTTACAGATTTCCTGGATTGAATTAAACAATCCGATCCAGATTCCCGAACAGCTCAGTGCAAACAGCATCGACTTTGTACTCTCATAAATATCAAAAATCTGTTTATCGGCAACAATATACAGCAGCACCGCAATCAGCAGCGGCTGGAGAAGCAGTACAAATAACCGATAAAAATCATTTTTCATCAGTTCTGCATATCGGCACAGAAGGATTTTAAACTGCCGGAACGAAGATACTTTCTTCGGTTTTGGAGCCTCTTTTTTTTCTGTATTTGAGCCGGTCTGAATCTTGCCAGCCGGATTGCATTCAGCAAAACGACCTGCCCACTCTTCCGGATTTTCTGCAATCATATTGTAAATATTGACTAGATCATCTGTCCCGTAAAATCGCTTCGCCTCATTGACATTTCCGCAGAAGCAAAGCCTTCCCCCCGGGCCCATAAAAATTACTTTGTCACACAGATGCAGATTCTGTGTGGTATGTGTGACCATGATGATCGTTTTATCCTGCTCCTTTGACAGCCTGCTTAACGTAAGCATCAAGTTCTTCTCTGTACCCGGATCCAGCCCCGAAGTCGGCTCATCTAAAAAGAACAATTTCGGATCTGCCAGAAGCTCTACTGCGATACTTGCCCGCTTCTTCTGCCCTCCCGACAGCTTTCGGATATAAGTCTCCTGATGCTCCTCTAGATCTACCATTTGAAGCACTTCATGGATTCTCTGATTGATTTCAGATGCGAGTGTATCTTTTGGCATTTTCAGCCTGGCAGTGTAGTACAACATCCGTCTTAAGGTCAGATTTTCATAAATAATATCCTGCTGCGGCACAAATCCAATCACATTTTTCAAACTCTGAAACTGTTCTTTCAGATCGATTCCGTTACAGAAAACTTTTCCTTCGAAGTCCGGCTCAAACCCGCTGATCGCATTCATCAGTGTTGTCTTGCCCGCACCTGAACCTCCTATGATCGCCACAAACTCATTTCCCCGAATCTCACAATTTACATCCTTCAAAATCTGCTTGCGCTTCTTTCCCCTGCCGACAAACTTATGAATACCACAGGCACGAAGGGAAATCCCTTGTACTTTTGACGTGTAATAAATGCACTGATCAGAGAAGCAAAGCTGGTGATCCAAGATCTGGATTATGTCCTTATCCTTCAAAACAGCCTGTCCTCTTACAGTCTGTCCATTTACCATAACTCCGTTCGCACTGTTATTGTCATACAGCACATATTTATCGTTTTCTTTCTGAAGCCGGCAATGTACTCTTGAGATTCCTGGATGCTTTAAGACAATTTCGTTCTCATCTGTCCGTCCGATATGAACAGTTTTCTCTCCCAGCACCTGATTTTTCCAGGTTTCATTCTCTTCGGCATTCCGGTATAACATTAAGACCATTTTATCTGGATTTTTCAGGCTTCCAATCCGAAAAATAGCCTTATCATACACATCAACACAATCTTTCTGCTGATTCAGAAACCTTTTTTGCCCTGCTTCTTCTATGTAAGTCCCATTACTGCTTTTGCAGTCGGCATACACTGTTCGCTCTCCTTGAAAGAAAAACATCCCGTGCACTTTCGACATAATAGAATCTGAGATTACAATATCACACAGTTCTTCTTTCCTTCCGATGACCAGTCTGTTTTTCCCATAATCATCCAGCCGGATTTCCTGCAGCCTGCTGGATGTATCGATGATCGTCAGTGTCCTCATGTTCTCTTTTTCCCTTTATCATTTAAACTATTTTCCATTTTTTCTACTTTATTTTACTGACTTCCTTATTCCCTTTCAATGTGTGGCTCGCAATGTGGACAGCCTTTTATTTCTTCTGCTTTTTTCAAAATGCTATCAGAAGATTAATTTTCAAAATATTTTTTATATGGAAGAGAATAGGAAAAAGTATTTTATTATTGACTGACTCTTTTTGGGGTGGGTATAATGATATGGCAATTTTACACTTAAGGAGGAATTACTCTATGTCAAAGTTTTCTGAATTATTATCAGACTATATTCGTGATAAGGATATTCCGGTTTATGCACTTTCCCGGTATTGCGGTCTTGACCGATCTTCTCTCTATAAGATTCTCCGCGGTAAGCGGACGCCGTCCAGCATTTTTACAGTTGAGCAGATTTCTGAATTTATCCATTTGACACCACTGGAACATGAAGAATTGCTGGAAGCATACCAGATCACCCTCACCGGAGCAGATAACTACTACCGCCGAAAATATGTCATGCATTTTCTGACTAATTTTGCAGAAAACGCTTCTTCAATTCCTATGCATTATACGATTACCGATTTTGCAGACAACCTCCCTGACTTCTCCACTCTGTCAGGAAGCAACGAAGTCCAGCACTGTCTGACTTCCATTTTATTAAAAGAAACGGGAGTACAAAAAGGGCAGATCAATCTGCTGATTCAGCCGGACTTTACAACCGTTGTCCATTTTTTATCACATATCAGACAAAGTGCTGCCACATTCTCAGTAACTCACATCCTCTGCATGAACAACACTAGTCAGATAACACCTTCAAAGAAAGATTACAACCTGCATTGCCTGCAGACAATTCTTCCATTATATAGCTGCGATTATCCATATGAAAGCTTTTATTACTATGATAATATTTTGTCTCAGTCCAATACATACCATCTATTTCCCTACATGGTGCTGACAAGCAGTCATGCAGTCTTATTATCCAGTGATTACCGGAATGGTCTGGTCTTCAAACAGCCGGAGATGATTACTTTTTTCCAGAATATTTTTCAGGAATACAAAGCTTCCGCAAAGCCTCTTCTGAAAAAAGTCTGTGACCCTTTCTCCATGCTTGCCTGTACCGGCTCAATCTTGTCAGAATCTACGGGCCCAGACTATTCCTTCCAGATGACTCCGTGTCTGTCACACCTGCTGCCGCTATCATTCCTTGAAAAGTATCTGATTACAGATTTCATAGACAGAGACACCCTGCTCTCACTTTTTCAGGAACATCAACAGAGCCTGAAAAAACGCTATAAAAAATCAAAATCTGTTTTTATTTTTTCCGAAGATGGTATCCAGAAATTTTTAGACACAGGACGCTTTGTCGAATACCCAAAAGAAATTTACAGACCTTTTGAGAAACAAGACTGTATCTTTCTGCTCCAACAGATGCTGGCTCTCAAAGACCAGTTCCAATATAAAATGTTAAAGAAAACTATTGGCAGTATTCCTTACGGAGCGAACATCTTTATCGGACAAAATTCCGGATACCTCCTATTCGTCAATCCTGAATCCGAGGAAAATGTCTTCTTAAACATCGAAGAACCGGGACTTCTCTTCGCATTTCAGGATTTTTTTGAGACAATGAACGATGAACTGTTCTATTCCGAAGAAGAAATGATAAAAAAGCTGGAAAATCTGCTCTTATAGAAGGGACAAGTATCAACTCAAAACTACTGAGCCAGTACTTTCAGGGTATGGATTGGATTCCAGCACCACTTTTATTTTTATTGTGGCTACGACTTGATTTTCATTTCTATTCTATGCTATACTACCAATCGTTGCAAAGCCCATAAAAACAAGGTCTTAAGGGCAATTTAAACCGAGTGTTCGTGACCTTCCACTCGTAAAACAAAACTAAAGGAGAATGAAATTATGAAAAACAAAGGTGTAGTGTTTACCACACAGGCTGCGATGATTGCTGCCATCTACGTCGTACTGACAGTTGTCTTTGCACCGTTTAGCTTTGGATCGGTGCAGGTAAGAATTGCTGAGGCGCTTACCATTCTTCCGGCATTTACTCCGGCTGCTGTTCCGGGACTTTTTGTCGGATGTCTGATTGGAAATATTCTCGGAGGTGCAATGCTCCCGGACATTATTTTCGGAACACTTGCAACATTAATCGGTGCTGTTTTCACTTATATTCTGCGTAATCAGAATAAATTTTTAGCACCGCTTCCACCAATCGTTGCAAATACAGTCATTATCCCATATGTACTGCGTTTTGCTTACGGGGAAGCAATCCCGATCCCGCTTCTTATGCTGAGCATCGGAATCGGTGAGGTTATTTCCTGCGGTGTGCTCGGAATGATCCTTTATTTTGCACTGAACAAATACAAACACCGTTTATTCGCTTTATAAAATGTACTTGAAAAACTTTTAGACGCTGAGATTTTTCAACAATGAATCATCTCTGCAAAGAAAAGAAAAAACTGAGAATCTGCCTCGAGAGAAAGGCTGTTCTCAGTTTTTTATTTGCACGCAGTAGAGTGGAATTCAGGCAAGTCATTATGCGAAATATGAATGATACAGTACACTAGTTAGTAATGGATACGATTTTGCTTTTACTTTAAATAGCCAAGATATGTGTTCCCGCTGGCGGCAGTCAACGCCTCCAATTCTTCATAGGAAACCGTGACTTTCTCTCCGGTATCCGGTCTTACATAAGTGATCATGCTGTCGTTGTATCCGATCAGTAATACTGCATTGTTTAGATCGGTCATAGCAATGATCGGTGTTCCTTTTCCGAGGATGTAGCATAATTCTTCCGGACTGCATCCGTGGAGATCAAGTACATTTTCCGGAAACTGCTCTTTTAGAATCTCAATCGGCTTTTTCCCAGCTGCCATTTCTCCGGCGACATCTACTGTTTTTCCCTCATAGGAGAAAATGCGATTCAGCGCCGCTGACAGTGTGTTTCCTTCTTGATATGGGCTGGTATCCAGTCCCGCAATATCGTACACAAGGCTTCTGTTTCCTCGTTCCCAGACATATTTCTGACTTTCTGATACGACAAGTCCCTGATTTTCATTTGCCTGCCGGATCGCATCTGCTGCATTTGCATAGATTCCAAGTAATTTTCCCTTTCCATAGGTATAAAATGCTTCTGAGTATCCTTCCTCATCAAACGGAATCAGAACCGGATTCTCAAACAACACTTGTTTTGGCTTCAAAAGTTTCGGTTTCTTATCAGAGATTCCTGACTCATATTTAATCCTTACCTGCCGTTCTTTTACATCGGAAGTATATGTTTCCACCGAAATGTTACTCTTTTCTACTTCTTCATTACTTGTAATGTAATCCCTTGCAACAGCCGTGTACACGGACTCATTTTTCACAACACGATCTAAAATCAGCATTTTTTCTTCTACGGTCACTCCCGTCACATAGATTTGATCTGCCTGATAGGTCTTCACGACTTCATTGTCTGTATCACGGATTTCCAGCTTATACATCGGGCAGACATGCTCTCCGGTAACAAAGGCTCCCGCATCTTCCTTACGCCCGATTCCATAGACAAAATCATCGGAAATAAATCCAAGCGGTCGGATAAACTCCCCGAAACTGCAGGTAACCGTCTGCTCTTTTCCGGTAACGAAATCAAGCACTTTGACTTCCTCTGCATTTTCAAGCGAGGAGGCGGTCTGATAGGCAAGGAGCCTTCCGTCTTTGGAAGATACATACTGGTCTTTTTCAAGATTTTCTACCAGAGCTTCCTTTTTTCCTTTTTCCAGATCAACTTTGTAGAGTGTTCCTTCTTTCATTGCATAGAGCACTTCTTGTTTCTCGTTATAATAGACAAGCTGTTCCTGCTCTTTTAATAAAATCTCACTGGAAATATTGTCAGGGATAAATGCTTTTTCTTCCACAGAATTTTTCTCAATATCAAAAAAGTAAATTGCCGTACCGACTTCTCCTTCATGTTCTCCACGATTCATATACCCGATGACTTTAAATGTTGTATCTCCCTGCTCATTGACCGATACAATCTGAATCTCATGTTCCTTGTATAAATTGCGAATGTCATATCCTTCAGAATCCGCGAAGCTAAATACAAGTGACAGTGCATCCTGGCTCTGATTGTAATTCCACAGTTCTCCTGCCTGCACAAAAGAAACGATCGTGCCTGCCTCATTTGCCATATAAGGAAGTTCTTCTTTTGCAATTCCAAGCAAGACTCCATTATTATCCAGCACTTGTCCTGATGCATCTAATTCCTGTTCCATCGTCCGCTCATAGTCGAGAAGATATTCCGTCCCTTCTGTGTATCTCACTTTCATATATTCCCGTATTTGATAGACTTCTGTTTCGTCCTGTTCTCCGGCACATTCCACTTCATAGTCGTAGACAATGGTCATATAATTTCCGCTGATCTCCTTAATACTTCTGCTGACTTCTCCTTTGATCTGCGGACGTAGTTCTCCCCAGGTCAAATGTTCTGCGTCAGAATGAATCGTAACTTTCTGTAAATTATCTGTCTCATCATCCTCCGTTCCATTCTCAAGGTAGGCTGCAATCGACTCTGCATTTTCTTTTTCAAATGTCATACTGTGAAACCGTTCTGCAAATGCAAGGCACGCATCGCTGTCTTTCCCTTCCTTTGTGCAGATTCTCGTGTAATAATAAATATCCTGTTTCTCCGTATGCAGAGTCAGCTTCAGAACCGCTTCCCGGTCCGCAAGCTCCAACCCGGAAAAAGTCAGTGTCATTTCGTCACTGATTTCCTTTATCTTTTCCTTGTAAAGAGTTTCCTCTCCATCTGACGAGCATACTTCATACGTCAGTGATTTTGCCGGAAGCGCTCCTTCTTCTATCCGCAGTGTGAGCCCACTCTGGAAATCCACCGGCGTGATCGTACTTCTCATTTTCCCGGTGTTCATCTCTGAGACATATCCCACCAGTGGATTGATCTCATATTCTCCCGACACGACCTTTAACCTCGGCAGCGTCGCTCCCCCCATATCTGCTGTCATATCCGCATTTCCCTGATTCGTCAGAAAACTAAAGACGATGACAGCGATCAAAAATACAAACGTCAGGATTCCTGCCCGTTTTAACTTTTCTTTCATGCAAAGCTCCCCTCTATTGCAACAGTTCCCCTAGTGTCGGATGAATCTGTAAAAACTCCCGGCATCTTTCTATCTGTTCTTTATTATTCTTTTTCTTTCCTGTTTTTATTGCCCTGATTAAAATATTCTTTGGTGTATGCTCCATATCGATAAATTCTAAGATCTGTGCATCATATCCTTCTCCCTCAAGATACTCCGCCCGCAGTGCATCTGTAATCAGCGCAGACATCCGCTCTTTGATCAATCCATACTTGAGTATCGGTCTCAGAATCTCATTTTGGATCTGCCCATTGACTTCATGCTGACAGCACGGTACCGATAAAATTACTTTGGCATTCCACCCTACTGCTTTTGCAAGCGCAAAGTCTGTCGCAGTATCACACGCATGCAATGTCACCACCATATCCACTTCCTCGACCCCGGTGTAGTCCGCGATATTTCCTTCGAGAAACTTCAGCTTCTCATATCCATATTTTTCACTAAGCTGATTGCAGTTCGCAATCACATCTTTTTTCAGATCCAGGCCGATGATCCGGATATCGTAGTGCTTCAATTCGTGCAGATAATAATACATCGCAAATGTCAGATAAGATTTCCCACATCCGAAATCAAGAATCGTTACCTCTCTGTCTTTTGCAAGCTGTGGGAGAATATCTTCGATAAACTCCAGAAAACGATTGATCTGTCTGAACTTATCAAACTTGCTCCGGACAATCTTCCCGTCTGCTGTCATAACTCCGAGATCTTGTAAAAACGGAACCTGGATTCCTTCCTCTAAAATGTAGTTCTTTTTTCGATTGTGAGACAATTCCACCTGCCGTTTCTCTCCCTTTGTTTTCTTTTTCTGAACAGTTACCTTTCCTTTTTTGCTCACGAGCACTGTATACTGAAAATCCTTTGTCTCAATCTGCATCTGGCGAAACAGTTCCATATCCTGTGCAAGTATGCTCAAGGCCTGTTCATACTCATAATTCTCATGAAATACCTGACGATTTTTATGTGTCTCACATTGAAAGAAAAGTACATCCTTTATCAGTACAGGACGTACTTTCACTTTTACGATTTCTTCTTTTTTTCTCGGATTGCTGAGTGTAGCTCCGATCAAATCTATATTCAGGGTTTCTTCCAGTATTTTCTTAATTTCTTCCATCTGTTTTCTACTCCTTTTTTCTTCCGTAGTTGTATTGTAATGCCTGCCCCCGGCAAATGCAAGAAAGGACAGGGAAATTTCATAATTTCCCCATCCTTTTTAGAGGTGTCCATCTTTTGCTCTGACCTTTACAGCCTTGGGAATACAATCGTAACTTTAAAAAGATCTCCGTCCAGATACAGTAAGAATTTTCCTCCCTGAAGTTCTGTCAGATTTTTCGCAATGGACAATCCCAGACCGCTTCCTTCCGTACTTCTTGATACATCCCCGCGGATGAAACGTTCTGTCAGTTCATCGGCGGAAATATTTAACGGCTGTTCCGATACGTTTTTGAGAGAAAATTGTACATAGCGGTCTGACATTCTCAGATCGGCATAAATTCTTGTACCTTCCATTGCATATTTGGCAGCATTATTGTAAATATTTTCAATGACACGCCAGATTCTTCTGCTGTCCACGCGAATCATTGCCGGTTCATTCGGAACATTGACGACGATGCTTAAATTTCTCTTCTCGAACTTCTCTGCAAATTCTCCTGTCGTCTGATTGATCAATTCTACCAGATTAATATTCATATAATGAAGTGTAATATTTCCACTGCTGATCTTCGATGCCTCCACCACATCTTCCGTGAGTGTTTTCAGCCGCTGAGATTTTGCATCCAAAATTTCCAGATATCCCTGAATCTTTGGATCTTCAAATTTCTCCTGCTTCAGAAGTCCTACATAATTGATAATGGATGTCAGAGGCGTCTTAATATCATGTGATACGTTTGTGATCAAATCGGTCTTCAGCCGCTCATTTTTCATATTTGCCTCAACCGCATTGTGGATTCCTTCCCCGATGTGGTTGATATTCTGTACGATCTCCGTATCCTCTTTCATCATATTTCCAAGCGGGATCTTATAATTTACATCCCCGGATGCGATTCTCTGGATTCCAAATTTGATTTTCTGCTTCGCAATCGCACTCTTTAGCAGGTATGCAAACACTGCGACATCGATTGCCAGACCAAGCAAGATAAAAACCGGATGTCCGGTCGCCAGCAGTAACTGCAACAGCATAAATGCGATATATCCAAGTGTAATCTTTGTCGTGCTTCTCCGGTTCTCCCAGAAAACCATAAACAAGTGTCCAATCCACCGCAAAATACTGTTTTTCCAGAGAGTTCTCGCCTTAATCCGTTTGACAAGGCTCAAATAGCCCAGCATTCCCACTGCGCAAGTGATAAGTGTCCCGATTCCTCCGATCAGTACCATCTCAAAAAACCGTTCCTCAAATCCATAAGCGGAGGATATATAAATTCCTTCTTCGGTATAGCCATATGACAGGTCCCCAGGAAGACTCAGCGCCGAAATCGGCAGTGCAATCGCAAGTACAATTCCTCCAATGATCAATGCCGCTGCGATCTCCGTTTTGATCCGATCAAAAAAGCTCAGTGTAATTCCTTCTTTTCCATTTACATGCCCGCTCACTGTTGTCAGCCAGATAAAACTTATCAGGAAGAGGATTGCCGAAACTGCACTTCCGACTACAACTACTTTGACCCATGGGCTGTACTGTTCATACTCTTTATTTCTCATGTAGAATTGATCCTGGATCGGATAGTTGGTATCCACCGAAACCGCAAAGAGAAAATCCTCTTTCTGATTTGCGCTTCCTGTCACCATGTTCTTCCATTCTTCCGCCGAAACATCCATATTTGTTTGAAAATCTGCAAGTTTCGGGGCGACAACTACATATTTTCCTTGTGCAGTCATCTTTTTTATATTTTCTTCTACTTTACTGTAATCTTTGTATGCACTTCGGTTTGTATATACCTTTTTCTCTTTCTGGTCCACATACATATATGCCAGATTGGTATTTCCTTCTTCCACAGTCTCCAGCCCATCTTTGTACTGGTAATAATAATGAGGAATGATCACCAGCGTACTGTCAAGCATTCTGTAAGCTTCCTCAAGTTTTCCATTCCAGTCAGGATCTGCATTAACCAGTTCCAAGAGATTCTTGAATCCTTCCGGTGCATACTTTTCATTGATGATCCCACTTGAAAAGTTCCAGCAATCCGTATAAAGAAGTTTCCCGTCCTTATCCTTTATCTCTTTCTTAGAATCGTCTGAATAATAACCATCATTCGCATATTCCTCATAGCTCAGCTCCGCCATGTAGTCTTCACTGCTCATCTCTTCTGTTTCTACAAACTGCAACGATTTTTCTTCAATTAACTTCTTAAATTCAGATTTGTAATAATAATGGTATGTGCCATCCTCCTTTTCGCAGACGATGACTTCTTCCTCCTCCATGCTGTCTATCCCGTCGTATGATTCTGCCCACTTGATCAGATCGCCAACCGGATATGCCATTCCCGATTCATTTGTTCCATCTACTGCCCTTGAATCTTCATCAAATTTCTTTAAATCAATCAGTCTGTTCGGGTCATATTTTCCTTCCGTCTCAAAAATAGGACGAAGTGTCTTGTAGTCTAAAATATTTGCCACAGTTGACTGCACAGTATCTTCAAAACCTTCACTATCCTCATATGCAAGCGGCTTGTCTTTCTGAAATGCACTCAGATATTCCTGCCCCGGATAGACAAGAACCCACGCAAGACTAATGACCATAAACACTGCTAACACATGCACCAGGATAAGCAGCAACCCTTTACATAATCTTGATTGATACCATTTGTTCATACTTACTCCTTTCCAGAGCTTTCTGCTCTTTAAAGTTTCTCTATCTTATATCCGACCCCCCATACGACTTTCAAATATCTCGGTTCCTTCGGATTGATCTCGATCTTTTCCCGTATATGCCGGATATGCACCGCTACCGTATTGTCCGCGCCGATCGCATCTTCGTTCCATATACTTTCATAGATCTGATTAATAGAAAATACTTTCCCCTGATTTTTCACTAATAGTAATAAAATGTTATATTCGATAGGTGTCAGCCTGATCATATCGCCATCAACCGTCACCTCTTTTAATTCATCATCAATTTTCAGCCCTCCCACAGTAAACACTGAACTCTTCTTCTCAACTACCGTGCTTCCAAGCTGTGTATATCTTCTAAGCTGGGACTTTGCCCTTGCCACTAACTCCAGCGGATTAAATGGCTTTGTCAGATAATCATCTGCTCCTACATTCAATCCTAATATTTTGTCTGCATCTTCTGATTTTGCAGAGAGAATAATAATTGGCAGACTGTTCTTCTCCCTGATCTTCAACGTTGCGCGGATGCCATCCAGTTTCGGCATCATCACATCAATAATAAGAAGGTCTACCTCCGTCGAATCAAGAACCTTGAGCGCCTCCTGTCCGTCGTAGGCTTTTAATACATTGTAGCCCTCCTGCCGTAAATAAATTTCAATCGCTTCTACGATTTCTTTGTCATCATCACATACTAATACATTAAACATATTCATCACCTCCTCTGTATTATACAAGGATAGCAGTGATTTTTTAAGAGGGGATTATGGAAATTATTAAGAAATGTTTAATTTCATATCACGATTTTAGTGGGTTTTCAAGCATTTTTGTTACTAACGTGTTACTAACGCGCTTAATCTAAGATGATACAGTATATTCTTTTT
>PPYE01455498.1_pt1 | contig 16114 bp, 12 predicted proteins | sample 1559881 | NCBI WGS metagenome assembly PPYE01 (sample SAMN08240022, study PRJNA423297) | Human gut metagenome, whole genome shotgun sequencing project. | reverse complement strand
AGGGTAATATATCTATTATTCCGGTAAATTTATGAACTTAACTTCGTAAGCCAAGCAACTTATGTTCGTGAGTCAAGTTACTTAACTTACTTGCCCCATGAACTTAAGTTCATTCAAATGATTATCTTGTTTATTTTCCGGTACTCATCACTCCGGAATCGTTATCACTATTATTCACCCTCCGTTGACCTGTCTTAAACTTACGGCCAAACGAGAAATTATAAGAAACACTTGCCAAAAACATTTGCGAGCTCTCCTTCACATAATTCGTTTTTTTATAAGAAGCATATTTATTCCAGTTCTCAGTCTGTTGCTTATAATTATCCGTAAACGGATTGAAAGCGCCCAACCCCACACGCAAATTCTTATGCGTGTAATACATCACCAATACCTGAATATTCTCTCCCCCCGACAAGGTTTCCCCCCAGAAATTATTCCAGTTAGTATTCATCTGCCAGTAAAGAGAGAACTGCTTGTAATTAAAGGATGCTTCAGCATTACAATACCAGTTTGTATAAGTATGAGAATATGTATTACCATGACTCATATAATGGTTTACTCCACCGGTAAACGAGAACTGTAGCATATCCTTAATAGGACCGACACGCAAAGTCAGACGCCCCGATAATTTCTGCCAATCCTTTTGATTGTCCCATGTCTGTACAATCTTGTCACCGTCCTGATACTTCTCGTCCATAATGGCATTCGGCTGATAATCATACGCTCCCCAAAGATTAGAATAAAATATACCTTTCTGCCATTCGTATGTCAACTCTGTGTGATAACGCAAATAGGCTTTCAAGTTCGGATTGCCTCGTCTGATTTGCAACGAATCCACAATCTGTTCTACAGCACTTAAAGACTGAGTATGGCGCAAACCGAAACTCAAGGAATTTCCTTTAGAAAATTGCTTCTCATAAACAGCCTCCCCAATCAGAGAATATTTATCTCCCAATACATTATTATTAATATCAGTCAACAACTCATCCTGCAAACTTTCTTGATACAAACGGCGTGATTTTTCCTTATTATAAGTACCGACCACATTGAATACCAAAAGTTGCTTATTTTTCAATCCCTGTTGATAATAAAGATCCAACGAAGGACGAGACCAACTTTCTTTAGTACGGTCTATCATATCCACCTTATCATCAGAATCGGCAATATTAGTCAATACTCCTTGATAATTCCAATGCGGCTGGCTATTACTTCTCAAACGAAAAGTAGCACTGAACAATGAATTTTCGGTCTGCTGCAAATTATAATTCATACTTAAATTATTCATAAACATAGATCCGTGCCCCGGTTCACCTTCTTCTATACGATGTAATGTCGTTCCGTCCGCCAAATGGAATTCCTCTTCATTATCCCGGTACATACCATAGAAATCGCGAGGTCCCATGTAATACGAAACGCCAAACTCCGACTTCTTATGGTTCACTTTTCCAAAAACATTATATTCTCCCCACATGGCATTCATCCCCTGAGACAAATCCACTCCAAAGTTTCCCCCCGTTTCCGGACGGCGGACAATATAATCAAGCACTACCTCAGCATTACCATAACGCAAACCTGGATTGTCATGATACTCTATTCGAATAATGTCTGATGGCTGTAATGCCTTAATCTCTTCAACTTCTGCTTTCGCTCCATTAATACGAAGCTGAAGTTCTCCTCCCCCTAACACTCCTATCTCATTATTCATGGGGTTTATCTGAATACGGGGAAGCATCATCTGTTGCAACAGATTGACTCCATTTGTCGAAACCTTCATTTGCCGTTCAGAAGGAAAAATCAACTTACGATCCGAATGACTGATCTGTCCGGAAGCACTAACTGTTACACCTTCCATAGCCACAGCATCATCTTCCAACAAAATTTCCCCTAAATTTATATTCTGTTTAATTCCGTCTAATACAATGAATTGCGTACGATACCCCACACAGGATAGTGCCAATAAATAATTGCCTGCATAAACCTTATTCAGCAAGAAATCGCCTTTACCATTCGTAGTAGTCCCTCCAACAAAAACCGAATCTGCTGTTTGTAAAACTACATTAACATATTCTGCTGCCTTTTTGCTTGTCGCGTCTTTCACAGTGCCCTTTATAATTATTTGTTGGGCAAAAACTCCTTGTACCATACTGACTACCAGTATAGCTATCATTACTATTTTTCTCATTTTAAATATTATGATTTTATTCTTTTTACAAGATGGCCTGTCCTGCTTAAAAGTTATTGTTTTACTGTTTAGACGCTAGAAGCTGAAAAAAAGTTGCACTTCCCTAAACTTTTTGCTTAAAAAAAGGTTATATTTGCAGAAAACCTGTTTCAATAATGAAAAAAATTCTTCTAACATTAGCACTTGCCTTTTGTTGTGCTGCAGGGCAAGGACAAACTACAGCCAAACCGGCAGATGTCAATATTCAAGAGTTAAATACAAAGTGGGCAAAATTCACTCAGTATGCCGAACAAAAGCAAATAAATAAAGCGGTAGAAGAGGGAATACGGATAAGTACGCTCTTTACTCAAAACAGGCAATATAAAGAAGCCTTTGCCACTTGCCGACAAATGGATGCATTGATTTATTATAATGAGCAAGAAAAAAAATCACCCGAATACAAATTACGTTTCATGGTGGGTAAAGAACGCCTGCGTATGTATACGAATCTAAAAAATACAGAACAATGCAAGATACTATTGAAACAACTTCATTCCTATACAGACCAATTAAAATCAGACTCTTTACAAGAAGAGCTTCTAATGACGGAAGCCAATTATTATCAAACTTTCGGTATGACAGACAAAAGCTTGGAATGTTACAACATCTTATTCCAAAAGCGCTCTGCCGGTAAAGACGAAAAAGGAATAGACCAATGCTATAAAGACATGTTGGGATATGCCGAACAGAATAATAATGCCCCATTGGCTATTGCAATGAGAAAACTTTATACTTCATGGCAAGATTCCATAAAAGCAGTAAAAACAGCCAATGAACTAAACACACTGCAACAAAAATATGAAACCAGCCAAAAGACTTTGCAGGAAAAAGAAGACAAGATTACCACAAATCTAATTATTATCATTGCACTATGTGTGTTATCCGCCATATTGGCTGCCGGATTATTATTCTTAGCTACCCTGTTATTTAAACATATCCGCCAAGTAAAGAAATTGAAACATAGCCTACAGATAGCGAATGAAAACAATGAGCAGAAGTCTAAATTTATCGGTAATATCAGCGCCCAAATTGAACCAAGTCTGAATACAATAGATGAAGCAACAAAGGAAACAATATCCACCCCAATATTACATGAAAACATCAAGGCACTGAAAGAACTGATGACAGCTATCCAGACGTATATTTCATTGGAAGAAACACGTGAAGAACATTATCCGCTAAAGGAACTGAACATAAATACATTGTGTGAAAGTATTATGGAAAAAGCGAAAATAAACTTCAAATCCGGAGTAGAAGCAGTGGTAAATGTTCCACGTGTAAATATTAAGACAAATGCAGAAGAATTGGAACGTATATTAAACCATTTATTGAACAATGCGGCAGAATATACGAAAAGTGGTAAGATTTCACTGGAATTCAAAAAACGAAGCGCCCATACACATCAATTCATACTAACTGATACGGGAACGGGAATTCCGGTTGAAGCACGTGAAAAACTGTTCAAGCCATTTGCAGAAATACGCGATTTAACGCAAGGAAACGGACTAGGGTTGCCTACTTGCAGCCTTATCGCTTATAAATTAAATGGTACACTGACTTTGGACACTGATTATAAAAAAGGAACTCGGTTTATACTGGAACTTCATGTATAATAGTGTACATTCTCACATATTAACACGGATTATTCATTTTGACAATCAATAAATTTGATGTAATCCATGTTAATATGTGATGATTCCTGTACCTCTCCGCTAGTGAGATTATAAATAATTAATGAGAAGAAAGAGACAACACATCCAATCCTGAAGGAATTTGGAATACCCTTAATCCAAATTCGGGAAGAACAGCCAACAAATGGTCAAAAACCTCTGCTTGCAAACGTTCGTATGGAATCCAGTCTTTATTGGCTGAGAAGAAATAAAGTTCTATGGGTAATCCTTGCGGCGTAGGTTGTAATTGACGCACCATCAAAATCAATTCTGTATTCACCCGAGGATTATGACGCAAATAATATTCCAGATAGTGACGAAATACATAAAGATTCACCTCCTCCTTTCCTGTCTTTTCAAAGCCTGACATCCAGACTTGTTTTTCAAATTTTTTCATTTGTTCCGGTGTACAGAAACGGACCGTATTCATATCTATATTAATAGAACGTTTCACTCTGCGTCCACCACTTTCCCTCATGCCACGCCAATTCTGAAACGAATCACTGACCAATGCATAAGGTGGGACTGTAGTTATAGTATTATCCCAATTGCGTACCTTTACAGTGGTAAGAGTCACTTCTATTACTGTACCGTCCGCTCCGTATTTCGGCATGGTAATCCAATCTCCCGGACGGAGCATATCATTGGCAGAAAGCTGGACTCCGGCTACCAGCCCCATAATCGTATCTTTGAAAACCAACATCAAGATAGCTGCAGAAGCACCCAATCCGGTAAGAATATTCACAGGATCTTTATCAATCAAGGTACTGACTATAATGATCACCCCTACACAAATCACAATCAGTTTTATCATCTGATATACCCCTTTCAGAGGATGATTCTTTAGTTTCTCATGTTCGCTTGAAATGGTATAGAGGGAAGTCAGAAAAGAACAAATCAACTTCATGGCTACAGCCGTGATATACACCCAGCATAGCTTCAGAATGAATGTCAAAGTCACAGGTTCATGCGGAAAAGCAAAAGGAAGCAATACATACAATATAATAGGTGGAATAAGATGACACATATTATCTAATACAGCATCATTGAATAAATAATCATCCCAAGTAGCCTGAGTCCTTGCCGTCAGTTTCTTTATAGTAGGAACTACTATTTTTCTACAAAAATAATCTGCCACAAAAGCAATGATCAGAATCCCTGCTATAATGACAATACGCTGGGTTATGCCCAGGCTTTCCTGATGCACACCCATCTGTTGCAATAAGTTAGTAATATCGTTATTTATTGTATCCATATTTCCATGTGTTTGTCGCAAAGATACACAAATTCACCACAGATAACGCAAATCCATACAGTTTTTAAATCGAGTTGTCCGTATAAATCTGACCAATCTGTGGTGAAACCAAACAATTATTTTTTCTTAGTCAGCCATTTTTCCTGAATATGCTGCATCACTTCATACCAGTTAGGAATATAAATGGTAGCAAAAATTGTATTCACAGCCATACCGAACACCACTGCCGCACCCAGTGCCACACGGCTGCCTGCACCGGCTCCTGTGGCAAACAACAACGGCATCACACCCAGCACGAAGGTAAATGAAGTCATCAGGATAGGACGCAAGCGCACATGCCCTGCCTCGTATGCCGCCTCACGGATAGGATTGCCAGCCTTACGGTAATCACGGGCAAACTCCACAATCAAGATACCATTCTTCGCAGACAAGGCTATCAGCAGAATAATACCGATCTGGGTATAAATACTCACCGGAACCCCCATCACCCAGCAGCCCAACATCGCTCCCAAAATAGCAACCGGAAGCCCCATCACGGCAGCCACCGGACTTGTCCAGCTTTCATACTGTGCCGCCAGTACCAAATAGGCTACCAACAAGGCCATGATTAAAATAATTGTAGTAGTATTACCTGCCTGAGTTTCCTGATAGGCAACAGAGGTCCATTCATATCCAAACTCACCACCTAGCTGATTTTTAATCAAACTCCCTATAGCCTCTATCGCCTGTCCGGAACTACTGCCCGCAGCCGGCGTACAAGTGATGGAAGCAGCCGAATACATATTATACCGGTTTATCTGGTCCATCCCCAGTTTTTGTTCTATCTGCGTAAAACTGCTGAAAGGCACCATCTCTCCCTTCGAATTGACCACACTCAGTTTTAACACATCATCAATCACTTTTTGGGCTTGTTCGCCAGCCTCCAATTTCACTTGGTAGATACGGCCGAATTCCACAAAATCATTTACATAAGCCTGCCCCATGTAATACCCTAATGTAGAAAAGACCTGATTCAACTGCAAACCCATCAACTGAACTTTATCCCGGTCTATATTCAAAAAATATTGAGGTACATCCGCTTGATACATACTGCTCATGGAAGCGACAGCCGGCTCATTATGATAATTAGCCAATAAAGCCTCAACCGCCTTTTGCAGTTCTTCCGGACCCAAAGACTTACGATCCTCCAGTTCGAGTTGTAAACCACCCGTATTGCCCATACCTGGAATAGCAGGAGGAATAATACCAAAGACTTGGGCTTCCTGTATCATGGCATATGCCTGTCCGTTAAAACGATTGACCACCGCTTGAGCGGTATGCTCTTTACCCACACGCTCTTTCCAATTCTTCAGCACCACAAAATAGGTAGCCGCATTAGGCAACTGACCACCTCCCATGATACTGAATCCGTTTACGCCCAAATAAGTCTTCACTTCGGGATACTCTGACAAAATAGCATCAATCTGCTTACCCACCATCTGTGTACGCTCTAAAGAAGAAGCTGCCGGAAGCTGAATGGCAATCATAAAATATCCGTCATCTTCTTCAGGAATAAAGGTGCTGGGCCATTTTACAAACATCAGAATAGCAATGACTGAGATTACGATATAAGAACCGATAGCAATAACCGGCCGTGCCAACAACCATTTTACCGAAGCGTCATAAACCCGCTGCATCCAGTCATTCATCTTGTCAAACCAGAGGAACAAACGCGCTTTATGCGTCGGGGTGGGACGGAGCAACAGAGCGCAGACTGCCGGAGTCAAGGTCAATGAGTTGAAACCACTTATCACTGTAGAAGCCGCGATGGTCAAAGCAAACTGTTTATAAAGCTGCCCGGAAATACCGCTAATCAGCGTAGTAGGAATAAATACGGCAAGCAGTACCAGCACCACTCCGACAATAGGTCCGGTAATCTCCCCCATAGCCTGCTCGGTAGCGGCACGGGCGTCCAGCTTCCCTTCATCCAGAATACGGGTGGCATTTTCAGTCACCACTATGGCATCATCCACTACAATAGCTATAGCCAATATCAAGCCGAACAGTGTCAATGTATTGATGGAAAAGCCTAAAGCAGCCATTACCGCCAATGTTCCGATAAGGGACACAGGGATAGTAAGACAGGGGATAAGAACCGCCCGCCAGCTTTGCAGAAAAAAAAAGATAACCAGCACCACCAGAATAATCGCTTCCACAAAGGTCTTCATCACTTCATCAATGGAGTCGTGTACCACATCGGTAGTATCCAACGTCACATTGTATTTCAAACTGCCGATGGGTTGTCCCACATAACCGGCAGACACTTCCATATTCTGACTTTGAATGGCAGCATAAACCTGCTGCGGGGTAATATTGCGGATACGCATGGTTTCAGGATTCAGCCATACGCGCATGGAATAATCACCGGCTCCCATGACATCCACCGCTCCTACCCCTGGTACACGTGTCAACTGGTCTACCAGATTCAAATTGGCATAATTGGTCAGATAAAGGCCATCATAAATACTGTCACCACTCAGTGTAAGCATCATCACAATATTGGATGACTGCTTCTGCACCGTCACTCCCTGTACCTTCACAGCTTCGGGTAAAGAATTCAATGCTACACTGACACGGTTTTGTACCATCACAGTTGCCATATCGATATCCGTTCCCACTTCGAAAGTCACTGTCAGCGAATAAGCGCCCGATGCAGAGGAATTGGAACTCATATACAACATTCCGTCCACACCGTTTACCTGCTGTTCAATGGGGATACCGACAGTTTGAGCTACAGTTTCAGCATTGGCACCCGGATATACCGCACTGACTTGCACGGTAGGAGGCGTAATATCGGGATATTGCGCCACGGGCAATATATTCAGGGTTACAAGTCCGGCCACCACGAATAACAAAGCCAGCACCGTGGCAAATATAGGCCGTTCTATGAAAAATTTTGAAAACATAAGGCTATTGAAGTTTATTGGTTTGTTCTATCGGTTTAATTTTCATGCCTTGACGCACTTTCAACAATGCCTTGGTGACATAACGTTCGGAAGGTGACAAGCCACTTTTTACAACACGCATATTATGATCCGCCAACTGCCCGACTTCAATATGCCGATAATTCACTATATCACTGTCATTCACTACATACAAATATTTACCCAACTGGTCTGTTCCGATAGAAGCATCATTAACCAACACTGCATTCCGCGCTTCACCGTATGGTAAGGTGACACTGACAAATAATCCGGGACGAAGCATCCCGTCAGGGTTATCCAATTCCGCACGCAAACGGAGAGTACCTGTAGTTAATGTCACATTGGGAGAAAGATAATCCAGTTTCGCTTTCCATGACTGTGCCCCGTCAGTTCCCAAACGCAAGGTTACAAAATGAGTTTCCGCAGGAATCTTGCTGGCAGCCTCCTGGGCCAGCTCGTATGTCAGATATTGGTTATCTGCAATATTAAAATAGGAATACATACGGTTATCCTTATAAACAGTAGCCAATTTAACCGGTTGCAAAGCACCACCAATATACGCCCCGACAGAATAAGCCGAAACATCAACCACTCCGTCACAAGGAGCCTTGACATAGCAATAACTCAAGTTGGTACGCGCAGTTTTCAAAGCTGCTTCAGCATTACTTACGGCAGCCTCACAAGCCGCCACATGACTTTCCGCCTGTAAATATTGTATACGGCTCACCGCATCACTTTTTATCGCTTCTTTCATACGTTGATAACTACTGACAGCATATTCAAGATTGGCTTTAGCCGTTTTTAATTCAGCTTCCGCTTGTTTCACTGAATTTTCATAAAGTGTCGGTTCTATAACGAACAATACCTGTCCCTGACGTACCCGGGAACCAGGTGCAAAATTCTTGGATTGTAAAGTTCCATTTACTCGTCCCACCAAATCTACAGTAGATTCCGCTTCCAGATAACCGGGATAATCTTTGGTCAGCGTCACATTTTCCACCAAAGGTTTCGCAACATCTACAGGCAATGCCTGCATTTCTGTCTGAGAAGGTTTATTTTTATCGCAGGCGGTCAACACACATACCGTCCATGCGAAAGCTATCATTATTTTTTTCATATCTTGGGTTAGGTTTTTATTATTTCTATAGTTCAACAGCTTTTCCGTCGCAGCCTACCAGCCTCCTCCCAATGCCTGATACATCTGAATCAGACAAAGCAATGAATATCCCTGTGCCTGCACCAATGAATTCTCGTATGACAGTAACGAACGCTGTGCATCCAATACATTTTGGAAAGGGCTCAGCCCCTGTTTATATAAGTCCAATGAAAGTTTAAATGCCTCTTTCCCCTGATTCAACATCTCACGACATGCTACAATCTGTTTGATGGAATTCTTATAACTACTCATGGCATTATCCACCTCCTGCACCGCTGTAAGAACCGTAGTATTGAACTGATTGATTGTTTCATCCAGTTGTGCACGCTGCAAGCGTACATTATTCGCACGCTGGCCACCATTAAAAATCGTCCAGCTCATAGAGGGAGCGATACTCCATGTCATACTGCTACGTCTAGTAAAATCTTTCATATCATGTGAAGCATAGCCGAAGGAACCGTTCAGAAAAAATGAGGGAAGCCAATCGGTCTTGGAAGCTCCCAACAAGGCTGCTTGTGCATTGACTTGACGTTCGGCAACCCGTACATCGGGACGTCGTAAAAGTAATTGTCCGGGAAGACCGACCCCTACCGGCTCTATATAATCGGGTAACGGTTTTCCCGTTTCCAGTGCAGCCGTCACATCCTGAGGATAAAGCCCGAGCAATACAGCCAACGCATTCATATATTGAATAATACCGGATTCTGTAGCAGGAATAGAAGCCAATGTACTATAATAAACCGATTTAGCCTGAGCCACATCCAGTTTGGAAGCCAGTCCGGTATTATAACGCACTTCAGTTATATCCACCACCGCCTTTTGAGATAAAGCATTGCGCTGTAACACACTGAGTTCCTGTTGGGTCTCACGCAAATTAAAATAGGCTGACGCCACTTCTGCACAAAGACTTACCATCGTCGCATTGTACTCTTCACGACTTGCCGCAAAATTTTCTTTCTGCGCTTTCACCCGTTGGCGGATGGAACCGAACACATCCACCTGCCAGTTCATATTAACCGTTGCATCATAATACCCCACTCTGGATTGAGGCTGTCCCGTACCGGTATTGCCACTAGTCTGTTGGCGGTTCCACCCGGCATCCAATGACAAAGCCGGATAATAGCCTCCTCTGGCTATCCTCAGATTCGCTTTCGCCATATCTATACGATTCAAGGCTGTAAGGACAGACGGATTCTGCCTGACAGCCACATGAATCAATGAATCCAGTGTGGCATCCTGAAATACAGTCCACCAATGGTCATCCACCGGAAGCAGTTGTTGAAACATCGCATCCTCTTCTTGCCAATGTTCCGGCAAGGGTACATTCAATAATTTTTCGGCCCGCTGCTGGGCATTCAGTGCCAAAGGAATGATTAAAAGGAGCCATACTCCCCATCTACGTATTTTCCTCATAAGTTTATCACATTAAAAAACATTAGGAAAACACATGAAACAATGTTTTGTTTAACCCTTTGACTTTCAAAAACAAGACAGCCTCTCCTTCTGAGAAGAAAAGGCTGCACCATACAATATGAAAAAAGAAGTTATTTCCCAAACATATTATTTATTAATGACATAGAACCGGTCAGCATACTTCCCAAGACATCCTGGTTGAATGCAATGGAATAGTTTCCGGGAGATAACTGTATATCCATTTGTACGATACCGTTTTTGCCGATTTTCTTCAATTCTTTAGCCTTTATATTATAATAGGCAAAACGGCGGAAACTTTGATACACATCACTCATCTCCACATCTACATGCTGCAATACAGAAGCGCCGCCTGCTACCGTAGGCAGCTCTAATGCCTTTCCATTATCCAACGTCAGGACACACTTACTGTCATTAGGAATTTCCACCTCATGCCCCGACCCGATAGTAACAGCCAGCGAATAACGTATGGTACTTTTATACTGAAATCCAGCGAGTGCCACATATACGTCCATATTATTGGAAACACCCAGATTCATACCCTCGCATACCACTGTACGCACTCCGGTCTGGTTGGTTTCATCATAAATTACCTTTTGTGCCATAGCTCCTATACCCAGAAGCAAAAAGGCGAATAAAAACAATACTTTCTTCATAATTCTTCAGTTATTATTTCATCATACAACAAAAACAAACTCATAATGATGACAATATTAACAAAAACTTTTCATACAACATATATCACAACGCATCATTTATACGTTTTTATCCGAACAAGCATAGAACTATAACCTTTCGCATCTCTTATTTCAATCTACTCTACCGATTCGATTCCAACGAATTGAATTTTGCTCTTCATCTTTTGAAAACCAAATCCATTGTACTACACCCACAATGAAATCATCAGGCACCAATCCCCAATGTCGTGAATCCAATGAATGGTGTATATTGTCTCCCAGCATAAAATAATAATCATGCTTAAACTGATAATTTGTGAAACGATGATTTCCTATAAAATATGCGCTATCTTTATAATCTATTTTCTGTTTAGTCTCCCATTCCATAACACTTCCATATTGGGTAGCAGTCAAACTATTTATCGGGATTTGATCACCTTTGCAAGGTATATAAAGAGGACCGAATTTTTCAGCAGTCCATCCTAACAGGTCATAGTAATTATGATCAAAAGAAAACGTAAGGCTATCCTCGACTAAGGCAGATAATGTAGGCAGGATAATTGCCACAGTGTCACCCGGAAGCCCCACACATCGTTTAGCATAATATTGCATGACATCAAAATGTATTCGATTCTTATATTGCCCGACTGGTGAATTAAAAATGAGAATATCATTTTTTCTTATCCGTCGTATTCCCGGAATACGTTTTATTGATATATGCTTGTTTTTTACCGCATTAAAAACATTAAATATCCTGCCGCCTGCTATCCATTTATTCACTATTACATAGTCACCTTTTATCAGAGTAGGATGCATGGATGCAGTAGGAATCCTGAACGAAGAAAAGGTCGTGATTTGTAACAGCAACCATATCAGAGCAAGTACACAACCATAAAATACAAAGTTTATTAAACGGTCTATCCATTTATTCTTTTCTTTTACCCTCTGGTTCATTCATCACCCTCCACCTCCGGCTTATTATTACAATCACGCAACTGTCCCATATACATCTCTTTTATCCGAGGATGATGCATAGGATTTCCTACTAATATCACTTTATTAGTATTGTCAAGCAAGAATGTCCTAAATTTATCATTCAGTGGAAACTTATTCAGTTTATTAAAGGTATCTTTCAGATCTATACATACAGGATAAATAAAATCTTCTGACTGTAATGTCATTATTAGTTCCTTCCTATTTCTAGGGTGGAAGAAAAAATAAAAGGATACATTCCTAGATGTGACAGAGTCTACCTCCGCTATAAAATTTATCCGTTCCAATAATTGCAATTTGCAACTAAGGCATCCTAATGAGTCTACATAAGTTACAATTTTATAATATGTTGAAGCATAAGGAAACTTATCTAATGTGTCTTTGCCTTGTATGGTAAAGACAGCTCTATCATGAAAGAGAATTTCTTTTCGAGTCCATTCTTTCATCAAAAAAGTCAACTGCTCCTTTTCTGTCCTTTTACACGAGAAGAAACAAAATACCCCAAAAGCCAACAACACATAAAGCAGGATTTTCATAATTTTGCTTTCAGGATATCATCCATCTCAAATATTTCAACATTACATTCCGATTCGCAATTTAACAAGTACAACTGAGGGGTATATTGAGAAAGAAGCACACTCATGCTTTGGTGTTCCAATGCGTACTTGCCTACCAGTTCACCATCGATGGAAAAACCCAGCAAAGTTTTAGGTGTACAGGCTGAATAGTTTTCAAAGGCTTTATAGCATAACTCACCACTATAAGTCACAAAAACATATTTATCATTGGCTGTCAATCCATAAAATCCATCCAAGTTATTCTTCTTTCTTGCAAGATTTGCTTCATAGACATTGCAAACAGGCTCAACAAGCATTTTTTCCCACTTCAAAGTAACATCTTCCTCATCCGATATATCATACCGACAAAGATAACCAAAAAATCTAGATGCAAAATAAAAGCTGTTTTTGTATGAAACCATCTCCCCCTGCAACTGCATAAAATCATTTGCTTCAGTAGTCATTCCCCGCACCGGATGATTACCGAAACGCTTTATTTCTTTAAAATCCCTATCAAAGAGAATGAAAAACTCCTTACCCCCAGACAAAGTCGTCGCCACACTATAACCATTGGACAGTCGACAGAAACGGGTTGTAAAACAACCATCTTTTACTTTAATTTTTTCACTTCCTACATAACGGTAGTCAGCACCCTTTTCCTCCCGTGCATACAATAGGACAGTAGAAGGCAAATTAACAAAATATAAAGTATCGTCCCCCTCTGTTTTTCCAATAAATTCAGCGGCTATAAATTCTCCAGGCCCTTGTCCCCTGCTTCCAAAGCTACCCACTCTTTCGCCTGTCTGTTCCTCTAGAATCTGACAAATAGGTTCACCAGGAAGTTTACAACGTTGAACCATAAGAATTCCACAATCAAGAGAAGAGAATGCAACCAACTCATTGGACATAATTTCTTTATCATAATAAGAGCCATAGATCGGTTTGGCGGGAATAGATAAAAAGTCATTTCCTTTGTTACTGACACAGGAAATTAAAAAAAGGATGGTAACAATCGAATAATACAATTTTATTTTAATCATAATTTTAATACTCTTCAAACGGGACAAAACAAATGCCTAACACCTATTTATTTTGTCCCGTATTACATAAATGCCTAATTACTCAGGAATGGTATATCGATTTACCCAATTCGCTTCCTCACTTGTTTCAATAATAACAGGTTCGCCCGGAGGACCTACAACGAGTTCATAACAACGTGAATTACGTTGATACATACAATCCTTCGTACCTAAAGTCAAGGCCTCCACATTTGACAAAGCTAAATCGGACAATTCTTCTTTGTTTTGAGAACCATACAAAACATAACTTCCACCAACTGCCAATGAGGCAATCAATGCCATTTTAAATGTTCTTTTCATAATATATTTTTTAAAGTTTGAAATAGGGATATCTTATGATGATTCAAAGAGGTATAATGAAAAAGATACCGTCTGTCCCTATCATCAGAAACAGACCGTCCACGAAGGCCATTTAGCTTGATTGTACTTGGAGGTGAATGTTTTCATAGTATCACTTTCTACAAAGAATATAAAAAGTTTCCACTTAAACAAATATTTCCGCTTTTATTCTACAATATAATTATCATAAAAACATTTGTATCCTCCTCGACTCATGCTCACACCTCACCTTTTTGTGCATATTTTCTCCTCATATCCTTTTGTTGCTCAAATTGTTTAAGTAAATTTGTCGCCAGAATATTACTAATACCAAATATATTAAAGTATATGAGTTTAAAAATTGTAGTACTGGCAAAACAAGTTCCCGACACACGCAATGTGGGGAAAGATGCCATGAACGCTGACGGTACTATCAACCGTGCGGCACTTCCGGCCATCTTCAATCCGGAAGACCTGAACGCCTTGGAACAGGCACTCAGACTGAAAGACACACATCCCGGTTCTACGGTAACTATCCTGACCATGGGTCCCGGACGCGCTGCCGAAATCATTCGTGAAGGTTTATACAGAGGAGCAGACAATGGATATTTATTGACCGACCGTGCTTTTGCCGGTGCTGACACGTTGGCCACTTCATACGCCATCGCTACGGCTATCCGCAAAATAGGCGAATGTGACCTGATTATCGGTGGCCGTCAAGCTATCGACGGTGATACCGCACAGGTAGGTCCGCAGGTAGCAGAAAAGCTGGGATTAAGCCAGATTACTTACACCGAAGAAATTCTAAACGTGGACGAAACTGCCCGCCGCATCACCGTAAAACGCCACATTGACGGAGGGGTAGAAACTGTGGAAGGTCCTCTGCCTATTGTACTGACTGTAAACGGAAGTGCAGCTCCCTGCCGTCCGCGCAATGCCAAATTGTTACAGAAATACAAACGCGCTCTCGGCGCACATGCCAGCTTGAGGCAATCGCTGCCGGAACCGGCCTTGCAGGAATTGAAAAACAAGTATTGCCCTACGGAGTAGACAAACTTCATGTATTCGATGCTCCGGGTCTGTTCCCTTATACTTCACTGCCCCACACTTCCATTTTGGTGAATCTGTTCAAAGAGGAAAAACCACAAATCTGTCTGATGGGCGCTACTGTTATCGGCCGCGATCTGGGACCGCGTGTATCTTCCGCATTGACCAGCGGACTGACTGCCGACTGTACCCAGTTGGAAATCGGTACCCACGAAGACAAGAAGAACGGCATCACCTATGAAAATCTGTTGTATCAGATTCGTCCCGCCTTCGGTGGTAACATCGTTGCAACCATTGTCAACCCCGAGCACCGCCCACAGATGGCGACCGTTCGTGAGGGAGTGATGAAGAAAGAGATTCTGGATGAAAATTATAAGGGTGAAGTGGTGAACCACGACGTTGCCAAGTTTGTTCCTGAAACAGACTATGTAGTCAAAGTCATTGACCGTCACGTAGAAAAAGCCAAACATAACCTGAAAGGCGCACCTATCGTGATTGCCGGAGGCTATGGCATGGGATCTAAAGAAGGTTTTGACAAATTGTTCGAACTGGCCAAAGAACTTCACGCCGAAGTAGGTGCCAGCCGTGCAGCTGTCGATGCAGGTTATGCAGACCATGACCGCCAGATTGGCCAGACGGGTGTAACCGTCCGTCCCAAACTGTATATTGCTTGCGGTATCTCCGGACAAATCCAGCACATCGCAGGTATGCAGGATGCAGGTATCATCATCTCTGTAAACAGTGACC
>PPYE01107358.1_pt1 | contig 16114 bp, 10 predicted proteins | sample 1559881 | NCBI WGS metagenome assembly PPYE01 (sample SAMN08240022, study PRJNA423297) | Human gut metagenome, whole genome shotgun sequencing project. | reverse complement strand
CACCTCGTCAATCGCGCGGTCCCATGCGGCGTCATGCCCCAGAATCGTCGTCGTCAGAATGATTTGCGCGTGCGGATACTTCGCCCGAATCGCGCGAATCCACCCCGCGTAGGCGCTCCGCCAGTGCTTTGCGTCGTCGCAGTCGTAGTTCTGCGCCATGAAATTGACCGGGTTCGCGTCGTTCTGCCCAATCGCAGCAACAACGACATGCGGCGTGTAGCGGCTGAAATCCCATTCAGTTTTCGCGCCGAACGGCGGATAGTAGTTAATTTTGTCCCACGACGAGAGCATCCCGATGTAATCAGGTGAATAGAAATAGCCGGTTCCATCCTCCAGCGCCATGCCGCCGGTCGCGATGTCGTGCAATTCCGCGCCAAGCAGACGCGCCGTCTGCCACGAGTAGCTCAGGTAGCCGTTGCTGTACCGCCCGTTGTGCCCTTCGGGGTCTACCTGCCCGCAGGCAAATTCCGCTTCGGACACCTCCCCGGCGGACACGCTGTCTCCGTAAACCTCCATGCGGCGCTTCGGGCGCGGCGGCAAGGGCAGCAGCTCCGCATCTTCCGCGACGGCGAACCCGTGCAGCACCAGCGCGTGACAGCAGTCCTGCCGCTTGAAGAGCAGCACATGGTTTTCGCCGTCGGTCATGCGGTCGGAGAGGTCAATCACCTGTGCGCCGCTTTCCAGCAGCACGGCGGATTCCACCCCGTTGATGATGACGCCCAGCCGATTTTCATAAAACGAGTGAATATTTTCGATAAACACGCGCAGGATGCGCCTCGTGACGCGAAATTCCACCTGTGAACAGACGTAGATGAGGAACGGCGCGTCGGGATTGCTGTTGTCGATGCGCCCTGTGTAGCGAATCGCCGGGTCGGACGGGCGAATCAGCCGTTCATTTTGATTTACCTGTACGTTCATTCTGCATCCTCCTGCCAGACGTTCGGGATAGCTTCAATGTACGCCGCGAGCGCCTTGGCCATCTCCGCTGCTTCGTTCGCACGGACGTGTCCCGGCGTGCCGCAGCCGTTCTTCGGATAGAGGAAGTGATGCACCTTCTCGTCGCCGAGTTCGCCGAACACTTCTTCAATCGCGTCGTCCCATGCAGGGCTGTGCATCATGATGGTCGTCGTCAGCAGGATATGCGCGTGCGGATATTTCCCACGAATCGCGCGAATCCAGCCTGCGTAGTCGCTCCGCCAGCGCTTCGCCTGTTCGCCGTCATAGTCTTCCGCCATAAAGTTGCGCTTGGCGGAGTCGTTCTGCCCAATCGCAACGACGACGACGTGCGGCGTGAAGCGGCTGAAATCCCACGGTTTTTCGTCATGGAAGAACGGGTTATACGCCAGCTTATCCCAGCAGGACAGCATCCCCGTATCAAAGAAATAGCCGTTGCCATCCTGCAAGGCAATGCCGCCCTGCGCAATGTCGCTGATTTCGGCATTCAGCAGCCGCGCCGTCTGCCATGCGTAGCTGAACCATACGTTATTATACCGCGCCTGATGGTCGGGCGGGTCAAGTTTCCCGGCGTATTCGGTCACTTCGCTGACTTCCCCCGCCGACACGCTGTCACCATAGAACTCAATGCGCCGATTCAGGCGCGCGGGCGGCGGCAGAAGCGTCGCGTTTTCGTCAATCAGCAGCGCGTGGAGCGTCATCTTGTAGCAGCTGTCCTGCCGCTTGAAGAGCATCACGTCGTTCTCGCCGTCGCGGAGGTGGTCTGAGAGGTCAATGACGTTCAGCGTGTCCCAGTCCAGCAGCACGCCGAATTGTTCGCCGTTGATGACGACGCCGAGGCGGTTCTCCCAGAGGTGGTGCGTGTTCGTCAGCACAACGCGGAGGTGATGCCCGGTCATGCGGAAGCGGACGAACGAGGCGGTAAAGAGAAACACAGGGTTTTGCGGGTCAGCAAAATCAATGCGCCCGGTGTACTGGAGATTTTCATCATCAAGGGCGATTCGCTTTTCGCCCAGCAGCTGTGTCCACATGGGTGATTTCTCCTTTTGCGTTTGATTTCATCATAGCCGATTCAGTGGTTCTTGTCAAGGACAGGGCTTTGCATGAAGCGAAAAGACCTCCACCGCAGGCGAACCCACGATGGAGGTCAGAGAGACAGGGATTACTTGCCCAGAATGCCGTTGATAGCATCCTGAATGGTCTGGCGATATTTTTCCTGAAGCTGAGCGGTGGTGTATTCACCATTGATGAACTCACGCAGGGGCAGCTCCGCATCGGTGCCGAGGTTGTTGTAGTTGTCCAGCATCTGATGGCGACCCATTTCCATCATGACTTCAAAGTTGTAGTCCTGCAGGTCGATGTCCTTCGCGGTCACGCCGTACCACCAGCCGAGGGTTTCGGGGTCATCGCGGATGGCCAGCGCAGCAGCACCGCTGTCTTCGCTGTTGGGATCGTAGTTGTACCAGTTGAGCAGGTCATACAGCACATTGTAGACCAGTTCCGGATCTTCCACGCCAACCGGGATAACGTAGCAGGAGTTCGCAGTCACCTTCTGCGCGTTGGTTTCCGCGTCGCCGTGCGGGCCAACAGGCCACGGGATGAACACCATGTCGAAGTCAAGGGTCGGGCTGTCGGGAGACTGGAACGCATAGTCCTTGTTGGAGTCCATAATCCACGCAGCAATGGGGGTGAAGGCAACCTTGCCGTCGCGATACAGGAACCGGCAGACGTCCCATCCGTTTTCTTCCGGAATGGGGTACATCACCTTGTCCACGAGGTTCAGATCCTGGATGAACTGAAGGACTTCGCCCACTTCGGGAGAAGAGAGGTTTTCCGTCGCGGTCGCCGCCACGTTCGTGCCGTTGGACATGACGAAGTTCATGAAGTAGTCTCCCGGCCAGCCGCCGAAGCCGTACACGTCGATGTTGCCATCGCCGTCGGTGTCCTTCGTCAGCGCCTTGCAGTACTCACGGAACTTTTCCCAAGTCCATTCGCCTCGTTCGACCAGATCGCGCGGGTCTTCAAGGTTCGCGTCCTCAATCATCTGCAGGTTGAACGCCAGCGGCATGGTGGAGCCAACCATGTTTTCCGCGTTGTTGGCGCACAGCAGCTGCACAGCGCCGCTGCCGGTGTCGATGTAGGACAGCACAGCGTCCGTGCCCTGAATCACCGCGTTGTTAGCGGGCAGAATGTCGCGCAGGTCAACGACGTAGCCGTTCGCCGCCGCCGGAGCAGCCAGCGCAAGGTCCAGCATATACACGTCCACGTCCGGCGTACCCGCCAGAACGGAGGTGTTGATGGATTCCTTCGCGCCCGCGTAGGTCAGGTTGATGTACTCGAACTTGACGTTCCACTTGTCTTCAATCTGCTTCACCTTCGCGAACATCATTTCGTCCGCGGTGGTGCCGCTGTAATAGGGGTTATCTTCGATGGAGCCATCGAAGGAGTCCCAGTAAAGATCCCACGTCGTGCCGATGGTGATGACGCGCTCGGAGCCTTCCGCGCTCGCCGTGATGGTCGCCATGCCCAGCACCATCGTCAGTGCGAGCAGGAGAGCAGCAAACTTTTTCATTGTGTGTCGAACCTCCTATGTTGTTTTTCTCTGAACGAGCCGTGGGGAGCGGGGTGTTATCCCCCCGCCGCCCGACTACTGAATAGACTGATTACTTGGACTGACCGACCGTCACCGCGTAGACCTTCCACGCGCCGTCGGATTCAAACTGCATCCGCGCGCCCCAGGTGGAAACGTCATCGCCGCAGACCGCCGCAATCTGCTCGTAGGTAATCTGCGCCGTCTTGCCGTCGGTCGCCGCCGTCTGCTGCTGCACACGAGACCAGCCCGCCGCCGCGTCCGGCATGACGAGCCAGATGTTGCCCGTTTCGGATTCATAGGAGATATTGATGACCGCGCCCGGCACCAGCGCCGCCACGATGTCTTCCGGCATTTCTGTGCCGTTCTGACCCCAAGCGCCGCCTTCGCAAGCCGCGCCCGCGAATTCCACATTGTTGTGGCTGCCGACCATTTCCGTCAGCTTCACCACGGACACCGCGTAGACCTTCCACGCGCTCCCCGCTTCGCACTGCATCCGTGCGCCCCAGCCAGCCTTGTCCTCGCCGCAGGCTTCGACAATCTGCTCATAGGTGATGTACGCCTTGCCGCCGGAGATGCTCGCCGCGCCCTGCGCCACACGCATCCAGCCCGCCGTGCAGTCCGGCATGACAATCCACATCGAGCCATCCTCGGATTCAAAGTCAATCTGCAGCGCCGTGCCGGGTACGAGCGCATCCAGCACATTTTCCGGGATGTCGAAGCCATTCTGAGACCACGCGCCGCCTTCGCAGGCGAATCCATCAAAGGAAGCAACGGGCGTTGCGACCTTGCGGGCGACCTTCTGGCCAACCTTCACGGAGTAAACCTTCCACGCGCTCCCCGCTTCGCACTGCAGGCGCGCGCCCCAGGTGGACTTGTCTTCGCCGCACACAGCCGCAATCTGCTCATAGGTAATCTGGCAGGTATTCTTGCTGTTGTTGATGGCGGCAGAACCGTCATTGGCAACGCGCGACCAGCCTGCCGCCGCGTCCGGCAGGACAATCCACATCGTGCCGTCTTCGGATTCGTAGCTGATTTCAATCACAGAACCGGGCACCAGCGCATCGAGGAATTCCTGCGGCATTTCCGCACCGTTCTGACTCCAGCCGCCGCCTTCGTAGGCAAAGTTCGGGAACTCCACCGCGTTCGCCACGTCGTAAAGATAGGAGCGGTCTTCCTCCGTCACCGGCGCAACCCATTCCGCCGTGGTATCCACAGGCAGCACGTTGCCTTCCGCGTCGAAGAACTGGATGTTGGTCACATAGAAGTCACGCGGCGCCTCGCCGTCAAACTTCTTGGAGTCGATGAAGCTGTCCACTTCCTTGGAGAACTGCAGCGTGTCGCCGCGGCCCGCCACGAACGCGCCCGCAGGAACGGTCACGACCGCCGTCTTCGGATTCTTGCGTTCCATGTAAACCGACCAGTCGGCGGACTGCTTCGAGCTGTCCTCGCCGTTGACCATGTACACCTTGCCGGACTGCGCATAGAACTTGCCGTCCGTGCCCAGCTCCACGCCGACATCGAAGGTAATCTTCGCCAGACGGCTCAGGTTTTCGCCCAGCAGGCCTTCCACGTTCAGCGACACATACGGCACTCTGCCTGCCGCCGCCGGGCTGACGCGCAGCGCTTTGCCGCCGTTGTAGTCCACAACGCTCAGCTCGCTCGCATCGGCATTGCCCAGCGTCGTGTCCATCCCCAGAAAGCCGAAGTTGCCGTCGGCAAAGTCAATGATGCTGCTGACAGCACCCGCCACGGGAGACGCCACAGGCGACGCAGCCGGGCTCGACACGCCGACGTTCTCTGCGAACGCACCCGTCGTCGCGATGATGCCCGCAGCCAGCAGAACAGAAACAACCTTCTTCACTTGGATGACCTCCTTAAACATGTTCCTTCCCAGAACTTGGTTCCTTGGTGTAACCATTGCAACGTTGCCGGCGGACATGCCGTCGGGGAAGCAGGAAACCCGTGCCGTCATACCGGCGATTTTTGCACCAGATTTCCCATTTCCGTTCTGCTTTATCATATCACAAAACTATACCGTTAGTCAACCGGTAAATCAGCTGTTTCAGCAAATTTTCTCAACTTTTTTTGCGAAAATTTCGTCGGAAAATGTTTTCGAGGGAATCAATTCGCCCATAAAGCACAGTTTCAAGCAAGTGCGTTCGCGTTTGCACTGCTGTCGACCGGCTTTACGGGCGAATTTTGTCGTTTTTATTCGGTTTTCGGAAGGTTCGCCGTAATCCTGATTTTACTTAACGCCGTTAGCCTACGATACCCGACCGCTCAACGCCCTCAATGAAGCGGCGCTGGAGCAGCAGATACAAAATCAGCAGCGGCAGAATTGTCAGCACAACGCCGGCGTCAACATACAAACGCTGGATGCGGACGTTCATGATTTTGAGGTTCGCGGAGATGTTGTTCTGCAGTGTGGACAGGCGCTTCGCCAGCAGCATGTCCGTTGGAATGCGGAACAGCTGGCTGTAGAAGGAATCCGTGTACTGCCAGACCAGCGAGAATACCGTCACCGTGATGACAGCAGGCATGGCGTTGACGAGCATGATGCGGAAGTAGGTATACCATGTTCCCGCGCCGTCAACAAACGCCGCTTCCTCGATTTCCTTGGGCAGACCGCGGAAGAACTGGTTGAAAATGTAGATGAACAAACCCGCGCGAAGCCCTGTGCCGAAGAGCGTCAGGATATACATCGGGGTTGCCTCGCTCATCAAGCCCATGCTGCGGAACGTCATATACTGCGGCAGCATGATGGTATGATTCGGGATGACAATCATCAGCACAACACAGCCGAAAAGCAGCTTTTTCAGCGGGAAGTCGAACCGCGCGAAGCCATAGCCGACCATCGAGCAAATCAGCACCTGAATCAGCGTCAGCGCGATGGTGTAAATCAGCGTATTGCTGAGCGTACGGAAATAGTCCATCTGCGTGATGACCGTCGTGTAGCGCTCCAGCGTGCCTTCAATCGGGATGGTGTAGACCATCGGGTTCGCCGAGTCCGCGTCGGAGAAGAAGGACTGGGCGACAATGCCGATGACCGGCGACAGGATGACGTAGGAGATACCGACGATGAGGATAATTTGCAAAATCGTCATCAGCAGGTTCTTGCCTTTTTTGACCACGCCGCCCTTGGCATCCTCATAGCGGGGAGAATTGCGAAATGCGCGCCATTTTTCCATTGCTTTTCACTCTCCTTCGCCTTAATTGTAGTAGAAGGTGCGCTTGCCGATGAAGTACACCACGGTTCCCAGCAGGGCGCAGGTGATGAGCGTCGAAACCACGCTGAACGCGGAGGACAGCCCGTACCGGCTCTCGGTGAACGCCGTGCTGTATGCCAGCTTGACCACCTCGGATTTGCTGAACGCATCGACGATGGTGTAAATCGTGCAGGTGATGATGTGCGGCATCACCATCGGGAACGTGACTTTCCAGAACGTTTCGTAGCCCGTCGCGCCCTCAATCTTCGCCACTTCGTAGAGCGAGGAAGGAATGGACTGCAAGCCCGCGATGAACAGCACAATCTGCACGCCGGAAGCCTGAATGATATCGCTGATGCGGCTGACCGCGCCGACGATGTAATCCAGTACCACGTCCGGCAGGGCAAGCTGCGCGAACAGGTCGATGAGGTAATCCATGTTCATCGTGCCGGAGGATGCCGACGCTGCCGCCATGTCCGCGCTCGTGCCGCTCAGACCCCCCGCCATCATCTGCGCCGCCAGCGACAGCGCATTGCTGACCGCTTCCGCGCCCAGCAGCACCGGCAGGAAGAAGATGGCGCGAACCAGTCCGCGGCACTTCATCTTGCGGTTGAGCATCATGGCGACAAACAGGGAGAAGAAGATAATCAGCGGCACGTCGATGACCATGTTGCCGATGGAGGTCGTCAGCGTCTGCTTGAAGGACGCGTGGGAGAAGAACGCCTCATAGTAGTTTTTCAGCCCCACGAATTCCAGATTGTAGCCGCCCGTACTCAGCACGGTCAGGTCGCTCAGGGAGAACTCCACCGTCATGTACAGGCTGCGCACATAGAACAGCAGAAAGCCCAGCAGCCACGGCAGAATGAAAAGATAGCCGTTAACGGCGCGCTTCCCCGCCATGGAGATATGCAGCTTTTTCATTCGTTTGCACCTCCTGTGACCAGATACGCCTTCGCGGGAACAGTACCGCCGCCCGCCTGCGCATCCTGACTGCCGTAGTTGATGTAGATGGTCACGCCGTTGTCGTACTCGACGCTGCGCAGCGTATCGGAGAGAATCGTGTGCTTCACCATCTGCGCGCCGCTGACGGAGGCGAGCGCCGCATTCAGGTACGCGTACTGTTCCGCCGCGGTATCCGTCCAGTTGGCCACAGTCGTGGCGTAGAGTCTGTTCAGCGCCGTGTACTTCATGTCGGATGCTTGCTGTGCCGTAAAGGTGTAGCGCGGGGACGCGCCGTATTCCACCATTTTCAGCAGCTTCGCCTGCCAATCGTCGCTCACGATAGTGTTCAGCGCCTGACCGGTGTAATCCACACAGCCATGCAGAATCATCTCGTAAAGCGGAATCGTTTCGTCGACGATGACGTACTCCGTCGCGGTCATGGGCGCGTCGATAACGTGCTTGACACCGTTCAGGGCGTAGAGGTTGCCGCCGGACACCATGACATTCTTGCCGCTGTCCGCAATCGCTTGCAGCTGGCTCTTGACAATCATCAGTGCCTGTTCGCGGTTGATGAATTCCGTGCGGCGCTTGTCCGCGTGCAGCTCATTGCCGAGGTCGCGGAGGGAGTAGCCGTTCAAGGAGCAATCCTTCGTGCTGTTCAGGAATCCGCTGACGTAGTACGGCAGGAACTTCGGGGACAGCAGGTTGTAAATGTTCTCGCTGTAACCCAGCGCGGACGTGCGCCGCAGAGATGCCGGATTCGTCACGCCGAACTGTGCAATGTAGCCCGCGCCGTAGTAACGGGATGTCTCCTGATTCGTCATGTAGCGCTTGGAGATTTGCGTCACCTTCTGGAACGCGACGTCGGCGTACAGTTCGCCGCCCAGCCGTGCTATTGCGCTGTTCAGGTTCTCCAGCCGATCTTTGCCGCCCAGCTGCCTCAGCACGGACACGTTGTTCGCGACATCGTGGTAGTAGCCGCCGTTCATCCAGCCTTGGAAGTTCATCACTTGATGCTTGATGCCCGCCTTATTCAGCGACTGCGCAATTTCCACCGCTTCATCGAAGGTGGTCATAGCACGGACGTGCAGATACTGAATGCCCATGAAGTGGGTCGTTTCCTTCACGCCGCCAATCACATCGTAGTAGAAGGGAATGTCGCCCGTCTCTTCCAGCGGAGAAAGCACGTTTTCAGCAATCAGGCGCGCCCGGTAGTAGTTCGCCAGACCGCTGTACCCCTTGTTCTCTGCTGTCAGGAATGTGTAGCGGATGACGAGATCTTCGCCGTAGTAGTTGTCCTCGACGATAGGCATTTCCGCCGTTTCGCCCGCGCCGAAGAGAGACAGCAGCTCCGACCCGCGCAGGGTGAACATGGCGAACGCGTTGTTGTAGGAGTTGTTGCGCCCCGCAACATCCGCGCTGATAGCCGCCAGCGAAGCGCCGTTTTCAATCGTCGCCAGCACGCTGGTGTTCTCGCGGCACACGCCCCACAATGGCAGACGCACGGACTGAATCGTCTGCGTCTGCGTGTAGTCGCCGTCAATCAAGTCCATATCGTAGACGTACTGGCTGTACACCGCGGCACTGTTTTTGCCGTTGTTGAAACGAATCAGGCTGCCCGAACCGTTCGGCACAACCATGTAGCCGCTTTCGTCGCTGCCCGCCGCCGCCATATAGGGCAGCAGCTGGATGCGGTAGACCTTGCCGCCGCCGCGCTCTTCAATCGCGCTCACAGGCAGCTTGGCTTCCACGTTGTCCTCGCCCAGATGCCACTCCAGCGTCACGGTGAAACCCAGCGTTTCCGCCTGTTCCTTGCCCGCCAGCGCTTCCATTTCAAGGTATTCCGCCTTTGTCATGCCCAGCGCCACAAACTCCTTGGAGACGCGCACCATTTCGCGGGTACGGTTCGCACCGGTTGCGCTGATCCAGTAGCCGTCGTCGCGCTTTTCGTACACGATGTCCGCTGCCTTCTTCGCCTGTGCGCTCAGCTGCTCGTAGAGTCCCTCGTAGCGCTCCGTCGGCAGGTAAGACGGCGTCAGGTACTGGATGGAGTCCACGCCCACGTCGTAGATGAAGGCAATGCCGTCCTCAATCGCCGCCGCGCGGAAGTTGCCCAGCGCCACGCTCATCGAGTAGCTGTCGTAGGTGCTGCTCGTCAAACCGGCGTTGTAGTAATCCAGTAGGAACTGGCTCTTCAAGTAGTTCTTGTTGGTCTTGTTCGCCACCTTGTCCGCATCCGCGTCCACAGGGTTGGAATAGACCGTTTCGCCGCTGCGCTTGTCGTAGATGGCGACGTTCGCCGTCTCCAAATCCGCGTAGAGCTTCAAGTTGTCGTTTTCCGCAAACAGCTGGAAAGGCGCGGCGACGTTCGGATTTTCGTCCGTAAGCGCCGCCAGTTCTGACTGCGCTGCCGCGCCCTTGGGCGCTTCAATGTACGCCTGATAGTCCCGGTTAAACTCGAAGCGAATCAGATACCACGCAGCCACTGCCGCCACAATCACCAGCAGCACCGCCAGCACAATCCAGCGTACCTTGTGATGCTTTTTGCCTTCCACGGCGGGGCTGTGTTTGATTTTCGTTTGCTCGCTCATCTTTCCACCCCCCCGCTTAAACTCGGAAAATCAGCTCGGTGTAGATGCTCTTGACAAAGCCGAACACCTGACCGATGAAGTTCGCGATCAGCATCATCAGGAAGATGATGATGAACACTGCCACCAGCGTCAGCAGGAGCGTGAGCAGCGTTTTGCCCAGCGTGTAGTTGTGCACCTGCATGATGCCAATCAGCGCCATGATGAGGGTATACGCCGTGCCGAGGAAGATGATGATGGCGTAGAACGCTTCCTCATTTTCCGCCACGAACTGGCTGACAATGGTTGCGGCGATGTAGCACACAATCATCGGCAGGAGCGAATAGCCGATGGCGATGGCAATATCCTTGAGGCGCCCTTCGCCGTCCATCAGGCAGGTAATCGACCAGTTGCCGACGCACAGCAGCAGGTACAGCATCAATACGCCGCTCATTTCCCACAGGGCGTTGACCGTTCGCTCGTTGATGTCGTTGACGACAAAGCCCGCAAGCAGTCAGTTCAGCGTGAAGCACAGACCGAAGAGGACAACCATGAGGATGGCAATGGCGACGCTTCCCTTTTCGCCGTGGCGAATCCAGTAGAAGCCGTCCGACGGATGGGACACCGTGTAGAACAGCTGCTGCCACTTTTCTTTGCTGAACAGTGATTTCATCGCTTATGCCCTCCTTCCGTTCTTTTGATTTCTGCGCGGACGAATCACCTTGACTACAACGACAATCGCCACGATGACCGCAATGATGCCCGTCAGAATGTAGTTGATGTTGCTCTTGAGCACATCGTTGCGGTAGCGCTTGAAGGCGACGGAGTAGTAGTCGCGGTTCATGCCGCGCTTCAAGTATTCCATGGCCTTCTCGTTGTCGCCCGCGGATAGGTACGCCTTGCCGATGCCGGTGTTCGCCAGCTCGTTGTTCTCGTCCATCCGCAGTACTTCCTGCCACAGGGCAACCGCCTGCGTCTCGTCGCCATCGTAGCGCAGCCCAACCGCCTCGTTGATGAGCCGGCCGTACTCCGTTTCGCCGAAGACGGCAATCACGCCCTGCTTGGAATCCAGCGCGAGCATCTTCTCCCCTGCGCACTCAATGGCGACAGGCGCTTCCATCGTGCCCGCCTGCGTGCCGAGGCCGCCGAAGATATAAAGCAGGTTGCCTTCGTGGTCGTAAGTGATAATGCGGCCACGCTTGGAGTCCAGCAGCGAGTAGATGCCCTTTTCGCGGTACACCACGTCTACAATCGTGCTGGCGCCCGCGTACTGCGACGTGCCGCTGATCTGCATATCGCCGCCAAGGTTCTTGGTCTGACCCATGCGGATGACGTCCTCGCCCTTGGGGTTCAGGCGGCGAACCGCCTGCGTGCCCGCGGTATCCTTGTTCGAGGCGTACACAAAGCCTTCGTCGTCGATGTCAATGCCGGTAAATTCCGTCGGAATGAACAACTGCTGCTTGGAGCGTTCTTCCTTCGTCGCCAGCTTGCGCCAGAACTTCTCCCACGCCGTAATTTCAACGGAAATCGTGCCGAAGAAGCCGGTGAAGTCGCCGTTCGTCTCAAAGGCCATGATGCCTTCAAACATGTTCTGCGCAATGCAGTAGACACGTCCGGCGTAGTCCACAGAGACTTTCAGGGGCGTAAAGAGGAAGTTGGCATCCAGCACCTCGCTGTTCGGGTTGACGGTCACGCGTGCGACGTTCTTGTCGCCGTCCAGCACAATCAGGCGGTTGTCGCTGTCCGCAATGCAGAGCTGGCTTGCGCTGTTGAGCGCCACGCCCTCCACGCCGCTGACTTCCGCGAACGCCTGATAGCCGCTGCCCGCATCCACGCCGAGGATGCGCTCCGTCACCGCGCCGTTTCTGTCCTGCACCTCCACGCAGTTGTTCTGCGCCGTGTGCAGCACCGTCCAGTTGTCATCCAGCACCAGCACCCGTCCCGTGCTTTCCTTCACGCACAGGCGCTGCGTACCGTTCCAATCCACCATCGCCGTTGCGGAAACTTCCGTCAGGCGCTCGTCCTGCTTGCCGTTTTTCACCGTCGTCACGGCAGATACGCTGTCCGTTTTGGTGTCCAGCAGCAGCAGCGAATTATTCTCGACCGTGCCCAGCAGCTTGCCGGTGGTCTTCATGACGTTGATCTCGCCGTTCTTCTCGCCCACAATCAGGTAATCGCCCGTCAGTTCGATGCCCAGAATGTTCTGGAACGCCGTCTCTTCATTCTCTGAAGAAGCCGCTGCTGCTCCGGTCATGCCCGTCATGCGGGTGATGCTGCCGTCCGCGTCCGTCTTGCGGATGCAGTTGCTTTCGATCACGCGGCGTGTGCTGCCCGTGCGGTCGAGTTCGACAATGTGGTTGTCCGCGTCGCGGATGAACACGCTGTCGCCATCCAGCGCGAATTCGGAAATCGTCGCGAAGGATGTCAGCGCATCGTCCGCATTGCGGTAGTTGCCGTAGGTTGTGACCATATTGCCCTTCTGGTCAAGCACAACCACCGTCTTGGCGCTGATGCAGTAGAGGTTGTCCTGCTCGTCCAGCGCCAGACCAATCAGACCGGACATGCCGGTGATGTTCTGGTTGCCCTTAATCAGGCGGCCAATCAGGATGAACAGGTCGATGTTCGTCGTCGCGTCATAGCGGGCGTAAGTGAAAGTCGAGCCGTCCGCATTCGTGCGGATGACAGACTTGCCGTTCTCCGCAATCGCGTAGGTTGCGCCCTTGCTGTCTGTGACCGTCTTCACCAGCGGCTGCAAGGTGCTCTCGTAGGCGCTGACCTGATAGGTCGTACCCTGCTCGTCCGCCAGTTCCGTGGCGCTGCCGGACGTGAAGCGCTCCGTGCGGTACTTCATGCCGTCCACATCGGTTTCCTGATGGAGGTCGCCCATGCCCTCGATGTGCGTCCCGACAGCGTAGGTCACGCCGCCCAGCGCTTTCACGCTGCCCGACAATTGCGGAATCTCGATGATGCGGTTGAGCGTATCATCAGGATTCAGCACAACCACGCGGCGGTTGAGGCTGTCGGCAATGTAGAGCGTATCATCATTGGCGACTGCCACGCCCGTGGGCGTCTGGAAGGTGTCCGCCACGCCGTGATTCTCAAATCCGGTGATGACGCGCACGACCTTCGTCATGTCGCTACTGAGCAGGACGATGCGGTTGTTGCCGCTGTCCGCCAGATACACCGTGCCGTCCTGCGCCACGCACAAGTCCTGCGGGTTCTTGAACGCCCCCAGCGACTGCCCATTATATTGGAAGGAAGCGCCTGTAATCGACCCCGCCGGCACATACGCCGCGGGCGTGTACACGATGTAACCCCAGTAGTCGTAATTGTACGTCGTGTAAGGCAGCTCGGTGTCCGCCAACGCTCCCCCGCAGGAGGAGAAAGTGACCAGCGCCGCCAGCGCCATCAGGAGGAACTTCTTCATTTTTTTCATGCGTCTTTCCTCCCTCTCTTAGTCCTTCATGCCCGAAGTCGTCATGGTTTCCAGAATGCTGCTCTGGCACAGCAGGAAGAACAGCACCGGCACCGCCATGATGATGAACGTGACCGCCGCCGCCGCGCCCGCGCGGGACACGCCGCCAGCTGTAATCTGCTGGAGCGCGTACTGCATGGGCTTCAATTGCTCGTCACGCAGGAACAGCGAACCGGTATTGCCCCACATCTGCTGGAACTGGAAGATCGCCAGCGTCAGCCAAGCGGGCTTGACGTTCGGCATGACGATTTTCCAGAAAATCTGCCATTCGTTGGCGCCCTGCACGCGCGCCGACTCCATCAGCGAATCCGGCAGCTGCTCCATGAACTGCTTCATCAGGTACAAACCCATGCCGAACGACCACGCGGGCAGAATCAGCGCCAGATAGGTGTTGTTGATGTGCAGCCACGAAATGATGGCGTACTGCGGAATCTGCGTCACCGTCCAGTTGAACATCATCGACAGGACGACCATGCCGAACAGCATCGCCTTGCCGGGGAATTTGTCCTTCGCCAGCGGATACGCCGCCCACGACGCCACGATGACGTGACCCACCATGCCCGCCACCGTGATGATGATGGTGTTCATGATGTAGCGGCTGAAAGGCACCCACGAGTCGTTCATCAGGATGAACAAATCCGAGAAGTTGCGCAGATTCGGGTTGCGCACAAAAATCTTCGGCGGGAACTGGTACAATTCGTCCAGCGGCTTCAGGGCGTTGTTGATAATCATGACCAGCGGCAGCGCCATGAAGATGCCGCAGATGAACATGAGCGTGAACAGCAGCGCGTTGCCCGCCATCGAGCGGTTGAGCTTGCGGGCTTTCTTCGGCACGATTCTCTGCCGGCGCAGTTTCTTTTGCAGCTTCGGCGGCAAATCCTTGACTGCCACCTGACCTCTCCGTTCTGCCATGCTTACTCACCCACCCTTCTCAGTACGCGCTGAACGAGCTTATTCGTGCCGACCATCAGCAGGAAGAGGATGGTCGCAATGGCGCAGGCATAGCCCATCTCCATACGGGTCGAACCATAGTCCAGCAAGTGGGTGACGATGGTTGCGCCGGCGTAGTTGACCGACGGGTTGCCCGCCAGATTGATGGAAATGTCCGCCACGGCGAAGGACTGCGTAATCTGCATGACCGCGCCGAACATCAGCTGCGGCTTCATCGCCGGAAGGGTGACATACCACAGCTCCTGCCAGCGGTTCTTGATGCCGTCAATGGCGGCGGCTTCGTACATGCTCTTGTCGACCGTCTGCAAGCCTGCGATGAAAGACAGGAAGCCTGTACCCAGGCTCAGCCACAGCTGAACGATAATCAGCATCGGCATGACGTACTGCTCTGTCTTCATCCACAAAATCGGCTCGTTGATGATATCGAGGTTCAGCAGGATACCGTTCAAATAGCCGTAGCGGTCGCCGGTCAGAATCAGGTTCCAGACCATGTAGGCGTTGCCGCAGATGGACGGCGCGTAGAAAATCAGCGTCAGGAGCGTGCGCATCCCGCGGTTGAACTCGTTGATAATCCACGCGAACAGCAGGCACAGCATGTAGCTGACCGGGCCGGTAATGACAGCGAAAATCAGCGTGTTTTTGAGCGAAATGATGAAGATTTCGTCATCCAGCAGGAGCTTGACGTAGTTTTGCCAGCCGACGAACTCCGGCTTCTCCAACATGTTCCAGTCCGTGAAGGAAACGCCGATAGCCATCAGCACCGGCAGCACAGTGAAGAAGAAGAACAGGATGAAGTACGGCGCCATCAGCAGGTAGGACGCGCGGTGCTTCCAGATGGTTTTGCCAAGCGACTGACGCTTGCCATGCACCAAGGTCGGATTGCTCATCTTACTCCTCCTTCGTCGTGTCTTCCGTCTGATGGAGCGGCAGACCGAATTCCGTGCGCTTGTAGTTGATTTCGGCGTTGATGTAGTACACCTTGTCCATCAGCGCCTCGCGCGGGGTGGTGTTGTTCGTTGCGGTATCTGTGGTGATGGTATAGAACGCGTTGTTGATGTTGCGCCAAGTGTAGTATCCGCCCGGCACCTGCGGGATGCCGCGCACATACTGCATCTGCTCCACCAGCGCGCGGTAGTCGCGCATGGGCCACGACAGGTTCGCCAGCGCCTCGGTGTTCGCCGTCGCGACACGCGCGGATGCGCCCATCAGCGATTCCATCTCGCGGCCGTAGAGCGTCTGCGTCTCGGTGCTCGTCCACCATTTGAGGAACTCCCAGCTTTCGTCGGGATGCTTCGTCGCGCTCATGATGATATCCGCCAGACCCGTCGTACCCGTCGAGCGGTCAATGCTGCCGTCGGCTTGCACCGTACCGGGAACGGTCGTGAAGTCCCACAGGCCCAGGATGTCCGGCGCGGAAACCTGCAGG
>PPYE01662233.1_pt1 | contig 16121 bp, 21 predicted proteins | sample 1559881 | NCBI WGS metagenome assembly PPYE01 (sample SAMN08240022, study PRJNA423297) | Human gut metagenome, whole genome shotgun sequencing project. | reverse complement strand
ATTATAATCTTGGAGGTGACAATGAATGAAAATAAATAAAGCCATTCGTAGTATCATGAGACAGAAAGGAATTTCACTTAGCGTTATGGGTAGTTCCTTACGCAAAGTTGATAGGCAGACAGGTGAGGTTAAACCTCTCATTGGCAATGATGTAAGTGCAAGACTCACCAACGACAATTTGTCTTTCGATAAAGCCCTCGAAATGCTCAATGTCTTAGGTTATGAAATTGTAGTGCAAGAGAAAAAATCCGGAAACAGACGAGCAGATCAAATTGTAATCGACCAAAAAGACAGTATAGATTTGGACGCTCTTTTATCGGAGGGGGAATAATTCGTGCAAGGAGAAATCGTTTACAGATTTACTTTTCCAAACGGTTACTACTATTTCGGTTACACAAGAGATACCGAAAAGCGGTGGGCTACCAATGGTAAAATTTATAGCGGTTCGGTGGTTTATGATTTCATCGAAAAATACGGCCGGGAAAATGTTCGTAAAGATATTCTATGCCGCATGGAGCAGTCGGACGATAATAAAACGATATGTGAAAAGATAGAAACGGAACTAATCGAACTTTTTGACGATAAGTGTTTCAATGTAAGAAATTGTAATACTGACAGTGTCACAATGAGAAAAATTCGTAAAAGGGTTGATTATGGGATTCTTGAAAAGAAAATTACAGATACGATTCAAGAACTCGAAGCAGAAAGAGGTATTTCGGCTGAGTTTTAGGAGGTGAAATTATGATTTATGGATATGCTCGTGTTTCTACCAAAGGACAGGCTCGTGACGGAAACAGTTTGGAAGCACAGAGTCACGCTCTCATGGAAGCCGGGGCTACGAAAATCTACAGTGATTCTTTTACGGGAACAAAGATTGACCGCCCGGAGTTTGATAAGTTGAAGACGAAACTCTTGCCGGGAGATACACTTATCACCACAAAGTTGGACAGGTTTGCCCGAAGTGCTTCGCAAGGTAGTCAGATGATAGAAGCTCTTATTGCACAGGGAGTTACGGTGCATATTCTCAACCTCGGTGTCATGGATAACACTCCTACCGGGAAACTGATACGAAATATTATGTTCAGTTTTGCAGAATTTGAACGTGACATGATTGTTGAGCGAACACAAGAAGGCAAAGCTATCGCTCGTGAGAAAGGCATTCGAGTCGATGGCAGACCCGAAAAGGACATACCTCTCCCTCTCTTGCAAAATTTCCTGAAAAAACAAAAAGACGGTGAGCTTACTGTAAATCAGTGTTGCTCAGAACTCGGAATAGGACGCACTACTTGGTATAAAAAGATTGCATTATTGTCCAATTAGTGTTATAATCAATCGAAAGAAGGTGAAATTAAATGGTTAAGAACAATATAGAACTTGATGTTAAGGTAAAATGCCTTGAAGCAGGGATGACACAGGAACAAATCGCTACCAAAGTGGGAACAACCGGGCAGTATGTAAATCGTGTTATCAAGAGGAAAGAGGGTTTTGTAAACAACACTCTTGTTCAAATCATGGAGGTACTCGGATATGATATTGAACTGACTTATGTAAAAAGGGAGACCACTTAATGAAAGGTCAACAAGAATTTTTGGCAGGTTTGCTATTTGCAGTATTATTGGTGGTGATTGTATTTGTAATCGGCTCATATTGGCTGATTGTGATAGGTTTAGCACTGATTGTACTGCCGGTCAGTTTCATTGTAAAGAAAATCACAAATCGAAAAAGGAGAAAGTGATTATGAAAAAATTATTTATCGGCTTGTTTGGGATTGCATTGTGCTTTGCGTTAGTAGCCTGTTCTTCTGAACCCCAATCCAATTCGAGTGTCGATCTTAACGCGAGTGAATCCCAAGCGAGTGAGCCAGACCATTCCGAATCGGCTGACTCATCAGAAGTCGATTCATCGGAAGTACAAGGTTTGTCTGATTATCAATCTATCTTGGACGAATACACTTTAAAGTTGCAAGAAGCTACGCCCACTCTGATAGAGGAATATCAAAAGGAAGCCGCAGAAAATCAGGACGGACTTAATGGACTGGCAACGCTGTGCAATAACAAAGTCTCTGAGCTTGCCGAAATATGCAATGAAGGTGTCCAAAAGATGGCCCAAATATATTTATATCAGGGTTCAGGTTCACAAGATGAATACATGGAGTGGGGAAATAAATTACAGGGTATATACACGGAGGAAGCCGCAAAAATCCAACAGGAATATATGAACTCCGCAAAATAACAGATTTATTTCAAATAGCGCATGATTGCGAGAGCGTAAAGCTCAAACGGTCATGCGCCATTTTTGCTTTTGGAGGTATTATGCGAAATTTACTCGAGACGATTTACGAGAAAGTAAAGGCAGGTCACGCCTATCAATCCATGGAAGACCTGTACTATATGAGCAAGGAAGCAATGAAGACCGACACTGCGCTCGGTGTGGAGTTTCTAAAGCGTCTCTCAGCCGAGTGTGAGCGAGCCATGCGCAACAGGTCACTCTCCGGGGAGCAGGTGCGGTCGATCTATGACCTACACAGACGGGTTTGTCTCACTGCCGCTCCCTACGATTTTGACTGCTACCTGCTCTATGTGGAGTGGAACCGGGAGCCTGACAAAAAATTCTACCCACCTCGCCGAAGGGTGCTAAAACAAGTGGTGGACGCTCTGCAAGAACTGGCAGACGATAAATTGGATTTGTTGGCGGTGTCCCTACCTCCCGGTAGCGGAAAGACCACCCTCGCAATCTTTTATCTGACATGGCTCGGCGGTAGAATCCCCAATGAACCCATGCTAACAGGTTCGCACTCCAATTCCTTCGTGCGTGGTGTGTACGATGAATGTCTGCGGATTATGGACGAAAATGGTGACTACCTGTGGCACGATGTCTTCCCCAATGTGAAGGTGTCCAGCACCAATGCGAAAGACTGTCGTATTGACCTTGACAAGCGACAACGTTTTGAGACCTTGGAGTTTACCTCTATCGGCACCGGCAATGCCGGTCTGTATCGTGCGGCTACCCTGCTCTACTGTGATGATTTGGTATCTGGTATCGAGGTGGCGTTGTCAAAAGAGCGTTTGGATAAGTTGTGGGAGACCTATACCACCGACCTTCGTCAGCGTAAGATCGGAGACCACTGCAAGGAACTTCACATTGCAACCCGTTGGTCTGTCCACGATGTCATTGGACGGCTTGAGCGTGAGTATATCGACAGCGACCGGGCAAAATTCATCGTGATTCCCGCTCTTAATGAAAACGATGAATCCAATTTTGATTATGCTTACGGCGTGGGGTTCAACACAAGGTTCTATCACGAGCAGAGAAACATTATGGACGATGTGAGCTGGCGAGCGTTGTATATGAATGAGCCTATCGAGCGTGAGGGTCTGGTCTACACACAGGACGAGCTTCGCCGCTATTTTGAGCTTCCCAAGGAAGACCCGGACGCAATCATCGGTATCTGCGACACCAAGGACAAGGGCGCAGACTACGCTTTCCTGCCGGTGGCGTATGTGTATGGACAGGACTACTATGTTGACGATTGTGTGTGCGACAACGGTCTGCCGAATATCGTGGACGCTCGATTGACGGAAATCCTTGTGCGGGACAAGGTGAAATCCTGCCGTTTCGAGTCCAACTCCGCAGGGCGGCGGGTTGCCGAGAAGATACAGGAGGAAGTGAAGAAAAAAGGCGGTATCACTCACATCACTACCAAGTTCACTACTGCCAATAAGGAAACCAAAATCATTGTAAACAGCGCATGGGTCAAGGAACACTGTTTGTTCAAAGATTCTTCTCTTTACCAGAGGAAATCTGATTACGGAAAAATGATGGATATGCTCTGCTCCTACACGATGGCAGGTAAGAACAAGCACGATGATGTCCCTGACGGCATGGCAATGTTGGCTGAGTTTGCACAGAGTCTGGGTGGGCAAAATGTGGAGGTTTTCAAGCGTCCTTGGTAATTCACAATTTCCACATGATTTTTAACATTCTGTTCCTAAAACAAGAATTAGAACTTGACTTTTGCGAACTGAAATGCTATAATATACACGAAAAATTATGAGAAGATTTGGCGCATGATTGCGAGTATGGCGAAAGCCGTACAAACGGTCGTGCGCCTTTTGATTTTTGAGGAAAGGAGGGACAGTCTTGGGGAATGTAATTGACACCTCTAAGCCCATGAGCGAGACCCGGCGAATGAGCGGAAGACGGGTTATCAAGTCCAGCGTGAAGAAAATCACCAACGAAAATGTGGTTGAAGTCTTGCGGAAAGCTCTTACCGACCACGATTTCAACCGAAGCGAGATTGACTACCTGTGGAATTACTACAAGGGCAAGCAACCCATTCTGAATCGGGTGAAAGATGTCCGTCCCGAAATCTGCAACAGGATTGTGGAGAACCGGGCAAACGAGATTGTCTCCTTCAAGGTCGGCTATCTCTGCGGTGAGCCGATTCAGTACATCGGCAGAAGCACCGATGAAAGCGTCACCGCTGGTATTACAGCGTTAAACGAGCTGATGTTCGCCGAGGACAAGGCCACTCAAGACCAAGAGATTGTTGAGTGGCAGATGATCTGTGGAACCGCCTATCGGCTGGTACTGCCTGACGAACCCGGCGAGGAAGACGAGTCCCCGTTTGAAATGTACACGCTCGACCCTCGTGACACCTTTATCGTGTATTCCAACGAAATTGGGAACAAGCCGCTGATGGCGGTGAAGTACAGCAAGGACGAGAATGAAGTCACGCATTATTCGGTCTACACCGAGAATTACTACTGGCTGATTGATGGGGACATCATCAATCAGGAGGAGTCCAAGGCTCATGCACTGGACATGATTCCGATTTTTGAGTACCCGGCGAATAACGCAAGACTCGGCTCTTTTGAAATCGTCCTTCCCCTATTGGACGCAATTAACAATGTGGAGTCCAACCGAATGGACGGCGTGGAGCAATTCATTCAAGCGTTCTGGAAGTTCATCGGGTGCCACATTGAAAAGGAGAAGTTCAAAGAATTTCTTGAGGAGGGCGCAATCCTTGTACCGCCTAATGACAGCGGCGGGAACATTGATGTTGACCTCGTGGTGAAAGAACTGAATCAGGGTCAGACGCAGACGCTTAAAGACGATCTGTACAACGCTGTTCTCACCATCTGCGGTATGCCGAACCGAAACGGCGGCAGTTCCACCTCCGACACCGGGGCGGCTGTTCTTCTGCGTGATGGCTGGTCGCTCGCGGAAGCAAGGGCAAAAGACAGCGAGCACATGTTCAAAAAGGCTGAGAAGAAAATGCTCAAGCTGGTGCTTCGTATTTGTCGTGACCTTGGAAACATTGACCTCAAGGTTAAAGACATTGCCCTACAATTCACTCGTAGGAATTACGAGAACATTCAGAGCAAGTCTCAGGTGCTTGTGTCGCTGTTACAGCAACCCAAAATTCACCCCCTGTTGGCGTTCCAGCACTGCGGATTATTTGTCGATGCTGAAAGTGCGTACACCATGAGCATGGATTATTACGAGGAACAGCAACGGAAGATGATGGAACAGCAGAAAACACAGTCGGGAGGTGAGGACGGTGGAAACGAGGACGGAGACGTGGAAACCAATTAAAGATTTTGAAGGTCTTTATGAGGTTAGCGATCTCGGAAATGTCAGGAGCCTCAATTATCACAACTGGGGCATTGTGAAGAACCTCTCCCCTACAGTTGACAAATATGGGTACTTGAGAGTGTGTCTGAGCAAAGATGAATCGCAATTCAGTCGTTGCGTCCATCGTTTGGTAGCACTTGCTTTTCTGGATAACCCTGACCGATTACCGCAGATCAATCATATCAACGAGGATAAAACCGACAATCGACCCTGTAACCTCGAATGGTGTACCTGCGAGTACAACAATAACCACGGGACTCGAAACGAGCGTGTTTCCAAAAGTAAACGGAACACGAATTGTAAGAGAGTTCTACAGTTAGACCTCAACGATAATCTCATTCGAGAATGGGATTCTCTGCACGAAATCAATCGACAGCTTGGTTTCGACACAGCGCACATCAGCAAGGTCTGCAAAGGTTTGAAGAAAACCGGCTATGGTTTTAAGTGGCGGTTCGCCGCTTAACATACGGTGTCAGGGAAGACACCCAAATAAAACGCAAAAGGGAGACAACCCTTCAAACAGAAATCAGTGTAGAGTGAACTACCTATGAAACGCAAGGAGGAAATCAGTATGAACCTTAAAGAAGTGCTTGGGGACGCTTACAAGGAAGGTATGACCTTTGAGGAGGTCGAAGCCGCTCTGGAAAAGGTGACTGTCCCGGAAGACAATTCCGCTGAAATTGAACGACTGAAAAATGCCCTCTCCAAGAGCAACAGCGAAGCCGCTGGCTACAAGAAACAGCTCCGGGAGAAAATGACCGAGGACGAGCAGAAAAAGCAGAAAGAGCAGGAGGAGCGGGAGGAACTTCAAAACAAGTACGACAAGCTCCTGCGTGAGTCTGTTATCGCCAAGAACAAGGCAAAGATGGTTGCTCTCGGTTACGAGGAATCTCTTGCCGATGAAACGGCAGAAGCCATGGCTGATGGCGATTCCGAAAAGGTGTTCGCCAATCAGCAGAAGCACTTGACTTCTTTTGAGAAGAAGGTTCGTGCGGAAGCTCTTAAGAATACACCGAAACCTACTTCCGATGGGGATTCCAAGACCATGACGCTGGAAAAGTTCAAGAAGCTCGACCCCCTTGAGCGTCACAAGTTTTACACGGAACACCCTGACGAATACAAAGAACTTTATGGAGGTAAAGAATAATGGCTTTCACTCATACTATTTACGACAATTTCTACCTCTCCAACGAGGTCGAAGACCAGTACAATTCTCACCTTGACCTGCAACAGTTCTGCACTGTGGATAACAGTCTGGTGGGACAGGCTGGTATGAAGCGCAAGGTCAATGTCTACAAGGCTACTGACGGTACTGAGAAGCTGGCTATGGGCGCAGGCAACAGCAAGACCATTCAGGTCTCCTACACCGACAAGGAGTATGAAATCCTGCTGGCTCAGAATCGCTTTGAGTACTATGACGAGCAGGCTATGACCGACCCCATGCTGGTTCCTGTCGGCGTTCGTCACATGGGCACCGATATGTTCAACACCGTCAACAAGGACATCTTCACCGAGTTCAACAAGGCCACTCTTGCTGTGGAGGCTACCGATTACGGTTTCGGCACCTTCGCCGACGCTGTGGCGAAGCTGAACCTTGAGCAGATCGAGGGCGTGAACATTTTCGGCTTCGTCAATGCGGCTGATATGGCTTCTATCCGCAAGGCGTTGAAGGAAGACCTCAAGTATGTGGAGTCCTTCGCTCGCACCGGCTATGTGGGTACTGTCGCTGGTGTTAACCTGTACACTAAAAAGGACGCTGTGACCGGCACCATCATCATCGGCACCCGTGAAGCCGTCACCCTGTTCAACAAGAAGGGCGTTGAGATTGAGCAGGTCACTGCCAACAGCCGTTCTGAGACTGCGGCGAACACCCGTCTGAACACCATCTTCTCCCGCAAGTACTACCTTGCGGCTCTGACTGACGCTACCAAGGCCGTCAAGATTACCGTCAGCCCCGGCGTATAATCAAAGTGGAATGGAGGACAGAAAATGTATCGAGTAATCAGCCCGTTTCGGGATTTGAAGAATGATGAACACCCCTACAAAGTGGGAGATGTGTACCCTGTGGAGGGGTACAAGCCTACCAAGGCTCGTATCAAGGAGCTGGCCGAGGGTAAGAACCCGCTGAACAGGGCGTTCATCGAGGAGGAGACACCCAACGATATGACCGAGGGTGAGCCTGAGAAGGACACCTCCGAGAAGACCCTGGAAGACCTTGAGTGAAAGGCAGGTGTGACAACATGCCGCAGGAAGAAAAGCTGACCGCTCTCAAGGCCATGGTAGGAAATTCTGACTCTGACGAAGTGTTGTCCGTCTACCTTAGTTTTGCGGGGAGCAAGATTCTTGCAAAAGCATATCCGTACCAGAACGATGTGACTGAAGTCCCGGCGCAGTACGCACACCTCCAAGTGGAGATTGCGGCGTATATGCTGAACAAGCGGGGAGCCGAGGGGCAGACCTCTCACAGCGAGAACGGTGTGTCGAGGAGCTATGAGAAAGGTGATGTCCCTTCCTCCATGCTGAAAGCGGTCATTCCGTATTGCGGGGTGGTTTGATGAAGTGTATGAGCAGGAACAAGGTCAAATTCTACTACGCTCTGTATGAGAGGAAGACCCCTATCACAGACGACTACGAAAATCTCACCGGCGAATACGACATTCAGCATGAGAAGCCTACGGAGTTTTTCGCCAATATCTCGACGGCGAAGGGTGAGACACAGACCCGGCAGTTTGGAGAGAATGAGTCCTACGACAAGGTGATTGTCATGGACAGTGATGCTCCCCCGATTGACGAATACGCTGTGCTTTGGGTTGACTGCACACCGCAACTGGACGAGGACGGCAATCTGGCGGTGAACGAAAAGGGCGAGGTTATCACTCCCCATGACTACATCGTGAAGAAGGTTGCCAAGAGTTTGAATGTGGTGTCGCTGGCGATAAGCAAGGTGAGTGTGTCGTAATGGGCAAGAAGACCATTCGTATCAGCCTGTCAGAAAAGGACATCGACAGGGCTATCAAAGAGCTTGAACAATACAAGCAAGAGATTATCCGTAAAACAGAACTTCTTCGCACCAAAGTTGCGGAACGGATTGCGAACCTTGCACGGAGCGGCTTTAACGGTGCGGTTGTAGATGATCTCACCAATAAGAGCGGCGGCACAAGGACAACCGATGTACAGGTTTCCATTGACGAACGGGAGAATGTCTCAATCGTTATCGCCGCTGGCGAAGACGCTGTTTGGGTAGAGTTCGGTGCAGGTGTGTACCACAACGGTTCTGCTGGCAGTTCTCCTCACCCGAAGGGGTCTGAGCTTGGTTTCACTATTGGCGGCTACGGCAAAGGTATGGGCAAGCTGCAAATATGGGGTTTCTATGAAAACGGGAAGCTTCGTCTGACACACGGTACACCCGCCATTATGCCCATGTACAATGCGGCGAAAACCGTCTGTGATGAAATTGCGGATATTGCGAGGGAGGTGTTCAGATGATCGACATGGAAACAGAGATTTTCAATGAGGTTTCGGAAAAGGTGCGGGAACAATACCCGGGCATCTTCATGACCGGCGAATATGTCAAAACCCCTCCTTCCTTCCCCTGTGTTTCTCTCGTGGAAGTGGATAACGCCACCTTCCGCAACACACAGACCACAGAAAGCAAGGAAAACCATGTGGCGGTCATGTATGAACTGAATGTCTACTCCAACCGCACAAAAGGGAAAAAGGCTGAGTGTAAGGAAATCGCCGGTTTCATTGATGAAATCCTGATGGGGCTGAATTTTACCAGAACCATGCTTGAGCCTGTTCCCAATCAAGATAATGCGACCATCTATCGTATGCTCGGCAGATACCGGGCTGTGATTTCCAAAGAAAAGACAATTTACAGGAGGTAATGAATCATGGCGATTTCTACTTACAAGATTTTCCTTATGAAGAAATCCACTTCTGCCTATGAGAAGCTGATTGACATTAAGGAATTTCCCGATCTCGGCGGCGCACCCGAAATGCTGGAAACTACCACTCTGTCTGACAATATGCAGACCTACATTCCGGGTGTCCAGTCTCTTGACGCTCTTGAGTTCACTGCGAACTACACCAAGGGCGATTTCACCAAGCTGAAAGCCCTCGAAGGTCAGGAGACCGATTTTGCCGTCTGGTTTGGCGGCACCGGCGAGGGCGGTACTCTGACTCCTACCGGCTCTGACGGCAAGTTCGAGTTCAAAGGTCAGCTTTCCGTATTCCCGGTCGGCGGCGGTGTCAACGAGGTTGTGGACATGACCGTTACTATTGCTCCCTCTACGCCTATCACGATGGCTTCTGAGGATTAAGTAAGAATTACAGGAGGAAAGAAACATGGCAAAGCAGTTGAATTTCACCTATGATGGCAAGGACTATACGCTGGAATTTACCCGCAGAACGGTTGCGGAGATGGAAAAGAAGGGCTTTATCGCTTCTGACATCACCGACAAGCCCATGACTACGCTCCCTGCGCTGTTCGCAGGTGCGTTCCTTGCGCATCACCGTTTCGTCAAGGAAGACATTATCAACGACATCTATTCCAAACTTACCAAGAAAGAAGACCTTATTGGCAAGCTCGCTGAGATGTATAACGAGCCGATTCTGGCTCTAGTAGAGGAGCCTGAGAAAGCCGAGGGAAACTTGGACTGGACAGCGACTTGGTAACTAGACCGCTGTCCTCCACTGAAGGAAGTGATGGCAGTTCTGCCGCTGCTCCCCTCTCCACTTACACAGAAAAATTCAACGAGTTGTTCCCCCACTATTTATCCATTGGCATGACCGAGGAGCAGTATTGGGACAAGGATTGTACGCTTGTGGCGGCGTACCGCAAAGCGGAAGAATTCAGGATGAACCGCCGAAATCAGGAAATGTGGTTACAGGGTGCGTACTTCTATGACGCTCTGTGCCGGGTCTCCCCCATTCTCCACGCTTTCGCCAAAAAGGGTACAAAGCCTGTGCCGTATCTCTCAGAAGCCTATGCGCTCACTGAAAAACAGGTGGAACTCAAGGAGGAGAAACACGCTAAGGGTGTGTATGACAAGGGCAAGAAACTGATGGAAGGGTTCATGGTAAGCCACAATAAAAGGTTTGGAGGGAAGTGAGAAGAACGTCTACGACAATCGAGCAGTTGGAACTTGAGGTACAATCTAATTCTGCATCTGCCGTTGGCGGTATAGATGCACTTGCTTCCTCGCTTGGTAAGTTGAAAAACGCTACGAGGGGCGGGGTTGGGTTGACTGCTGTTGCAAAACAGCTTACTACACTCAATTCTGCCCTGAGTGGCATTAGTGGGGCAAACGCAGACAACTTGAATAAACTCGCACAGGGATTGCAGACGCTCTCCTCCTGCGGAAATCTCAAGCTCTCGTCTTCTGTTTCCACACAGATAACGAACATTGGCAGTGCGGTTCAATCTCTCGGCGGCACTGACTTCTCTGCGCTCACGAACCTTGCCAATGCACTTACCCCGCTTTCCAATATCGGGAAAGCAAACCTAAACAGTTTTATCTCTCAGTTGCAAAGGCTACCGCAAGCGGTACAGGCTCTTAATTCTGTGAATATGGGTTCGCTTGCTTCGCAGATAAATCAGCTTGTTTCGGCTCTGTCCCCTCTTTCTCAGATGGGAAGGAACAACCTGACTTCCTTTGTGACGCAGTTGCAAAGACTTCCACAGGTTATGACCGCTCTACGGTCTGTAAACATGGGTCAGCTTGCTTCGCAGATTCAGCAGTTGGCAAATGCCCTCTCTCCGCTGGCTACGCAAATGCAGTCCATAGCAAACGGCTTCTCTGCGTTCCCCGCAAGGATTCAGCGGTTGATTCAGAGCAACAGCAAGCTCAGTGCTTCCAACAGTGGTCTCGGAAAAAGCTATGTCAACCTTGCCGCAAAAATCAGCATGGCGTATGTAGGGTTGAGAAAAATTGCTGGCGTTATTGCCGGTTGGATTACAGACTCGAACCGGTACATTGAGCACATGAACCTGTTCAATGTGTCCATGGGGCAGTATGCGGACGAAGCTCGTCAGTATGCGGAGCAGGTCGGCGAGATCATGGGTATCAACCCCGGTGAGTGGATGCGAAATCAAGGCGTATTTATGACGCTTGCCGATGGCTTTGGTGTTGCGGGAGATCGAGCTTACACCATGAGTAAGAACCTTACTCAGCTTACCTATGACTTGTCTTCTTTCTTCAATATCAGCACCGCAGACGCTTTTCAGAAGGTAGAGTCGGGTATCTCTGGAGAGCTTGAGCCGCTTCGTAGGCTCGGTTATGACCTGTCTGTGGCTCGTCTACAACAGGAAGCATACAACCTCGGCATTGAGAAAAGCGTGACCAAAATGACTCAAGCTGAGAAAGCCGAGTTGCGTTACTATGCCATTATGACACAGGTAACTACTGCTCAAGGCGATATGGCTCGTACTCTGGAAGCCCCGACGAACCAGCTTCGTATTCTTAAAGCGCAGATGGAACAGGCCACTCGTGCCTTGGGTAATCTTTTCCTCCCTATTTTGAAAGCGATTCTGCCTTACGCAATCGCTCTGGCGAAAGCAATCCGCATGGTCGCTGAGATTATCGCCGGTTTCTTCGATGTCTCCATTCCAGAGTTTGACATGGGAGCGGACGCAATCGGCGGTGTGGCAGGCGGCGCAGGTGAAGCGGCTGACGGTTTGGGAGACGCTTTCAAGAAAGCGAAAGAACTGAAAAGCGCACTGCTGGGCATTGACGAACTGAATGTTATCTCTCCACCTGACGATAGCGCAGGTGGTGCGGGTGCTGGCGGTCTCAGCTTTGACCTTCCTACCTATGACTTCGTTGCAGACGCAGTGAACGAGCAGGTCGATAAGATCATGGCTAAGATTCAGCCTTTCCTCGATTGGGTGAAGGAGCACATTGATGAAATCCTCGCCGGTGTCCTCGCCATTGGTACGGCGTTCCTTGCGTGGAAGATTGCAAAAGGTGTTCAAGATTTCCTGCACTGGCTGTCCACCATGAAGGGATTCAACATCGTTGGCAGTATCGGCTTCAAAATTGCGGGGCTTGGACTGTTCTTAGACGCATGGAACACCATGAAGGAAGCCATTCAAGACATCATGGCAAACGGCCCCAATTTCACCAATGTCACCAAGCTAATCAGCGGCTTTGCGGAAGCCCTTGGTGCGGCGTTCCTGCTGTTCGGCAACATCAAGATGGCAGGTGCTATGCTGGTTATCTCCGGGCTTACTGGTATCGTATCCGCTATCAGCGACATGGTGAACAACAACGACGTGAATTGGGACAATGCGCTGTTTCTGGTGAAGAACCTCGGCCTGTTCCTTACTGGTATTGGTCTTCTGTCAGATAAAAACTTCAAGTTGGCTGGTATCGGCTTGATTATCACTGGCGCAACTCTTATCGTGGACAACCTCAAGGGGCTCATCACGGCAATCAGAACTGGCGATTGGTCTGGTGTTGACGCAGTAGAGCTTGCCGCAGGTGCATTGATGGCTGTCGGAGGTTTCATTCTTACACTGAAAAAATTAGACCAGTTGAAAGACAGCGCAAACGCTGGACAGGCGGCAAAACAGGCTTTCGAGACGGTCACTGACACCACTTCCAAGCTGGACAACACCATCAACACCGGCCTGTCCCCGAAGCTCGTCTCTCTGGCGAAAAATCTCGGTTTGGGACTGGCGATCATTGCGGAAGTCTCTGCGGCGGCACTGCTCATTGTAGGCGCAATCGCCCTGATGGGCATGGAGCTGGAACAGGTTGGTATCGCTTGGGAGCCGGTCATTGCCAACGGCGGCACCGTTGCAACCGCAATCGGTCTCGGCGCAGGTATTCTGGCGGCAGTTGGTCTCGCAACGGCGGGACTCGGCTCTGTCGGCACTACGCTTATTGTCAACATTGGTCTCGGCACTGCGATACTGGCAGAGCTCGGCGTTGCCACAGGCCTGTTCCTCGTTGAAGTGTGGTCTATCGGAAAGGGCTTGGACGAAATCGGTCAGGCATGGCAACCTGTACTGGACAACGGGAAAACCATTGCGACAGGTATCGGTATTGGCACCGGCCTACTGGTCGGTATCGGCGTTGTTACGGCGGCTCTCGGTGCGGCTACAGTCGCTTCCGCTGGCCTGTTGCCGCTGGCAATCGGGCTTGGTACTGCGTTACTGGTGGAATTGGCGGCAGCACTAATTTTGTTCATTGAAAGCCTTGTGGCTGTGGCTGACGAACTCGGCAATAATCTCGCTCCGGCTCTTGATGATTTGAATGGCAAGCTCCCCGGTCTGACTACCAATATGTCTGACTTCGTAGACTTTATGACTGCGTTTGCGGGAGAGGTTGTCAGATATACAGGTGCAAGTGCTGTCTCTGGATTGTCGGCTACTATCGACACAATCATCGGTTGGTTTACACAAGACCCTATCGAAAAAATGTCCAACGATGTAAACAAAATAGCAGGACAAGCGAAGGGCTTGAATGGCAAGCTGAATGTGGCGATACCTGAACTGAGAACCGCAGTCAAGCTGCTGGGAGAGTATGTAAATTTTGTTGACGAACTCGGCAAGGTAGCTGGTTCGGGTGGAACGGTGAAATTATCCGAAGGTTTGAAAGTGAACTTGAAGACAGTCGGTGAAAACATCGTGACCGGGTTCAACGAGGGTATCAAAAACAAATATTCCACGATTCAATCCAACATAACTAATTGGGGAAAAGATGTTCAGAAGTGGTTCAACAATTCCTCTTTTGGTGGCGTGAACAAGGAAACTTTCGGGAAGTACGCAACCGACATCGTAAACGGTTTCAAAAACGGTATTGTTAGCCTGTCCGAAAACGCAAGGAGCGGTATGACTACTTGGGCAAACAATACCAAGAAATACTTCACTAACATCATATCGTCCAGTGCCTTCTATGACATTGCAAAAGATGTTATAAGGGGATTCAACAACGGTATCAACGATTTCTACGACACGTCTCGCACCTACATGAGACGGTGGGCAAATGACGCAAAAGAGGCTTACAAGACGGCATTGGATTCCAACTCTCCGTCTAAGGTGTTCATGCGAATTGGCGAGGACACGGTTCTCGGCTACAACCTCGGCATTATGAACCTCGGAAGTACCACAGAGAGCGTTGTAGACAGTTGGGCGAACTCCTTCACGAGCGTAAGTCCCGTCATGCGCTTTGCGGTAGACACTTCCGCTCTCAAGTATTACACCAGCGATTCTTTTTCCAGATCGGTATCCGCTGATGTAACGAGTAGCAGAAACTTCTCCGTCACTGGATTCAAAGAAGGTATGGAGGAGTTTTACCGAGAGCATATCGACCCTATGCTATCTCAAATGGCAGAATATATGCGCAGACAGGCTGACAAAAACGAGCAAACCATTGTCCAGATCGGCAATCGCACCGTTATGGACGCTGTTGTGACACAGCAGAAAGCCAACGGGTACAAATTCACCAAGTAAAGGAGGTTGGTAGTTATGTCCTATTTAGCCATAAACGGTTATGAGTTACCACCTCCCAAACGAGGTGTGAACGTCATTGTAACCACCGTAGTAAATTCGGGGCGTGACGCAAACGGAGCTGTGGTAGGTCAACGTATTGGACGAGACCAGTATAAGATTGATGGGCTAGAATGGCCGTGGCTTACCGCCGCTCAATGGGAAGGGATTCTGAACGCTATGCGTAATTTCTTCTTCCACGTTACGTTTATTGACCCTGTTACTAATTCTCGCAGGACAATCAAGATGTACTGTGGAGACCGTACAGGAGAACCCTATTGGGTGGATGAGAACGGAAAACCCACGCATTACAGGGATTGCAAGGTGAATCTGATTGACACGGGAGAGTGACTGAAATACAGAAAGTATCAAAAGCGTATAAGGAAAGCATGAAATCCTCCCTCCGAGAGAGAGCGTACATTATGCTCTCTTTCGGGCTTGTCAATCAAGAAGCACAGGCGAAAGCAAAGATTGACAGTGGAGAATTCGCATACTTCTCCAACAAGGAAAATATTTTCGTGGAAAAGGACGATTCCACCGTGTATGCTACGCTTGAGGAGAATTTCACAAAGGTTGACGGCTCTATGTACTTCCTCCCACGAGAGAACACGGGCGGTTACTATGACACGGGGCTTATCGGCAATAAGCTGGTGTCGGAAGCGGTCTATGAGCTGGTTATCAACTTACACATGATAGCAACGGACATAAAAGGTCTGACAATCAATTTTGGGGAGAATTACCCTGTGGATTTTGACGTTATCAGCAGTAGCGGTCAAACCATCGAATTTAGGAACAATGACAAGGCGATGTTCTACACCGAGGAGGTGTTTGAGAACACGAGTTCTCTCACGCTTAGATTCTATGTCATGAAGAATCCCCAGAGCAGACTTCGGATTTATTCTATCCGTTTCGGCTACGGGCTGGTCTATTACAACGATTCCGTCATGGGGTCTACGCTTGAGAGCTACGTTTCGCCTATCGGCGCAGA
>PPYE01107355.1_pt1 | contig 16124 bp, 8 predicted proteins | sample 1559881 | NCBI WGS metagenome assembly PPYE01 (sample SAMN08240022, study PRJNA423297) | Human gut metagenome, whole genome shotgun sequencing project. | reverse complement strand
AGAAGGGTATGTTCTCCATGATGAACTACTTCCTGCCGCTGAAGGGCATTGCTTCCATGCACTGCTCTGCCAACACCGATATGGAGGGCAAGAACACTGCCATCTTCTTCGGTCTGTCCGGCACCGGCAAGACCACCCTGTCCACCGACCCCAAGCGCCTGCTCATCGGCGATGACGAGCACGGCTGGGACGACAACGGCGTCTTCAACTTCGAGGGCGGCTGCTACGCAAAGGTCATCAATCTGGACAAGGACTCCGAGCCTGACATCTACAACGCCATCAAGCGCAACGCTCTGCTGGAGAACGTCACTCTGGACGCCGAGGGCCACATCGATTTCGCCGATAAGAGCGTGACCGAGAACACCCGCGTCTCCTACCCCATCGACCACATCCAGAACATCGTGCGCCCCATCTCTTCTGCTCCCGCTGCCAAGAACGTCATCTTCCTGTCTGCGGATGCATTCGGCGTCCTGCCCCCGGTCTCCATCCTGACCCCGGAGCAGACCCAGTACTACTTCCTGTCCGGCTTTACCGCAAAGCTGGCCGGCACCGAGCGCGGCATCACCGAGCCTACCCCCACCTTCTCTGCCTGCTTCGGTCAGGCCTTCCTCGAGCTGCACCCCACCAAGTACGCTGAGGAGCTGGTCAAGAAGATGCAGAAGAGCGGCGCCAAGGCTTATCTGGTCAACACCGGCTGGAACGGCACCGGCAAGCGCATCTCCATCAAGGACACCCGCGGCATCATCGACGCCATCCTGAGCGGTGCCATCAACGAGGCTCCCACCAAGAAGATCCCCTACTTCGACTTTGAGGTCCCCACCGCTCTGCCCGGTGTTGACCCCGCCATCCTCGACCCCCGCGACACCTACGCAGATGCCGCTCAGTGGGAAGAGAAGGCCAAGGATCTGGCTGGCCGCTTCATCAAGAACTTCGCAAAGTACGAGGGCAACGAGCACGGCAAGGCTCTGGTCTCTGCCGGCCCCCAGCTGTAAACTGACAGCGCCTCTTACATAAGGCCATAAAATCAAAACCCATCCGATTTCCCGCAAAAAGGAAGTCGGATGGGTTTTTCTTGTAATTCATCTCGTTTTATGGTACTCTAATGCGATGTGAATGATCTCACGGGATGTCTTTCGGGACAGACCTCGAGCAAAACATTATTCCAGCAACAAAAAAGATTGACCGCCTCTGTTCCCCAACGGATCGGTCAATCTTTTTTAACTAGATGCCGGTAAGGAGCTGACCATTTTGCAGGCAGTGCCTTTTCCTTATTTTTAGTATAGTGGCATCTCCCCTTTTTGTCAAGCATCTCTCTTCTCCAAAAAATGACCGATCCTATTTTTTTTTTGCAAAAATCTGTTATACTGAACCCAGCTTCTGCCCTGCGGCAGGAAGCATAGAGGGGGATATTGCATATGAAAAAAGCAACGGTCAACGACTACTTCCGACATCACTGGATGAAGCTCATGCTCTTCGCGCTCTTTACGGCGGCGGTATCCTTTTTCGCGCCGCTGAAAAACTTCCAGCTCAAGTGGCTCATCGATTCTAGAAGCAAGCAGGAGGCGCTGGGCTATATGGGGCTGGTGTTCCTCATCACCTTCACTAGCTGGTTTTTCGAACGGCTGAGCCGCCGCTCCTTTACAAAACTCGCCTGCGGCGCAGTGGAGCAGGTACGGGGGCAGGTCATGGAGCGGGTGCTGCGCCGCCCGGTGTCCCAATATCAGCGGGAGGGCGATGCAGCCTATCTCTCCCTGCTGACCACCGACCTGCGCACTCTCTACGACGACTATTATATGTCCCTCTTCAACATCGCGTTCTGGGGCGGCATCATGCTCTGTGCGCTGGGGATGTACCTTTACATCAGCCCGGTGATGCTGGCGGCCATCCTGCTTGTGACCGTGCCGCCGCTGGTCCTGCCCCGGAAGATGAATGAGCAGCTCAAAGCCTCCCGAGACGCTTTTTCGCTCCAGATGGCGGGCTACACCCAGCAGCTCAAGGAGCTTCTGGGCGGGTTCGAGGTCATCCGGGGCTTTCTGCGGGAGGACGCCTATGCCGCCCGCCACCGGGATGCTGCCCGGCAGGCCCGCGACAGCGAGCAGGCCTACCAGCAGAGCCTCAACGCCATGGTGGTCAACACCTCTCTCATCAGCAACCTCATCTTCCCCATCGTCATGCTGGTGGGCCTTTTTCTCGCTTTCGACGGGCGGCTGACGATGGGCACCGTCTCCACCGCCGCCAGCATGGCGAACTTCGTCATCACGCCCTGTAATCAAATCGCCCAGTGCTGGGCCAAGGTCAGATCCTCGAAGGGCATTCGTCAGCGGCTGGAAGCAGCCATGTCCGGCCCGGAAAAAGTCTCTGCGGGCCGGGCCATCGGTAAACTCGAGCACATCGAGTGCAAGGACACCGGCTTTGCCTACCCCGGAGCCGCTGCACCGGTGCTGCGCGGCGTCCGGCTGACGGTCTCCGGGCAGGAAAAAGCCGTCCTCGTGGGCGAAAGCGGCTGCGGCAAGTCTACACTGGCAAAGCTGCTGTTCCAGTACTACCCAGACTATACCGGCAGCATCCTCTTCAACGGCCAGCAGCTGCGGGACATCGACCGTCAGAGCCTCTACCAGCGGGTAGGATACATTGCCCAGACAACCTATCTCTTCAATGACACCCTCCGCAGCAACATCTGCCTCGGCGCAGACTTCCCCGAGGCTCAGCTTTCCCACGCCATCGAAACGGCGGGCCTCACCGACTGGGTGAGCACCCTGCCCGACGGCCTCGACACCCTCATCAGCGAGAACGGCAAGAATCTCTCGGGCGGGCAGCGCCAGCGCATCGGCATTGCACGGCTGGCGCTTCGCCGGTACGACCTCATCATCGCCGACGAGATCACCGCCAGCCTCGACCCCGACACCAGCGGACAGGTCATGGAAAATCTGCTCGCCCTCCCCTGCATGGTGGTGGCCATCACCCACGACGTCTCGGGGGCGTTCATGAAGCAGTTTGACAAGGTATACCGGGTGGAGCACGGAAGCGTCACACAAGCATAAAAAGGAGGGCCTGTGCCGGGTTTCAGCACAGGCCCTCCTCTTGTTTTATTGGTTATTTTGCCGCGTCGAACTCGGCGAGGATGTCGGCCTCCGGGGCCGGGGTCACAAGGCTGACCACCACACAGACAGCCAGCGAGACGAGGAAGGCGGGCAGCAGCTCATAGATGCCAAAGACGCCGCCCAGCGGGCTGACGAGGTACTTCCAGACGAAGACCATCAGGCCGCCGGAGAGCATACCGGCCAGCGCGCCCTGCCAGTTGCAGCGCTTCCAGAACAGAGCGCAGAGGACGACCGCGCCGAAGGCACCGCCGAAGCCGGCCCACGCGAAGCTGACGATGCCGAAGACGCTGGAGTTGGGGTCGCGGGCCAGCACCACGCCCACCACGCTGACGCAGACGATGGTCAGGCGGGCGGCGAAGAGGCTCTGCTTCTCGCTCAGCTTGAGGTGGGCGAACTCCTGCAGGATGTTCTGGGACACGCTGGACGCAGCGGCCAGCATCTGGCTGTCCGCCGTGGACATGGTGGCCGCGAGGATGCCTGCAAGGATGAGTCCGGCCAGAATGGCCGCCAGTACGCCGTGCTGGCTGATGAGGCTGGCGACGCGAACGATGAGGGTTTCACTGGTGGAGCCGCTGAGGAATTCCAGCGCACCGGCCTTGGTCATGCCGAGGCCCACCATGCCGATGAGGATGGATGCTGCCATGGCGATGACCACCCAGATGGTCGCAATGCGGCGGCTGAGCACCAGCTTCTTCTCGTCCTCGATGGCCATGAAGCGGAGCAGGATATGGGGCATTCCAAAGTAGCCGAGGCCCCACGCCATCGTGGAGACGATGTCCAGCAGGCTGTAGGACGTCGCTCCGCCGGTCACGGCGTCGTGGCTGGCGGTCATGGTCAGGTAGCCGGAAAGGCTCTGGGCGTTCTCCACCACAGCGCCCCAGCCTCCGGCCACGACGATGCCATAGCCCAGAACCGCCACGAGGGCCAGCGACATGACCACCGACTGGATGAGGTCGGTGGTGGTGACGGCCCGGAAGCCGCCCAGAATGGTATAGCCCACGATAACGAGGGCCGACACCAGCATGGCGGCCATGTAGTCCACCCCGAAAAGGCTGTGGAACAGCTTGCCGCAGGCCGCAAAGCCCGAAGCCGTGTAGGGCACAAAAAAGACGATGATGATGACCGCGCCCAGAGCGTTCAGCAGGTTGCGCTGGTCATGGAAGCGGAGCGACAAGAACTGCGGCACGGTGATGGCGTCGAGGTTGGCCGAGTAGCGGCGCAGACGCCGGGCCACGATGAGCCAGTTGAGCCATGTGCCCAGCGCAAGGCCGATGGCCGTCCAGCCCGGCGAGGCGATGCCGCTCAGGTAGGCCAGACCCGGCATACCCATCAGAAGCCAGCTGGACATATCGCTGGCCTCGGCACTCATGGCCGTGACCAGCGGGCCCATCTTCCGCCCGCCGAGGTAGAAGTCGGCGCTGTCGTTGTTGGTCTTGCTGTAGGCGAAGCCCACCAGCAGCATGGCCGCAAGATAAACGATGATGGTGACGATGATACAGATCTCACTCATATACATTTTCCCCTTTGCTGCTTTCTCTATAAAAGCATGGCACGATTTTACCACACTAAAGCAGCAAAGTGCAACCCTCTCCGACAGATTCTTCCCCTATGACCGAAAATTCGTCCTTTCCAGCGTCCAGAATCGCTCAATATGCCAACAGGCCGCCCCCTTTTCAGGGGACGGCCCGCCGGTTTGGATGAAGAAAATGATGAAAATAGAGAGGATGTCAGCTTATTTTGCGGCCTCGCCCTCGGGGAAGATGATCTTGTTCACGAAGAAGAAGATCACCATCGAGATGCCGCCGTTGAGCACGGTGGTGCCGATGTTGTAGATGAAGTCGGGCACCAGCAGACCGGCCACCGCCACCCAGATGCAGTTGATGGAGTTGACGATGCAGGTGATGAGACAGAAGGCCAGCAGGTACCAGCCGATCTGTTTTGCCAGATCGCCCTTACTGCGGAAGACGAGGCTGCGCTGGATGGGGAAATTGATGCACTCGCCGATGATCATGGCCACCATGTAGGCGCAGAAGTAGGGCAGGCCGCCATGGGCCGCATCGTAGCCGAGGATGTTCCACTTGAAGGTCTCCCCGAAGAGGGTGATGTCGATGCCCGGCCAGCCGAAGTCCACCACCGGCAGACCGGCAAAAGCTTTGGGCAGAAATTGCAGCAGCAGGTACTTGAACACGGTGATGAGGTTGGACACGATAACGAACAGTCCGCCCTCCCGCACCCATTTGGCCGCAGCCGGATGCTTTTGGGCAAAGATATTCCAGAAATTCACGGTCGTTCCTCCTTCTCAGCCCTGACGCAGCCGCTTTTCCAGCTGGGCGTTCAGGATGGCGTTCTTGATAAATTCGTAGATGACCCGGACGATGCCCACCAGCCAGAAGCCCTTCAGCTCCCAGACGAGGCCGTCCACCATCCCCATGCTGACCATGCCGTTGGTCATCTTGGCCAGCGCACGGAGGGGCATATTGTACTGGAAGACGGTGTTCAGGTCGGGCTTGCCCTTTGCAAAGCTGGCATCGAGACGGCTGCGCAGCACCTTCTGGGCCAGCCAGCCCAGCGGGCTGCGGCCATGATCCATCTCGCCCAGCGTCATGTTCCGGTCGATGCGGACGACGTCCTCCGGGATGGGATGGCCCAGCAGGGCCTCGAACTCGGCGTCGGTCACATAGGTGATCTGACCGGAGACGTAGTGGGTCAGGCTCAGGCCCGCGTAGGGGTCGGGGGCATTGGTGCCCTTGACGGTGATGTCTGCCGTCAGGCGGATGTCCACGCTGGACGCGCCCACCCGGAGCTGGTAGCTGCCGCCCTCGACCTCCCATGCGTTGGTCTTGACGTTCCAGTAGCGGAACGCCTTATCGTCCAGCGCGATGGCCACGGTCTTGCTCTCGCCGGGGGCGAGAGAGACCTTTGCAAAGCCCTTCAGCTCCTGCTCGGGGCGGAAGACCTTCGCATCCGGCTTTGCGACGTAGAGCTGGACGATCTCGGCACCGGCGGCGCTGCCGGTGTTGGTGACGGTAAGGGTCACGCCCGTTTCGTCGGCCTTGAGGCCGCTGTATTCGAAGGTGGTGTAGCTCAGGCCGTAGCCGAAGGGGAAGGCAGGCTTCACACCGGCGGTCTGATAGTAGCGGTAGCCCACATACAGGCCCTCGCGGTACTCCACGTTCCGGCCCTCGCCGCCGAAGTTTGCCTTGGCGGGGGTGTCGTCGTAGGCCTTTGCCCACGTCTGGGACAGCTTGCCGCAGGGGCAGAGCTTTCCGGTGAGGATGTCCGCTGCCGCACCGGCACCCGCCTGTCCGCCCAGTGCGCCGTAGACCAGTGCCTTGCACCGGCCCACCCACGGGGTCTCCACCGGCGCACCGGCGCTCAGCAGGACGACGACATTCGGGTTGACGGCGGCCACTGCGTCCAGAAGCTGCTGCTGGTTCTCGGCCAGCGCCATATCGGCGCGGTCAAGGCCCTCGCTCTCCCGCAGCTCATCGAGGCCGAGGCAGAGCAGGACGGTGTCGGCCTGCTTTGCGAGGGAGACGGCCTCCTCCTGCTTTTTGGGGTCTGCGGCTCCCTGACGGTCGAAGCCGGAGGCGTAACCCACAAAGGCGATGCCGCTGTCGTCGGCTTTGATGCAGTCCAGCAGAGCATCTACTTGGAGCGCATTGACGGCGCTGGAGCCTGCGCCCTGATAGCGGGGCGTCTGGGCAAAGTCGCCGATGACGGCCAGCTTTTCGCCCGCCTTCAGGGGCAGGATGCCGTCCTCGTTCTTGAGCAGGACGATGCTCTCGGCGGCGGCGCGGCGGGCCAGTGCGTGGTGGGCAGCCGCGTCAAAGGTGCGGGGGGCTTTCTCCACTGCCGCGTGGGTGGAGAGCACCAGCTCCAGCAGCTCGTCGAGGCGGGCGTCGAGGTCGGCCTCGGTGACTTTGCCGTTCTTCACGGCCTTCATCAGCTCCCGGATGGAGTCGCCGCCGGGGCAGGGCATCTCGAGGGTGGAGCCGTTCCTCACGCCGAGGGCGTGGTCGTTGGAGCCGCCCCAGTCGGTGACGACCGCCCCGTCGAAGCCCCAATCCTTCCGCAGGATGTCCTGCAAAAGATGGGCGTTCTCGTTGGCGTAGGTGCCGTTGATGAGGTTGTAGGAGGTCATGATGGTCTTGGGACGGGCCTCCTTGACCACGATCTCGAAGCCGGTCAGGTACAGCTCCCGCAGGGTGCGCTCGTCCACCACCGAGTCGGAGGCCATCCGGCGCAGCTCCTGACTGTTGACCGCGAAGTGCTTGGGGCAGGCAGAGATGCCGTTTTTCTGGATGCCCCGCACATAGGCAGCGGCCATTTTGCCCGCAAGGATGGGGTCTTCCGAGAAATACTCGAAGTCGCGGCCGCAGAGGGGGCTGCGCTGGATGTTCAGGCCGGGGCCGAGCAGGACAGCCACCTCCTGTGCGGCGGCTTCCTCGCCCAGTGCCTCGCCCACGGCCTCGCCGAGGGCCTCGTCCCAGCTGCACGCCGTGGCGGAGGAGGTCGGGAAGCAGGTGGCCGGGACGCTGGGGTTCAGGCCCAGATGGTCGGCCGCCCCCGCCTGCTTGCGGACGCCGTTGGGGCCGTCCGACAGGGTAATGGACGGGATGCCCTTGCCGGGCAGGGCACGGGTGGTGAAGACCGTCTCGCCCGAGAGCAGGGCACATTTCTGTTCTAGATTCAGTTTCCGGATGATGTCAGTGTGCTTCATCGCATTTTCCTCATTGATCCCTGAGCGGGGCAAAGGCCCGCTGTTCGTTGCAGCGGGCCTTTGCCATCGGTTTTGTTCAGGTGCTGCACGGAGAGTGCTTACGTCTTAGACTTCTTCCTCTTCCTTGCGCTTTTTGTAGTTCTTGATGGCGGTGTACTCCAGACCCACGATGAGCAGTGCGGCGACGACGTCTGCACCGATCAGGACGATCTTCCACTTTGCCATACCGGGGTTCAGGTTCTCCTCATCGTAAGCGCGGCTGTTGACCACGGTGTAGAGGATGTTCTTGGCAGCGGTGCGCATGGCCTGCTTGCTGCTGTTGGTCAGGACGGTCACGTTGTTGTAATCGTTGCCCGTGGTGCAGAGCATCAGGTCGCCGCCGTTGCGGACAGCCTGATCGGCGGTCATGTAGCCGTAGACGCCGAAGTAGTCGGTCTCGACGAAGCCGAGGAAGCCCCACTCGCCGCGCAGGACGTTCTGCAGCAGCTCAGAGCAGCCGCCGGCCCAGCGATTGCCGATGTAGTTGAAGGAGGACATGACTGCGTGGCAGTCTGCATCCTTGACCGACATTTCGAAGGGCTTGAGGTAGATCTCACGGATGGCCTGCTCGTTGGACCAGGTGGCCTCCATGCAGTTGCGGTTGCCCTCCTGATCGTTCAGGGCAAAGTGCTTCATGTAAGCGTAGACGCCGTGCTCCTGTGCACCTGCGATGGCACTTGCGGCCATTGCGCCGGACAGGACGCCGTCCTCCGAGTAATACTCGAAGTTGCGGCCGGAGAATGCGGTGCGGTGGATGTTCATGGCCGGGCCGTACCAGCCGGAGGTGTTCATCTCGTTGGCCATCTTGCCGATGCTGTCGCCGAAGTCATGGGCCAGATCCTTGCTCCAGGTCATGCCGATGAGGGTAGCAGCCGGGAAGCCGACCGAGCCGACGCCGGTGAAGTTGTTGTTGATGGAGGCGGGGCCATCGCAGTCGTTGGTGCGCACCTTGCCGACGCTGTCCACCGCTGCGGTCTGATAGCCGCCGAAGCCGATGGTCTGCTGCAGGTCGTCGATGCTCATCTCGTCCAGCAGGTCATCCCACTTGGAGTCGTTGTAATCCACGCCGCGCAGGTCAGCCAGCTTGAGGCCGTTCTTTGCGCCGGTGGTAATGTCCTCTGCGTTGGGGTCCTCGTCCTTCTCGTAGCCGGACTCGGTGTAGGTGAAGCAGTTCTCGAAGCCAGCCTTGACCTCGTCGCTCATCTCGTAGGTAGCAGGAGCTGCAGTGGCCTCATCGTAGTTTGCGAAGCTGTCTGCACGGGACAGATAGGTGATCTCGCCCTCAGCGAAATCGAACTGGTTGGTGGCCACGACCTCATCGCTCCCGCGCTTGTTGGACTCGTTGTAGACGATGTCCGAAGCGAAGGTGCAGGTCTTGGAATCCAGAGCGGTGTGGGAGTCTGCATTGGTGCTGATGACGTAGTCGCCAGCCTCCAGCACATAGCAGCCGTTGTTCTGGTAATCGTAGGACGCCAGCTCCTCCACCGGGATGGTGAAGTCGATGGTCTCGCTCTCGCCGGGAGCCAGCTCGTCGGTCTTGGCGAAGTCCAGCAGGTTTGCAGAGGCCTTCTCGATGCCACCGTTGGTATACGGAGGATCGCTGTAGATCTCGACAACATCCTTGCCGGCGACAGAGCCGGTGTTGGTGACAGTGACGGAGAACTTCAGGTCTGCGCCATCGTTGGTGATGTCGCTCATCTTCTGGGTGAAGGTGGTGTAGCTCAGGCCGTAGCCGAAGGGATAGACCACTTCCTTGTCGTAGTCGATGAGGCCCTCATCGGCAGCCGTCTCATAGAACTTGTAGCCGACGTAGATGCCCTCGACGTAGTTGACGAAGGAGGGAGTGGTGCCCTCGGGGTCGAACATACTTGCATTGGAGTTGAACTCGGAAGCGTTGGTGTACTTGAAGTCGCCGAAGTTGTTCCACCACGGAGAGGCGGTCAGGTCGGTGACATAGGTGTCTGCGGTGCGGCCGGAGGGGTTGACCTCACCGGCGACCACGCGGCCAAAGCCCTCAAAGCCGGACTGGCCGGTGCCGGGGCAGAGCAGAACGCCCTTGATCTGGGGGTAATCCTTGACCCAGCCCATCTCGAATGCGTTTGCGCCGTTGTAGACGACGATGACGTTGTCGAAGTTGGAAGTGACCAGATCGATCAGCTCTTCCTCGCGGTTGGACAGCTGCAGGAAGTGGTCGCCTGCATCCCAGTCGTTGCCCTCGTTCAGGCTGTCGTCATAAGAGCCGTTGTAATAGCCAGCGCCGCGCTGAGAGCCGCGGTAGTCTGCCACACGGCGGACCCAGCTGCCGTCCACGACAGCAGCCATATCGGTGGGAAGGTCTGCGCCCTCGCCGCCGACGCGGGTGATGACCACCATGGCAGTGTCAGAGTATTCCTTGGCATTTGCCATCATCTCGTCGGTGTACAGGCTGACGTTCGGCTCGGGCAGGGTCCAGTCCTGCTGTGCCATGCCGACGCTGGGACGGGTAGCGCAGTAGTCGGTGTAGAACTTGCTCAGCTCGTCGTTGGTCTCGATGCCCGCATCGTGCAGGCCGGTGAGCAGGTCGGTGACGGGATAGGCGTCGTTCAGTGCGCCGGAGCCGGTGCCGCCGTAGCAGGGGCTGGTGGAGGCCCAGCCAAAGACGTTCAGCTTGGAGCCGGAGGCCACAGGCAGGATGTTGTCATCGTTCTGTGCCAGAACGATGCCCTCCTGCGTGATCTCGTTCACCAGCTCGGTCGCCTCTGCGGAGGTCTCCTCGCTGATGGAGCCTTCACCGGAGACCAGATCCAGCATGGTGGACATGGGGCCGGTGCAGATGAGGTTGACAACGATGACCAGTGCCAGCAGAATGGCGACACCAGACTGCGCGCGGACCATCTTCTTCTTGGCTTTCGGCAGCTTCTTGGCCGCAAACATCGCAACGAGTGCGACCACGACCACGACGCCGAAGGCGATCAGGTAGTTCTGGATGTTGGAAACTACCTGCATTACATCATCCATATTGACGGACAACATAATTCTTCCTCCTTATTCTGAATTCATATTTCCCGGGCACAGCTCCCGGACTGTCGGCATCCATTATAAAAGAATTCAATGAAAATTTACAAAGATTTTCACAACCTGTCATTTCTGAGGCATATTTTGCAGAAGTTTCATTTTGGTTTCAAATTTTATTGTGCTTATCCACAAATACAGGCCCGGTTTTATTGTGCAAAACAGAAAAAACCTCTCCGGCATTGCGAAGCAATGACGGAGAGGTTTTCTTTATTCCGGGATCGGCAGCAGGATCCGCAGCGTGAACCAGCCGTCGGCCCAGTGAAGGGTCATGGTGCCGTCGTGGTCCTGCGCTGCCGCCTGCACACCCCGCAGGTCGTAGCCGCCGTGGGTGTTGTGGCGGGGAAGGCCGTCTGTGCCCAGCTCCACGGGCTGGGCGCAGTAATTCTCGAAGCGGAGCATCACACAGCCGCTCTGGTCATAGACGGCCACCCGCAGCAGCCGCTTTTCGGGGTCCGGCTCTGCTGTGACACACTCGATGGCGTTGTCCAGCGGCGCGCCCACGAGGGTGCACAGCTCCCGGGTCGTCAGGAACCCCAGCTTGCTGCCATCGGCCACGCTGGTCATGTTGATGCCCCGCTGCTGGCAGTCCATGCTCTTTGCGGTGAGCAGGGTGTCCAGCACCGGATTGCCGGTCTTGTTCTCGGCCTCATACCGGCGGATGCCGCTTTCCATCCGGGCCAGCGCGGCGTCCTGCTTGGCCCGGTCGCGCTCGGCACGGATGTCTGCGATCTGAATTTTCAACTCATGGTAGCGGCTGTTGATGAGCCGGATGCCCTCTTTGCTCCGCTTGTACTGCTCATACTGGCGGTGGAGCACCTCGTCCATCGCCGCAAGCTCGCTGTGGAGGGCCGCTTCCCGCAGCTGCTCGTGCTGGACGGTCAGGATGAGGACGCCGCAGATGTCCACCAGCGTGCGGATGTAGTAGACGCTCATGTCCACCTCGCGGTCGCCCAAGAACAGCAGGTTGCTCACCGCGAAGACCATCGCCGCCATGACGACGGCCACGAGGGCCGCTTTTCCGCTGATGACGATGCGGCCCTTGGGGCTGGCGTGCTTGTGCTCCAGCAGCCAGATGGAGCCAAAGACCCCGCTGTAGACCACCGCCAGCAGCGACAGCGACAGGCCATCGGCCCCGCTGCGCTGGGGCCAGAGGAAACAGTGCAGCTGCCACTCGGCGCTGGCGGCCAGCTCGGCCAGAACAAAGGCCCGGGCGCAGACATACCCGGCCTCCAGCAGCGAGACGGTGCGGGTGAGCCAGAGGTAAAGGTACTGCATCGCCACCGCCGCCGCCATGCAGGGGATCCACCACGCCAGCGGGACGCTGCCCGTGGCCTGCAAAAAAGCGCAGAGGACCAGCGCCCACGCCGCACTGACGGCGAGGGTGGCTTTCGGGCCGAAGCGGAGGCCCAGCGGCAGGGCGTAGATGCCCACGGCCAGACACTCGGCCAGCGCCGTATAGAGGCGCGGGATACTGGGCAGCGCCGTCATGCGCCTCCACCTCCGATGTGGTCGGCCAGCGCCGCGAGGAAAGCTTTCCGCCGGGGCCGGCTCAGCTGCAATTCATAAGGTCCTACCTGCACCATCCCCTGCTGCACCCCCTTCACCTGCGCCAGATTAACGAGGTAGCCGCTGTTGCAGCGGGCAAAGGGCCGCTCAGCCAGCTTCTCCTCGAAGGCTTTCAGGGTGCCCGCCGCCGCGAAGTCCCCCTCCTCGGTGTAGAAGTGGACGCGGTGGCCCTCGCTTTCCAGATAATAGATGAGGGAGGAGTCCAGCCGCCGAAGCCCGCCCTCCACCGGCAGGGCCAGATAGTGCCGCACCCGGCGGCGCAACTGCTCCTCCACCTTCCGGAGCTGCTGCGAAAAGGCAAAGTAGGGCACCGGTTTGAGCACATAGTCCAGCGCACCCACCGCGTACCCGCCGATGGCGTACTGGGCCATATTCGTGATGAAGACGATGATGACGTCCTTGTCCAGCTCCCGCACCCGCCGGGCCGTCTCCATCCCGTCCAGATGCTTCATCTCCACGTCCAGAAACAGGACATCGTACACCGGGCGGTAATCATCCAGCAGCTCCATCCCGTCGGCGAACTCCGTCACAGCAAACTCGGTGCCATACTGCCGGGTGTGCCGCTGCACATAGCCTTGCAGCTGCGCCCGCACCTCTGCCTCGTCCTCCACAAGAGCGATGCGTATCATTGCCGCACCTCCTTTTTCCGCAATTTCTCTGGTTTTTATTGTAACACGAAACTGGGCCGGTGGCAAATGGGAAGGCCCTTTTTCTGCCGCGTCCCCCAGTCTAACAGCTAAACACAAAAGCAGCAGCCTCACTCTGCGTTCGGTGAGGCTGCTGCTTTGTTCTTTCAGGGAAGATCTCAGTTTGTCTTGACGGCCACGAGGATGCGGATCTTCTTTCCGCCTGCGCAGCCGAAGTTGTCGTACCAGCCGATGAGCTTGTAGTCCTCGGTGTTGACCTTGGGCAGCGAGGTGGCGAAATACTGGCCGTTCGACCACAGATAGACCTGCATATCGTCGGCGGTCTCATACCGCTTGTCCCCGCTCATGACCGAAGCCGCGCCCAGCCTGTCGATGACCACCGGCGAGAGCTGGAGCATCCGGTTGATGGCCTTGCCGTCGGCAGAGCGGCCGATGGCGATGCCGCCCGCCACGATGGGATACTTGGTGGAGGTGCTGTAGGCCACCTGCTTGCCGCCGGTGTAGCAGACGTAGGTGGCGCCCTCACCCAGATAGTTGAGGAAATCGCCCAGCGTGCCGCCCACGCTGTCGCCGGTGCGGCGGAGCACATAGCTGAAGAGCTGGTCCGTCTTGCCGGTGAGGGTGTTCCAGGTAGAGCTGACGATGCTGCCGTCGATGAGGCCGTAGAGCACATCGCTGGTGCTGGGCACCAAAATGTTCTTCACGTCCTGAAAGGTCTCCTCGTCGGTCTTCTTCACCGTGGTGGTGGTCGTTGTCGTCGTGGGGAGGCCTGCGGCCTCCTTTGCGGCGTCCTGCGCCTTCTCGCTGATCTTCTTGTCGATCTTCTTAGCGGCTTCGTCCGTCAGGCGGCGGACGGAATCCAGCGCGGCATACTCCCACAGGTCGCCGGTCACATCGTTGAGGATGACCCGGTCGATCTCACCGGCGGCGTTGGTGGTGTAGTAGCGGACGTCGTTCTCACTCAGCGTTACCCCCGATAGGCGGCTGGGGCGAACTGCCCCAGCCACACCCTCCGACGTCGTATCAAGGATCTGCACGTTGTCTGCAAACGGGGTGTCGCCCAGCGCGGTGCCGTCGGCGCGGATGGTGCCGCTGACCGGACGGGGCGAGATGGACTTAACGCTCTCGCCGCCCTCGTCCACGCGGATCTCCACCAGCTTGCCCGCCGGGAAATTGAGCTTATTGTTTACGTTGACGGTGCGGGCCGTGCCGTCGGTGCACATGATGGAGACGGCCTGCTGCACCTCGGCGCTGTTGGTCTCCACGAGGGTGCGGGATGAGGACTGCACCACGCCGTAAAAGACGGCGTCGGCCTCGTCTCCGGTGAGGACGGAGACTGCGGCGTCATTCATACCAAGCAGCAGCGTGACCACCTGACCCACGCCGCCGCCGGATAGGGAGGACAGCTGGTAGGCCACAGAGGGCGAGGCGATGGTGTAGCTGACCCCAGCCACAGTCACAGAGGTCGGGGCGCTGGCCGAGGGCGAGACCGCCGTCACACGGCCTGCGGCACGCTTATTGTAGATCCACAGGGTGCGGGCGCTCTCATTATAATAGTAGACATCATAGGGCGAGAGGGCCGCAGAGGTGGTGACTTCGTCGTTGCGGTAGATGGCCGCCGGGGCAAAGGGCAGGGCCGTGGCCGCATCGGCCACAAAGGGGCCTTTGACGTTGTCCAGCAGGACGGAGGAGATGTCCACCTGACCGTTGCTCACCGCAAAGCCCAGCGTGGAGGCGTAGACCTGACCGCTGCCGTTCATGGCCGTGAGGGCATTGTAGAAGAGCACGGTGCCCTGCTCGAGGGTCAGCACCTCGCCCTGACGGGCACTGATGTCATTGCGCAGGCCCAGTGCGCTCGCCTTATTGAGCTGGGCCGAGGGGAAGGCGCCGCCGAGGCTCGCCACATCGTAGCCCAGCAGGCGGAGGGCCATGGTGCAGGCTTCCTCCAGCGTAACGGCATTGTCCGGGCGGAAGCTGCCATCGGAGTAGCCGGTCATCCAGCCGTTCTGGACGGCGGTGCGGATGTAGACGGCGTAGGGCGAATCGCTGTCCACATCGCTGTACAGACGGCCGGTGCGGCCCTGTGCTGCGGCGGTGTCGCGGTAGGCCGAGAAAGCCGTCAGGAGACGGGCCGCCTGCCCACGGGTGAGGGGCGCGCCCAGAGAAGCGGACTGCTCGGCGGTCAGACCGCCCAGCGCCGTCGCCGTCTGGACTGCCGCGTTGGAGCCGACCGCCGAGGCGGGCAGCACCAGCATGGAAACCGCCACGCAGACGGCCAGCAGGAATGCGAGGAATCTTTTTTTCATGGTAAACTCCTTATAGAATCAACGCCATCGCCTCTCCCTTTGGGAGAGGTGGCGAGCGAATGCGAGACGGAGAGGGCAAGCCGCCTGACAAAGGAGGAGCATCCTTGCCCTCTCAGTCACCTTCGGTGACAGCTCTCCCAAAGGGAGAGCCAGAAGCATTCCCGAGAGGTTAGTCATACCTCAACGCCTCGATGGGGTTCAGGCGGGCGGCACGGCGGGCAGGCAGGAAGCCGAACAGGACGCCGATGCCGCAGGAGATGCCCACGGCGATGGCCGCTGCGTCCGCCGAGGGGGTGACGTTCAGGGTGATGTCCGTCAGGACGAACGGAAGGATCTGGTTGATGATGGCCGAGACGATGTAGCCCAACACGATGCCGAAGCAGCCGCCCAGCGCCGACGTGACGCCGGCCTCCACGACGAACTGGGTCAGGATGGTGCTCTCCTGTGCGCCCAGCGCCTTCCGGATGCCGATCTCGCGGGTGCGCTCGGTGACAGACACCAGCATGATGTTCATGATGCCGATGCCGCCCACCAAAAGCGAGATGCCTGCGATGGCCGTCAGGACGCCCACCATAATATTGATCATAGAAGACATCTGCGACATTGCCGCACTCAGGCTCATGACGAAGACGTAGTCATCCTTACTGACCAGCTTCTTGAGCCGCGACTGCAAAAACTCCTGTGCCTC
>PPYE01207955.1_pt1 | contig 16128 bp, 16 predicted proteins | sample 1559881 | NCBI WGS metagenome assembly PPYE01 (sample SAMN08240022, study PRJNA423297) | Human gut metagenome, whole genome shotgun sequencing project. | reverse complement strand
GCACAAACCTATATGCGCCGTCTTTGCCCGGGATAAAGTGCCCAGGACACTTCTTGAGGGAGACTAAGATGGAGCCGCCATAACGTGGCCAGTCTTCCCCAAAGAGACCAAAGGCCTCCTCGATGGCTTCCCTGGCTTCCTCAAGCTTTGGCTGGACGCGCTTGTAATAGTGCTCCGTTTTAATCGCCGCCGGGTAGTGCTGGCTCATCTCAACATCCACGGCGTCCAGAATGTCGGACAGGCACTTGTTGCTCTGGTCGAGCATCACCTTTGGCCACTGTTCTGCGGTAAGAATTTTCATTTTGGTTTCCTCCCTTTTTCGTCAGTCTTCGAAGTACAGCTCTGAATAAAATTTCCCGTCTTCATCAGACTCCGAAGAAAAATTTACAAATGGGAAATCCCCCCATTTCCAGGGGTTTTCAATGCTTGCACCATGGGCCCTGGCGTACTCTTTGGCTTTATCGGAATCGGTAAATGCATACCAATGTTCGCAATATGTAACTTCACATACAAACGTGAAATCATAAAGGCCGGCAACATTCGCAAATCCATGAAAGGCTCCGAGAATAAACCTGGCAAACGCGTCAGGATTATGCTTATTTTCGACATACGCGCTATATGCGCGGGCTATATGCTTTGATTCGAGCTGTGTAAGGGTGTAAACACTTTTTTCGCCCTTAATTGTGTTAATCCTGTTTATCGTACTACCGCCATCCCAAGAAAATTCATAATAGTCCAGTTTGCGATTGAATTTCATTTTGGATTCCTCCTTTTAACTCTTTCCCTCGGGAGCTCTCTTTCTCTCCCTCTTTCTGTATATATTATACGTCATTTACGACGTAAAAGCAAGTGGAAATTTCAATTTTTATAAAAATTTTTTGCACAAGAAAAAGACGGATGCTTGATAGCACCCGCCAATTTCTAATTACCATTCTTTAATTGTATACATAACGGTAGCTCCCTGGAATCCGCTCCCGTCAAAATGCGCTAGTCCTTCCCACCGGCCTGCCTGGTAACCGGCGGACAGGTAGGCTTTATCATCAACGTAGGTCATGCCAGCCTTAAGCTTATGCGCCCTACGGAGGCTTATCTTGTAGACGTCCACTTTATTGAGCTGCTTGTCGGCCGTAACTATCGTACGGTCTGACCTAGCCGTCACACCGGCAGGCGCCTCAGGGCTTTTAGTCTCTATCTGTCTCTGTACGGTCTCCGCCGCTTTGCCCAGGCTTGGGCTTTGGACATAGTACGTAATGGCCGGTGCCTCTCCGCTTGTCCGCTCAATCTCCCTCACTATGGTCTGTGCGGCAGGCTGAGAGACTTGGACCTTTTTAGCCACGGCCTCCGGATCCTTGACCTGCTCCGTGGTCAGTACTTTGGGGGCCTCCTCTTTTTGCCTGTCATGGTAGTAGACCAAACCGGCCACAATGGCCATGACTAAAAGCAGGGCGGAGACTACAGCAGCCCGCCTGACGCTTTTATCCCTCATTGCCTGCCTCCTGCTGTTGGTAAAAGATAGCCTTACCCCTAAGCGTATCGCCACCGGCCATCCAGTCATCATCATTATTAAGCACGGCAAGGTCCCATCGCTCGCAGGTCGTAGCAGGTCCGTAGCCGTCCAGGTCAGCCGCCTCGGCGTGTGTCATGAAATGGTCTACATCGACCGGGATGCCGAACACGTCGGAGATAGCTGCCATGAGCTGTGCGCAGGCCTCAATCTGCGCATCCGTCGGGGGCTCCTCTCCAAGGTCTACTTCATATGGGTCTCCTTTATAAGCCGTAGCACCGGCGCAGCAGCAGAGAGCAATTGCAATGCTTCCGGTGTTGCGGTGCCATGTAGCCTGCGGGATTTCGGTTAACGGTAAGGATTCGATAATTTCCCCGTCTGCATCAATGCAGATGTGGTACTCCGGAAAACTTGTATAGTAGTGCCCTGCCGTCCAATGCAGATAGACACGTACCGGCTGTGGGTACTGATAGAAAGAAGGCCTTGCTTCCTTTAAAATCTCCTTGAAATCATCCATTGTCATTATGCGCTCCTCCTCTCGCTACAGGCTCCGGGTACTGATAGAAAGCGGGCCTCGCCTCTGATAACATCTGCCTTACGTCATTCATTGTCATTGTGCATTCCTCCTTTAAAATCCGGCCTCTGGGCGTAGCTCCCGGGAGCAGAATTATATTTACTATTGATAAACTTGTTGACCACCTGAGTAGTCGCTCCCCCGCCGCCGGTCATGAAGGCAAAGGTGTCATAGTTGGCCCACGCCTGCGCCGTGTAAACCAAGTAGAAGGACACGGCGATAAACGCCGCCCAGGCTATTACAGTTATTACCCTGGTAAGTGACAGCTCCCCATTTTCGTAGAGGAGCATCTTGAGATAGACCATAATACACCACCTCCTTATACTTTCGGCATCTTCCGGATGTCATTAATCATCGTTGTTCCCTGCCCATTGCCACCAAGTGCGTGGTACGTACTGTAGATTTCCTCAGCACTCGCCTCATCGGCGTAGGATAACTTGTGCTCAGACTGCCCCCGTTCATGAATCCGCCGAAGCTCAATCTTAAGGATGGCCCTGATACCGCACTCTGCTTTTTCCCTCTTAGCTTTGTTTCCCCTCTCCCTGTTGAGAAGGTAGCCTACCGCAAAGGACAGGATGGCGTAAGAGCCTTGGGAAAGCAGTGACACTGCAATAGAGTAATAGTCCATTTTTCATCTCCTATGGAGGGTAAATCTTGTTGCAATCATGGCCCTGCATGGGTCATAAAAATCATACTTCCACCCCAGATAGATACACCATCTAAGGTGTTTTGAAATCGGCGAATCGTTCTTGTAACGGAAAGCATTACTGCAAGTGGAGAAATGCTCGCTTTTCCGGCGGATAGTCTCCGGCTTGGTATCTACCCCGAAAAGGTAGAATGCAAACCCGTATCCGCAATTCCTGTAAATCCAGAAAACACGATTAAGATAATGCTTTAGCCAAAGACGTTTCGGAAACGGCTTTTTCGCTAAGACAATCTTCTTTGACCGCCCATGCCCTACGCACATAACGGCAGTGTCATAGTAGTCGTCAAAGTCATAGCGCAGGAATTTTGGGCAGTCATACAGTACATACTGCCGGTTGTCCAAAGAGCTGTCCCACGTCTGCCAAAGCCGGGAAACCTTTGGGAGCTCACCTTGCCGGTCGGCAAAGAGCACCACAAGCGGGTTGGTCAGGTAGCAGAGCACCATACAAAAGAGCTGACATAGGGAGTAAATAAGGTATTTGATGTACATCATGGTTATCACCTCTTTTCTAAAGAACCGAAGGGGAAATTGCGAGCCATGGGCATGCCATTCATTTCTATAACGACGACTGGAATGGCTCTGACGGTAATTCGGGAGGCTACAATCAGCCCGGTATTGTGCATGATTCTATCGATAGAAGCGCTAAAAACACAAATAGATGGGCCGACCTTGTCGAGAGCACGGGCAGAAATCAGCCACATAACAATCTGCCCCCGCTTTATGGAGCGTATAAATTTAGAAGAATTAGTTAACCCGTTCATATCTATAAACACCATAGACCGGCTGGATAGTGTTATGGGGCTGGTCCCCACCAACATTTTGTGTTTCCCTTACTACATATTTAGTGTCATCTTTTCCTTTGGTTCCAGCGTCAACATACCATGCACCTGTACTTGAGGATTCAACACCGGCCTTGGGAGAATCCAAAACAAAAGGATGTCCATGAGATTTCATTTCCCCTTCGGTCACCAGCTCAACTCCGAAGGGGAAAGTGCATCAGTCAATTATCAGATTTTGACATCAACTGCCGGATTTTTAAATGTAGGCAAAACCCCCAACAGTGCAATAATTTCTACAACTTCCAGGGCTGATGAAAAGCCGGGTTTATTGTGCGATAGAGAATGGGGCTCTTCGTATACTGATGGAGTAATGGCTTATTACGATACTACTTTGATTCGCTCAAAAGCTGGAAACAATCCCCATAACACTCTCCAACCTTTATACGGCGTTTATCGGTTTAGAAGGACTAAGTAAGACGCCTGAAGCGGTATACGCCATAAAGCGGAGCGATGTTATTGTGCGGTTCATCGTTTCCCGTGTATGAGTAAGGCTTGGGGTAAAAATCTTTGTATGTATTCGATGGATTATTAGTTAGCACAATTCCCCAGGGTGCCGCTTGAGTGCCAGTATTTCCAAAAAATAAGAAGTCAAATTTTGTAGTATGCTTCGCCAATTCCCCTTCGGTGATTTGGTGCTTGGCCTCGCCCTGCGCCTTCGTGCCGTTCACCGTAAATTCACTGCTTCCAGCTGTGAACACGTAGGTGTCTGTTACGTCAGTACCGTTGACGTTATGGGTTTCAGTGTAAGTCCCCGCCGTAATGGTGGTAAGGCCAGCATCTAACTGCTCCCACGTGCCACCGATGTAGGTCGATGGGTTGGCGGAATTGGTAGTCTCAAGGATGGTGCCAACAGGAAAGAGGGCAAGCATGGCGGTCTGCATCTCGGTCTTAATCGTGTCGTGGAGGGCATTGATGGCATTGGTAATGGCGGTCTGCATCTCGCCATCCAATGTACCCTGTACATCGGTCTCTACTTTCCACTTGACCGTCCCATCGGTTACGGTGGTGCCATAGGCGGTCCACTTTGGCTCCGTACTGCCCGTGGTCCCTTCCGTGGTGCAGGTGGCTTTACAACCGGCCGGCAGGGACGGGCTGTGGATAACGGCACCTACAGAGTAGGCCGTACTAGGCTGCCAAAGGCCATTAGCAAGAGCCAATGTCACATTGTTTTGGTTCTTCATAAAATCGTACATATTTGCATATGTCGTCGGCTTGGAGCTGTCATCCCAAGTGCCGTAGCCGTCTTTCTCAAAGTCCTTGCATTTTTCAATAGTCATGCCTTCTCACCATCCCTTTTCTCTTCTTCTTTCTTTTCCGGGAGCGGCTGGCTCCGTACACATTTAGGATTCGTACAAAGGCCGGTCTTTTCATCTATTTTCCGGTGGCAAAGGAAACATCTTTCCATTTAAATCTCCCCTCTCTTTGTTGTGTACTCACTGACTAAAGTTTCACGTTCGGCCTTGAGGTCGTTAAAATAATCGGTGTCACCAATGGCGTTGGCTTTTGCCATTTCAGTCTCTACGGCTGAAATCTTCTGACTGTACTCAGAATCCAGTGCGGCTAGTTTCTGCTCCCGCATCTCAGCTTCCGTGGGGGCCGGTCTCTCCACCAGCTGGCCTGCCTTATAAATAAGGTCATTCTGCACGGCGTTATTCCACGCCGCACCATCCTGTTCCAGGACTACTCCTTTTAGGTAGTTCTTGGCGGCAAGTGCCTTTAGCTCGTCCACGGTCTCCCCGTGGATGCCGACGACGTAAGAGGTCTCCCGCTCCCCTGTGTCGGCGTTGTAGACGCTGACGTACTGCAAAGAGGTGTCTGTGCTGTCCATTGTTAGTCTCCTTATACTAAAATAGCCCCCAGAAGGGAGCTGATATTTTATGAAAAATCCTAATGGTTATGGGTGCATCAAACATTTAAGCGGTTCACGGCGGAACCCGTGGGAGTTCGTGGTGACGGAGGGTGGCAAGCAGAAGGTAAAAAGTTACTTCCCTAGTAAGCTGGAAGCCCTTGCGTTTCAAGTCGATTGGAATAAATCGCATGACCGGCACCGCCTTTCTAAAATCACATTTTCAGAGCTATACCTACGTTGGAAACCAAAGCACGTCGAATACTTCCGTGTTACAGAATCAACAGTAAAAGGCTACGAATCAGCCTACAAGCATTGTACAAGCCTTTATGACAGGCCCGTTGAGGACATAAGGTATAAAGACTTGCAAGCCGTCATAGATGGGATGACAGGCCTGTCCTACGCCAGCAAGAAGAAGGTAAGGAACCTATTGTCTCTTCTCTTTGCCTACGCTCGCAAGATGGAGTACACAAGCCGTGACTTTTCAGGGCTTATCCACATTGGCCGGAACAAGCCGGTAAATCCTCACCATGCTATCAGTCGCCGGAAAATCAATCAGCTGTGGGAACTGGTGGACAGTACGCCGGACGTTGACTTGGTCCTCATACTCATCTACACCGGACTGCGGAATGGCGAGCTTCGGGATCTTCTCAAGACTGACGTAAACAGGAAACAGAAATATCTGCGTATCACAAAATCGAAGACGGCAGCAGGCATCCGCACCGTGCCTATCCATCACTTGATTTGGCCCTTGATTGAAAAACGCCTTTCGAGCGATGGGCCCTATCTCGTGAACGTCCAGGGCAAGCCTTACGACTATAGCCGCTTTGCCCGCGCCTTTAAGCGAGTAATGCGGTTGGTGCACGGTGAAAAGCATAAGCCCCACGACACCCGCCACACCTGCGCCACCTTGTTAGATGGTGCAGAAGTCAATGACAACGCACGGAAGATGATTCTAGGCCATGCAAGGGGCGACGTGACCAACGGGATCTACACGCATAAGACGTTCAGGCAACGACGGAAGGCTATAGAGAGTCTGTGATACTTACCTGTTACTAATCAGCAGAAAGTAGAGCGTCGGATGTGCGGTGGTAGCGGGGTAAATTGTGATACTGATGTGTTATCTAGGAAATTGGAAAAAGTACGGGCAAATGGTAGATGGGATTTTTGCGATATCCGATAAAATCGGGGATTATAAGGCGTAGGTAAAATGCATTTATACAGGGTGGATATAACTATGTTGATAAACGCACTAACGTATATGTTCCCTTTCCAATCGCTTATTCTACGGTTTTAAGCATTGTAGGGACGCCCGTTGTAAATGCAGAGAACAGTAGCGGTAGAGGACTTGAAAATATCAAGACTTATAACACTACTTCCTTCGTGTATTACTCTGGCTATGATATCGGCAACAAGAATCTATTATGGCTTTCTGTAGGTATTTAACCACTAAAAACCAACCGCTATCCAATGTGCCCAACGGCCCGAATACCGCTGAAAAAGGTAGAAATCTCTAGCAGTATATGACCATGTTTGTGCGGCTTCTTGATCGCCTTGTGACAAAGTAGCCATGACGCCCAAAGCCGCATTAGAAAAGGATATTGGAAATGTAACAGTGCTTCGTACTTCGTTGTATCCACCCTGTCTATACGCCTAGCGCTATATAAAATAACGGAGAGTCATTAGACCGATTTGCATAACACCTTTCGCTAAATTGGAAGTCGCTATTGCTAGTGCTCGCTACCATTGCTCCGCCTTCTTGGTTCATGTGCAAATAGGTAACAACTACTGACATTACCTGTGATGTAAATTGGATTGGGAATGCTTGGCGTTCTAGCTGGCTCCCAGCCGTATTGGTAGAAGTCTTTCCAATACCCTGTCTAGTAACCAACGATGAGCAGAAATGAATCTAGGTTTTTTACGCTGTCCCCTTGGTCTGTATAATCCCATGTTACGGCAGTATTCGTACTGCTGGTAATCCTAGGATTATAGGCCCAATGATATGCTATTTTCTGAATCCATATACCAAGAACGGTTGAAAGAGCAATGGGGTAGGTAAATGAACCGGCAGAGCTGTGTCCACCCTGTATAATGAGCGGAATAACCCCTCCAAGCTTTACCCACCATGCATTGGCGTTGCTCACGTTGCCCGCGACGACGCCAGCTTGGGATTGAACGTTGGCAATGTAGCTCATAATGTCAGTGCCGTTGACAAGCAGTTTCCCACCAGAGCTGGCAAGTCTCAAAGAGTAATCAGCGGTGTCCCCACTTTTTTCGTGAAAGTCTACCATACTGCCGATTTCAATTACCCCATCCCCACCAATGGCCGGGAAATGGGTGCCGTCCCAAACGCTGTTATTGCCGTTTGGCGTGTACGGCAGATGGTCCAGCCCTGTACCACCATGAGCTACTGGAAGAATGCCGGTAATGCCGCCGACTACTGTCTTATCAGCTGCGTTAAGCGTTCCTGCGTTTTCGCTCGCAAGATCTGTTCTAATGGTCTTGCCCAGCATGGCAGGTGTCACGATTTTCGTCGTATTCGTCCCCTCCGTGACTTCTTCTTGTGTTGCATAATCTATCGTGCGATACAGCATAGCCCACACGACAGATCCGTCCGCCATGGTGTGCCCCGCACTGCTCCAGACGGGTTCCGCAGCTGCGCTCATCCCCGCGGTGACCGCTCTTGCAACAACGTTCGCGGGCATGTTTGGGCTTTTGACCACCTGCCCGACGCTATAAACTGTGCTTGGCTGCCAAAGCTCATCCGTGACCAGACTGGATAACACGGAGTGCTTGTTTTTTTCAAATTCGATATACTGCTGTTCTGTAGTCCCCTTTGACGGGTTCGCTGGATCTGGATAGTCGAACATGCCTACTGTTGACTGTAATTTCAATACGTCTGCCATTTTTACCTCCTATAGCTAAACTGTTTCATTAACGAACCCCTGCCATGTAATATCTGCCGTACCTGCCACCTGATTGCCGTCCTCATTCAGTAAGGCTATACGGCATGGCGTGCGGGATAGTATCTTGGGATAACTGACAAGGGTGCTCCCCTGCACGGCGTCGATGCGCACGGCGGTCGTCATGTAGTTCGGCGTCGTGATGGGCAGCTCGATGCCTGCGGCCGGTACGTATAAATCTTCGAAGTGCTCTTGCCTGTCAGGTACATCAATATATGCATGCAGCCCTTTGACGATGGTTTCTTGAATACTGGAATTCTTCGTCACGATTTTGACTTGAATCGTTGAACTCGCCTGTACCAGCACCTTGTCTGACCACTGCTTCCAAAGCTCCTCGGCGGTGCTGCCTTTGAGGAGCTGCCGGTAGTACACAATGGCGGGGCCTTCTATTTCCGTAGTCAGCCAGAGCTGTCCCGAGGCCGGCGCCACGAATTCTCCCGTCACCTCGTAAGCCACGAAGGTTGTATCCCACATATACGCAGTAAGCTTCGTCCACAATCTCATGCCTGCTTCGTGCCACATGGCAGATGTATTTCTCGCATGGATACAGCCTTCACTTGCCAGTACAAGGCCGCTGGTTCTGATGTCTGCCCAATGATTCGTGCCGAAATCCTTGTCGAAAAGCACGTTTTCCTGCAATAGGTCGCCCATCTCCAGCAGGCAGTAGGCGAAATTTTTCGATTCATTCCCGTTCTGATCCACGGCTTTAATCATGACGGCGTGGGTGCCCTGCCTGATGGTCTGAGTCTCATAGGGCTGTGTTGTTATCAGCCCTTCCTGGACAGCTATGCCGGTTTCCCAGTTGAGCTCCTTGCCTTGTGTGTATTTGAGCATGAATCCTGCGATGTCGTTGGGGCTCGGATAGGTGTACTTCCACCAGTAACGGCGGATAGATGAGGCCATCTTTTCAACATTCAGGACTTCCACGTCTGGCGGAAGGATCTGCACAGACTTTGGTACAAAAGGATAAGCCTGCACATCTGCAAGGCTCTGCTCCATCCCGCCGAAGATGTTAAATGCCGTAAATTTAAAGTAAACAGTTTTACCAACATAGGCATTTTTCAAGCCGGAACGCAGGAAAGCTTCATCGCACCTTGCAATCTGTGTGCCGGATGCATGGAATGCTGCTTCACTACCAAATTGCCCACGGACCAATCCGGATAGCTTCCAGTTTCCGTTATCCAAAAGCTCTGCGGTCTGGTAAGACAGCGCTTCGCCGTCGATGTACATTACAGTATCCCCGTTCTTAGCACTTTCCGCATCTACGGAGGTGAATGCATCCTGATTGAGTGCCATTTCAAGCGCGGTGTCTTCTCTGTTCAGCGGTTTCGTCAGCGTCCCATAGCGTGCGCGATTGTCGATGGTCCCCAGCTTCTTGTAATACTGGTTAGTATCAGACCCCCAGACGGAGCATCCGCCCCAATTGGGATTCTTTCCCCAGGTGCCTAACCACACCTCATTGTCCGCATCCGTCATAAGGGCGGGCGGCTGGAAAATCATAGGCGGCTCGCAGGTGCCCGGGTCCGGATTAAAATCAATCAAGGGCCTCTCGTTTTCATGGACGTTGTACTCTGCCCCGCTATAAACGTCCTTTGCTCTCGAAATCGCCGTGAAAGTGATGATGCCATTCGTGCCTTCCGTCGCGCTGTCGATCATAGCCGGCTGGTTCTCTATCCCCATGAGCGGATCATTCAGCATGACAAGGTCACCGGGTTCTAGCCGGCAAAAGGCCCAGTCTAGCTTAAACGTGTACTTTACTCGTTCGTACTTGTTTTTACGGCACAGTTCCTCCGCCAGCCTGACGGCGCGGGTCTTGGTGTAGATGTAATGGGCCTTGGTGGTGCTGGCCTGCCTTACACCAAATTCCTTGATGTCGTCATTATCCTGGTAATTGACGATTTCCTTCTCATAGGCATTCGCGCGGTTCAGGAATTCCACAGATATGCGGTTGTAAATTTCGGAAGAATCTTTGCGGCTGTAAGTTATGCAGGCCCCATCGCTCTGAGGGATAAAGTCATCAGGAGTGAGGTTGTAGCGGATAGTTTTATCAGGCTTCCAGCTTCCTATAGCTCTGTCCGCCCGGGGAACAATCTTAAATCGGTCGTTGCTCCAGAAGAAATAGGCATTGGTGATGGTCGCAATCTCATTGACGATTTCCCGGGCGCTTTTAGCGTCGGTGCTGTCACTGGGCGTGGAAATTAAAAGGTCTGCCTCTTTGCAGTACTGGCGGTAATTATCAAGCCCGTCAATCTTAACGCCGCCCAGTCCTACTTTGTTAAGGACGTAGATGATGTAGTCGGCAGGATTGACGTCCACGCCGTCGCCGGTATCGAGCAGTTTCCCTTTGACTTCGAAGTTAAAGGACGGCATAGAGCCGGAATCTCCAAGGTCTATAACGCCTGCCATATAGGCCAGATTTTCATAAGCGAGTGCTTTGTTAGGATGTTTGCCCTGGACATATGCCCATGGTTTTTGGTCAGCGGTGCCGGAAAAGAGAGTAAGGCCCACGTCACCATTAGGGTACTGGTAGACATTTTTCCCTTTCCACATAGTCCCAATACCGGTAACGGGCCCCTCGCACAGGGCAAGGATGACTGCAACAGTGTAGGTATAGGTAATGGTGGTAGTCTTAGAGCGGCCCCCCTTGCCAGACTTCTGGGAGGATTTATGCTCATGGGCCGTGAAATCGTCCCAGTAAATGACGTTCGGCGAGATTCGAGTGGTGCCCAGAATCTCGCAGACGCTAGCCCCGTACTGGGCCGTGGAGACGGTAAAGTCTGAAATCTTATTTTCTCGGATCGTCGTGTTGTGGCCCTTGAAAAGCCCCATACTTTACCCCTCCTTTCGGAATCTGTACACGCCATGCAGCCGACTTTTGCCGGTGGCTGTTAAAAACATCACGTCATTGATGTCTGTCATCACTACCCCTTGCTCCACCAGAGCATGGATAATGTGACCATCACCAACATAAATGCCGCCGTGAGATACACAGCGGCCAAACTTGTAAAGCAAAAAGTCCCCGGGCTGGATGTCAGACATGGGGACTCTATCACAATACTTCTCTACGATGTTCAAAAACCATTCTGCAGAGTGGTGCAGGTGCCATTCGTTGGAATAGGGAGCCACATTGATAGCTCCCTTTTCCACGTAACCGCTATTTTCGAGGCAGGCGATGAGGAGCATGCCGCAGTCAACGCCTTTACCCTTTACCTTAGCCTGATTGACGTGAGGCGTCCCGAGCCATGTGTAGGCTTCTTTTACAATCGGATTCATCATAACAGCACTTCCTTTAGAGGCACATAAGGCGCAATAACTGAGGCGGAATCCTCCTCGGCGCTTGAGGACACCTTGCCGCCTGAGGTGGAGTAGGTGCCCTGGGGGTAAAACCGGCGGCATGGAAATTCCTGCGAGAGGCCCTGCACCTTACTTTTCACTGTCAGCTTCATAAGGAGCCCGCCGCAGCTCTTAACCTCTGTAATGCCGGAAAACAGGTCAATAGCACCCGTAATGTTTCCATCATCATCAAAAAATGCTCTTGAGAGCGACAGGGTAGCCCTGTCCAAGGTACCGTCATGGGCGGCAAGGAAGATAGGCTTGTCTCCTAATTTGTCGTCAACGGTAGCGTAAATGCTTACCGTCATACTGTCCACGGAGATGACGTTGTTGATTTTAGTCTGCTCTCTTTTTAGTATGAGGGCATCATGGAGGTATGTGTGGCCGTTGTAGGTGACATCATGGTCCGCATCCGTGTAGTAGTAAGCCGTCCCATCGTAAAGGGTCAGCGTGTAAAGGTCGCAGACCACCATCTCCTTCTTGGTATCGAGGTAGGCAGCGAGCGCATCAGTTACAGTTTTCATCTCACCACCTCCAGTGACAAAGACACCTGGAAGATGTTGTCAAACTTCTGCTTTATCTGGAGCTTCGATTTCGCAAATTTGACGTACCAATAGTACTCATAAGACGCTGTAACCTTTGCGGTGTCAGCGGGGGCGTTTGTAAAGACAATGGCACCACAGCCGAGCGTGTAAGATGTATCCCCCTGCTCTACCCCGTCCACGTAGACGTGGAGATTGTCGGCGTAGTAAATGGGCTCCTGCTGGCCGTGCATATTCGCCACCAGCTGATAAGAGCCGTCAGTGTTTTTGGCAAGCGTCACATTTTCGCACTTGTAATTCTCGGCGTCCTTATAGTAAAACGGCGTAAGGCTTCCCTTCGCCCTGGCAAAAAAGCCAAAGAGGTCGTCTTTTTCTTCTGACGTCAGCCCCGGGAAGGTAAGGGTAAAGGTCCAGCCGGGCAGGGCCTGATAAGTCATGGCACGCCTTCTCCCGCTTGCGCTCTCCTGCTCATTGACCTCCCAACTCTGGTCCGTCTCCGTTTCCCATGACACCTTGCGGGCGTCCAGGGGAAAGAAAATGTTAGCCAATCACCACACCCCGCTTTCTGTCGTAAAATCTCTATCGCCATCAAAAAGTAACTGTTTAATGCTGTCCATACCGCCGTTCTGTAAAAATTCCATAAAGGAAGCCGCATCCAGGGCAGACACGTTAAGCGTTACACTGTTGCCGGTCGGTACCGCGGTGCCTTTACTGCCGGAACCATTGGCCCGTACCAGTCCGCCGGTGGCAAAGTGCCCTGCCCTGCCGCTGTTCATGGCGTCCAATAGAGGCAGGCCGACGTTTTGCACAGCGTCAGCGGTTAAAACGTACTCGCCATTTGACAGAAAGGCGGGAATGCTATCAGAGGTGCCAGTGCCTGGGCCCATGATGTAGCCGCCTGTTGCTTTATGTAGGCCAAAAATACTACCAAAGGAGCTTTTGGCAGCCATAGCCTGCAGGGCCGCTGTGGCTATATAAACAGCGGCTGTAAAACTAGCCATACCCGAGGTAGCCGCCACTGTGGTGGCAGTCTCTGCGGGCTTCGTACCAGTGTTGATAATTCCTTGCAATCCGGTGTAGGTTCCAATCAGCTTGTTGGCCGTACCGGTGCCGCCGGAAAAGAGCCCCAAAGAGCTTGTAGCGGTATCCAATCCCGTAGTCATGCGGGTAACAGTGTTTTGGAAAGTAGTAATAGGATCCTCTCCATTTCCATTGGAGCCTCCCCCGCCTCCAAATAGGCCCCCGAAGAGTCCGCCGCCACCTCCACCAAGCAATCCACCTGCGAAGGATAGGCCGGTAAAGAGGCCGCCGCCTCCAGAGCCGCCGGAAAGGTCGCCGCTCTGCTGATCTCCCCCGAACATGCCCGGGAAGAGGCTTGTTAAAATCTGGGAGCTCCACTTGTCGGCCAGCTGTTTGACAACGGTGTCAAGTAAAGAATCCACCATGTCCAGGAAGGCGTCGCCAAAGGTCTCCTGCCCCTCCAGGATGTTGGTAAAGAAATCAGAGATACTGCCCTTGAAGCTTTCCATGCTGTCCGCCATCATCTGTGCGGTGGTCTTATGGGCATCCTTCCACAGGTCATAAAACTGCTGCATCTGGGCGGTCTGGCCGTCCCAGTCCATCATTTGCTTAAAGTCGTCGCTGTTGAGCAGGCTTCCCATGGCCTTAGTGTCGTGGTGGCTGATGGCGTAGTCCATCCGCTTAGCAAAAGAGGCCCTGTAAGCCTCTGTCCGCTTTTCGGCGGCGGCCTGTACCTGGGAGGTGTACCAATCTTCAACGGCGGCCATGGCTTCCTTGTCGTCCTTGTTCTGGGCGACTGCCTTGGTCCGTTCTTCCTTTTCCTTATTGATGGATTCAACGGTTGCATTGTACTCAGCGTCAGCCAGGCTCTTGTAATCACCTTTAAGCTCTGCCGTAGTTCTCGCCGTGTCGGTCTTGAGCTTGTTAAGGGCTTCCTGCTGCTGCTGAGTGACTTTATTCTGCAGAGCGGTCTGATACTCGGAGAGCTTATCCTGCAAAGATTTGACGGCCTCGGTCGGAAGGCCTGCGGCGGCCAGCTTCTGGATTTCCTGCCCTTTAGCTTTTACGTTTTCAGCCACCTGAGCCATGCCTGCTTCATATGCAGTGCCGGTTTTCTCTTCAATTTCCGTGGACATAGAGGTAAAGAGCTTGAGAGCCTCCTCTTTGGCCTGCTGTAGTTTCCTCTGAGCCTCCTGCAGAGCCCTGCCGTTTTTGTCTACGGTCTGTGTAGACGTAGCGCCTCCGGTCAGCTTAGCAACAGAGCCATATCCGATAAAACCAAATTCCTGCTTCCACTGGTCAAGATCGTGCTGCTGCAAGCCCCCCTTGGAGTCACGAGAGATGACAGTGTTATTGCCGACATACATGCCGGCATGCCCCGGGCCGGAAACGTAGTCACCGGCGGATGGGCTGTAGCCGTCATTAGGTCCATACCAAGCGCCTTTTACACTCTGGAACATGGCATCCAGGTTATTTCCAGACGCCGTTAAATCGACCATGACACCGGCGGCACCGTACATGGTGGAAACAAAGGCGGCGCAGGAGTTGTTCATGTCTGTGGTAAGGTCCGGATTGAGCCACTGGCTCCCGGGAGCGGCGTTGTAGGCGTCAAGCGCCTTCTGAGCCGCAATCTCGCCAAGAGGCACCTCAACGGTATAGGTCTTTGGCACCTCCACCTTGGGCGCGGCGGAGCCTCCCCCGCCGCCTGCCTTAGCGGCCGCGGTGTTATCATCCACCGACTTGGAAAGCCCTTCAAGTTGGGCCTTGAGATCATCAAGCTGTTTGTTGGCTTCTGGAGATAGTTCGGTTTTCTCAAGGTCAGGCTGCATGTACTGACGATTATTCAGTTCAGCCACAAGGGAAGAGTTCTGGTCCACATCCTCATAACTGAACGGATTCTCGAAGTCAGAAGCGTCTGTATTGACCCCTCGCTTCTTCCACACGCCGTCAATCTGTTTGTAGGCCTCTCCGTCAATGTTTATGACATGGTCGTTGAGCTCTTGCTCCGCTTTTTGCTTTTTGTATTCCACCAGGCAGCCCAGGGCGTAGATGATGGCAGAGGCAACGCCCAGCCAGCCACCTGCAAGGGCCCATGCGGCGCTTGTCAGCTTTTTCATGGTGATTAGCCCGGTGGAGCCCATGGTAGTCATCTTGACGCCGGTGTTGATGGCTGCGCCTCCAACACTGCCCACTGCGGCACCGGATACAACGGCGGCTTTGCTCACGCTGTTAAGTGCTCCGGTCTGCACGGCGGCTGAGGTGGTGGCGGCGCTGTTAATCTCGGCATAGGTCTTAGTCATCTCAGCCCTGATAACAGCGGCGGCCTTGGCGGTCTCTGCCTGCCTCTGCCGTACATAGTTGGCGTAGAGTCTGGTCTTTTCGGCCTCTGTAACCTCCATGGTCTGCAGAGACTTGAGATAGGCCTTTTCCTCCTGCAGGGCGGCGTTTTCGATAAGGCGGATGCGCTTGTTAATCTGTGCTTCCTGGGCTCTGGTGATAGCGTCGGGGGCCGTAGATGCGGCGCCGGTGCCTGCCGTGCCCATGAGGCCGCCCAGCGCGGCAACAGAAGCCCGAAGGGCGGTCACAGTCTTATAGGCCGCAATAAAGCCCACCAATGCCTTGGTGCAGTCTATAACCTCTTCCTTGTTGGTGGCAAGGTACTGGGCAATGGACGCGAGGCCAGAGGTCAGAGGCGGGATTATCTGCTCAATGAGGGGAGCCAGGGCGGCGCCGGTAGCAGTCCCCAAAGTGGAGGCCTGCATCTTAAGGACATCAATTTCCTTCTTGGTGCGGTCCATCTC
>PPYE01294037.1_pt1 | contig 16131 bp, 14 predicted proteins | sample 1559881 | NCBI WGS metagenome assembly PPYE01 (sample SAMN08240022, study PRJNA423297) | Human gut metagenome, whole genome shotgun sequencing project. | reverse complement strand
TTAAGCGTGCCTGGGATCATCAGCGGAATTACCATGGTATTCGTGCCCGCGCTGACCACTTTCGTCATCTCCGATTTGCTTGGCGGAAGCAAGATCCTGCTGATCGGCAATGTCATCGAGCAGGAATTCAAGCAGGGAAGCAACTGGCATGTGGGAAGCGGCCTGTCCCTGGTACTTATGATTTTTATTATCATCAGTATGGCATTGATTGCCAAATACGATAAAGATGGGGAGGGAACTGTATTTTGATCAAGAAAATCTTACAGCGTTTTTACCTGGTGCTCATCTTCGTGCTTCTGTACGCTCCTATCGTAACCTTGATGGTGCTGTCTTTCAATAAATCGAAGACACGCTCCAAATGGGGAGGATTTACCACCAAATGGTACGTAGAGTTATTCAAGAACGAGCAGATTATGAATGCCTTGTATACGACCCTGATCATAGCTCTTCTGTCCGCCCTGATCGCGACGATCATAGGAACGGCGGCGGCAATCGGGATCCAGGCCATGCACCGGAAATTCCGCACCACCATGATGGGGGTTACCAACATTCCCATGCTGAATGCGGATATTGTGACCGGCATCTCCCTGATGCTGCTCTTCATCGCATTTCGGTTTTCGCTGGGATTCTCGACCATACTGCTGGCTCACATTACCTTTAATATTCCTTATGTGATATTAAGCGTCATGCCCAAGCTAAAGCAGACCAATGTAAGCACTTACGAGGCGGCCCTGGACCTGGGGGCTTCTCCGGTCTATGCCTTCTTCAAGGTGGTATTCCCGGATATCCTTCCAGGCGTATCATCCGGATTCCTGTTGGCCTTTACCATGTCGCTGGATGACTTTATCATCACGCATTTTACCAAGGGCCCTGGAGTGGACACCCTGTCCACCAAGATATACAGCGAAGTTCGAAAAGGCATCAAGCCGGAAATGTACGCGCTCTCCACCATACTCTTCCTGTCCGTGCTCCTGCTGCTCATTCTGGTCAACATCGCGCCGGATGAAAAGCCGGATAAGCACAAGGCCGTTACCGCAAGAAGCATAAGGCGCCATAAGGCCGGCCGCTTCCTTCTTCGCAAGGTCGTTCCTGTCATGATGGCATTGGTGGTAATCGTGGGCGGCTTCTTCTATGGCTCCAAGGCAGCCACAGGAGGCGATAATCAAGTGATTGTCTACAATTGGGGAGAATATATGGACCCGGAGACTATCACCATGTTCGAGAAAGAGACGGGGATCGAGGTCGTCTATGAGGAATACGAGACCAACGAGATCATGTATCCCAAGATCCAGTCCGGCGCCATTGCTTATGACGTGGTCTGCCCTTCCGACTACATGATACAGAGAATGATAGAAAATGACCTGCTGGCAGAGATTGATTTTGACAACATCCCAAATATCAGGAATATCGGCGATACTTATATGGATCAGTCCAGGCAGTTCGACCCGGAGAACAAGTACTCCGTGCCATACTGCTGGGGAACGGTAGGTATCCTCTATAACAAGACCATGGTGGTTGAGCCTATCGACAGCTGGTCCGTACTGTGGGATGAGAAATACAAGGATAATATCCTGATGCAGGACAGCGTGCGCGACGCGTTTGGAGTCACGCTGAAATATCTCGGCTACTCGCTTAATTCCACCGACCTGGATGAACTGGAGGCGGCCAAGAAGTTGCTGATCAAGCAGAAGCCTCTTGTGCAGGCCTACGTTATCGACCAGGTGCGAGACAAAATGATTGGCAATGAGGCCGCCATTGGCGTCATCTACTCTGGTGAAGCCATCTACACCCAGTGGGAGAATCCCAATCTGGAATACGTGATACCAAAAGAAGGTTCCAATGTGTGGATTGATTCCTGGGTCATTCCAAAGAACGCCAAGCACAAGGAAAATGCCGAGAAATTCATTAACTTCATCTGCCGCCCGGATATCGCGAAGATGAACTTTGACTACATCACCTACTCTACGCCGAATGAGGCCGGAAGGCAGCTGATTGAAGACCCTGCTCTTCGAAACAGCCCCATAGCCTTCCCGGATCCGGAAGAACTGGCGAACTGTGAGACCTTCAAATTCCTGGGAGATGAAAACGACGCCCTCTACAACGAACTGTGGCGGGAAGTCAAGTCAAAATAAGCATAATGACGCATAAAAATGGGGATGCCTTACGCATCCCCATTCCTTATACATTGAAGCAGCCACCGCCGATGAACTCCCGCAGCAGGGAATTGGTAGGAACATTCTCGCTTCCGATTCCCACAAAATAATCCAGGAACTTCAGAAGCCTCTTGGCTTCCAGATATTCCGGGCAGTCCCGGTCAATCCCAAAGAGCAGCGATTCTACGTAAGGCTTCAATACCGCCAGTTCATAGATAAGCGCTGAATTGAACATGACGTCCGCCTCTTCCTGATAAGGGAAGATGTTGCGCTCCTCTCCTCTTCTGACAGACGGCCACATGCTGATCGTCCGCTTAGCGGAAGATCCCCGGGTGCGGGCATCCCTGACGATTCTTCGTATCAGGCGGCCATCCGTGGTGGGAATCCGGTTGTGCTCGTCTATGTTCAACTGTGTCAGGGCGCTGATGTATATCTTGAACTTGTTCTCATCCGGCAGGCTCTCCGTCAGTTTGGGATTCAGGCAATGGATGCCTTCTATCACCAGCACGTCATTTTCTCCCAGTTTCTTAACGCCGCTCCCATATTCCTTATGTCCGGTCACAAAATTAAACCTTGGTATCACCACTTCTTTTCCTGCCAGCAGTTCCTTAAGCTGCCGGTTAAACAGTTCTACGTCTACTGCCTCCAGGCATTCAAAGTCATATTCCCCGTTCTTATCCCTCGGATTTACTTCCCGTTCCACAAAATAATTGTCCACCGCGATCGGGTGGGGAATCAGCCCGTTAGCCCGAAGCTGAATGGACAGCCTGTGGGAGAACGTCGTCTTTCCCGAAGACGACGGGCCTGCAATCAATATGAACTTTCGTTCTCTGCGTTCGGCAATCTGCGCCGCGATCTCCGCGATCTTCTTCTCCTGCAGCGCCTCCTGAACCAGTACCACCTGTAATCCGTCGCCGTTGGTAATCTTGCCATTCAGCGCGCCAACCGTCTCTATGCCCTGCATATCGCCCCACTGGGTGGATTCCTTGAGCACATGGAACAACTTATTCTGAGGCTCGAATGGAGGCACCTCTCTTGGGTTCTTCTGGGTAGGCATCTGCACCACGAACCCTTCATCATACAGATAGAGTTTGAAATACCTAAGATATCCGGCGCTAGGCACCATATAGCCATAATAATAATCCTCAAACTCATTCATGCTATATATGTTGACCTTGGATACCCTCCGGTATTCAAATAATCGCTCCTTGTCATGCATCCCGTGCTGTCCGAATAAGGCGATGGCATCGTCCGTATGGATGCTCCGCTTATTAATGGGCATATCCATCTCCACCATCTCGCGCATTCTCGCCTCCACATGCTCCAGGAATTCCTGATCCAGACGAATATTCCCCTCAATCGTACAGTAGTAGCCCTTGCTGACAGAATAATGGATTCGGACCTTATCGATATCATCGTGGTTTGCCACATCATAGACCGCTTTTACCAGCATCAGGCTCATGCTTCTTTTGTAGGTCTTATGCCCGATCGGCCCGGACGTAGTCTCAAACCGCATGACGCAGTCTCCTTCCAGCGTCTTATGCAGTTCCTGCAGCCGGTCGTTGATAAATACCAGCACGATATCATCCTCATAGTCCTTCTGGTGCTCTGCGGCAATCTGGCGGTATGTAGTTCCAGCCTCGTACTGCCGGATTTCATCCCCTATCTGCACGCTGTACATTTTCTTCTCCATCTTATAACCGCCTCTTTTCTTTGATTTCTTTCCTGCTACATGATTGTAAATGGATGTACGATTGGAGCCGCCATCACCTCCACATCCGTCAGATGACTGCCCAGATACTGCCTCATATCTTCCATAAAAATATGCTCGATGCCATAGTGACCTGCGTCAATGACTGCCAGCCCCTGGGCCACCGCGTCAATCCCTTCATGATGGCCGATATCTCCTGTGATAAGGACATCCGCCTTCTTATCAAGCGCCGCCTTTATCATGCTCTTGCCAGACCCGGGGGAGATGGCGATCCTGCGCACTCTGGCATCAAGATCTCCAAATATCTTGACGGCGTTCAGTTGGAAGGATTTCTTCACCTCATGGCCGCATTCCTGCAAAGTTACCGGGTGATCCAGATCTGCCACTCTCCCGATCCCCTCCTCGCCGTTATCCGAAGGTCCATTCTCGCAGGTGGCTTCCAGGACCTCTGCCTTAGAAAGATTCATCTTCTCTCCTGACAGCCGGGCCATTCCCAGCACGTCGTAGTTCGTATGCATTGCATAGTAAGAGATGTCGCTTTGGATCAGTTTCAGTATCCTGTTTCCTATAAAATCCAGATTATTGATTCTTTTTAATGCGCCGAATATCATAGGGTGATGGGTCACCAGCATGTCGGCCTGGCTTTCGATCGCCGCGTCAATAACTTCATCCGTCGCGTCCAGGGCAATATAGATCCGCCTTACTTCCTTATCATCTCTTCCCACCAGCAGGCCTACATTATCCCAATCCAGCGCATACTCTCTTGGATAAGCCGCTTCGATCACATCCATTACATCCTTACACAGCATATGCATTCTCCCTTCTTCCTGTGCCTTATCTGTCAAAATACTCCAGAGCCTCCCGAATCATCACGATCTCCTCGCGTACCTCTTCCATACGCCTGGCAGCGCTTTCGCTGCCTTTTCGCCTGCTCAGCTGGCCAAAGATACTTTCCCTGATGCCCATCTCCCGGTCCAGGTACTTTTTAAGCACCGGATGCTTTTCTTCCAGCAGGCATTTGCCATACAGGTATTCGCACTCCGTATAAGGCGCGCTGCTTCCATGCTCCACTTTCATTATAGGGTAGAACTTGCCATCCTCTTCCACCATATCCTCAGCCACGATCTTCATCTGGTTCTCTGCCACATAACGACGGACTCTATGTATCTCTGACTGGGGCTGCAGGATACAGGACTTAAGCGTATCCACCACAGGCTTTCCCTCTCTTAGTATCTTGATAACCAGGCCGCCTCCCATCCCGGCGGCAATCATCGTGTCCACTTCTCCGGGCTTCACTTCCTTAAGCCCGTCAGACAGCCGGGTCTCGATCTGCCCTTTCAGCCCGTGGCCCACAATATGCATTCTGGCCCTCTCCAGAGGCCCTTTATTGATATCCAGGGCAATCGCCCTTGCGGCTATCTGATTCTCGATCAGATAGATGGGAATATAGCCGTGATCCGTTCCAATATCTGCAACAGAGGCGCCCTCTGTCACAAGACTTGCAACTTTGGTAAGTCTTTTTGATAGTTCCATAGGCGCCTCTTTCTTAATCCAGATAATCTCTCAATTTTCTACTCCGGCTGGGGTGTCTGAGCTTGCGCAGCGCCTTCGCCTCAATCTGGCGGATACGCTCGCGGGTTACGTCGAATTCCTTTCCAACCTCTTCCAGGGTACGGGCGCGCCCGTCATTCATTCCGAACCGCAGCCGCAATACCTTCTGCTCTCTTTCCGTCAATGTGTCCAGAACCTCATCCAGCTGCTCCTTTAACAGCGTCTGTGCAGCCGCTTCAGCTGGCACTGGCACATTGTCGTCCTGTATGAAGTCTCCCAGATGACTGTCTTCTTCCTCGCCGATGGGCGTCTCCAAAGATACCGGCTCCTGGGAAATCTTCAGAATCTCCCGGACCCTCTCAACCGGCATGTCCAGCTGCGCCGCAATCTCTTCCGGCGTAGGCTCGCGACCTAATTCCTGCAATAATTGTCTGGACACGCGGATCAGCTTGTTGATCGTCTCCACCATGTGGACCGGAATCCGGATCGTCCTTGCCTGGTCTGCAATTGCTCTTGTGATTGCCTGGCGAATCCACCATGTGGCATATGTGCTGAACTTAAATCCCTTATGATAGTCAAACTTTTCAACCGCCTTGATCAGGCCCAGATTGCCTTCCTGAATCAGATCCAGAAACAGCATGCCGCGCCCTACATAACGCTTCGCAATGCTGACAACCAGACGCAGATTGGCCTCTGCCAGACGCTTTTTGGCCTCTTCATCGCCGTCAGCCATCCGTTTCGCAAGATCCACTTCTTCTTCTGCGGTCAGAAGCGGAACCTTCCCAATCTCTTTCAGGTACATGCGGACCGGATCCTCAATGCTGATGCCATCCGGCACGCTCAAGTCGATCTTCTCCATGTCCACATCGTCTTCTTCCGCGATCACGATATCCACATCGTCGATATCGTCATCCTCGTCGCCGCTGATACGCAGGACATCAATGTTATTGGACTCCAGATGTTCGAACACTCTCTCCATCTGCTCGGCCTCAAGTTCCATATCCGAGAAGAAATCATTGATTTCCTGTAATTCCAGAATACTTTTCTTCTTTTTTCCAAGAGATACCAGTTCTTTTAATTTCTCCTCGAATTTCACTGTGTTTTCTTCCATGTAGCGTCCATCCTCTCATTGCTTGTTTATATTTTATCCTTAATTAATAGAAATATGCAGTTTTTGAAGGTCCTGTAGTTCCCTTTTTGCATTCATCAACTGCTGAAGACCCTTGATATCCGTGGGGTCCAGCTTCTTAGTCGCCTCTTCTATACTATGATTCTTAATCCGGATAACCGTTTCCTGCAATGCCTTTTCCTGCTCTTTTGCCGTCGTCAGTTCCTTAATCTTTGTGTGGAACAGGCTGGCTACCTCGCGGTGTTCTTCTTCATCCGTAAAATGATTCATGATCCTTGCCGGGTTCACGTCATGCTTCTCGTACTGCTCATAGAGCAGCTGTGCCACCGTCCTGTAGATTCCTTCTGAAAAATCCGCAGGCGTGATATACTTCTCAATCTGACGGAATACCGCCTCGTCTGATGTAAGCCAAGTCAGCAGTATCTTCTGGGACTTGAGAATCCCATCTTCCTTTTCCTTCTTCTTGCCTTGGGTGCTCTTCGGCCTCTCCACAGGCTTGGCCAGTCCTGTCTGGATCGCCATCCTGCCCACCAGCTTGCGCAGATCTTCGAACCCTACATGATAGGCGCCAGCCACCGCTTCTATATAGTTTCCGCGCTCAATCTCTTCATCGAATTGCGCAAGCCGCCTGGCGACTTCTTTCATGAAATCAGTCTTTCCCTCCGGAGAATGCATGTCATAATTCTTCTCCAGAATCTCCAGGCTGAACATGAATCCATTCCTCGCCTTGCCGATCCGCTCTTCAAAAGCCTCGGCTCCCAGATTCTTGATAAACTCATCCGGATCTTTATAGGGCTCCATCCGGATGATCCTGGCTGTGATGCCCACATCCCTCAGAATGGGGATAGCCCGAAGCGCTGCCTTGGTGCCGGCTTCGTCGCTGTCATATGTAAGATAGACTTCCTGCACATACCGCTTGATCAGCGATGCATGTCCCGGCGTAAGCGCCGTTCCCAGGGAAGCAACCGCATTGGCGAATCCCGCCTGATGAAGGGATATCACATCCATATATCCTTCACAGAGAAGGAAATATGGCTTCTTGGTGCTCCTCGCCCGGTTCAGTCCATAGAGGTTACGGCTCTTGTCGAATATCATAGTCTCCGGCGAGTTCAGGTATTTGGGCTTTCCGTCTCCCATAACACGGCCGCCAAAGCCTATGACGCGGCTGTTGGCATCCATGATCGGGAACATGACCCGGTTCCAGAACTTGTCGTAAGCCCCCTGCCTTTCATCCACGGTAATCAGTCCGGCCTTTGCGATCATCTCATCCTGATATCCTTTGGAACGAAGATATTTGTAGAGGTCATTGCTGTACTTGTTGGCATATCCCAGGCCAAACGCCTTGATGGTGTCATCCCCAAGCTCCCGATTCTTAAGATAAGAGAGCGCCTGGGCGCCCTGGCTGCCTTTTAGCTGTGCATAAAAATACTGCGCAGCTGCCTTGTTGATCTCCAGCAAAATAGCCTTGGTGTCTGCACGGGCCTTTGCTTCTTTTGAGTATTCTTGCTCCGGAAGTTCCACGCCTGCTCTGTCCGCCAGATACCTAAGCGCTTCTACGAAGGAATAATTCTCATACTCCATCAGGAATGTGAATACATTGCCGCCCGCCCCACAGCCAAAACAATAATACATCTGCTTTTGCTGGCTCACAGAAAAAGAGGGAGACTTCTCATTATGGAATGGACAGAGTCCAAAATAAGAACTTCCCTTTTTCTGAAGTTTCACATAGCCAGAGATTACATCTACAATATCATTTCTTGATCTTACTTCTTCAATTACTTCATCGGAATAATACATAATTTACACCCTCATATATAATATTCGACAAAAGTACTTGATTTCCTTTAAATTTTCCAAGATTCCGGAATAAAATATTCCTCGAACTTCTTGATCGCGTATGTATCCGTCATTCCCGCAATATAATCACAGACAATCCGCTCCGGCGTACCCCCTTCTTCCTCCAGCATCTCAAGGAACTGGTCTGGAAGCAGCCGGATATGCTTCCAATAATATTCATAGAGATTGGTCACCATGTTAATGGCCTTCTCTTCCTCGCCTTTTGCTACCGGATTCTTATACACATTTTCAAACATGAAGGCGCGAAGGGCCATGGTAGCCTGCTCCACTTCCGGAGACATCCGGATCTCCGGCTGGTCCATGCTGTTGATGATCACATTATGGATCATTGTATCCAGGCGGACTCTGGTAGAATTTCCAAGAATCTCCCGATATGTTTTCGGAATGTCTTCCTCTTTGAGCACTCCTCCCCGGATCGCGTCGTCAATATCATGGTTGATATAGGCAATCTTATCCGACAGGCGTACGATCTGTCCTTCCAGCGTATGCGGCGTGCCCGCGGATTTATGATTCAGGATTCCGTCACGCACTTCCCAGGTCAGGTTCAGTCCCTCGCCCTGCTTTTCCAGACGCTTCACCACCCTTACGCTCTGCTCGTTATGCTGGAACCCCAGAGGGCATACCTCGTCAAGCGCCCGTTCTCCTGCATGGCCGAAAGGCGTGTGTCCCAGATCGTGCCCCAGCGCGATCGCCTCCACCAGATCTTCATTGAGACGAAGAGCCTTGGCTATGGTTCGAGCGTTCTGGGATACCTCCAGCGTGTGGGTCAGCCTGGTTCTGTAATGATCTCCTTTCGGAAGAAGGAATACCTGCGTCTTCTGCTTTAGGCGGCGAAAAGCCTTGCAGTGAAGGATCCGGTCCCGGTCCCTCTGGAAGACGGGACGGATATCGCATTCTTCTTCCGCGCGCTCTCTTCCCCTTGAATCCTTGCTTAGCGTTGCATAAGGACTTAAATATTCAATCTCCCTAAGTTCTAACTGTTCCCTGATCGTCATTGGACTGCTCTCCCATCCATCTTCTAATACCTGTTATGTACATCTTCTGCAAAACACATCAAATCCCTGACTTCAATTACCCTTCCATCATCCATGACCGCCCTCCCGCTCATCTTGCCAAACACCTGATGCTGGTCTGTCACGATGACAAGCACCGACGTCTTCGCTGCCCGGTATTGCCCTCCTCAGAAGTAGCCGGAAGGCCGATATACCCGTCATCCGATATGGTAAATGCCCCGGCAAATTCTTCATTAAGCACCAGATAATAATCCCACTCCTTAATGCGGAACTTTGGCGCCTTTATCTGACTTCGGTCATATCTTTGCACCAGCTGCCTGGACCATCCCGGCTCCCTTAAGGAGCCGTCCTCTTTTAACAGAGCCTGTCGTCTGGTCACTTCATGATTTCTCATAGCCTACCTCTTTTTCTTCTCTTCCTTTAATCTGGCCTCTATCGCGTCAACCACCGTCTGAAGCACCTTGATCCTTGCATAGTATTTGCAGTTTCCTTCTACCACGATCCAAGGCGCGTCCGGCGTAGAAGTACGGATCAGCATCTCATTGACCGCCTCCTCGTACTGGTCCCATTTTTCTCTGTTACGCCAGTCTTCGTCTGTGATCTTCCACTGTTTGTCCGGGTTCTCCTGCCTTGCCCGAAACCTTCTCTCCTGCTCGTCTTTATCAATCTGCATCCAGAATTTTAAGACGATCGCGCCTGCGCTTGCCAGATCATGCTCCATATCATTGATCTCTTTGTAGGCACGCTGCCACTCCTGCTTCGTGCAGAATCCTTCAATCCGCTCTACCATGACCCTGCCGTACCAGGTTCGGTCAAATATGGTAATATGCCCAGCCTTTGGCATATCCACCCAGAACCTCCACAAATAATGATGAGCCCTTTCGATATCATTCGGAGAGGCTGTGGGATGCACCACATAGCCTCTCGGATCCATCTTTTGTGTCAGTCGCTTGATGGCGCCGCCTTTGCCTCCTGCATCCCATCCTTCAAATCCCAGCACCACCGGAATCCTTCTCCGATACAGTTCTCCGTGAAGTTTCTCCATCTTCTTCTGCAGCTGCTCCAGCCGCTTCCGATATTCTTCTTTGGAATAGGACAGGCTTAAGTCCGCCTTGGCAAGAATGGATTCGGTCAGTTTCTTATCCTGAGCAGTCTCCTTTTCTGGTTCCGTAATCTCCTCTTCCTTAAACTGCCCCAGGCGTTCCTTCCTTCTTACTTCCTCGACCTTCCCGGCCAGCGTCTGGGCGACAATCGCATAGATCTTAGCCGTGGCAAACCTCCGGTCCACCGCTTCCACGATATTCCAGGGCGCATACTCCGTATCTGTGCGCATCAGCATCTCTTCATTGATCGCCTCATACTCGCCAAACTCCTTATTGCGCTTTAAGTCACCTTCGCTTACGCGCCAGGAGGTCTCCTTGGAACTCAAAAGTTTTTCAAGCCGTTTCTTCTGCTCTTTTTTATCAATTGCCAGGAATATTTTTATGAGCACCATTCCATCATCCGTCAGTTGCTCTTCGAAAGAGCAGATAGACCGATAGGCATCCGCCACTTCTTTCTTCTTGGTCTTTTTGTCAAACCGGTCAATCAGCACTTTGCGGTACCAGCTGCTGTCATATATGGCAATCCGTCCCTTTGACGGCATCTTGGTCCAGAATCTCCAGAGGAAAGGATGCATCTGCTCTTCCTCCGTCTCCTTTTTTACTGCATGTACTTCGAATCCTCTTGGATCCAGAGCTTTTATCAATTCTCCGATCTGAACGCCCTTGCCGGCTGCGTCATATCCCTCAAATGCTATCATGACCGGAATCCCCAGATCCTTGCATTCCCTTTGGAGTTTCCCGATCTTCGGCTCCAATTCCATTATCTTCTCTTTATACTCCGACTTGCTAAGCGTCTTCGTTAAATCCAGTTTCTCCAGCATAGGCATTCCCTCCCTGCTCTTTAGGTTTTCTGATTCTTATGCCCATTATACACCATATACGCAATAAATTAAGTATTTTTAATTAAATACAGAATTATTCGTCTTTATCTTATATTAACTGGACATTAAACGCCGTAGTCTGAGGCAGAATACTTGGTGTCTGGAAGTTTGCATGGGTTATGCGAACCATCTGGCCTGGCCAGAGCGAGCTGAATCTGATCGGAGCCCCAAAACGGCTGGTAAATGAAGTCGTATTTGTAATTATAAACTTCATCTGATTGTCGCTGTTGTCTGGATCTTCCGTAATCAGAAAGTTATTGTCAAAATCAATCATTATAATCCTGCCTATCGTAACCGAGGATGAAGGCCTGGGGCTTCTTAGAACGGTAACCAGGAACGCATTCGCCTGGGGCGGAATGCTTCTTGTCATACGTGCGGAAAATGTGGCATTTACCCAGGATCCTGCCTGGATGCAGCATAGGCACATACGCTGTCCGAAAGAATTCAGGATCACAGTGCCTCTGCCAATATTCAGCTGGATATCCTGGATGGAAGTTATATTGTTTCTTTCCTGCACGGCATAAGAGACAAGGATTTGCCCTCTCGCATTATTAAAAAAAAAGATAATACAAAAATCCCCTAATCTACCGGAAATCCAGTAAATTAGGGGTGTTAACTGCGGAAGATGGGACTTGAACCCACACGAGCGCATTGCTCACAAGATCCTTAGTCTTGCTCGTCTGCCAGTTCCGACACTTCCGCAAGTGACGCTTGAACCGTCCGAAGAATATATTACTATATAGGGCCTAAAATGTCAATAAATAATTTCATTTTTTTAAAATTTTTCTCCGGATATATCGGAAGGTTTTTTCCTCTCCTTCCTCCGCCAGCATCTTCAATAAAAAGTGAAGCAATGCTGCTGTCTCCGGGTGTATCATCTTGCCAAGCTTGGCTGCTCCTTTTTCATAATACTCCAGCGGCTGCCTGTCGGTATAATTACTGCCCTGATAAGTCTTAGATGCCGCCACCCGGTCCATGAACATCTCGATTACATATTTTATGGGCATCTTCTGACCCACAATGCCTTCTCCCGGATCGACGCTGTAATCAATCCAGTACTCATAATGATGCTTATTCCTTCCCTTGTGATGCAGCCAGGCTTTGGAATAGCCTGTCGCCTCCCTCTCGGCGTTATTCGGGCTCCTGGTCCCTTGATAATACCTGCATCCCACCAGAAATTCTGTGGGCGAATACTTCGACATGTCATGAAGCAGTCCCTGTTTATAAAGCCCAACTTTAAAACAATGCTTTATGACCAGTGATTTATGATGATTAATCGTGCGCAAATGCTGCCAAACTTTCATACTTACTCCTTTTTCTTTCCCTGTTATCCTATATATCTGCTAATAACAAACAAAATCAAAAGATGGGCCGGATAAAAGATATAGAAGAAATACTTCATCTTCTTGCCCCGGCTTCCATTATATAATGCGATCGGAATCATGGCAAATGCGCCATATCCCTGTATGCTCCGATTCCAGATCAGATTCCAGGCCGCTCCGCATCCAAGCTTTGCCCACCGGAAGCGCCGCAGCTGGTAGAATATAAATATCAGCAGGATTCCCCTGTAGCCATAATCTGTATGAAAAAACACTGCCATCCACATAACCAGCAAGACCTCAACTGCCTTCTGAGGCCATTCCCCGCCCTTCTCCAGGACATACATCAGAATCACGCCAAGGAGAAGCGTAAAAAAAACATTCTGATGCGTAAATTCCAGTACCTCGCCATTAAAAGCCAGATCATAAGGAATCTCCGACATAAGCGCAAAAGCGCCCAGCCTCGCCATATACCCGAAGATATCGTGGGTATGACAGAACCCTTCTACCAGCAGAAAACAGAATATCGGAAATGAAATCCTTCCTATATATCGGAATACCATCTCTGTAGGATACAGGATTGCTCCCATATGATCAATCACCATCGTCACAATGGCAATCCATTTCAACTGATATGAAGTAATTCCAGCCTTCCAATTCATGCCTTCCGTACTATTAGCCATATTCCTTACCTGCCTGCAAGCATCATTACTGTCCGTTCGTCCAGTTCTACGCTTCTTTGATTTTTAAGCAATTCCGCCTTCTTAAGTATTCCATCTTCTGTGGAGGCAATCTTATACCATTTCTTCCCTTTTGGCAGCGCGGGCAGGGCAAATGTATGCTTCAGCCAATGCATATTGTACGCCACAAAGCAATCTTCTCCTTCAAGAACCGCACCGCTATAGTACACGCCCAGCTGGCGGCTGGATACCTCCGATGGCGCCTGCCAGGCATTTTCCCCATGGTAAGACACATCAGGCACGCCGCAGCAGGTCTGATCCATTCCCCGAAGTTCTTCCTCCGGGCAGAAAACCGGATATCCTTTGCGGATGGCGATCAGCCCTTTGACAAAAGCAAAAAGTTCCTCTTCCCGTTCCAGTTTCCGCCAGTCCAGCCATCCCGTCAAATTATCCTGGCAATAGACATTGTTGTTACCCTTCTGGGAATTGGCAAATTCATCGCCTGCCAGAATGCAGGGCGTCCCCTGCGCCAGCAGCACAAGGGCGAACGCGTTCTTCATCTGCCTGTCGCGCAGTTCCAGGACGCCTTTTTTTCTTGTAGGCCCTTCTGCCCCGCAGTTCCAGCTGAAATTATAGTCCGGTCCACATGATCTTGGTCTTCTTTAGAACCGGATCTGCGTAAATACCTTCCATGGGCGCTACCACAGGGTTCAGGATGAATCCGTCCACATGGTATTCCATCATGTAATACCGCAGGCACTCTTCGATCATCTGCTTGGGGACTGTCCCAGTAAAAGGCATCTCAAGCACGACTTCTATTCCCGCCTTATGGCAGGCCTTCACCATATCCTTCAATTCCCGGACAGCATCGCCGGATGCGGAATACGACGCCTTTGGCGCAAAGCAGTAGGCATCCCCGTATCCCCAGTAATTCCTGTACTGCAGACATTCTTCAAAATCATATACCGGCATCAGATGAATCTGGTTAATCCCCAGTTCTGTAAGATAAGGGATCTTTTCTACTACGCCGAGAAATGTTCCTTTATTCTTTACCTGGGAAGAAAAATGCTTTGTAAACCCACGCACATGCAGGCTGTAGGCAATCACTCTGTGGTATGGAAGCCTCAGGGGGCTGTCCCCTTCCCAGTCATATTCCCTGGCATAGAGGATCCCGCGGACTTCGTGGTTCTGCATCTCTCTTTTTCTGCCCCACACTTCTCTGCCTGCAAGCGCTTTCGCATAGGGATCTGCCACGACTTCTCCGTCGATCATATAATTATACTCATAGTCGGATGGCGCAAGCCCCTTAAGAGCAAGATAACGCACTTCCCCTACATCCATATCCATCGGATAGGCCGCGCAAGGCTCGCTCTCTCCTGTCCGGTACAGCAATAGCCGGCATTCCTTTCCCTCCGGCACAGCCACGGAAAAATTCACCTCATCTTCTAAAATTGTAACGCCTAACGGCAAGGGCCGCCCCTTTATCTCTTTCATGCCTAATCCTTCCTGTCGTCCGTTTATGATTATTGCCATCCGTCGGTTCCATACATGTCCACATTGTCTTTATTGATCATGAATACTTCTTCATAAGTCTCCTTCTCATAGTCATCCCCATCCAATATGCTGATGGCAACCTCAGAGGCTTTCTTTCCAATGTTAATCGGCGATTGCGCCGCTGTTCCAGCTATCTGGGTTTCCGGCTTCTTCAGTTCCTTCTTAATATCCGGGGAGCCGTCCACTCCATAGATCATCACTTTGTCAAGGCCCGCCAGGTTCACCGCTGTCTTGGCGGCTACCGCCAGCTGGTCATTGCCGCACATGATGGCGGTCACATCCGGATATTCGGCAAGGATAGATTTGACTGCTTCCAGAGCCTTGTCAAACTCTCCCTTGGTATCTTCTCTTGCCACTACTTCAAAGCCCTTCTCTGCTTTGGATATGGCTTCTTCAAACCCGGTAATCCTGTCATTGATAGAGTTCTGAGTCGGACACTCAAGGATTGCCACCTTTCCTCCATCCGGAGCCTTCTCAATCAGGTCCTCGCCGCAGATATAGCCTGCGTTCTGATTGTCGGAGCCAATGTAGGCGTCCACATATTCCATCTCTTTTACCTGGGCATCCACGTTGATGATCTTCACATCCGCATCCTTAAGCGCCTTCAGGGACGGCGTGATCGCCTCCCAGTCCACCGGGCACAGGAAGATGGCGTCGATCCCCTCATCAATCATCTCCTGGATCTGCGCCGCCTGCAAATCTGGATCTGTTGCCGGATCCTTGGTGATCATCCGGTATCCTTCCTTCTCGATCGCTTCCCTTGTTGCAGCCTCCAGGGTAATAAAATATGGATTCTCCATGTCTATGGCTGAAAAGCCAAATGAATATGTATCCTCTTCCTCTTCTGCATCTTCGCCATCCTGCGAGTCTTCCTTCACCGCGTTATCCTCCGGGGTACCCACATTCTTTTTACATCCAGACAAAGCGAAAATGCATACGAGCATTAAAGCCAATACTCTTAACATTCTCTTTTTCATCATAATAGTCTTCCTCCTTATGCATCGTTTTACACGCACAGGTACATTTTACAACATTTTTACTGTTTTGGCTACTCTTTTCATTTCCCCTTGCTTTTTGCAGGTTCCTTTGGTACAGTTAAGGTATCTATTATGCAAAGGAGAGTATTACTATGGATGAATACATGACCGTGGAACTGACACTTGATAACGACGAAGTCGTT
>PPYE01721232.1_pt1 | contig 16132 bp, 31 predicted proteins | sample 1559881 | NCBI WGS metagenome assembly PPYE01 (sample SAMN08240022, study PRJNA423297) | Human gut metagenome, whole genome shotgun sequencing project. | reverse complement strand
ACGACTACAAGTTTAAATCACTGACTGAAATCTGGTTGGGCGGTGACCACTACAAATGGCGTGCAATGCGTACAAACGGCGTAGATGAACGTTTCTGCACAGGAAAAGATACCACAGACAGGGAAAAATTCGAAAAATGGGCGGAAACAGTTCCTTATACTTTCCGTAATCCACTGTACCACTGGACTCACCTCGAATTGAAAACTGCATTTGGTATCAATAAAATATTGAATCCGCAAACAGCACGCGAAATTTACGATGAATGTAACGAAAAGCTGTCTCAACCTGAATATTCAGCTCGTGGAATGATGCGTCGCTATCACGTAGAGGTAGTTTGTACTACGGATGATCCTATCGATTCACTGGAATATCACATCAAAACACGTGAAAGCGGATTTGAAATCAAGATGTTGCCAACTTGGCGTCCTGATAAGGCTATGGCTGTAGAAGTCCCTGCTGATTTCCGTAGTTATGTAGAAAAGCTGGCAGAAGTTAGCGATGTTACTATCTCCAATTTCGATGATATGATCGCTGCTTTGCGCAAACGTCACGACTTCTTCGCAGAACAAGGTTGCCGTCTGTCTGACCATGGTATTGAAGAATTCTATGCAGAAGATTATACCGATGCTGAAATCAAGGCTATATTTAATAAGGTATATGGCGGCACAGAATTGACCAAAGAAGAAATTCTGAAATTCAAATCAGCCATGCTTGTTATCTTCGGTGAAATGGACTGGGAAAAAGGATGGACTCAACAGTTCCACTACGGCGCTATCCGCAATAACAACACCAAGATGTTCAAATTACTGGGCGCTGACACCGGTTTCGACTCTATCGGTGAATTCACCACAGCCAAAGCAATGGCTAAATTCCTTGACCGCCTGAATACCAATGGCAAATTGACTAAAACAATCCTTTATAACCTGAACCCATGCGCAAATGAAGTGATTGCAACTATGTTGGGCAACTTCCAAGATGGTTCTATCCCGGGAAAAATTCAGTTTGGTTCGGGATGGTGGTTCCTCGACCAAAAGGATGGTATGGAAAAACAAATGAACGCCTTGTCTGTGCTTGGTCTCCTAAGCCGCTTTGTAGGTATGTTGACAGACTCTCGTTCTTTCCTATCCTACCCGCGTCATGAATATTTCCGCCGTACATTATGTAACTTGGTAGGACGCGACGTAGAGAACGGAGAAATCCCTGCATCTGAAATGGAACGCGTAAACCAAATGATTGAAGATATCAGCTACAACAATGCTAAGAACTTCTTCAAGTTCTAACGGATTGTAGTTACACTATAAAAAAGCCGCTACCAAATCGAATATGCTTTGAGTAGCGGTATTTTTATGTTCTATTATTACCATTCATCCAACTCCACAACCCAGGGCTTATCTTATGCATTAACAGTAGATTCACAACACAAACCACAACGCCGACAAATCCCCAAAGCAATGTTTCATTCAGCGTATAATAGTCTTTAACCTGAATAAACACCCAAATACAATACGGTAAACATAACACCGATGTAACAATAACAGGTATATACTTTCTTATCACCAAAAACTGAATGATATGCACTATCAGGTGCAAACCAAAGGCAATCAAACAACAATACCAAGCCGTCAAATCATTCATGCAGATTGACATAACCGTACAGGCTGATATAATTATAAACTCTTCCAATACCGTCAAGGCAAAAACCGGCGCATTACTCAAAGAATCTACTTTATCTTTCATAAAAGGGAAGCGCATGTACAACATAGCCTTGTTCTTATCCAACCATGTCGGAAGCATTATTATCTCTTCAAATTCATGAATCATGAATACTATGGGCAATAAATATAGGTATTCCATCGTTTTTATTCCTTATTATCATTCAAGTATTGATATACAAAAAAAGAGGCAACCTTAGTTACCTCTTTTTAGTACACCCTCAGGGGTTTCTACTTATTTCGTAACCAACTGTCTGTTAAATAATTAATTTATAATTTATCAATTTGGTATACTTTTAGTATACTTTTTTGTTTCTAAATTCATCTTGTACGCCCTTCCACAAAACATTATCCATCAGTGAGAAGTCTTTTCAAAAGTAAGCTATCCTTTTTGTATTTAAATTAAAAAGGCCACATAGCTGACCTGCTTCATCCATTAATCTCACATCATCTTTATCAACTACATACCTATAGGATTCATTCAAATCATTGACCTCTTCTATTTGATCAAGATAATTACACTTTCCATTAATCTTTCCTTTAAAATCAATCAATGGTATAGAATATCTCACCTGTCCTAAAAGAGTTCTAATCGTCGCTTTATCCTTTTCAACCAAAATATAATCACCAAAACTGCCAATATTGAAACGTCCTTCATTAAATAGATATACGCATTGCTTACATTTCAATATCTGATCTTTATCTAATGAACATTTTACCGCATGGACATTAATAGCGCATCTATTATTAGAAAATTCAATTTCAAATATACTATCAGTTATGATCTCATTTCGTGAACATATATATTGTCCCTCAGATATAGTTGTAGATTTATAGCACTCAACGGGTAATAACTTATCTATTGCACCATAAATGTTCGTCAATAGCCCGTCTTCCCAAGATCTTGAATGCGCATAATCGTTATCCTTATAACTCTCTAAATATCTAATAGGTGACTCCCAGCTCCATGAAGACCAATATTTATCATATTCAGAGACTTCATTACTCTTAGAATGAAATATTTCATACATAAAGGTTTTTCCATCCAAAAAATGTTCATCACCTTTAGAGCAAGATACAATTAGCAACAATAAGAAAGGTAACACTATTATATATTTAATACTTCTCATCGTTCTCTTTTTCTAGTATTAAAATCAATGATTACGCACTCCTACTATCTGATTCTTTCCTTTCTCCGAGACCTATTTGTTCACGGAGTATTCGATTTTCACCTTTCAACTGGTTTATTTCAGCTTTAAGTTCTTCAACCAATTCTGAATTAGAAGATTCTTTTTTTTCCATATCTCCCTTTCCAGTCAGAAGCCACTCCGCTGAAACAAGCGGTTTAGCTATAAGTATTTTATTTAAAGTAGAATACTTTGGCTCTGCTCCATTCTTCACGCAATCTCTTAATGACGTTTGTGCTATTCCAATCATTTTGGCGAAAGCAGTAAGGCTCATACCACTATTTTCAATAATTCGACTAATTCTCTGATTAACAGAACCATCCATATATTACATAATTTAGAATAAATATAAATAACGGGTTAACTATAAAATATATGCGGTTTAACTTTTAAAATATAGGCAAACCGCTTATATTTGCAAACGTAATCAATAACAATCACGTTTTGATTTTCAAAATGCGAATGTTAATCCGCAAATGTAATAAACACTTTTTGATATGGCAATTTATAAAGCAAAAATTTTGTACGAAAAAGGAGTAATACCAAAGTTGGCCAAACGATTTGGTGTAACAGAGAACACAGTACGTAACGCACTACGCTTTACAACGGAAGGCGACCAGCCTGATCTTATCAGACAAACGGCCTTAAACGAATACGGATGCGCAATTTCCAAGAAGCCCATAACCAATAAAGTATAAATGATGAGAGTTAATTATATTCTTATAAAAGGTAACAAGCATTTTAAATGCCATAGCCTGGTTGAAATGGCTGAATACTTTAGTTTGTCAATAAATAGCTGTGGGAACGTGATCTGTGATGGGCACCAGGATACAATGTCTTATTCTAAAGAGTGGAACTATGAAGATATTGTTATTGATTTTATTCGCAACAGAATAGAAAAGGTGGTACCTGGAGTTGAAATATTCAAAGTACAATAAAGATAATCCTTTACCTGTCCGAGACAGAGCGTATAGATAATGAATAGCAATCCGAATAAAATAAATTAATATGGCACTATCCGCATACGATATCAAAAGAATTGCCGCTGAAATAGTAGAGCAGCAAAAGAAAGAAATCACCTCACAGGTCAAGAAGGCGATAGACATAGCAATCAACGAAATGACAGATGAATGGATAACCACCAAAGAAGCCTGTGAAATGCTAAGAATCACGGAACGGCAGCTTTACACTCTTAAAGCAAAGGGTAAAATCCCGTATTCCAAGCCGAATGGACGTGTGCTTTTTAGGAGATCACAACTTGCTGCTTACAATGATAATAGAAGAATTAAATCATAAATAGAAAATCCCGTGAAGATATGCCTTCCACTGTCCGGATGAACTTACCGGAGCGGGAACAAAAGAACAATTAAAAAAACAGGAGAATACATTATGATTCTTAACCGATTAACAAAACAAGTAGTCATCTTCGTCGCAGGTTTCATTGCCTTTTGGGTAATAATAGGATTAATCAGTTCACCCGACTATGTCGGAGATATTATAGATGATATGCCAGAAGGAATCTACGAACAAATCTCCATTGAACTAGGTGAGAAAGACTCAAGTGACTTTCAAATCGCCAAACAATACTTAGACAATAAGAAGTATTACGATTCACTTTCTATTGATTGAAACGATAGGCTTCTCCCCTCTTCTTAGCTCAGTCAGGTCAGAGCATTTCAGTTCATTACTGTAAAAGGTCTCCGGTTCGAATCCGGAAGAAGGGACACTATAAAATACATATCGGCACAGCAACCGCAAGGCGACAGCCTAAAACCTGTAATTGTGAGTAGACAAACAGGTTGCAAACATACATAGCGGTACTACTTAATCAGTGAGTTAATCGGTGAAATTAAAGGTAGCCGACACAGGTATGCATAAGTCATAAAACGCTTATGTCATGCAAAAACCTAGTAGAAGATTAATTAGAGTAGTAAGTATGACTTTTAAATTCTTCTTCAGTGAAGATTCTACATATAGACAATCAAAAATCCCGTGTTCTTTCCGAACACGGGTAAATGGAAAGTTGGCAGAGTGGTTTATCGCGCCTGTTTGTTTTGACAGGTTAACATAAAGGTTACAAGGGTTCGAATCCCTTACTTTCCACAACAGAACTTTATTCATTTACTTAGAAAACCGATGTTAAGGAGCATCGTCGGGTAATCAGTCCCGGTTTAGGGTTTGTTCATTATCCCGGTGCGGAGTGGTTGCCTATCCGGGAACTACGTAGCCTGTGAAGGTGAAAACTGTTTCATTAACAGATGTCGAGAATATATTAAGCCAATATGGGTACGGGTTCGACACTCACATAGAGGAACTGATATACTTTCACAATTTTTTTATTTATGAATAGCAACTCCCCCAAAGCGTTGGGGGAAAATGACACATTAGCTCAGCGGATAGAGCATCCGTGTGTGGTGGAAGGTTGAGAGTTCGATTCTCTCAAGATATACTCTTAGCTCAACGGGAAAGCACCACAAGCGGAAGATCGATGGTTCGAATCCATCATGTGTCGCAGTCTTGTATCAATGAACGCACCACTCTATCCGAATTGAAGACGGGTGTCGGGTCTGTCTGAAGATAGGAAAGCCGATAGAGTAGCAGATAGAAAGGGGAAGGGTAAATCCGAAATAAGTCCCAGAGAGTATCTATCAAGGTGGATTTCCACAAAATCATGTGGCAGGTGACGGTGACGACATGGCGGTTCATAATGTTGGCAGTCCGGAAAGACGGACATACGGGCAGTTGCATGGAACTGGCGTACAATGTGCGGCTGGGGAGTTCGAATCTCCCGCTGTCCACAAGCCTTTAGGATGGACGAAGCAGAAATAGAAACAAACAAGCTTATATAGTTTACGGGCTGCCATGATAATCATGGCTGACACGACTGAAAGAAGCCGAAAAGCATATAAGTGTTTCTATGAAGTAGCTGATGTTAGTTGTGCAGGTCCCGAAGAATACACTTCGGGACCTTATTATAAAGAAATACTTAGTCACATAAATAATCGTTTTACCCCAACTGATATGGGCAGTCTGTGAAGATAGTCCATATTCTATACAGAATAATCAAACACATTATATATATGGAAATAACAATATGTTGGCGAACAAAAGACGCAGAATGTGTAAAGAGAATAAGGGAACGTTTCAAACTATCCTCTTACCGGTCAATAAATGGAGAAACTCCAGCCGAAATCAATGGAAACGACATGGAAGCTCTAAAGAAAGAAGAGAAGCAGGGTTTTATCAATATCAGAAACAAAAAATGAGATTATTCAAGACCATATTAATTGCACTAATATTCTATATAGTTTTCAGCATCATAGTATATCACATTGCAGCTTATTATTTATACAACCAGATATGAATACACAGTTTGAACGCTCAACTCATGCAACCGACGAGTGGTACACACCCAAAGAAATAATAAATGCATTGGGTAAATTTGATCTTGATCCATGTGCCCCTATTACCCCTTTATGGCAAACGGCTGAAACCATGTATAACTAAATAGAAATGAGTGAAATGGAAATAAATAGATTGATAAACGGAGTCGAAAAATCCTATATTTTATATAGGAAATATTGTGTTAAAATAGCGATAGAAGCCCAAAAGTATATAGATTGGGATAGCGATATAGGTTGTGAATACTTTCCTTCTGATGGCGTTTGCCTTACAACGACAGACGCATCCGTTTGTCCCGCTGCTTCTTTCTTTGGAGTAATCAAAGAGAAAGGGAAGATTTCTCAATCGGAGTTTAAAAGTATTTGTGTTTGACTAATAACTATAAAGTAATGAATATCGGAATATTAGCGATTGACAGTAATTATCCTAATCTAGCTTTGATGAAGATAAGTGCATGGCACAAGGCAAGAGGTGACAATGTAGAATGGTATAATCCCCTTTGTTCTTATGATAAAGTCTATGCGGCGAAAGTCTTTTCATTTACTCCGGATTACGGCTATTACATCAATGCTGACCAAGTCGAAAGAGGTGGTACAGGGTATGACATAAAAAAGATTCTTCTACCGGAAATTGATAGAATGATTCCTGATTACGAACTGTATAATGTTGATAAGAATTTAGCTTATGGTTTTCTCACCCGTGGGTGTCCGAATAAGTGCAAATGGTGCGTTGTACCTGCTAAAGAAGGAAACATCACCCCTTACATGGATATTACGGAAGTATGCGCCGGACGAAAGAATGTAATTCTCATGGATAACAACGTACTTGCATCCGACTACGGTTTGCAACAGATTGAAAAGATTATCTCCATGGGAGTACGTGTAGACTTCAATCAGGGTTTAGATGCTCGATTAGTAACGGATGATATTGCCCGGTTGCTTGCAAAAGTGAAGTGGATAAAACGTATTCGGTTTGGTTGTGATACACCAGGACAAATCGAAGAAGTAGAAAGAGCCGCAAAGTTAATTGATAGGTACGGTTTCAAAGGTGAATACTTCCTCTACTGTATTCTGATAGACTTTAAAGAGTCATTTCACCGGGTTAACCATTGGAAAAACATTAGTCGTCGATTCGTACCGCATTGCCAGCCGTACAGGGATATAACCAACCCTGGGCAAATCATACCTCAATGGCAGAAAGACATGGCGCATTGGGCTGACCGGAAAGAACTCTATATGAGTTGCGAGTTTAAAGATTTCACCCCACGAAAGGGGTTTAGATGTAGTGAATATTTTTAAATCAATTAGAGTAAAACAAGATAGAAATGAATGAAATTATAATTATTAACGGCTATGAGTATACAAGGGGTGAATTTGATACCGTAGCGGCATTTGTAGGAAGCGATATTAACTAATAACATAAATAAGTATGAATAGATGGCAAGAAGTCGAACTGGCAGCAAATGCCGAAGTAGATGGTTTGAATGGCTTAGAAGGATTTGATAGAACCGATATGATAAATATGTTTGGTTATGGCGTTACTTGGGCAGATGCTCATCCGAAGGTTCAAGTTATTGCGCAGGCATCCGCCAACGGGCAAAAGAAACATCAACAAGGCAAGGACTTTATGAAGTCAAAAGCTATTGCTGCATTCAAAGAGAACTGTCCGTGTTGGTCAAGGTTCCGACAAGATAGGAAATGTGATGAATGCACTTGGCTAAAGGAATTTTGTAATAAACTTGACGAATAACAAGATAGATATGAATCTAAATCAAATATATAATGCAGAATGTCTTACTTGGTTGCAATCACTTCCAGATAAGAGTATTAATTGCTGTGTTACTTCTCCACCATATTACGGGCTACGTGACTATGGCAATGAAGCTCAAATAGGACTTGAAAAAACTCCGGAAGAATATATTGAGAAATTAGTGAATGTATTCCATGAAGTTTATCGGGTTTTAAAAAACGATGGTACATTGTGGGTGAATATCGGAGACAGCTATGCTGGTTCCATGAAAGGTGCAGCGCGTTTCCCAGATAATGCAATGAATTATAAGCAAGGAACAAATAGAGGGACACTTGGCAAAGCTACATTGGTAAAACAGTGTACGGGATGCAAAAATAAAGATTTAATAGGCATTCCGTGGATGCTTGCTTTTGCTCTTCGTGCCGATGGTTGGTATTTGCGGCAGGATATCATTTGGAGTAAACCTAATCCGATGCCGGAAAGTGTTACGGATAGATGTACGAAGTCGCATGAATACATCTTTCTCTTATCAAAGAGTAAAAAATACTATTTTGATAGTAAATCTATTCAGCAGACAGCTTCTCAAAGCGTAAAAAGTAGGCTTGGCAAAGTTGAGAATGTAGGATATAAGGCTTTTGCGACTGCTAACAGTTTGGAGGAATCCAATCCGATGTTCCGGAAGAGTACGACACGTGAATATCAGTATGCAGACAAAGCTAATAAACGTTCAGTTTGGCACATTCCAACATCCTCTTATAAAGATGCACACTTTGCAGTATTTCCAGAGAATTTGATAGTTGATTGCATTAAAGCGGGCTGCCCTGAAGATGGTATCGTAATTGACCCGTTCATGGGTTCTGGTACTACGGCCGTAGTTGCCAGGAAGCTCAACCGCTATTATGTAGGAGCTGAGCTTAATCCTAACTATATAGGCATAGCAAAAAAGAGACTAAGTAAAGAATTGGGATTTTTTAAATAATACAAATCAGAAATAGAAAGGAGCTAATATGGGAAAGAATATCAAAGGTCTTGCCGGTTCAACCATCTTCAATCAAAAGATGGTTGACCAAATGAATGGCATAAATAAAAACAATAAAGGGAAAGCATCCCCAATTTATATACCAACTAAAAAACGGAAGTAATGGAAGCTAAATTTAGAATTGGAGAAAGAGTAAAAATAGCCAATCACCCGGATAAATCTAAGATTGGCAAAGAGGTTGAGATAATTAACCTCCATCATTCTAATTTCAATCCACAAGAGGGGTACGTGGATGAATGGTTATACAATGTATGGGATGGTACGAAATCTTTAGGATGGGCACCTGAGTGCGACTTGGTAATTAATAAACCTTCATAACAGAATAGAAATGAGTAAACAATCAGAAAACAGAGAAAAGCAGGGCTTTCAAAAAAAATGTCCCTCATGTGGTAATTGCATTCACTTTACATGTGAAATAGTTAAAGAACCTTCGTTCATTCCTGGAAGCTACTGGGAACGTGAAAAGAATCTCCGTTGTGGAATTGGTGGTTTCAAAGTTGGAAAATCAAACTGGTGTCAGGAGCATAAGTTTAACGAATAACGAGTAAAAATAAAAATATGAGTGGAAAAGATGTACTAAGACTATTGCTGATCAGTTACGGTTTTTGCCGTAATATTGAGATAAGTACTTATATTGGAGATGGTGGGTGGATTGGTTACGAAGTATCGGCCAGTAATGACGATGGCATTGAATACTATGTAGTAGATTGTGAAGGTTTACTTTTTCATATATACGAGATACAGAAATTTATGAGAGATGAAAATATTGAACCTCGTTCAATGCTTGGAAACTTTAGCAACAAACATCTTCTTTCAGATGAGTCTTTAAATAAGCTACTGAATATGTCAGAGAATAAAAATTATTGTAAAACAAACCCTTATGAATAGGCGTAAATCAAGTAAGAAATGAATAAATACGCTTATCAGGTTGATTTATCAGGGGTATGTACAACTCCATGTCCGCATTTTAAATATCTAAAAGTAGGTAGTACAGGCTGTTTTAGATGTATGTATTTTGAATGTGATATGTTATACAGAAATATTCCTAAAGTTGGAGCAGTGGGAATCGTATCTTGTAATTTCAAATTATTGGGATAGATATACAGGATGATAATATACTATGTCTTTGTAAAGAGATGGAAATGAAGCTATGTTAGCGAAAAAAATTAATTATGAGTAAAAATAAACAATTCATTTCAGTTACTCCCCCTATGTTTTTAAACGAAGGTGGAGGTATAGAAAGCCTTACCAGCCCTGGTCATAAATGTAGCTATTGCCATGGTAATGGTTGGTCTTGGGGAGAGGAAGAACGCGAAACAGTCAAAATAGATTGTCCTGTTTGCAAAGGGAGTGGTAAGCTTGATGCCACAATAACAATTGAGTGGAAACCAGCTAAGTAAAACTATGTTCAACAAAAGATACTACCGGTCTCAAAAGAAGACTGATAAACTAAAAGAGATATTAGATAAGACCTTTCATCTTTTCATTCGATTACGCGATGCCAGAAAAGATGGAACCTTCCAGTGTATATCATGCAGTCGTATATTACCTTTCGAACGTTCTGATTGTGGTTATTATATCAATGAAAGGTATTCTGCAACTCGATACAATGAAGATAACTGTCATGCACAATGTCGCACATGCAATTTCTTTAAGGGTGGCAATCCAGAAGAGTTCCGCAAGGCTCTAATCCGAAAATTTGGAGAAGAAAAGGTGGAAGAACTTGAACGACTGAAAAACGACATATCAAAAATGTCAGAAACCGATTATCAGGATAAGATAGACTATTACGAGGAACAAATTAATAATCTAAAAAAAGAAAAACCAATGTGCTAATACTATGCCCCAAATAAGTAAAACAAGGATTCAGCAGATACTGAATTTACTCCATCAGTGTTCAAGATACATAGAAAGCAGCTCCCCGCCTACTTCTCCAATTCAAGATCTAGCAAGACGATGTAAACAAATGAATAATAAACTAAAAAAAGGAAATTACCAATGATTTATCAGATAGACACACACTTCATGGACAAGTGTAATAAAACATATTATGCCTCATCCTTCCAGGAAGGATATGAAATGTTTAAGAAACTTGGTAAAAAGCTCATCCGTACAAATGATATGATCATGAGTAAAATGTATGAAAGAAAAGAAGGTGAAGTCCGCCATGGTGTATATTACATAGGGAAAGACATCAAGGCTTCCTCACCTCAAATATTGATGAAACCTTATCATCTAAACCAGGAAGTAAAGATATCAATGCCCCTTGAAGCTTTAGAAGATCTGCATGACTTCATATTACGTAAAGAATCACTAGAATGCATTTATGGAGTAAATGATTTGAGATTCCATTATGGAGATAAATATAAAATAAATATTAACAGTGGTTATAAATTAAAGAAATGATACAGCACACATGGTTTGAATGCAAAATCCGTTATGAGAAAGTAATGGAAAACGGAATGCAGAAAAAGGTTACAGAACCTTATCTCGTTGACGCACTTAGCTTCACAGAAGCCGAAGCACGAATCATCGAAGAAATGACTCCATTTATATCCGGAGAGTTTACTGTATCTGACATCAAACGCGCCAACTATAGCGAACTATTTCCCAGCGACGAAGAAAGTGCTGACAGATATTTTAAATGCAAGCTTAACTTTATCACCCTTGATAAAAGTGGAAAAGAAAGAACCACGTCCACCTGTATTCTAGTGCAAGCTGCCGACTTACGAGATGCCGTTAAGAAGCTGGATGAAGGAATGAAAGGAACCATGGCCGATTATCAGATTGCTTCTGTATCTGAGACAGCCATTATTGACGTATATCCTTATGAGGAAGAAAAGAATTTGGATGATAGCATAAACAAATCAGCCAACTCTCCGGTTGTACGCAGATTTATATCAGAACTGCCGGAGGGATGCAAAACAACCCTTACTATATCAGGTAAAGCAATCATCATTGATAAGACAGGAAAGAACACAAAAGTTTCACCTGACCAAAGCAAAACAAAGAAAGAAACAATTCCTAAAAAGTAAAACCAATGAAGTACGACGAATTCCTTCAAGAAGAGAAAAAGAAAAAGACCCGCAAAAAGCCGGACGATGAAGAACACCGTATTCAATCTGCTTGTGTGAAATGGTTTAAATTACAATACCCTAAACTACAATATACACTTTTTGCAATTCCGAATGGTGGTCGTCGTGATGCCCTTACCGGTGCTAAACTGAAAGAAGAAGGTGTTATTCCTGGTGTTGCAGATCTTATTCTTTTAAAGAGTAACCGCTTTTATGGAAGCCTTTGTATAGAGATGAAAACTCCGACAGGCGAGCAAAAGGAAGCACAAAAAGCGTGGCAAAAGGAAGTTGAATCAACTGGAAACAAGTATGTCATCTGCCGTTCTATTGATGATTTTATCCGGGAGATTACAGACTACTTTAATGAAATGTAAAATGGGAAGAAAAATTAAACAAGGTCTTGAATATTTTCCTTTAGACACTAATTTCTTTTCTGATATTAAAATTAGAAAACTAATCAAATACCAAGGCGGCAAAGCTATCACAATATATGCTCTACTGCTATGTAATATCTATAAAGAAGGGTATTATATAAGGCAGGACAATGAGTTGGCTTTCATTATCTCGGAACAAACGGGATTTGATGAGTCGTATATATTGGAAGTTATTAAGTGCTGTCTTTCAATTGGATTATTTTCTAAGGAATTATACGAAAAAGAATCAGTGTTAACATCTAAAGGTATCCAAGAACGATACCAGTTCGTATGTTTTCAAGCCCGTCGAAAGTGTGGAATAAAAGAGTATAACCTAATTCCTTCCGAAGATAAGACCTTTTCTTCCGAAGAAATGCCTATTACTTCCGAAAAAACATCTGAAAACTCTGAAAAAAGTACACAAAGGAAAGAAAAGGAAAGAAAAGAAAATCCCCCTATACCCCCCCATGAGGAAAGTGATGGAAATTTTCTCTCTTCTTCTTTATCAAAAAGAGATGGAATACCACGAAATTGCAATGGACTGATGGATACAATGAAAATTCTTCGAATCCCGCAAAATGAGCAAACGCAAATTTTATCTCTGTCCAATTATGGAGAAATCGGACACCCCGTATGGGAACTCATTAAGACCGTTCGTTCCTCTACAGGCATAAAAATGCCTGGCAAATTTATTATCAAGAAATTAAAAGAAGAAAAGGCTCTCAATATTGTCACAGAGACATAAAATAACCCAAGAAAAAAACATTAATGAATAAAATAACAGAAAATAAGTGCAATAACTGTGCATTGTGCAGCTTTGTTTGCGATAATAATAGAATCGAATGCGACGTTGACAATCACGTTATTAATGATGAATGCGAAGAAGGATGTGAAGACTATTTCGTTGAATATGAAGTAGAATTACAGAAATAAAACAGATACGAAATGAGTATAGAAGAGTTTAATAAACAGGTTGAGAGCTTAGCTAAAATCGGTTATTCAATTATCGAGAAACTGGCTCGTGATGTAATGGATAAGGATAAGAGAATATCTTCTTTTACTATGGCAATGGGAGTTTATTTCTTCTCCGATTATGATGGATGCCACATTGACGAAGAACTTGGAAGAAGTGGCGAATATGGTGCGTATAAGTATTATAAGAAATCAATATTTGACCCACTGAATAATTTTCTTTCCGAACATAATGAAGCTTTTAAATTCACCGGAATGCCCATGCGCTTTGTTAGAGACGGTGAAATAATAACAGATTAGTAATAACCTTCAAATCAATAGAAACTAGAAATGAGTGAAAATAAGAAACCATGCCCCGAATTTCCATATTGGGGCGCAAGCTATCCAGATGCGTGCTGTGTCAATGGCAAATTGCAAGATTTAGACTACTGTGACGAGAATGGTAATCTTTATGATAAGGGAGAAGATGTTCCTTGTCCGTTCTGTAGAACAGAAGAATTTATTGAGTATGACCCGTTTAGTTGGGTAGATCATTTTTGCGAGGAAATGGAAGAGAACGGCGATGTTATTACCGATTCAATGGAACAGTGTGCCAAACAAAAGGCGCGACAGGCTTATTTGGATTGGATTGAGAAAGTAAGAGAAGTATATGGCTAATAACAAAAAACAGGGAAAGGAGACAATTATGTATAGACTACAAGGCTGGTGTCCCAGCGGAGAAATGGGCGGTGCAGGTTTCAACATCATACTGACCACCAAATGGAAAGAAGCAGTTGCTCAGTCCGATATAAATCAAGAGGGAGTTGATAATCTGATACAGAATTTAGGTAATTATATCCTCAAAGGGCATCGTAGGGACACAGTAGATGAACGCATGTTGCCTTGCTATCTTCGAGTGTCATGGGGAGAATGGGGACCGGAGCATATCACCGTTCCTGGGAATGCTTGCGGATTAGATATTGACACTCGTTGTCCCGGATGCCTCCCCGATGAAGTCGCTCTCACTCCACATAATGTCGATTCAGTGTATCAAGCATCTATGATATTGACACTCTTTATAAAGATTGCGGAATTATTAGAGGGGGAGCAATGGCTAAGAGAACATGGTAAATAACTAATAACAAGATAGAAAGGAATCAAATGAAAATACTTAATCTATATGCAGGTATAGGAGGTAATCGAAAACTTTGGGGAAACAATCACCAAATTACAGCAGTCGAACTCGACCCACGGATTGCGGAAATATACAAAGATTTATATCCAAGTGACACTGTTATAGTTGGTGATGCCCATAAATACCTCTTAGACCACTACATGGAGTATGATTTTGTTTGGGGCTCACCACCGTGCCCGTCGCATTCAATAACAAACTACTTCCTGAATGCTAAAGGAATCATCCGTTACCCGGATATGAAACTGTATCAGGAAATAATTTTGCTACAGCACTTCTTTAAAGGCTATTATGTTATTGAAAACGTGAAAAGCTATTATAACCCTCTGATTACTCCGCAAGTTAGTGGACGGCACTATTTCTGGTCTAATTTAAAAATTCCACACATGGAAAGTCGGATTAAGATAAGTCGGATGTGTGGTGATAAAGATACATTAGGGGTTACTCAGGGGCAAATCAGAAAAAAGGAAATGTCAAAGCTTGGATTTGACTTGGAGAAATACAGTTATCCTGAAAAAGAGAAGCTTCTTCGTAATTGTGTAGACCCGTTAATAGGTCGTGCAATACTGGATAGAGCAATAGAAAGTTATAAATTAAAATCTGTCAAACAGCAAGTTTTGTTTGGCGTATAACAAAATCAGATATGAGCAGAACTCCTAAATCAAACAGAGTCTGGAATAAGCAAGAGAAACAGATAGTTAGGCTTCTTTATCGCAAAGGTTTTTTATCAAATATGCCTAATTTGTATTGGGCGGCATATAGAGAGACAGGAAAGCGGTATAAAAACAAAGGTTCATCTTTTATCTGGCGTGGCTATCTTGATGAGGTTTATTATTGTACTTGGGACTATTGGGGAGAATGTGACGAACATCCTTTAATTGATGAAATCATAGATAATCTGATAGAAAAAGGTATTCCTGATAGTGTCTTTGAAGATTGCGGATATGATTATTACAAAGCCATAAAACATTCTTCATTTCAATACAAAGGGCGCAGGTGGTTCATTAAATATCTTAAAGGACTTCCTACTATTAGATGTGATTCAAAGATAAATAAAGTGTTGAAAATTAATTCGTAACATAACAAATATGAAAAAGTATAGATTAAAAAAAGAGGCAGTTCCATTTTTTGCAGATAAATTCTCTACAAAAATATTAGATTGGGATATTTGGCAACAATATCAAGTTGATGATAAAGCACTTGAAGAAGTTGAAGAAGCTTATATCGATTATGGCATAAAGACCAGTGATATATCTTCTACTTTATCAGGCTGGAAAAATGGAGAAGGTTCAGAATTACGATTTACTATCAAATTTCCTTCAATAAAATGTTATGAGCATGATAAGTTCACCAAAGGTAAAATGGTACGTGACTTAATGAATAGACTTCAAGGAGAAGTAAATAGCTTCTTAA
>PPYE01091028.1_pt1 | contig 16133 bp, 13 predicted proteins | sample 1559881 | NCBI WGS metagenome assembly PPYE01 (sample SAMN08240022, study PRJNA423297) | Human gut metagenome, whole genome shotgun sequencing project. | reverse complement strand
CAATTGTTGTTCCTCCTCTTGTAGAACAACAAAGCATAATAGAGTATGCAAATTTCAAATTAAGTAAAATTGAGAAAATAATTTTAGAACTTAAATCTCAAATTGTTGATCTCAATGCATACAAATCTTCTATTATCACCGAAGCAGTGACAGGTAAAGTGGATTTGAGAGATTGGGAACTGAATAATAAAGTATAAAGGAATATATATATGTCTGGATTTGTTTGTGAAGGAGAATATCAGGACTACATTGTCCAACATTTGACATCGCAACCTATATTAGATGCAAATGGCAAAATAACAGCTGAAATGGAATATCACGAAATTTCAGCTTCGGAATATAATAAGCCCGAGAATAAGGAAAACTGTATCCTTATTTCCGAGCTTGTGGCGTTTTTAAAAGATACTCAACAAGAGCAATATCAAAAGATGTTAGATGTGGCAGAAGGTGATGAATCTTTGGTAATTCGTAATATAATAGACCGGGTAAACTCTGAAATGAATTCCAGATTGCGCCCTGCTACAGCAGCACATTTAAATAATAGTATAGAATTACCACAAGGCACATTATCACTTCTTCGAATGGAAGAATTTAATGCTGGACTTACTGGCAAGTTCAAACTTCTTTATACAAAACCTGCTAATAATAAAACTCCAGAACACGATGAAAACTACCGAAAAAACCGATTGGCCATTGTTCGTGAGTTGCGTTACTCAAAAAACAATACTAACGAAATAGATTTAGTTATCTTCGTTAATGGTTTTCCAGTTGTAACTATTGAACTGAAAAATGCATTGACAGGACAGAATCATCATAATGCAATTAAACAATACATGACCGAACGTCCTGTCAAGAATGAAAAGTTCTTTGATTTTAAGCGTGTATTAGTACATTTTGCAATGGGAACAGAGCAAGTGTTTATGACAACACACTTAAATGGTGAAAATACCCGTTTCTTTCCGTTTAACATGGAGTATGCAAACATTGGTGTGAAACCGAGGGATTATTCAGGCTATCGTACTTCTTACATGTGGTATGATGTGCTTCGCCGTGACAATTTGCTCGACCTCATTCAGAACTTTATAACTTTGCAGGTTGATACAGAGAAAGTTTATAATCCAAAGAAACGTCAATTGGAAGAAAAGGTGAGCGAAGCTTTGATATTTCCTCGCTTTCATCAGCGTCGTGCTGTACATAAGTTAGTTAATGATGTTGTAAGTCGTGGTGCAGGACATTGTTATTTGATTCAGCATTCAGCAGGATCTGGAAAATCGAATACTATAACTTGGCTTGGCTTTCGTCTCAGCAATCTCTTTCAAAATCCTACCGATGACCATGCCCTCTTCGATAGCATCATCGTAGTGACTGACCGTCGTGTGCTTAACGATCAGTTGCAGGCTAATTTCCGTCAGTTTTCCACTGTACCAGGTGAAATTTACGCTATAGGACAACAAAAAGAAGCGGACGGTCATAATAGTCAGGATTTGAAAAAGGCAATTGAAAATCGTAAGCGTATTATCATTACTACAATACAAATGTTTCCATATATTGCCGATAGCATTAAGATGTTTCCTGACCGCAAATACGCTGTTGTTATTGATGAAGCACACTCGTCACAGTCAGGTGAAGATGCCAGACAAATGCGAAAAGCCCTTTCATTGCAAGAGGCAGAGAAATTTGACGAAGCCATTGCTAAAGCCAATGATGAAGAAAACAAAATCAACGAAATTGTTGATAGATTTGTTACTGGTGATATGCGGAATAAAGGAAGGAAGAATAATGTATCATTCTTTGCCTTTACAGCGACACCTAAGCAAAAAACTGTTGAATTATTTTGTGAACGTGAATATGGATCTAAAGAACCTTTTGATTCATATACAATGGAACAGGCTATTAAGGAGGGCTTCATTCTTGATGTTATGCAATGCTATACCTCCTTTAAACGTTATTATAAGTTAGTACGTGACGAGAAGGCTGAAGATAAGGAGTACGATAAAAAGAATGCCGTACGTTTGCTATCAAATTATGTAGACTTGCAGGAGGCGGCGATCGAACGTAAGTCCAGAATAATGATTGAGCATTTCGTCACCCAAACAGCACAAGAAATTAGTGGTCAAGCAAGAGCTATGTTGGTTACACGTTCAAGACTTCATGCCGTACGCTTCAAACAGAAGTTCGATAGCATTATGCAAGAAATGCATCTTCCTTATGGAGCACTTGTGGCATTCTCAGGCACTGTAAAAGATTCAGAAACAGGTTTGGAATATACAGAAATATCTATGAATAACCTTCAGGGAAAGATTTCAATACCTGAAGCCTTGAAGATGCCACAATATCGAATTTTGATTGTTGCAAATAAATACCAAACTGGATTTGACGAACCGTTACTTCAGACAATGTTTGTAGATAAACAACTCGGGGGAGCAAATGCCGTGCAGACTTTGTCACGTCTTAATCGATGTAAGAGAGGAAAAGAAAAGACTTTTGTCCTTGACTTCGTTAACGCTCCAGAAGATATTCTAGCAGCGTTCCAATTCTACTACGGAAAGAATAAAATGGCTCAAGAAGATGAAACTAATCCAAATACGCTATATGACGTTCAAAGTAAGTTGCGTAACTTTGGAATTTTCACGACTGCAGATGTCAACCTTTTCAATCGTTATTTCCTGAGTAATAAGATAGAAACAAACATGAAAGTAAATGAAGTAATAGATGAGGTCTGTGATAAAGCTAACAACAATCTTGAGCCAGATATGCAAGATAAATTTCGAGGAACTTGTCGACAATACTATAATTTGTTTACATTCTTGAGTCAGATTATACCATTCCATGATCCTGATTTAGGAAAATTGGCACCATTCTGTCTTGCAGTATCAAAGAAAATGCCGTATAAAAAAGAAAATTTACCATATGATGTGTTAAATGAAAGTCAATTACAAAGCTATAAAATTCAGTATATTAGTACACAGGAATTAAAATTGGTTTCTGGTGATACACAGATGGAAGGAATGAAGCCTGGAGAATCACAACCGCCAACACCAGTTGACTTCGATTGGCTATCAAATATTATTAAAGCTTTAAATGAAACATTCGGTATAGATTTTACTGATGAAGATCGTGTAGAACTATCACGTTTACGAGAACGCATTGATAGTGATCAGGAATTGGCTGCCTTCTTTATTCCACAGAATTCTCGTGACGATGTGAAGACAAAGTTTGACGAAACAGTGGATGCTGAGCTTCTTGATTTCATTACTAGTAAATATGAATTATATAATAAACTGACTGAAGACCGTGCTAATACACTTTTTAAGAATATTTGGTTTAATGAAATGTATGATCGCAAGGTAAGAGGACTGTGATAATTGGTTATATGATGCAAACAGTTGATATATCTAAGAGTAGGTACGAAGAACTGAAAAAAAATCCTGTTTTTTTTCTGAAGTACTTCGAGAATATACGATATGATGATCAAGGTAATGAGAATGACTATTCAACATGGCGTTCTTTAGACCGTGATTTGAATATAAATTTCGATGCAGGTGATTTTGCGGACCATAGTTTAGGTTATACTCTTTGTATTATCGACAAAGCAGAAGTCAAACATGATGATAAAGGGAATGAAGTTCCCGATATTCTCAAAATGTCATTTCATAGTGTTTCTTCTGATAGTATCAATGATTGGATTTATATTATTAACAGCTTTGTTATACGGTCACAAAATAGAGAAGACAAATATGCTTTCATGGAACTACTATGGGCATTGGATAAATTGCAGTGGAATAGCAAAACTTTAGTTTCGGCTTTTTCAAAATATCCGTCTCAAACAATACCGTTTTTAATAACTAATATCCAAAAGCTTGGTAGAGTTTTATCCTATTATAAACAAGAAGCTCTTAAGAAGGTATGTGCAGCATATAACTGCCAATATAACATATACTCACCGGACATTATTACTCAGGCATATGATTGTATTCCAAATGTAATTAATTCGTCGGCACATTTAAAGAAGACAGATTACAAAGATTTAAATCTTTTTTCCATTATAGATACAATCTTTGAGCATCATAGTTTTACTGATGTTGCAGAATCTATAAAAACGAGTAATTCTATACTTAGTCTTCACACCTGGTTTCATAATGAAACACCTCTAAAAGACTATAGTTCATTATTGACAATATTCCCTACATTGTCAGAAGAGTTTCGTTTGCGATTAATAAAAAGGTATTTTCATGATTTAAGAAAAAAGCACACATCTTTAGATATTTCTTTCTTACAGGCGTTATCAGAAAATAAATATGAAGACTTTGTAAGATATCGATACTGTATAGAAGAACCTGCTGAACCAATAGTTTTAACTGTACCTCTACTTATTGATACGCTTACGACATTGTATGGTTCAAAAGGTCATTCATTCCAAACATTTGATGGGGTATTGGACTTTGCAATGTCGCATTGCGACACTGCACATCCAGCTGTAAATTTCAAATTAGATAGGTTTATCCCTACATGTAATAGAGGAGCTGTTTACAATGCGGAGTCATTTAAGGGATTTATAGATTACGTTTTAATTCGTAAGTTAAATGAAGACATGATGACAGCGGAACATTTTCGCTCTACCTTTATCTATTTGATGGATAAATATGCAAGAAGACAAACTTATGCAGCTTGTAATTATGGAGATAGTTCCAAAATACCAGACGAGACTTTTAAACATTGCTCCATGTTACGAAAATCTAAGATTAACAACAATGAACAAGCTCAAGAATATTCATGGAAATTACAGTGCTTTCACTATCGACCTTATGAAGATCGATGGATAATTAAGCATGAAAGTCTAGAATATGTCAAAGACTTTCTAAAAGAGAAAAGTATACAATATAGCCAAGAGTATAATATTTCTCTTGATATGCTTTCATCCGAGAAACTCAAAGAGTATATATTAAATTTGCCTAAGAAATTTGAAATCCTAAACAAGGATGAATTTCTTATTCATTCATACAACAGAAATGCTATTAACAGGAATTTTGATTTGTATCTTGTTCAAGAATATTCTGATATTTTAAGGATGCGAATCTTCCCTCAAGAGGGTGCTCTTGTTGGATTGCAATTTGATGTATTTGGCATTTGGAAAGAAATTAGAGAATCTCTACCTGAAGAAGTTTTGAGAAATAACCAAAATGAACAATATAAAAAAGCACATGCTCAGTTTGTTACTTTGGAATCACAGGAAGTTAGAAAGAGATGTGTTGAATCGCTTAAAAAGGAACTGAATTCTGAATTTTTGAATAATAGTTATTTTGAGTTGTTATACAATAGAAATCTTCTTTCTAATATAATAAAACGTTTTTATCATAAGGAATCATTCAATGAGAAAGACCAATTATTTCAGCATGAATTTCTAACTCAATCGCATATAAAAAGTAATTTTGCCCAATATTGTGCACCACAATTATCTGTAGAAAAAAATCCAGCAATTAGTTTACCTTATTTTTGGTGCAGAGGAAAAGAATGTTTCCACAACAATTTGGGAACACAAACTTTGGAAGAGGAATCGCATTGGATAAATTATTCATTATTCCATATGGCAGAAATAATGGGTTTCCCAATGTTGCATAAAACTGAAGGCGGATATGAACCAAAACAATCTGTTTGGCAATTTATTGCTATTACTAATAAAGTAATGCAGAAATTCAGACGATTAAAATGTAGGTCTTGTGGACATATGATGTTTACAGATAAATCATCAGGATTTAATCGCTATAATTATTATGCATGTATTAATCCCACTTGTTCTGAAGCCTCCAAGGTGGTTTATTTAAATTTCTGTTACAAGTGTAAGACAGGGTTAATAGATTCACGAGACACAAAACAATGTCCGAATGGATGGTATATTTGTCCAACTTGTCTTTCTTGTTGTGATGATGAACAATATGAACGTCAAGCTCAGCGATATATCTTAACTAAAAGACCGATTCCTCCTAGGATTCAAGAAAAAAGAGGGCATGGTCATAATGATAAGGGTGAATACTTCTGTCCTCAATGTGGAGGGGAAATAATTGATGTGGTTGACGAACATGACTACAATCATAGAATGTGCAAAGAATGTGGTAAATATTATGATGAACAGCAATAATTATTTTATTAGTAATTATGTAGTATGATAATTGTCAGAAAATATTTATTTTAATAAAGATATTGAAAAACAATACATTGATTCATAAGATAATACTATTGTTAAACACTGTCTTTTTGTCTTGACTTCTGTAATGTTTGGGTAATTAATGTGTTTTCAATTTGAATTTATGAAATTTTGTCATTTGTGCAGGATGACTGCATAGTATGGCATTATTTTTGTACATAAATATAAAAAAGTTATGGCAAAATTTACAAATGAACAGTTAGCAATAATGGCTCGGCCTGCAAGTATTACAGAAGAGCAAAAACTCCAGAATGCAGAAAATGCAATTAAAAATGCATTATCAAAATACACATTGGCTTCAGGTGAATATGAGGTATTCGGTCAAGGGTCATATGCTAATAATACGAATATTAGGAACAATAGTGATATTGATATTAATGTTTGTTATACCGGTGGGTTCTATTTCCATCTTCCAACAGGAAAAACCAGAGAAGAATATGGATTGACAAATCCTTCTGCTTATTCTTATAAGCAATTTAAAGATGATGTAGAAAGAATTCTCGTTGCTCATTTCGGAAGAAATAACGTAATAAGAAAAAATAAATGTATACATGTCAATGAAAATACATATCGTGCCGAGATAGACGTTGTCCCAACATGGAAATTCAGATGGTATGGCAATAGTAGGGATAATTATACAGAGGGTGTAAAACTAATTGCTGATAACGATTACAAGGAAATTATAAATTACCCCAAACAGCATTTAGGTAATGGTATTGATAAAAATAACAAAACAAGTCGTAGATATAAAAGATTGGTTCGTATATTGAAAAACCTCAATGTCCTGATGAATGATGAAGGATATTATAACAATCCAAACATCACATCTTTTTTATTGGAGTGTTTGACCTATAATTATCCCGATAATAAATTTTATAAGAGTCAAGATTGTGATTGGAATAAAATCCTACAAGAGTACATATATTATTTTTGGAGTAAAACAAAAGACGAGTCACAAGAATGGGAACAATGGGTAGAAGTTTCTGAATGTTTGTTTTTGATGTTTGGACATAAGTGGGGTAAAGCAGATGTACACATGTTTATGCAGAAATTGTGGAACTTTTTAGAATATTCAAACTGATATGGTTAGTTATAGTTTAAAACGTTTTTGTTGGCTATTTGGATTTTTATTGATTGCAATTTATATAGTTGTATCAACTATACGCGGTCATTGGGGAATTTTTGATGCTTTAGGCATGTGGGATGATTTGAGCACAAGCATTTCTATAGTTGTAATTATTGCGATTTGTTTTGAGAAATGGTTTTGGAAATTAAAGATTTTACAGGGTTGGCTTGTACCTTTTCCATGTATAGAAGGAGATTGGGAAGGAACATTACATTATCGTTGGAATGATGAGGATTTTCAGAAGAAAATAAATTTTGAAATACGTCAAACATTTTTATGTGTTCAAGTTATTATTCAAACAGATGAAAGTCGAAGTAATTCAATCTGCGCGTCATTTGATATAGATAAGATGCGCGGACAACAACATCTTATCTATACATATTTAAACGAACCAGATGCAGTTGTGAGAGAAAGAAGTCAAATTCATTATGGATCAGCAAGATTGTTGATTGATAATTCAGCAAAATTAATGAATGGGAATTATTGGACAGATAGAAAAAGTATTGGTACAATAAGACTCTTAAAAAAGACATGATATGGCGAGAGTGTCGGTTAATCCAGTTATGATGAGTGTTATATTCTCTCCATAACTGGATTATTTTATTTCCTCCATTGCAATTCCATCAGCTGCATTTGTTCATGCAGCGCCATATTGTCTCGAATAATAAATCCAGTTACACCAATGGAAATTGCCCATAAGCATATCAGGATAATTAGGAATAGATTTTTGATATGCTTACTATGCCATATTCGTTTGCCCCAGTAGCCTGGTATTTCGACCAAAATATATGAGATTAAGCCTTTGGGAGTGTTAGGCATAACTGGAAATTCGTAGGGTTGCTGTAGGCTGTTTTGGATATAGGCATTAATTGCGGTCAATTGGATTTCCATTTTCTCAATGGTAGTCTTTCGCTTTTCTTGTTCCTTGTTCGTTTGATAGAAGTTATGATAGACTTTATCCCAATATTCAGCAAGTCTCTTTAACTTATTGGTAATATCATCATAGCTTTCGGATACAGAATTTTCATATTCTTCCGTTTTAGCTTTTCGTTTTTCTTCTTCCTCCTTAAATTTCTGTTGGCGTTTTTCCAACAAGATTCTGACCTCATTGGCTGCAGCTTGGGCTATTTTGTTTTCTAATTCAACCCAATTAGGCGCGTTTTGGGGTGATTGCGAAGCATTATTCTTTTTGAGTTCCTCAATGCTTTGCCGTATGCTACTGAGATTGGCAGCTATTATATCTTCCTTCATTATCTTCGTCTTTTATAGGTTCTATTCTTATTATTGTCTTTATCTCTGTCATCATCGCGCCATCCGCGGTTGTCGCTGTCGCCACCTCCACCACCAGTTTGAACTTGATGGGGTTGAAGCATCAATTCAATCAAGGCTTCACCAACGGCGGATGAATTTGTACTGCCTGAACTTTCATTTTCTATCGAACTGGATTCCATACATTCAGTATTATCATTAGAATGTTTGGATGAACCTCCGGTATGTATGAAAGACTGATAGTGCTCCTCCATATTGGGACTTAAAATTTCTATATTTTTTCTTTCCCCTAATTTAAAACACAGTTGGCCGTAGGTTAGTACCTTAGGTTCTAATTTGGATCCAGATATACAGATTTGATGGTTTGCAAATGAAATACCTCTGACAGTATTTGTTTGGCTGCTTGTGAAGAAACGGATACTGATGCCTGCTTCTTTCAGTAGTCTGTTAAATTCTTCCCAATTGGATGATCTGTCGAGAATATGGTTGATGTCCATTCTTAGTTTATGTTTCTTGGCTTCATATCCACGTAATCTGTCTTCATTTATTTTCTTACTTTTAGATGGGGCCACATACAATCCATATTTCTTGTTGAGTTGTTTGCATACCACCATGTTCCTTATTCGTTCACGACTATCGGAAATGACGTTGCCATCGTTGTCGATTCGGTTAAAGACAAGATGACAATGGGGGTGTTCGGTGTCAAGATGTCTGGCGATGATATATTGCGTATTGCTGATACCCATTTCTTTCATCCAATCTTTAACAATCCTTACCATGAGCTCATCATCCTTTTCGTTGTCAGTGAAAAGGTGTGCATCGTTGGGAGAGAAGCCCAACGAAACATGCTTGACTGGTTTCGCTATCTTTGAACGCATGGATGCTTGTACAGTGAATGAATCGGCTATAGACTTGTTGCTGATGATACATACATCTTTATAATCTATGAGTCGTGCTTTCTTCTTATCATTGTTGTAATCATGGGCATAATCCACGATACCAGCAAATGATTCTCTTGTCTTTATCTTTGCTATCATATATTACTTGGATTCGTTGATGAGATTGAGTAATACGTTAATGATTTCCTGACAGGAATGGTAGGTTTCTTCAAAACCGAACGCATGCATCTTATGTGCAATCTGATTGACATTGTTGGCAACTCCGGCTATATCTCTGATAAGTGCTGCATGTTCTGAATTGATGCGTTCCTTTATACTTCCATCCATGGCTGCTTGGTGGCAATATTCGCTGATGGTCAGTCCGCATTTGTTGGCTTTATCCTTGATATAGATATAGTCGGATTCATTGAACATGACTTGACAACTCTTGGTTCTCTTTTGATATTCGGCCAACTTGGGACGACCTCCAACTTTTTTCTTTTCTGGCATAGGCATGATTTTAGAAGGAAATTTTAGAAGGCAAGTTTATGGCATTTCAATAGGGGGAACCAATAGTTTTAGTCGGACTAAAACACAAACTTGCTCTTCTAAAATCGTTACCACTGTTTATTGTACATTTAACTGTAAATGAACGTCATTCTGTTTTAACTTATAGATGGCATGAGTACGTCGTGCCAATCCCGGCTGAGGTTGAAAAGTGGGCAATCCCAAACGGAATCTATTTCTTATTGATGAGGTTGGTTCCACAATGTCTGCATACATTAGAAGTATAGCGACACCAGAGTTGTATCGCTCTGGAGAGAACTCGGTGGAACAATCTACCAAACGCAAGCCTGTACAGCATTGCTTCAGAAATATTTCTTTGATTTTGGCGAGTTCAGAACCTTCTCTCAAACCAAGATTATAAATCGCTAAAAGTTGCTCACCTGTGAGGAATCTTGGCCCCATTGTAGGAACGTTTGTAATTGACTTCAAGTTTCGATTTTCTTTTTTAGTATTCTTTCTCATAATAGTAAAATTTTATGGTCTCATGACCGGTTATGTAAATTGATATGTTTATTTTCTTTCTGTCTTCTCATAATTTCCTTGTGAGGTTCGGATGAGTTTCCCTTTTTTGATGTATTTGTCAATCCACTTGATGGCCGTATTCGGATTCTCATTATATTGTTCTACCAATGAGTCGAATGTATTTTTACTGAATGTATCTGGTAGCAAATCAAAGAAACGTTCGCTTCTTTTTCGAGAATCTGATTCACGGTTTATTCCAAAACACGGAGTTAGTTTCTTATACCAAAAGACCGAATGTTCAATGATCGTGTCACATATTGTTATGACTGTTTGGTAATCTACCTCCTGGCATATAAGTGGAAGCGTACCATCTGGTGCTCTAATTGTAGGCAAGTGGTTCAATCTTCTAAGTGTAGTCAATAACATCATCATACGAAATGCAATCAATCCCATTCTGCGAATAACTCCTTGAATACGGTTGTCCACTTCATCGCAATACTTGTTGTTGGCCTGAGTAAGATGTTCTACAAAATCTGTTTGTAGATGAGATGGAAGGGAAAAAGAATAATTCCCACTCTGGACAAACTCTGTTTGATAGTGATAAAGTTCTTCTCCAAGGTTCTTGAAGATGATATTCTTTGATTTGGAAATGTCATCCGTAGTAAATACATTCCTGATGAAACGTTTATACGGAAGCATATTAAAGATGAAGCGACTCATCAATCCGTTTTCTGTATCAGGAATGAGTCTGCGTACCTGTTCGGGAGTGCCAGCTAGAACAACAGACAATCTAGGATTATTAACCTCAAGGTATTCTCTGTCCTTTCTTCTACTCAAACTGATTGTTTCATGATGATATGCTTTGCGGAGCGTGTCAGAGTAATTACCATAATCAGATTTGAGAGTTTGGCTTAAAGTATCGCCTTCCGTCTCAAACAAAAGCCCTACACCATCATTGTCTGCAAGAATTTTCAATAAAGAGCTGGCACTGCTATTAGCTGGAATAATAAACATTCTCATGGGTGGTTCCGATGGATTTGGTCCTTCTGATTTCTTGTTTTTGTTGTATGCAATAGCTTCTTTATATTGTTTCTCTGCCTCTTTTGTTAACTCATGTAGTCTTTGGTTGATAGGTGTGACCAATTCTCGACAAAGAGAAAGACTGCCTTTGCCCATTCCTGCATCGGCTATAACATACAAATAGAGATTGGCATATACGATTCGTTCATCATAAACACCGCATACATTATAGAAACAGGCGGACATACATGCAATACTACCAAGAAGGATGGTATCTCTATCTTCTTTTGATAAAGCATTATCAACAACCTTGGCCAGAAATGGAGGGAGATTATCAAATACCTCATCAGGGAGAACAGGCAAATCGTTATCCTCATTTTTCCAATTTACCGTTTTACCATTTTGGTTATTTGGCAAAATGGTAAAATCTTGTTTGCTGACCGCAATACCAGAGCTCATAGCCAAATGGAAGAATGATTTGATAGTTATGCCATAACCCTTTCCATTCAGACAATTGGTAAACTGCTTCTCCGTATTCGTATAGTTATAGCTCGAATGAAACCGACTAATACGATGATAATAGTTTCTTCCCATTTCTCCCAATCCATCAGCAAGAGCAAAACCTAGGTCTACCCATTGTTTGTAATCGGGAGCAATGTCTATTCCTTGCATTTCGATTTCATGCACAATACGTTCAACATCCTCTTCCACATTACTATATGTAGAAACTGGATGTATGGGTGTTGTAACCGCAAGATTAGAAGGGACATTCTCCCATTCTTGGGGCAAAAATGTTTTCTTGGACATATTCTTCGTATTTAGGGTTTATGTATGCTTGTGGGTCATACGGTAAAAAACATGAGCGTGCCACATCACTTCCGGAACTATCAACAGGCGGCAATCCTGTAGCTTGAATACAGTTGGCAACCGATTTGAAGTATCTTGAATGTTCCCAGTTTCTCAAATCGATAGAGATTATCCATTTTATTCCATCACCTGAAGGACTCGTAAACATCAACTCCGTATCAAAATATTCATGATTAATGAGTTTTTGTTTGAGAGCTTCTGGTTCTGTTACATGGTCAAAGTCAAGACACATCAATCCCGAATGTGTTATTATTTCCCTTTCATTCCTCTTTCTGAAAATTCCAGAGAAGGTACAATAGTCAAAGTGTGTGGCTTTGTATAGTTTCGCTTCTTTTGGGGATTCAATGGAACGTAAAGTCAAGGTTTGCTTCTTGGCATAATGACCGGTAACGTATCGATAGACATCTACCACAGTGATTGCACGATATGGTTCAATGTTGTGGATTGGCTTTAGGAAGAAGGAGAATGCAGTAAGATTCTCCAGTCCTTCCCAATAGCCGTAAGTTCCGCTTGTTTCTCTTGTCATCGTGCCTTTTTGGATAATATGAATTCCTGAGCTTCACGCATTAGATCCGCTTCTGTTTTCTGATAGCCGCCTTTCAACCATTCGTCTATTTCAGATTTTAGGAACATCAGTCCCTTGGTCATCTTATGAAATGGAATAGTCTTCTTTGACACCCATTCATACACTGTTTGTTTTTTAGGATGACTGGGATGATAAGCACAAAGCTCATCTACATTCATCCATTGTGGTGATTCACTTTCCTTCTGCTTCGAGCGAAGAATGTTTACCGTTTGTTGCAAGTTCTCAACTTTGCCAATCAGGTAAGAGATTGCTTTAGGCATCTCCTCCAAAGAGTTCACTTTGTAATCAGTCATTTTTATATCGTTTTAATTTTGAATATTCCGCATTTACTATCGGATTGCTGATGCAAAGTTATCGTATTATTTTCGATATCTCAAAATTGTAAAATATTGTATATCTGTACATTAGACAACTAAAAGAGTGGCAGAAATTGTAGAAAAGAAATGGCAAACAGATTGAAAATTATGTGGCAAAATGTAGTTATATGAAAGTGGATAGTACATTGGTTTTAGAATGGCAAAACAAGTGGCAGATTCCACCAAATTGTGTTTCCGTAATTAACTAACATCAATGTCATTATTTGAGGAAAGAAGTGGCAAATTATCTGGCAAATCATATAACAGGCATGTGAACAATGTGCATTAGGTTGAAGTGGCATTTAACTGTAATATTGATTGGCAAATTCTTGTCATACCGTTTGTACAATGATGTGGAATTTTACTGGCAAATAGCTTATAATTAGCTAAATATTATTTAACATTCTTTATGATTAAAGTATGATTAAACACCAAATAATCATACTTTAAAGCGATAAAAACAACAAAAAACCACCTTTGAATTAATGATGCTTCAAAGGTGGTTTCAGTGGATAGCAAGTGTTTTTGCTATGTGTTTTCGATGCTGTTAGCCTCACTAAGACCTTGGATGTATATAGCTTCAGCTGCTTTACGCTTGCTTGGATCTACAATATGACCATAAACCTGAGTGGTTCTAACATTAGTATGGCCTAACATATCTTTTACTGTGTAGATATCGGTTCCATGCTCTAACTGCAATGTTGCGAACGTATGACGTGAGCAATGGAAGGTTATCTTCTTGGTGATGCCTGCTTCAGCAATCCACTTCTTTAGTGGTCGGGAAATCCAAGAAGAACCTGTCAATCCTTCAAAGATTCGTCGTTCTGGTTCTTTTTGTTCACCACAAAGAGCATAAGCTTGGTCTGAGATAGGAAGATAATCCACGACTTTTGTCTTGCGTTGCGTAAAGTCAACTCTCCATCCATTGTCCGTCTGGATTATTTCACTCCATTTCATGTCTTGAATATCGCATAAACGTATGCCTGTCAAAAGAGCAAAGAAGAAGGCACGTTTCAGAACCTCATTTTCGCATGGAGTCATCGCAAGTCTCTCTGCTTCCTCCAATGTCAAGGTCTCTCTCTTTACCTTTTGTTCAGGAATGCCCTTGATTTTAGCTGCAATATCAACCGTGAGATATTCATCTATAAAAGCACGGTGTAAGCCAGCTTTTATAATGGAAAAATATGTAGCCGCTGAATTCTGTGATAACGTACCTGACTTTCCTCCACCTCTTGGAGCACGAAGCATGAATAGCTTTAAATCTTCAAGTAGACTAACGTTTATCTTTTTGAATGGAATCGGTTTACCTTTTGAATATATACTGAGCAGTTCGCCTACACGAGTCCAATTGACTATAATGGAATTGGAACTGTTGGGATGACATTTATAGATGATATTCTTGAAATATTCAATGAAATCTTGCTCTGAACGTTCGTTTTGAGCAATGATTTCTTCCTCTCGGTCTGAATAAATCACAGCAGTATCATATTCTTGTTGTCGCATAGCTCTGACCTTATCTGCATAGATGCATGACTCCTTGTCCAATTGAGATGTACATTGGATTACTCCGTTGGCATCACGTTTTGGTTTATAACAGAAATTTCCGTATTCATCAACTTTAGTTACCGATGAGTAATCCCATAGAGGTGTTGTGATGGTACGGTTTACTGCTTCAATAATTCTACCAGGCTTATTACTTCCAGGTTTACGTACTGGGTATGACTCGACTACGAGATACCATTTTTCGTCATTATAATCAGACTTTCTTAGTTTGACTGTGACTTTTGTGTGCATTAAAGGTTTTCTCATTATAGTTCTGATTTATATAGATTATCAATTTCTTCTTTGGGAACATAAACATAGTTACCGATTTGACGGGAGGGAATAGAATATTTCCTGACATGTGCCCATACGGAACTATCGTTGATATGGTATTTCTCACAGATTTCTCCGATAGTATAACAGTCTTCAGGTTCTAGGCTGTATTTCTTGGGTAATGGTGTTTCCTTAATGTACTTGGCCATTGGTCGCTTCACAAACATCTTTTCAAGATCCTTACGGTTTATTCTTGTGAGTCTAGTTCCAATATTGATGCTTGGTATCTGACCCCTACGTATCATCAGATACAGTGTGTCACGTTCAACTCCATAGATGGCTACTGCTTCTCTGATTGAGATAAACTCTCTCACTTTGGGAACACTTTTGGCAATCAAAGCCAGTTTCCTTTCTTTGGCTTCAGTTCTTTTCCTTTGTGCGTAAGCTGCTTCAGTGCATTTCTTACAACAGTAAATACTGTCAAGCGTCTTAATGATGAATGCTTTCCCACAGAATTTACACTTCCTTTTAATCTCCATTCCTAATTTTGGCATCTTTTTGTTACTTTTATAGTTAATATGATTCTGCATCTTGAATGCTATACTTACAATTGGTTAGCGAACCATCCTGTATCTCATCTACTATTAAGTAGGGATAAGTATGAATAAGTAGTGATTTGTCGAACTTGGTCGACTATTTTGTCGTGTTACGCACATGTAACAAAAAAGCCATAAAAAAGGGCATAATAAGCACATAGAAAACATGAGCCTATAAAAAACAAATAGCGTGTAACTCATTGAGCTACACGCTATTTGATAGTGTTTTAGTATGTCTTTACTTATATGCCTCATTTGACTTCCTCAAATATAAAGTATATTGATAATCAGTTAGTTACTGTTATCAAGATACAAATGATATGCAAATGTAAGTATAAAACCATATAGAAAAAGTACAAATGGACATTACTTTGTATGATAACATCCTT
>PPYE01433231.1_pt1 | contig 16138 bp, 18 predicted proteins | sample 1559881 | NCBI WGS metagenome assembly PPYE01 (sample SAMN08240022, study PRJNA423297) | Human gut metagenome, whole genome shotgun sequencing project. | reverse complement strand
TATCAACTGTTAGCTGACGGTTTTCGGGTGCATACGAAACTCCCGTCTGATTCCTAACAGGAATTAGGCGGGAGTTTTTTCTTTCCAAAACACATATATCGGAGGACAATGCCATGAATAATATGATTTCCAGTGAATTTAACATCGACACCGCCAGTGTGGAGCTTTGCTTCGCTGACGGCAGCATGATTTCCATTGACTGCACTACCGTTGAGAACGAGGTGGCAGACAATATGTATCAGCGTTCGGAGTTGGACTGGCTGATCTACAACGATCCAGCAGCCTATGCGGATTTAATTCTTAACGACGACCCGGAGAAGTACTTGAAAGCTGTCACAATCTGTAAACCATTTGAAAACTAAACAAAATGAACCAGATGCCCCTGTCCAATGGTGAAAATCCTTTGGGCAAGGGCATCTTTGTAGTTATTCGATGTAATATTGTGCCTGGGCGTTCCAGAGTTCGTAGTATTTGCCGTTTTCGTCTGCTACCAGTTCGGCGTGTGATCCTTGCTGAATCACAGCGCCCTCGTGGAACACGGCGATTTCATCGCAGAATTTGCATGAGGACAGACGGTGAGAGATATAGATAGCCGTCTTATCACCTGCAATCTCATCGAACTTTGAATAGATCTCCGCTTCCGCAATCGGGTCAAGTGCTGCGGTCGGCTCGTCGAGGATAATAAACGGTGCATCCTTATAGAGCGCACGGGCAATGGCGATTTTCTGTGCTTCACCGCCCGAAATGTCAACCCCATCTTCAGATACTCCCTTATAAAGCATTGTATCAAGTCCCTTTTCCATCGTAGCAAGTCTGTCACCGAAGCCTGCATCCATCAGCGCCTTACGTACTCGCTCTCGATCATATTTCATACTTCCTGCAACATTGTTTCCCAAAGGCTGACTTATAAGCTGAAAGTCTTGGAATACCACGGAGAAGATGTCCATGTAATCATCGTAGCGGTACTTACGGATGTCGATGCCATTGAGCAGAATTTGCCCCTCTTGTGGATCGTACAGGCGGCACAGCAGTTTAATAAATGTGGTTTTGCCGCTTCCGTTTTCGCCCACGATAGCAAGTCGCTTGCCAACCTTGAACTTCATATTCACATGGCGAAGCGCCCAAATATCGCTGCCGGGATACTTGAAGGACACATCCTTAAATTCCACTTCGTATCTACGATCAGATCTTTTTTCAGTAGTGAGACTACCTTGGTACATAGCGTTTGGAATATCAAGAAATTCAAAGGTCTTATCCAGGTAACCGGTGTTAGCCTCCAAGGTTCCTATCAGGTTTGTTAAAGCAAAAACATTGGCGACCATTGCAGTAGCTGCGCCCACATACTGCGTGATGCTTCCGACATCAAATGCACCGCCCCACGCTTTTAGACAAGTAAATACATAGATAGAGCCAGTGATGAGAGTAGTAATACACACACCTAAGCTGGCATATATCCCCATTTTTCCTTGTGCCTCTCTGCCGATAGAGCCATTCACACCAAAAGCAGAATTGGTACTCCAATATGCACGAACAAGGTTTTGCTGATTGTTCATTCGGATGTCTACGCTACGTTCCTTATCCATTCCAATAAATCCAAAATGTCCAAACAAACGGTTTCCGAAGGTGGCTTCTTCAGCGTGGTTGCTCCAGCACTTTGTTGCTATTGCACTGAGTTTACCGGCAAGGATACTGACACTAATCATAATAACCGCAAAGAAAAGTATAAACAAAGGATTATTTAATGCTGTAAGCCAACTGGAACCATTCGGCACAGGGGAGGAAAACAAGGTGATCGTCAATGCAATTCCGCTGAAAATACCAATCACACTTATCATAAAATTTTCATATACTTCTTGAACCGTCATCAATCCCCAACCGGACCAATTTTCGTTTTGCTGGATCTGGGCTCGAAGATCATGGTTCTCCTGTTTATCAAGTTCTGAAAAGTCGAGAGAAAACATTTTATGAATAAACAAAATTTCTTTTCTTCCCCACAGATCATTAAACAGAGTGCCATAACGACGTTGCAAAAAGGCTTTCAAGATAGATACAACGCCAACACATAAGACCCCAGCAATTACCCATTTCCATAAGACGTCTGCTCTGCGCAGAGTTGCGAGTTCTGTCAATATCTGTGCCGAAAAGAAAACCGAGATATAAGGGAAAATAGCGCTGAAGAAGCAATGCAATGTCAAAATTGGAAAGAACTTAGGAGATACCTTATGGAGTTCCTTGATGCCACGCAAATGAGAAGAAACCGCATGGCGTATTGTTACTTTATCTTTCATACTCAAAACTCCTTTCCTTCCTGGTAATAGCGGCTCTGTACTTCAAATAGGTTTGCATATTCGCCGCCCAAAGCAAGCAAACTCTCGTGGGTGCCTTCTTCTTTTATGCCACCGTCCGCAACAAAGATAATTCGGTCACAAAAGCGGGTAGATGCCAAACGGTGTGAAATAAATATAGATGTTTTTCTCTGTGTCATCTCGCTGTATTTCATATAAATATCGTTTTCTGCTATTGGATCAAGCGCCGCTGTAGGTTCATCCAAAAGCAGAATCGGTCCATCCTTGTAGAGCGCTCTTGCCAACATCAGTCGTTGTGTCTGACCGCCGGAGAACAAGACACCGTCCATGTGCACCTCACGTCCCACATGAGTCTGCAAACCTTTTGGCAGCTTCTCGATTGTAGCTGTTAAGCCTGCCTTTTCAACACAATCCGCAATTTTGCCATAATCGATACCTTCTGTGGTTTGAGCGATTTCTTCGGCTACTGTGACATCCAATACGGAGAACTCTTGGAACACCGCACTGAACAGATCGTAATAGCTTCTGCGGTTGAAGCCACGAACGTCCTTTCCGTTTAACAGAACACGACCTTCTGTCGGGTCTAACAATCCGCACAGAAGCTTGACCAAGGTAGTCTTACCGGCACCGTTCAGACCAACGATTGCCAACTTTTCACCGGGATGCACCGTCAAAGTTAAGCTGTGAATGGTATCTTTGTCTGCGCCGGGATAACGATAAGACGCATTTTCCAGTTTCAACTCGTATCCATCCGCAGCAGGAATTTCTTTGCCTTCATCAAACTTGAACGGTTCAGGATATTCCAAAAATTCACGAACACGGGAAATATCCAGACTCTCCTTGTGGAGGGTGCTCATTTCCTGCAAAATACCCATAACCCAGGTGGTGAATGTGGTGACAGCCGTAAAATACAGCAAAAATTCCGATACGCTCAGCCCTTCATTCAGCGCCATGTTGATGAGATACACATAAGCAATACCGTTACGAGCCATAGTAAGTACCGATTCTGTAATATCAGCAAGAACTTCGACACGCTCACAGCGCAGAGTAAAGTCTAAGTAAAGATTATGAATTTGATCCAGCAGCTCATTTAGCCAATTCTGCAAGCCAAAGATTCGAATGTCCTTCGCCAGTTCCACAGATTCAGACTTAGTACGCAGATAATATTTCTTTTGGAAATAGTTTTCTTCTTCATCTCTACGGGCATAGCGCCAGTTGTTAGTGTATCTGGAAACGAAGAATCCCGCAACGCAAGTAGCAATCACAACAAGGAGAAGTAAGGAATCTATACGGGAAAGAATTGTCAGATAAACGACCAACCCGCCAACATTTTTGAGCAGCATAGTGATTGTCTGCCAGATGTGTTCGGTGGGTTGACTATTTCCCTCACACGCCATATGTGCCTTTTCACGCAGCTTAACGAAATTTGCATCCAGTGTATTTGGATACGAAGTAACATTACACTTCCATGCAATTTTAGCAATGACGGCACAACGCACATCAACTCGTGGAAATAGTGTGTTTTGTCTTATATATTCCTTAAACCCATGTACGATAAAAAGTGCCGCCGTAAATACTCCGATAGTCATTAGGAGTTCCCACAAAGGAGCTTTCTGCTCAACTCGTGCCAGCACCTCCGGAGCAATGTATAACTGAACTAAATTGAACAGCACTTCCAAAATAGCAGTAAGGGCGCAAAACAACAGAACACGCTTACCGTTTTTCCAAGCTATCTTCACCATCCAGCCTACATTTTGGAGGGTGTTGTATTTTGGCTTTTCTTTTTTGGCTTTTTGAGTTTTATTCTTAACCATAAAACCACCATACTTTCTGAGCATAGGATAACACAAAAATTCGTCCCCGGATGATTTTGGGGACGAATCGTCATTTTCAGGTGATGAATTGCAATTTTACACCTGCGGAAGCAGTATTTCCGTTGTAAACGCTCCGTCCTCGCTATTGCGGCTGATATAGCCTTCAAGCCGTTCAACGATAGCATCTATGCGAACAAGCCCAAAACCGTGTCCGTTACCTTTGGTGGTATGGAAAAGACCGCCATCTTTTTGCAGCTTCTTCCCGGCAGTAAAATTCGTGAAGGAAATATAGAGCTGTGTATTCTTCATATCCATATACACTCGAATCAACCGCTGCTTCTCCGGCAGCTTCACCGATGCTTCGATTGCATTGTCAAACAAATTCCCGATGATGCAGCACAAATCAATCTCAGAGGATTTCAGCTTGACCGGAATATGTGCATCTGCTACAACTTTAATTCCTTTTGATTTTGCCAGTGAAATTTTGGAGTTCAGAATGGCATCCGTCATAGGATTACCAGTCTTGATGACCGTATCAACCGTGGTTAGATCTTCGTCCAGCAAATCAAGATAGTTTCTAATTGCATCAAGATCACCCGAAGCGGCATAGGCTTTCATCGTCTGAATATGGTTGCGGTAATCGTGTCGCCAACCACGGATTTGACGGTACATATTGTCCACTTCCCGGTAGTGTGTTTCAATCAGCTCGTGCTGATAGGATTCAATTTGTTTTTCTATGCGCTTTGAAAATAATCCCATCTGCTTCACCTCATGTTAATAATCGCTCGATTGATGCCGTCATACGCTCCTCTGGGCAGAGGAATGACGTCTCCGTCAGCGAGCTTGATTTCTGTTTTGGTGACACGATTTATCTGTGTCAGATTGATAATAGTGGAGCGACCGACACGGTAGAAACATTCGTCAAGCTGCTTTTCCAGTTCGCCCAGAGTCATTTTCACCGTGGTATCGGTTAAGGCGTGAATCGTAACATAGTTTCCCAAAACATCCGCATACCGGATTTGGTAGATTGGCACACGCACCATTTCGCCGCCTACTTCAAAGGTCAGTACCTTTTCGTTCTTCGCCAGCTTCTCGGCAGCACGGTAAAGGACCGAGCAGAGCTTTTCTTCCTTCACCGGCTTCATTAGATAGTGAAGCGCCGCTACCTCATAGCCCTCGGAGATATAATCGGAGTAGCCCGTGATAAACACGATTTGAACGGTGTCGTTGTTTTTCCGTAGTTGCTTCGCCATTGTCACGCCGTCCATAGCTCCCATTTCAATATCAAGGAGTAGAATATCGTAGTCGCTTTCCTCGGCGTAGTGGAAGAGGAAGTTCTCAGCAGACGTGAAGGTATCCGTATGCACCACCTGACCTGCTTCCGCCGCCCATCGGTTCACCATTTTCAAAACATATTCTCTGTCTGCATTCGAATCGTCGCAGATTGCAATTTTATATTTCATCGAAATAACCTCGTGTTGTAAAATATCTCATTTATGCTCAATCAATACCACCACGGCAACTCCAGCCAGAAGTTATCCAATGCCAGCTTTTCCGTGGACTTTGCTCTGCTTTCTGACAGGTGGAAATGCTTCGCTGTTTCGTTCAGAGGATGGAGCATATCATCCTCAAATCCAAAGCAATACCAGAGATAAGCTCTATCTCGCTCGTCAATCATTTGCAGAGCCGTATGGATTTCTTCGTGGGTTTCCTTTGCAATGTAAATCTGCTCTGGATTCTGTATTCTGGAATCAGCTATAAATTCATGCCGTCCCTTGTTTTCGTCCCTTTTGACCTCATCCAGGCGGATGATACAGTCCAGATTCTTGGCTTCAAAGGTAGGATTCTGCCTGCGGATGTAGTCCAGCATGGCATTATGGATTGCCGGGGCAGCATAGGTCAGGAACTTGTTTCCATAGTCGGGATGGAAACTGTTTATACAGCCCAGAAGCCCCAATGAACCCTCCTGCACCAAATCGTTCAGTTCAATGCCAAGAGCTGCGTTCAGTTCCCGCTGTGCGCTCCAAATCTCGTATGCCGTCTTTCGGATGAACCGTAGATTGTTCTCTACAAGGGCGTTTTCTGCCCATTTATCGCCGCCCTGTGCCGCAATACAGAGTTCCTCATTATTCTGTGGTGTCATCGCTTTGTCCCTGTGGTTCTGGCTGTTGCAGAGTAGATTTCAAAAGGTCAGCCAATGACTGGTTGAAGTTTTGCAATGCTTCCTGATCGACATAATCCATGCCGGAAACACTGCCCGTGACGGCATCAGCAACGGCTTCCGGTGTGATGGTCGGAATGGGCGTATCCTGTCCCTTGGTCAGCTCGGTAAACATCCTTTCGGTTGCTTCTTTTCCGATAGCCTTGGCTGCGGCTAAATCGCTGCCTGCTTCCTTTTTGATTTCCTTAACCACCGTCATAAAGGTATTCTGAATCGTGGTCTGGTCTGCCTGATAAGTGGGAACTTTCATGGCGTTGGCGGTTCTGGCTGCCTGCACTGCGGCACTGGTTTTGTTCATCCCCAGCAGCATAGAGCTGAGAGTCGCATACATTTGATTTTGAGCGGCATATCCTCCTGCAAGGGTATCATCCAGATACTGTGCGATCATATAAGTAACCGTGGCAAAGCGGGGATTTTCCAGAAGACGGTTGACAACATCATTGTTGACCTTTCCGGTATAAAGGTTCTTTGCAGCTTCAACAGATAACCCCAGTTCGGAAATATCGTAGTTCTTTTTGTCTGGGATTACAGTCGTACCCAAGATAAAGTCCGTAGAGACATTGAACACTCTGGCGATGCGGATAACGCTTTCTTCGCTCAGCTTCTCGGTCTTTCCGCTGAGGAAGCGGCTGATTGTGCTTTCGTTCACATCAATCCGAAGTGCCAGCTCTCGCTGGGTCATCTTGCGTTCTCTCATCACATCAACGATTCTTTTTCGGACATCAGCAGGTAAATAAGTATCTGCCATTATGCTTCCTCCTCTCTGTCAGCTTTTTGTTTGATATATTTTCCGCTTTTAATGCGGGCATCTGTCGGCTTTTCAGCGTCCTCTGGGATGATCCAGCGGCTTCCTGCCCGCTGTGCGCCCGGGATACGGTCATTGTTGCAGAGGATACCAACTCTCCGGGGAGAGATACCCCATTTCTCGGCAACTTCAAATGTAGACAGGTATTTCATTTCTGTATCGTTCCTCCTGATTCATAGTAACTTCAATTATATTCTATTTACGGAACAATATCAACCAACATTGTGTGAACACTGCCGTCCCGGACTTGCATTTTTGCAAGTTTTCAGGGCGGCTTTTTGCTTTGCTTGCGGAAGTGCCTGATTTTTCAGTTGAAAGTGTTTTTCTGCGTATATTCAAGCAGATGAAAAAAATCATCGAGAAAAATCAAGGAGGTTACGCAAATGAACATTTTTGAAACAGTCAAGGCGGCGGTCACGCTCAGACAAGCCGCTGACCACTACGGGCTGAAAACCAACCGTTCTGGGATGGTTTGCTGTCCGTTCCATGATGACAGACACCCCAGCATGAAGCTGAACGAAGATTATTTCTATTGCTTCGGCTGTGGTGCTACCGGGGACGTGGTGGACTTCACGGCAAGGCTGCTTGGTCTGTCCGCTTATGAAGCGGCGCAGAGACTGGCTACAGACTTCGGGCTGGACACCAGCCGCCCGCCCGTGGTAGCGCAAGTAAAGAAATACCGTCCCCGTGTGAACCAGTTGAAGCAGGACGAGCTTTTCTGCATGAATGTGCTGTCCGGGTATCTTCATCTCTTGGAGGACTGGAAAGAGCGATATGCTCCCGAAGCACCGAAGGACGAGCCAGATGAGAGGTTCGTGGAAGCCTGTCACAAGCTGGACTACGTGGAGTATCTGAACGATTTGCTCCTTATGAGTGATCAGGAAGAAAGGGATGATACGATCAAGCAACTTTTAACAGACGGAACGATTGCAAAAATGAAAGCACGGTTGGACAAGCAGAAAAAGGAGGTACGCTGCCATGTCAGAGAACAGGAAATTGCCTGATATGAATATGCCGATTTGGTTTGACGGCAAGAGTATCAATGAAGCTCTGTTTTGCGAAGATTTTCTGAGTAAACATCAGATTATCTTTGTAGACAGAGCTTTTTTTACACCAGACGGCAGGGTTACAGATGAGTTGACGCTTCGTGGGGAAATCTTTGAGGAACTGAAATACTGTGCCGTGAACAACATTCCCCGTAAAATCAGCAACATCATTGAGATTATGAAGCTGGTGGCTCATGTGGAGGACTTCCCGCCGGAACAGGACAGGATTCATCTGGCAAACGGGACACTCATGCTGGACGGCACCTTTATAGAGGGCAAGCCGGATATTGTGCGAAACAGGCTCCCGCTTTTCTATCCCCCAGATACGCCGAAACCTATGCTGTGGCTTTCCTTTCTGGATGGTCTGCTTTACCCGGAGGACATCCCCACCTTGCAGGAGTTTATCGGCTACTGTCTGATTCCATCCAACAAAGGACAGCGGATGATGGTCATTAAGGGAAACGGCGGCGAGGGTAAATCCCAAATCGGTGCAGTGCTGGGACAAATGCTGGGCAGTTCCATGAAAGACGGCAGCATTGGAAAAATCTCTGAGAACCAGTTTGCCCGTGCCGATCTGGAGCATATTCTCCTGTGCGTGGATGACGATATGCGAATGGAAGCTCTGCGTCAGACCAACTATGTCAAATCCATTGTGACAGCTCAAGGAAAGATGGATTTGGAACAAAAGAAGAAGCAGAGCTATCAGGGCTGGATGTTCGCCCGTCTGCTGGCTTTTTCCAACGGAGATTTGCAGGCACTCTATGACCGAAGTGACGGTTTCTACCGCAGACAGCTTGTGCTGACCACCAAGGAAAAGCCTGCCGGAAGAATGGATGACCCTGACCTTGCTGAGAAGATGAAAGCCGAGGTTGAGGGGATTTTCCTGTGGGCGTTTGAGGGGTTACAGCGATTAGTGGGCAACAAATTCAAATTCACAGAAAGTGAGCGTACCAAAGCAAACCGTGAATCCGTCAAGCGTGACAACAACAATATTTTTGATTTTATAGAGTCTGAGGGCTACATCCGTCTGAAAGCAGATTCGTCCATCAGTTCCAAGGAACTGTACGAAATCTATCGGATGTGGTGCGAGGAAAACTCTCTGCCGCCCCTGAAATCCCGCAGCTTTAGCGACAGTGTGGTAGCAAATTTAAGTCGCTACAATCTGGAACACACCAATAAAATCACGAACTCTGCGGGGCGCAGAGTTTGGGGCTTCATGGGAATTGAAGCCGTAGCCCGCCCGAATATAAATGGGTTTTACGACGTTTCACCGTGTACGTACGTACCGGAGGAATGGCGGGATTAAATTCTCGCCTCCTCGCTCGGTACGTATGTACGTAGCATTTTACCGTAAATCACCCTTTATATGATTTGGGGTCAGAAAGCAACCCTGTTTTTCGACATCTGAAATCAATGGCAGTGGAAACAGCGAATTTTTTGACCGCAGAACGAAATCATTTTGCGAAACAGTGCTTCTCTGGACAGTGAACAGCCTTTGCGAAAATATGGCTGTTTTCATTGTTTCAGACCAAAGCACTCAAAACAGTGAAAAGGGATAGAGTCACTTGTGGGCAGGACATCACAGGCAATATTTCTATCGCGTTTTATGAAAATCAGATATTACACGGTACAGCGAAGCGGACACGCCAATGGGCGCAGTTGCTTCGTTTTTTCATGAACAAAATTATGGAGGTTTTTCAATATGAGCAATGTACGAAACGAGATCAAGGCACAGATCGTCCGTGCCGGATTTACCATGCAGGATGTGGTGGACAGACTGGCTGACGAATATGGTTGGAGCGATAGCGTTTCCAACCTTTCTGCCAAGCTGCAAAGAGAGAGCATCCGCTACAAAGAGGTCATTGAACTTGCCGATGTGCTGGGCTATGACATCGTGTGGCAGAAACGGAGGGAGCGATGATGCGGCGTATCTTATCCCCTCGCAGCTCCCGTCCCCATAGGAAGTGCCGCAGTGCTTCCTATGGACAGGCAGTGAAAACAATCGGCAAAACCGCTGATTGTTCGCTGCCGCTGTCTGCAAGGGATTGTGGTGCAATTCCGCTGGCAGACAGGCTGGACAAAAGAAAAATGCCGGGGACATTTTTCGGACTGGACAGCAGAGGTCACCGCAATGACCGCATACCCCCTCCGGAGGAGCCCTCGGAGAGCCCACGGCACTTTGCAGCCAGTATGGATGAAAGTGTAATAGTGGGTTATTACACTTTGAAAAAGTGCCTCTCGCAAGTCCCAGCCCTCGCAAATCTCTCTCGGAAAGGAGCATGACCCATGGCAAGAAATGATGGAATCGACCGCACCGTAGCCCGCCATCAGGACATTGAAACTGCCGATGATCTGGCAAAGGTGCAGGAACACAATGAACGGGAAAAAGACAGTTACAGCAATCAGGACATCGTGCCGGAGCGTTCTTCTCTGAATATTCACTTCAAAGAGCCGACAGTCAGTTACGAAGAAATGTTTACGCAGATGGAACAGGATAAGGTGATCTCCACCAGAGGTCTGAAAGCTGATGCCGTGAAATATGGTGAGCTGGTATTCGATGTGAACTCAGCCTATTTCTACAATCACGGCGGCTACGAATTTGCCAAACAGTTTTATGCGGATGCCTACAAAGCCGCCGTAGAGGTTGTAGGCGGTGAGCAGTATATTCTCTCCGCCGTCATGCACGCTGATGAGCGCAATCAGGCAATGTCCAAAGCTCTTGGCGAGGATGTGTACCACTACCACCTCCATGTGGTCTATATCCCGGTGGTGGAAAAACAAATTCTCTGGTCGAAGCGGTGCAAGGACGAAGCCCTCCGGGGAACAGTCAAGGAAACGATCATGCAGGTCAGCCGCAGTAAGAAATGGGAATCCAAACCTGTTCTTGACGGGAACGGCAATCCCATGCTGAACACAAAAGGTAAAAAGATTTTGAAGTCGTCCTACAGTGTGTTGCAGGATGACTTTTTCAATTTCATGCAAGCTGCCGGATATACCGATGTGGAGCGTGGAGAGCGTGGCAGCACAGAGGAACATCTGACGGTTACCCAGTTCAAGGTACAAGCAGAAACCCAGCGTCTGGAAGCAGTGACGGCACAGGCAGACCAAGCGGAACAGGCATTGGCGGATACCCAATCCGCTGTGGAGAAACAGGAAAAGAAACTGAAATCTCTGCTAAAGGAAACCAAAACAGCAAAGACGGTGGCAATGACCGTGCAGGATATTGAAGCGATGGGTAAGATAAATTCCTTTACCGGAAATGTCACCTTCACAGCAGACCAATGCGATACCCTGAAACGATACGCCACAAACGGAATTATCTTCAATGCTGAGAATGATCGCCTGAAAGAAAAATTGGCTTCCGCTGTGAAATCCGCTTCCATCTGGAAACATCGACATGACGAACTGAACGAAAAATATAAAGAACTGAAAGAAAAAACCCAGCCCTATCTGGATGCGTTGGAAATCGCAGCAGAACGGGTCAGGGCTTTTCTTTCTGCCATCCTCGCCAGAGGAAAGGAAACTCGTGAACACACAGCCCCTGCCCGCAAGCACGGACGGGATATGGAAATTTAAGGAGGAAAATTTTGATGATAAATATTGTAACAAAACTGAATAACATGATGCTGGATGGTACGCCGTATCTGGAAATGGTCGAAGCCTGTTCCGGGATTGATTTGGAATCCTGCTTCGACCCTATCTTTGAACCACCTATTGATTTTCTGGAAGAATGCCGGAAACGACAGGAAGCGGCACAGTCGCCGTACCATTGCACCGTGGAACGCCTGATTGGAAATACGTGGTATACCATTGAAACTGTATGTGACGGAAATGAGCTGCTTACCGACAAGGTAAAACGGCTCATTTTTTCGGATAAGGGGGTGGCTTGTTAATGACACAGACACAAAATTATGATAATATATCATCATGCACACCGATTCTGTCAGCTGACCCAAACGCAAAGGAGGACGTTATGGATCAGCAGAAAATTACCATCATCTATTGCCGTTTATCCGTAGAGGATATTAAGGAAAATTCCAAGGGCGGCAAGGCTGATGAATCAAATTCAATACAAAATCAGAGAGAGTTTTTAACCAGATACGCAAAAGAACATGGGTACACCAACCTGAAAATTCTGGTAGATGACGGCTATACCGGGACTAACTTCAATCGTCCCGGCGTACAGGAGGGCTTCGACCTTGTAAAGCAGGGACTTGTCGGCTGCTGGCTGGTCAAAGACCTGAGCCGCTTCGGTCGTGATTATCTGACTGTCGGGCAGTACACAGACATTATCTTCCCCAGCTATGACGTGCGTTTTATCGCCGTCAATGACGGAGTGGACAGTGATCGGGGCGACAGCGAGGGTATGGCTGCAATTCGCAATCTGTTCAATGAGTGGTATCCCCGTGATACCAGCAAGAAAGTCCGTGTCAGTCTTCATCAGCGGGGAACCAGCGGCAAGCACATGGGCAAGCCGCCTTACGGTTACTGCTGCGACCCTGCGGACAAGGATCATTGGATTTTGGACGAAGATGCAGCTCCTATCGTGAAATATATCTTTGACCTGACCGTTTCGGGAAAAGGACCGGATGCCATAGCCAGAATTTTGGAGAATCAAAAAGTCCTTACAGCAAAAGCCTTGTATGCCAAGCGCAAGGGAAAACCGATGCCGGAAAGACCATATCATTGGGCTGGACAATCTGTTGCTGGCATTTTGGAGCGGATGGAATACACAGGCTGTACCTGTAATTTCAAGACCTACTCCAAATCCTACAAGCTGAAACAGCGGATTCCCAACTCGCCGGAGGATATGTTTATTCTGCCGGATACGCAGGATGCCATCGTATCACAGGCACAGTGGGACAGAGTGCAGGAGCTTCGCAAAAACAAACGCCGCCCCGCAAAAGCGGAACGACAGGGCTTCTTCTCTGGACTTCTGTTCTGTCCTGACTGCGGAAACAAGCTCCATTTTGCAACCTGCAAGAGCTTTGAGGGAAAACAAGACCATTATGTTTGTTCCAGCTACAAAAGTGGTCGTGGAATGTGCAGCGCACACTATATTCGTGAAGATGTGCTTCGTGAGATGGTTCTGGAACGAATCCGGGCGGTTAACGAGTATATCCGAAACGATGTGGAGGGTTTTCAGGAGGAATGGCTGCACTGCCGCCGTGCCGATCAGGAGCAGAGCATCCGGGATGATAAGAAACGGGTGGAACAGGCAAAGAAACGCCTTGCCGACTTGGACATCATCATTTCCCGGCTCTATGAGGATTTTGTTCTCGGAAATCTCGGTCAGGAACGGTACAAGAAAATGTCCGCTGACTATGAAGCGGAACAGGAACGGTTAAAGCTCGAAATTGAAGTGACCGAAGAATGGGTGGAACAGCAGAATGAAATGAATGATGGTCTGGATGCCTTTATTGCCCTGACGAAAAAGTATGTGGACGTGACCGAACTGACACCGACGATTGTAAATGAGTATATCAAGAAAATCGAGGTGTTTGCTCCGGACAAGTCCAGCGGCAAGCGGCGGCAGAAAATCAAGATTTACTTCAACTTCGTTGATGAGGTTGACATTCCTGTTTTCAGAGAACCCAGTATTGCAGAATCAACCTACGGACGCAGAAAAACGGCGTGACCTTTCGGTCACACCGTCTTCTGTCCCTGTTCGTAGCCAAATAGTTACTTGTCACTATTAAGCCTTCGTTTGTGGGAACTAAGAAATATTTAGAATTTAACTTCAATTTCATCACTGTCAACTAAATCATCCATTTGGTTATTTGCAGATTCAAAAGTTTCTCCGAAAGAAACGTCTTCTTGTGTGACTTTCGCAGCGTAATCCGTAAAAAGTCTTCTCAGTCTCGGATTTCGACGCAGCAACTGTACTGCAGAATTTGTACAAGCTCGGATCTGGTCATTTGGGATACCTGTCTTTTGTGCAATTTGAGCATTGGTTAATTTGGGTTGATCAAATAGCCCATATTTATAAATGAGGACAAGTTGTTCATTCTTTGGTAAAGAAGAAATTGCTTCTATCAAAGTCTGATATTTTTCATTCTGTTCAACTGCAATTTCCGGACTGTCTTGAAAATCATGAACCAAGCTATCTAAATAGGCATCATCTCCATAAATATGAACTTGGGAAGTTTTCTTGATTTCCAGCATCTTTTTAATTGTATTTACCCGCATCCCAACTTCAACTGAAATATCAGTCAAACTTGGTTCTTCGATCCCACGGCTTTGTAAATCAGAAATACCCTTATTGATTTTTTGCAGAGTCGTTGTATAATGAATACTGACCCCCTGCACATACTTGGCCAAAAAACGACTGATAGCATGGAGAATATAAAAATGGAAAAAAGTAGTTGGCTTTGATTTTTCCGGATCATATGCAGGCAGAGATTCGATCAGCCCAACAATACCCCACTGAAACATATCCGCATACCAATCATGCTTATAAGCAGAAAAATACCGGTTAATAATTTCACTGATGTATTTTTGATGATCCTGAACAATTTCGGCCATCGCTTGTTTCTGAATCTGTTTATCTTCCGAATGATATTCGCGCATTTGACGTTCAATTCTGCTTTCACTCATAATTTCTACCTCTCTTATTTATAGTTGCAGCATTTTTTGATTTTGACAAATGATAACTTTATGTTCCCTGTCTTTTTAGATCCTCATCAAGCGCATACTTTAATGCTTTCAATGGTAAAGAAAACATAGATCGCATATGTTTATACGCCCAAATTGCATCTTTTGGATCAGGAATCACTATTCCAGTTGTGTGAACCCAATTATTGAAACATTGAAATAATTCTTCATCTTCTTTTACCTGGATTTCGGATGATATCCGTATTTTATATACATAATCTGCAATGGATATCGCAATAGCAGCCAAATCCACAGTTTTGTCATTTGTATCCAGGCTCATCGAATATTCCGGCTGCGGAAACCCCTACCTTTAGACATGGGGAGGAGCAGCCGTTCCTCCTTTCGGTTAAGCAATAAGATTAGAAATATTATGCTTTTGCGTATTTTTATGGAACTTCTGTTCCGATAGTCAAATTATAACACGCCAAATCTGTCATGTCAATAGAATAGGGAACAAATTTTTCGGATATTTTTTGTTCAACTTTTCCTGTTTTTAAATATTTCACTTGCATAATTCCAGAAAACCTGTTATAATATTCTTGGAACAACTGTTCCAGCCAAAATAAAAATTTGACCTTTCTCTTCCTTTGGAATGCGTTAAAAAACGCATCAATAATCAAGAAAGGAGTTTTAAATAATGAATAACGACAAAACAGCAAGCGAAAGAATAAAAAAAGCGAGAATAAATGCCGGATACACGCAGCAAAACATAGCAGACATGCTAGGAATATCCCTTAGAACTTATCAAAGGATCGAAAAAGGCACACATGAGCTCACATCTACTCAATTTCAAACACTGGATAAATTGATCGAATTATCTTCAGAGTCCCATATTCCAGATAACATTTCTGAAGAAGAATTCAACAATTTGCTTAATATCAATGATGCAATTTTGCCTTATCCAGATTTACTAAAAAAATATCGGTTAAAAATAAAATTGAATCAAGCTCAAGTTGCGGATCTTTTAGATGTTTCTTTGAAAACGTATAAACAATATGAAGGCGGAGAAATTATTCCTTCTTATAACATGAAGAAAAAAATAGGTCAATTGTTAAAAATGCCAGAATCAGTTTATGCTCCCAGGACAGAACGGGAAAAGCAAGAAGAACTATTAAATGTGCTTAACGATGTTAAGGCTCTATTTGCTGGGGGCTCTTTTTCGGCAGAAGACCGAGACGCTCTGATGCGTCACATTAGTGAAGCGTACTGGGAAGAAAAGGCGAAAAAATAATTTCGAATAAAATACATAGGAAGCAATCAATAGAAAGGAGGGCATTATGAATCATCTGCAC
>PPYE01502026.1_pt1 | contig 16140 bp, 13 predicted proteins | sample 1559881 | NCBI WGS metagenome assembly PPYE01 (sample SAMN08240022, study PRJNA423297) | Human gut metagenome, whole genome shotgun sequencing project. | reverse complement strand
AAGCGGCAGCACCTGTTTTTAACGGCGAGCCGTTGAGGCGAGCCGTTGAGGCGAGCCGTTGAGGCGAGCCGTTGAGGCGCTTCATTATTTGAATCTTCGGCAAAGCCGAAGACCAGCGATACCGTCACCTCTTCACCTTCAGGAAAAGGAACAGTACCCTCCGGACGATCTTCACATCCACTCAACCCTCCAAGAAGCGTCATGCCTCCCAAGAGCATTAACCATTTATTCTTCCAAGTCTGTTTCATATCATTATTATTCTTGTACACATCGAAACGGATAAGGCTCACCGATCATTCCCCAAGCATTATTCGGAGTACTCAATTCTCCTGCTGCTATTTTTGTATAATATATCCGGTAATTATTGCCATTCTTTGCTATCGTATTCGTTCCTTCGTATCCGGCTGCACTTCCATTAAATATCAATTTTCCATCGCTAAAGGATCGGTATGCCGTAACCGGAAACCAGGCTGTATTATCTTCTGTACGAGGAGAGGGCACACCATTCCCACCGGATACATTATACAGACGTCCACCCCGATCGTGTGTACTACCATTTTCCACAAACGTTCCATTCACATTAAACCAATATGCCTGGCTCGTGCCCCAGCCATTATACACTGTTTGATGGGGAATCTTCCATCCTGCCGGACAAGGGTCATAAAGAGTTTTAGAGTTATTATACAAATACTGATAGTCCGCAGTAGTTTCATTCAAACTATACCAAGAGCATTTGCTTTGGTTCTGATCGCTGCTCGAACCTGTTATAATATGGTCGGGATGTTCAATGACATATTGCAGCGTATTGCCATTTACTAATGTAATATCGGAGTAAGCGACCTTTCCCAGTTGTACCCCTCGTCCTTCTCCATCATAAATAACATTGAGTTCATTCGCCGTTCCGTCTGTCGACCCCAAGAACGGATCCTTGCGTCCCCAATAGTACAAATAGCCTATCCGCCTTGCAAATTCCAGCAATGAAGCATTCTCACCGGGAAATCCTCCGGCAGTCGCACACAGATTCCGGTCCATAATCACCTTCCCGACATGCATTCCACTGCTTTTGAAAGCCGCAGTGGCATATTGATGCACGCTTCCGTTCTGTGTCAACTGTTGTGCCTGGGCATAAGTGACAGAGGAAGTAATCCCCTGCGGTACATAATCGGTTATCCAGAGATGCCAGCTCCATACTATTTTACTGCCGGAATAGGCGGCAATCAAGGCATTTCCTCCTTTGCTCACCGGCACTTTGACGTGGATACGGGCTTTTTGCAAATCACCTCCGTCAGTGATACGCGCCAGATTCGAATGGTCGTCTCCACTGATGGCATACCCCATCACCAAATCGCCCGATGTAGCATCGTCTTTCGTCTGCCAGACCAACTTAACATCCGTTATTTTTTTGTTATCGGCCAGCGTCGAACCATCCGTCAGATGTGTATTCCAACCACTCAGCGGAACATTGTAACCATTCATCTTCGCTTCATGCTTATACGGATTAAAACAGATATTCGTACCGGGTTTCATCATGAAGCAGTTGGATGTCTCCACCAGATTGGTGCTTTGCACCGGACTTTGGTCCAGCAGTTGAATGCGTTTATCCGTCTGGTAAGCCGTCGATTTGACGGAAAGTTTCCACGTGTAATCCTTGTTTTCATAGAGGTTGAAGTCCGTTGATTCCTGTCCGCCCAAGTAAGCACGATAATAGAGCCGTTCTTTCTTGACGGCATTGTCCACCACCAGTTCTACATACGATGCGGCGGTGGGGGCATTCTCTTTTGTACGGTAATAAGGTGAAGTGGCTTTCGCCGAAGTGCCGCGCACGTTGGCAGGTATCCACACGGTCTTCTTTCCCGCCGCCAACTCTGAGGCATTCGTCAGCCGATAGTAATCGATAAACTCAACTACTTCGGACGGATAGGTCATACCCCACTGCGTCTCCACCGGTGATGCAAGCAACCGGAAGGCTGCGGGGACCTGGCAAAGCTTCACCTCTTTCAGGGCATAGCCCGCGTTTTTCAGCGCAGCATCTATTTCCCAGTTCACCGTCAGCCGTGTTGCCAGCCGCCTGAGCAGCAGACGGGCGTCATAGCTCCCGTCCGGACTTTGAAGTTTACCATCGCTCGTCACGTTCACGCACGGCAGATGGAGCATATAAGGCATCTTGTTGATATCATCCTGCGTAAAACCTTCGGCGGGAATCGTCTTTTTGAAAAGATCGGCGTCCATCACCTGTTGTTGCACATTGGCGAGGCTGCCGCCGATACTCGGGGTCGTATTTCCTTTCCCGCGGACAATCACTACCAACTGGCAGTTCGTGGCCGGTGTCAATGTCACCAGGGTAGAGAAATCCGTTCCCGCAGTGATCTGCTCTTTGGATTGCACACTGCCCATCAGCGTCCCGTCAGCCTTATATTGCATCAAATAGAACTGGTACAGCGCATCCGGATGACTCGGTTCCGTTGCACGGGTCCGCACGGCAGGCACCGGCCGGGCAGTGAACGCACCGCCTTGCCCGGAATCACTCCCCCGTGTGTCGGCAGAGGCAGAAAGGTTATACCCGTCCTCTTCATCGGCAAAGCCGAAACACAGGGATACCTCCACGGGCTTTGTGTCCGCATCGACCGGCACGACATCCACCCGCTCTTCACAAGCCGCCATGCCCAACAGGCAGACAAGCACCGGTAGCTTCCACAGATTTTTAGAAGTATGTTTCATATTGGTATGTTTGTTTTAAGTTCACCACAGATTACACGGATTTTCACTGATTAATTATTTATATTCCGATTAATTATTTATATTTCACTGATAATCAAGTTCAATCGAATCAAAGATTCGGTGTTGATCTGTGAAGATCCAGTATTAATCTGTGAAAATCCGTGTAATCTGTGGTGAATCAAGTTCATTTCTGTCTTTTATTTGAAAACTACATTGTTCACCGGAAGCACCTCCACAGCATCGAACATCACTACGTTACCGTCCGTGATCGTCACACGCACATCGGCGCTGTTGGCGCCACTGATATTGACGGTGAGGTTATAAAGGTAATCTCTGCGGATGTTGTAGTCAGTCATCAGGTTGCCGCCCAAATGCAGGAGATAATTCACGCCGATAGGCGCCGATGCTCCTGCATACTTATATTCACCCGACAGCTTGATGTACGTACAATAGTCCAATTTTCCGTCCGGCCCTTTAGCCGGAATACTCTTTTCCATAAACGAGGCGGCTGTCCCCATTCCCCGTAAGTTTTCCGGCATATAGAATTTGCAAGGAGAAGACGGACTCAAATCAGTAGTGATCTGGGTTCCGTCTATGGATATGATAGCCGTAGAACCATCCTTATCCGCAGGATACTTATCTTTAATACTTCCGCCTCCCCGCGTATAGAGCGCCATATTCGCGGGTACATTGTAGAGGGAGACGGACTTGACGACAAGACTACTCGGATTATCTTTGGCTGCCAGATCTCCCTTTTTATTCCAGGACAAGGAAATCGTGGCGTAAGCCCGCCGCAAGGGAACCACCAGCGGTATTACACCCTGTTTATTAAGATCGGGCGTATATTCCAGCGGCCCCGATGTCAACAGGGACGGCTGGTTGGTATAACCGGAAAAGGGCACCGTTTTCGCCTTCAGTTCCACTTCGGTTCCGGTGAAGTCTTTCAAGAACGACTCTTCCGCATTGGCAATGACATAGAAGCGACTATTCGTTTGGGTGAAAGTAGTTTCGCCGGTTGTAATCTCAATCGTCGGAGGAGGATTCTTCCCAACCGGATCATCCGGAACCGTAAAAAAAGCTTTGTTCTTCAGCGTTGACTTTCCGCCCTCGGTGACGTATTGCAGCACCCAGATCCGGTTAACAGGGATCTGGTTAATCGTTCCGCGGGTATCCACCGTCAGCGCCGGAGGCAGTTTCAGAACTAATCGAAACTCCTCGGAAGTCTCTACGGATTCCTCGCTGCATCCCGCCAGCAAGCCGGAAACCGTCCATAGGACGGAAACCGCCAGCAGGCAACCGAGTGCCCATTTACCCGTCCATCGTCGTATGTATTGTCTTTTTGCCATTCTGTTTTGATCTGATTCTAAATATGATAATTGTATATGAATATGCCGGTTATTTTCCCATTTCATCCGAATCGAGCGTTACGGTCGATTCATATTCGCCTATCGCCAACGTCAAGTCAGCGGGGTCGAGTATGCCGTAGAAAGTCAGTGTAAAGGCGAACATATAGGTCATACCCGGCAGCAACACCTTCTGGATCTCCGCCGGATAAGTATTGGTCGTTTTTCTACTTACACCGTTATCATTATAGCCTACCGTCAGGTTCACTTTAAAAGAAATCATAGCCGAACCGTCTACCGGAAGCACCACAACCGGTGTACTTTCTCGTGAAGTCTTTATATCATGGGATGCTGTATTATTCGTGAATCCGGTGAAGGACTGAGTAGTGGCAAACGTTTCATTCGCCACCGCCCCCCAGGTAGTACCACCCAACGTGTAAGGCAACGACGCCCGGAGTCCTCCCATCTCGAAGGAGTTCACCACCAGACTGGTAGGAGTAACCGGCTGAAAGTCACCTGCCGCCACACTCACTTTAATCTGTGCTCCCAAGCGTTTAAAGGGAGCCGGCAGCACTACGTCCATCATGTTTTCTCCCGTTTGGTTGGGTTGCACCACGATCCCTTTCAGGCTGGTGTACATAAAGTCTTTTCCGTTCGACACCTGAATTGTACCGTCCGTTTTCAGTTCGGGCACTTCCGTCGAAGAGTTGTACGATACCAGGTAAAGGTCGTACGTTCCGCGATACAGATAGAGTTCGCCCGTAGCCACTCCACTCTTTACCGTATATACTTTATGATCCAGCGGTTCCGTCGTCGTGGTAGACGCACCTGCGGGGAAAGCATAGATACAGAAAGTCTTTCCATCCGCCATATCCGTTGCCGCGTCGGCACGGGTCGAAGCCTCGTCCGCCTCCGCCCGGTAAAGAGAGAAGCGGAGCGATACCGGATCTCCCTCCTCCGTGCCGGGTTCCCCGGGAACCTGTTCCGAACATCCTGTCAGTCCCGGCGCTCCCAGCAAGCAAAGGCAACACCCTATCCAAAGTTTCAGTCTTTTATTCATCGTTTCTTGTTTTAGTTCACCACAGAGTACACAGAGTAACACGGAGTGGATCGTTTTCCACTAAATCCCGATACTCGTGTTCTGGTTCGCATCGTTTTTCCAGTCCTCTATCTGTACCGAGCTCAGCTTACCTCCCATTTTGTCCACCGTAATCAGATAGACATAATGCTTTCCCGCCTCCCACTGCGCTGTCAGCGATGTGGTTTCAAACGTATACGCTTTCTCGGCAGCTTCTCCGTCCACACATACTTTGAGCCGGAACGAGAGTACCGTTTCTTGTTTCGCCATCGGCGCCACGAGGCAGGTCACGTTCGGTCCTTTCTGGTTCTCTTTCAGCTTCAGCTCCACGCCACTCGCCTGCGCCAGTGTCAGTGTCGAGATGTTCGACAGACCGTTCAGCAATCCGCTTTTCAGGTTCATCGTCCCGGCACCTGTCTGCAGACGGTTGGTTCCGCTCAGCACATCCACCTGTATCAGCTTTAGCGCTTCGGTGGCCGAAGCCGACTTCACGATACGGAAACTGACTTTGGCCAACGCGTGCTTCATCTTGAAGCTGACGGTTCTCGAGGAAAGTGTTGCCGTGACGGGGGCTGTCCCCGTATCCGTACCCACACCGTAGAGATAATCGGCCTGCCCGGTAGCGAGAAAATCAGTCAATGCCGACGGAAGGTTCACCGCCGTCGTATGTTCACCGTCACCGGACGCTTGGATGGCTGCGGGAGGATAATAGGCGTACAGCAAGGCATCACCCGAAGTGTTGTTAATGATCGTCTGCTTGTCCGGAGTCCAGACTCCTTCTTTCAAGGAGAATGTCATCAGTGGATTGTCTCCATACGCCGCATGTGGACTGGTAGCTGATGCGGTAGTGGTGGCATACACGTTCACCTCGGTGATAGCGGTTGCTTCCGCACGGGTGACGCTCTCCTCTCCCTCCACTTCGATCCGCTGCAATTCCAGTGCGCCTTCATCGGTGGCGAATCCGTCGTCCGAGGCGCATGAAGCCGTCAGGCATATCCCCGCTCCGAGGGCAAGCGCCATGTAGAGGCGATTCGCCGGCTTCTTCATTCGATTGTATTTTTGTAGGTTCATATCTGTTTTCGTATCCGTTTTCGTATCTGTTTTCGTATCTGTTCTTCATTAAGTGGCGTTTCCCGCGTCCTGCTCCGTTGTCTCTACGAATCGTTCTACGGTGATACCGTTCAGGATCAATTCATTGGTGGACGTAAAGTTATACTGGTAGTTGTATCCGGCCTTCAAGGTATGGGCCGCCTTATCGGTGTAGCTCTTCTCCGTTTCACCGCTGTCGCCGGCCTTCACCTTGATCACAAACGTTCGGGAACCGGGCTTGACGATGGCCACATACGTATGCTGCAGAGCGGAAGTTCCCGCTGCCGAGGCGCCATAGGCATTGATCGTCTGCGATTCAGAGGCACCGGTGGCAATCCCCGTACCCGCCAGGCTTGCCGTGCCGGGAAGTTTCTTGTCACTATCATTATTTCCATACTTCACCACCAAGGTCACCTTCGCCGCTTCCGGAGCGAACGAGAACGTAGCCTTATTGCCATCGAGTACTCCTGTAGCCGTCAGCCGGTTGCTTTTCCAGAAATTGGTGGCTGTGCGCTGATCGGTTAGAATCCGGGTAAACGCCGTAGGATACGAAGCCGTAAACGTTTCACTACCGGTGGTGGTAAGCGCTGTTTGTCCGCTTACGGGTTGCCAGGTGCCGGTTGTGCCGGTGACCATCCGTTGGTAGTCGGCAGTTTTCGTGCCGTCCGTAATCCGGATGGTATCATTCGCTACAAATTCTCTTTTATCATAATCATCGGCATGCGAGTCTGCCGCCGCACGGGTAGCGGGACTCCCCACCTCCGCCGATACTTCCAACGGACGGGGCAAAGCATCCTCTTGCGAGCAGGCGGCCAGCAGAACCGGGAAGAACAGGCAGAGAGCCGCCCCGGATACCGATAGGATTCTATTCTTTTTCTTTTTCATGGGGTTACATCAAACTAATATTACATCAACTAATATTACATCAAACTAAGTTACATCAACTTAAGGTTCCTGTATGCGAATCCCCGCTTTGCCACTCTTTGATCTCCTGACCGGTGGGAACCAGCACATCATTTTTCAGGGTGAGCGTATAGGTGTAGTGGCTGTTCGCCGCCCTTGCGCAAGTGAGGGTGATGTCATAGACCACTCCGTTAGCATCCGTCACCGATACCTGTATCGACTGTTGGGAATCAAGCGGGGCGATAATGCCATGCCAGGTATATTTCGCATCGCCTGTACCGCCGGGGTGATACAGGTAGACGGTTTCATCCTTGCTTGCTCCTCCGGAGTAAAGCCCCTTCCCGGTTACGGTCATACTCGTAAAATCCTTGGACAGTGTGTTCTTTCCCGAAAACTTCAGGGTCAGCTTCACGCCTTTGTGCACAAAGGCGTTTTCGCCTGTAAAGGAGAGTGTTCCGTCACGGCCGATCGCCACCTTCTCAGGAGTCTCCAGCAGATTGCTCAGGCGGTAGTCCTCACCTCCCGCCTTTCGCTGGTCGGCACGTATACCCGAGTATTCGATAGGGTAACTCGCCTGGTAGGTGGCTCCGGACTCAACGAGCAGCTCCGTACCCGTCACCGAAGGTTTCCACTCGCCCGTACTGCTGCCGGAAGAAGCGGCGTTCAAGGTGTAGTCCACCGGAGTGGATGACGAACCGTTCCGCGAGCGGATGATACGGATTTTGTCACCTGCGGCAAAGGTGCTGCGGTCGTAACCGTTGTCGGCTGCCACGGCACGGGTCCCGGCTGCCACGGCCGCCCGGGTCTCAGACTCCCGGCCTTCACCGGAAGCGCAGATCGCGGCGGACACCGTAAGCGGAGTCCCTTCGGGCAACGAAGGGGTCAGCGCATTGTCCGAACAGCCTGCGGTAAGCAGCAGGCAGCCTAAAACCGTTTGGTATAATCTATCTGTTTTCATACTGAATCATTCATTCTGAATCATTTGTCATTTGTCATTCTGAATCATTTGTTTCATTGCCAGCCGGGATCTACGTCACTGCTCTCCTCGGAAACTTCCGTCCACCCTTTTATATCGACAGGTTGCAGGCTGATTCCCCGTTCGCCGAGCGTCAAGGTATAGACGTAGCGGTATCCTTTCTGCCATGCCGGGTTGAAGGCATCGGTCGAGAGGGTAAGATCCCGTTCGGTAACGTCCGAGCTTTGTTCACCCAGTGTCAGCGTCAACGTCACCTGCGTGCCCGAGGCCGCCCCGGTCTTCGGAGCCACCAGCCCGTAGGCCACTGTAACGGGGCCCGAGGTGCCGACCTGTTGCGGACGGGCCGATGGGGTAAAAGAGATTTCACCCACCGCAGCCAGTCCGGACAAAGCGCCATCCGTCAGGGACATCGTGCCGGCCGATCCGGATCCGGAAGCAGTCGTACAGTAGAAAGGAGTAGCGCTGCCCGCTGCCGTAAGCTTAATCTGCCTTACATAATCGTATGTCGGATCCGGGGTGCGGTCGTTCGCGTTCTGAATGCGGAACACGACTTGCGACAAGGCGTGTTGCAGATAGAGGGTCGGCGAAGGAGACAGGCTGTTGGCGGTAACCGCCGTAGCCGAACCTACGGTAGCGCTGCCGGAACCGTAAAGGTAATCGGCGGTAGAACAGTCGTAGGTATTTCCTCCGTCGAAGGTTTGCCCGGCAGGTACGCTGACGGAGAGAGCAGGCAAGACAGTACTGCTGCTGCCCTTACCACTGCCGCCATCGCTCTTCAAGGCTGTCGCAGCGGGTGCCCAGGCATAGACCGTTGCTTTTGCAAGGCTGACGTAGGTAGAAGGAGTGCTCGTCCACTTCGTACCGGAATCCGCTTTCGTGAAGGTCGCTCCCCCGGCGTTGCTGCCCGGATAGAGACTGCCGTCCGCAGCGGCGAGGTAGATGCCAATGGTGCTGATCCGGTCTGCACCCGTACCAACATCGTTGATCATGCTACGGGTGGAGGCGAGCGTGGCACCGGCATGAACACCGGGCTGCAAGAGGACGGCATCGCCGTCGGTGAGAACGGAGTTCTCACCGGAACAGGCTATGCAAAACAGGGATGCGGTCCCAAGGAGCAAAAGAATGAATACGTTCTTCATCTATTATCTTGTTGAGTTTTTCTTCTATCACTTTATATCCAGGTCAGTGCTTGACGCAACCGTTGTCCATTCCGTCACGGTCACACTCGAAATGACGAGTTCGGAACCACTGAGCTTGACGGTGTACAGGTAATTCTTTCCGGCCTCCCATGCACTGTTGCTACTAGGCAGGGCGACTTTATAATCCTGGTTGTCAATCGTCAGCGTAGCTTCCACGGTCGACTTATCGACCGTGCTTTCAGGCAGGACGAGGATACTGGCTTTCTTGGCGTTATTTTTGGCGGTGGTTGCAGCAGAAGCATCGCTACTCGCTGCTTTGGGCAACGTATAGTTTGCTATATCACGTGTATAGGTCACTGCCGCCGGACTCTGACCCACAGTGATCGTACCATCCTTAATTTTCATGGCAGGGCTAGCTCCATTATTTAATGTTGTATTTCCACTTTTATTGGCTAATACCAGTTTGGTGAATGTACCGGTATTTTTATAGGTATGATCCGCATATACCCGGAAGCTGACCATCGCAAGGGCATGCTTCATGGCGAGCGTCACCTTTCCGGTTTTACTCGTATCATCCTTTTTATAGCTGGCTTTCACCGCAGTACTCTGATCGGCATACATATAGTCCACCTCTCCGGAGGCTGCGAGGATCTTAGCGCTACCGGAGGAGTTACTCTCCGAATTGTCAGTGGATTGAAAGTCGATCGTGGCGTTAGCCTCTCCGCTCTTCCCCGGAAATACAGAGATATTGATCGTGGAACTTTCCGTGTATTCACCACTCGAATTGGTAGCCTTCAGCGCAGTACCGCTACTCTGAAATTCACCATTACTACCCGGTTGATACGCCGGATAATGCGCATAGATCGTAGCCTCTTCCGCCGAAAGATAGATTTTATCGGTCGCACTGCTATTGCCCCATGCCGAAGAGTTGTAAGTGTACAACCCATAGTTATTCGTTGTCTTATTCGTCGTTTTGCTGTTGGCATACACCGCGATGCTTCCTAATGCATTCCCTACAGCCGATGCATCCGAGCCGGCATCTATCGCGCCGCGTGTCAACACCACCTGTGGCGACACCTGCAATTCCGCCACCCCGGTATCCTGTCCTTCGGGCAAGATGCTTTCACTGCATCCGACAGCCAACAGCAATGCCGGAAGAGCCATAAGCCAATGATATTTCGTTTGGTTAATCATCATGTTCGTTTTATCTTTTTTTAAATTCATGTATCTAATCCGCATCCAGAGTGCCGTCAACAGTCACCGGAGCCCACGCCTGCACCGTTACCGAAGTGATTCCCAGTTCATGGTCGCCGATGTTCAGCGTCACTACATGTGACATGCCCGCCTGCAACGGATTTTTCCCGCTTGCGTTGGAATCACCGAACGTAAGCGACACATTATCGAATGTACCTATTGATGTTTCTACTTTCAGCGTATACGTGTTGCTTCCACCTCCATTGCCGTTGTTTCCGCCGGCTTCCAACGGAGGGAGTAAAAGTTGCCCCACAGATACCGGAGTCTGGCCGGTCACTTCCGTTCCTTGCCCGGCTCCGTTGGTTCCGTTCTGCGTAAGATCCACCGTCAGTCCCTGGGGATGTTCGGTTGTGGTGGAGAATGTCACCTCTCCCGTAGCCAGCTTCAACGAGGCAAGCGGTTTCGCCTCCTTCACCGTGATACTCTTCACCCATACCGACACCCCGTTTTGAAGCGTCTTCTTCGCTTGAAAAGAGAGTTGCGTCAATTGATGGTCGAATACCAGTGGAAGAAAGTGCCCGTCCGCCCAGCGGTTTCCCTGTATCTGAGAAGCGTAAAGCAGATCGGTCTGCCCTGTGAGTACAAAGGGAACCGTACCGGCATAAGTGGCCGTTCCACTGCCCGAAGCGGCTTTATCCGGCTCGGCATAGGGGGCGTAGCTTACCAGATAGAGCCAAGCTCCCCAACGGGGATAAATGGGCGCATCCTTACCGGCATTGCTCCAACCGACTTTACCATCGGTCCCGACAGTTCCTTTCCAGACACCCTCTTCGGCGGCAACCACCGGAGTGGTGTAGTCTCCCGCGGTTCGGGAAAATACCATGGCGGCCTCAAACTCCGCCTTAGGCTCGCTGCCTGCCGAGACCGCCGCCCTCGACGATACATCGCCCTCCAGGGCGGAAAGCTCCACCGGAACCTCCTCCTCACCCATCAGCGAGGAACGGTCCGCATCGGAGCAACCTGCCAGGAAAGCTCCCGGCAGGCAGAAAAAGACAAAAAGCGAAATATGGCGTTTCATGATCATGGCAGACATTTTATGTGAATCAGTTCAGATCGGCTTTGCCGGCATCACCCGCTACCCAGTCGGTTACAGTGGCGGTTACGGTCATCTTCGTAGCATCCGCCGGAGTCAGAGGCTCGGTCACGTTCAGGGTGATCAGGTGTGACCTACCGGCCTCGGTAGACAGGTTTGTTTTATTATCCTGCTTTTTGATTGTCACATTACTGAAAGTGATATCAGTGCCTCCCACAGAGATCACCGCATCGATCACGACTTTGCCCGAAGCCTGGATCATCAACGGATTACCTACCCGCACAGCGTCTGCGCCCAGCGCCACACTGGAAATACCGGCCACATTCATTACAGCGGCATCCGTCCACCTGCTCACACCGGCCTTACCCGAAGCCGGAGCTACATTGACCTCTGCAGGCACCTGTGCGTCCTGCACGCTGATTTTCTTTAAGCTGACGGTCTGTCCGTCCCATTCACCACCACTTGCCTGAGTGGTGAGCTTCATCTCAAAGTTGAGCTGGGTGGTCAGGTGCTTGAACGTAAGTTCAGGGGCACTTGTAGAAGTGCTGCTACCGGCCGCCGTCGAGTTGGCGAGCATCACGTCCTGCTCCCCGTCTGTTTGGGGAATCGTCACCGTTGTACCGCTAACCGTTCCCGCAGGAGCCACAGCCGCCAGCCAAGACTTCGTGCCGGCAGTCGTATGGTAATAAAGAATCGGGTTGAGTGACACCTCTGCCTTAGCACCCGCCTTGAAAGAGGCGGTGGAAACCGTGGCACGGGTTGTCAGTTTGTTCTGTCCGCCGTCTTCCGTCACTTCATTGGCAAGCACCGGAGAAAAATTAGCCCAATCAGCGGCGTCAGCATTGTTACTGCTACCGTCAGCCACCAGCACCGTAGCCGTCACATCACTGCCTACGCCCACCGCCGCGCGGGTCTTCACCATGCCCTGCACGCTTTGCGACACTTGGATAGGAGTCGCGTTCACCGGATTCTCGGGCAAAAGGTCATTGTCATTGCTTGAGCAGCTTGCCAGCAAAAGGGCCATAGCCGCCACACTTAGTTTCGTTTTCATTGTTTTCTAAAAGTTTTATAGTTAATAAATATGTTTATTGTTCTGTTTCGGCAGACCGATTGTCCACCAGTTCCCCACTGCCGGAGTCGCCCTCCTGCCACCGTCCGACCGTAGCGACAGCTACAATCTCCACCGGATCGGGAATGACGGGATCGGGAAGTTCCACCCGGACGGTATAAGCCGTTCCGCCTTCCCCCTCCCCGCCTTCGAACCGTACGGGAAGGGCACGGTATTCGCGGTCGTGTGTCCGGTCATCGTCTACCGAAAGCACCAGGTCGATGGTCAGCGTAGCGGAAGGCTGCACCAGCACATAGCCCGGCAGCGTCAGCTTGTTGCCGTCAAACGGAAGGCCCTCCGCCTCTTCGCCCGCTTCATAAACGGGCACGCTCACCGTGCGCTCACCCGGCAAGAGCGACTCTTCGGCCAGGGAGAGGGTCACCTCGTCCGTCAGTCCGTTCAGATGGAGCGACCGCACACGGAGCGCCCCGGTATCTTCGGCCTCTACCGTGAGTGTAAAGATCAGTTGCGTCAGCAAGTGCCGATACAGGAGCGATTGGCTGTCGGACTCCCCGAAAGGAGCGGAAAGCGATCCGTTCTGTTCGCCCGTCAGCATCAGGTCTTCTTCTCCCGTCAGGCGGTAAGTCAGCCGCCCGTCAGCCGTCAGCGGTGCCGGAGGATAGTATCCCCGCAGATAGAGCGCCGAGCCGTCCGACGGATAGTAGCGTTCGGGCATCAGGCGGATCTCGTTGTCCGTGGCAATGCCGTCCCAGCTCCCGTCGTACTGTCCCGTACGTACACCGTAAGCGACACACACCGGGGTATCGCCGAAAACGTCCACCGTCGCACGGGTACGGATACCCGTAAAGAGACGGATGGGAACCGGCTCCGGTTCCGGACGCGGTTCGAGCGAGCGCTCCGTACACGAGAAGAGAAGCTGGGAAAGAAAGGCAGCTTTCAGTATGTATTTCAGTTTGAGTATCATATTCCCATTGTATTTCTAAAACCTATATCCCAGCCCCAGGTTGATCCCCGTCAGGCCCCAACGGACGAAGGAGGCCGGATGGTGATAGTATGCATGGGGAGGTTCGTTATCATAAGCCTTGGCGGACGAATGGAGGTATCCCCCGCGCACTCCCGCCTCGATGCCCCAATGACGGGACAGGGGGACATACACGCCTGCGGAGAGTCCCGCATGCCGGTAACGTCCGGTGCGGCTTCTGCCTGTGGCATCCGTATCGCCTGCGGGCGAGGGACGGTAATCGAAATCGCCCGACTGACCGTAGACACCCAGATAGAACCAACGGTAACGCCCGTCACCTTTCAGCCACAAACGGGGCTCGAGGCTGTAGCCGGAGACGCCCCAGAAACGGTGATCGCGCCCGCCTTTCCAGTCTGAATACGCCGCAGAGGCCATCACAGACCAACGGCGGGCAAAGTGAAGCTCCAGCGCCAGATTGGGCCTGAAAGCTCCCAGGCGGCCTTCCGCCGTCAGCCCCGACCAGTCGGCAAGGTTCGTCTTCAGGGAGAAGACCATCCGACGCGGATTTTCTGCTCCCGACCCCGCAACCGTACCGGGATGACCGGCCGGACCGACCGGTACAAAAAGAATGGGGGGCGGGCACGGGCGGTTGTCCGGAGCAGATGGGACCGCAGGAGGCAAAAGCGGATATCGGGAGGCATACATGCCATAGTTGCGGCGGGCGGCGGATAAAGTATCCGCACCCGCAGGCTCGCGCAGGCAGACAATCACCACGTCGCGCTCTTCGCCGGGATAGCAAACGGCATGGTTGTGAGTCACGAAATACTCCTCTTTCATGCCCTTGCGGGTGATCAGTTCGGACTTCACACGGCTGCTACGCACATAGGCCAGCCAAAGATTGTCGTGTACGCTCCCGCCCGAAGTGCAATGACCGTCTACATAGATACGCATCTTCCCGTCGGCGATAGGGCCACGGAAAGAAGAGACGGCGGCAAACAGGCGTTTCAGCTCGTGATTGTTGCCTTGATAGTCGGCATACAGAACGTCACGCCCCTGTACAAAACGGAACGTGTGCAACGAATCGCAGTCCGAAACCACACGTGTGCCGACACCCCGACCGCAGACCGGTGCGGAGAGCAAAAGGATATATCCGAGCAGCAGTAAAATTCTGTTCATGGCGGCAATCTCTAAAAAACGGTTTACAAACAAAGTTCTGTCAAATGGATTTCGCTGAATATGCTGCGCATCATCTGGTTGACAACCCCCATACGGGAGGCCACCGACCCATAACGGCCATAGACACGCTGCTCGTCGACATCCGGAGAAACCGGACACACCCCCTCGTGCAGGATCAGCAACAAGGACAGCAGGTCGATGGAGCCCAAAGGCTTGCACAGTTCATAAGAAACGGGACTATCGGGAGATTCCGGGCATATACAGCGAATCAGCCCTCCGCGCTCCAACAGGGGAAGGAGGACAGAAACATTCCGGAAAGCGCAATCGGAAGAATCAGGAGGACAAGATATGCCGGCATCACGGTAATAGATGTAACGAAGCACCCTGATAGCCTCCTGGGTTAAAATTGTAAGCATAACTTTTTGTTTTGTTTGTGAAGACCGTTACTTTGTAGGTAACGGCATTTAACAAATATCTGAAACAGACAGCGTTCTAAACCGAATAATTAGATTTAAACAATAAAAGGCATCCGATGATGGCAATAAAATGTTCATCCACGTTAAATTACACCAACGTGGACAACCCTTCTTATTGCTTTTTTAAGAAAAAATAGGGAAAACTAATGCTAAGCATGCATCTTTTTTAAAATTAATTATCTTTTTATTGAAAAACTTGCCTTTTTATTTGTTTGTGTGAAAAATAATGTCCAATTTTGCAGCAATAAAGCGATGCCGTTACCTACAAAGTAACAGACCACCTACCCTACTGATTATAAGCATAATACCTTCAATCCATTCTACCTTCAAACCGCACTCAGCACATAGTTGAGTATCTTCCTGTTTGTCCGGTCTACTTCCTTATCACCGAAAGGTTTCAGGTAAGTTTCCGTAACTTTCACCGAAGAGTGTCCCAGCCCACGGCTGATCACTCCCACGGGCGTCTCCTGATGAAAGGCAATCGTAGCCCACGTGTGACGCGCGGTGTATGAACTGAGCCTGCCGCCCAATCTCAAATCCACCGACACCCGTTCCAGCCGGCGGTTCAGGTTGCGCAGTTCACATTGATATTCCTGATAAGGAGTCAGCACCTTCTCCTGCCGACGTTTCCCGGTACGGGGTTGTCCCAGGATGGGCAGCAGGTAGCTCGGATGATCGTTCTCCGCCATCCTCCGGTTGATGATGTCCATCGCCTCACGGGGCACGGTAATGCTGACCTCCTGCCCCGTCTTATGCCGGCAGTAGGTCAACACCCCCTTATCAAGATTGCTCCTGCGCAAGTGTGCCAGATCGACAAACGGGATGCCCCGCAGCATAAACATCAGCACAAACCAGTCCACAGCCTTCGCCGAGGCCGATTCATCCGGACACCCCGACATGCGGATCATACGCCCCACCGTGCGGG
>PPYE01293784.1_pt1 | contig 16146 bp, 17 predicted proteins | sample 1559881 | NCBI WGS metagenome assembly PPYE01 (sample SAMN08240022, study PRJNA423297) | Human gut metagenome, whole genome shotgun sequencing project. | reverse complement strand
TCAACGTGTGCAATTGCTGTAACCAATGCGGTTACCTATGCCGCCGTAAACTTCACGTATTATACTAATCTATAGTTTTATCCGATAACAAACCACATAATAAAACATCCATCGTAATTTACATTGCAACCAATTTTTATAGCATCTACCGATGTGCTGTGAACAGTTGCAAGCGGATGTCCTTGATTATATCTTGCTGATGCCAATGCAAATAATGGATTATTTAATCCGTATTGTGAGATGTCGATTGTTGTTGAGTAACCATCAGTAGTAGAATCTCTGGACATAAATCCAGCGTTATATGACCCGTAAACTACCTTTAAACCGTTCTCAAACTCAACACATCCGTTTGTAGTTTGAGAAAGATGTGTGTAACCAGATTGTAAATTTCTATTTAGTTCATCAACCTCTTTTTGTAATTGTTCATTTGTTTTCCTGACGGCGAATAACTGGTCAACCGCAACAATGCTTATTCCCTCAAGCCTTACTCGATGTAGCGGGAACTCCCTGATCGTTTCCCCCTCATATAGATTTCCAGTTTCTACTTCCGGATCTTTGGCCGCACCTGTTACTGCAACTCCTTTTTTTACCTCCAGGGAAAATTCGTCTACACCGCCAAACCCAGTCGTAGAAAATCTTGCAACAATTAAGTCATTCCTGTTTTTCCCGCTTTCGCCATTATCTATTGTCATTTCTTCATAATCGCCATACTTGATTCTTGCTATGTGCCCACCTACTGACAGCACACCGTTCCCTATTCTGACATTGTTATTGCTAAGTACAGTAGCCTTAAGCATTTCTCCAATATCATATACCCCATCTCCACCACTGATCGATTCATAGATTGCCGCATCATCTTCCGCATATATATGCGGAAGAGCCTCCACAGGTGTATTTACTGTGATTGGATATAATGCCATGTTAATCATCTCCTTTTATTTCATAATTTATTATTGCGCGTCTTTTAGATATTTTAAGTATTTTTCTCACGATTGGCTTATTGAGTTTTACCCCTGTAACACGCTCTCGTCCGCCTACAATATCCCCCAACTCCAAATCAGCATTTGATATTGACAGATTTATTTTCTTGTAGTTCTGCAATTCTTTGAGTTGCTTCGTTCCATATTCCAACAGGCTATCAGCGTCCGCTGACGTATATTCGTATAATGCAGTTCTTTCTGATAATCCTGTATAGTACTTGGAATCCCCAATACTACCATCCTCCTGAACGTATAGATGTAATATAAGTCTTTCATCATTCTGTCCTTTTCCTGCACATACCAGATGATTTATTCCGTTACGGCAATCCCTTATATCAAAATGGAGACGATCATCTTGGCTATATTCTAACTCAGAAGACCAATCCGTTACAGGTTCGGCATGTATATGCACCGTACCAGGATCTAATCCTTCTCCCTGAACATAACTTATTTTAAGACGTTGATTATACGCCTCTAAGAGTTTCATTATTGCATCATACAGCAGTACATACCTATCAACTTTCCAATTTTCCACTATAATTCCGCTGTCGATATAATCGACAACAAAAAGTCCCTCATAATAATCTCCTAGCAGTTGTCGTAAAAGACTATTCAACTCACCATTTAATACAAGATGATCTTTTCCAGACGGAGGCTCTACCACCTTTTTTCTCAACATTCCTCTCCATGCATCGCCTCTAAATACTATTTCATTCGTTTTCGTGATTACTTCAAGATCTTCTAAAATTCCTCCATACTCTGTTCCCGGAACATAGATAATATTTCTATACCAAAACTTTTCCTTCTTCCAGACGTTTAGATCAAGTCTAAGTTCAAAGTCATATGTACTGCCTATATCCAAATCAAACTTTATATTCTCCCTGACAAACCCCATTTCCCTTCCATTTGGATCAGCAACTATCAATTCTGGGTTAAAAATTTCCCCCATTTTGGTTCGCTCCTCTCTGCGTATAAAACCAAATCAAATTTAAACTTTCCTGACCAGTTAATCTTTTTCCTTCCAGGATCAATACGTTTAAAAACATCATATTCCTTAGACCTATTGTTAAAAGCATTAACAACATCTCCATTTGACTTTCGTTTTATGATTGTTCCATTACGGCTGTCTATCTCAATATATTCTCCGCTATCTAAAACAATATAGACAAGATATTGATTGTTTCCAATTGTTACAAGAGGATTTACAACTGGGCCGTAAATCCTCATCAAAAAATTCATTTCATAAAAATGATCTATTACAACTTCTTTATTTGTGAGTCCATTTGCGTATCTGTACGCATACCTACCTACATATACCTTATTATCTGTAGATATTGCTTCTGCCATTTCAAATTCATATACCGTTTCTTCTACCCAATTAGGATAATCTGTTGCAAATATGATATCTATATCCATCTGCTCTATTCCATATTCCCACTCGGTCTTAGAAGACGAAATGATATAGCACTCCATGTACTGATTCCCTATATACAGCCGACCTGGATTCATATTGAGAATATCTAATTCTGTAACCTCATAAAATTTGTTTATTGCATCTATATACTCCTGCTCTGTTCCTGCCGATATAGTAAGGGTTGCCGATTTCTTTACTATTTCCTTCGAAAAGTCTGTTATATATCCGCTTTCTGTATATGGCTCCCAAGAATAATCAAATAGTTCTGCCGTCTGAAGACGGTAAGGCTCTCTAACCAAACTAATTGCATTGCCAAGATTGTTTTTGTAATAAATGTCAAAATACATTCTGTTATTCTACCTCCCTTACCAGTCTTGCAAATTCTCTTTGATTTACTTCGATTCCAATTGCACCGAGTTTCTCAATCACTTTTTCCGCAAATGCAGAAGCCAATCGGTCATAATCTGTATCTGGAACTATATCGCCTGGAATCCTGTTTTGCGCCGATGCGTACCTTGCGCTTATTCTATCTATATTGATGTCAAATGCGCTTTGAGCCGACCTTGCAACATTTTTAGGATTTATACTGAGGATATCCGTTAAGCCATTTACGGCTTCTATAACTCCGTCCGCATTTCTTTTGATACCAGTCTCAAGCCCTTTATCATACCATTTTCCGACTTCATGCATTACTTTAGACGGAGAATGAATATCTAGATTGGCCTTTGCCGCTGTAACTGCCTGTTGCGCTATTTCTGCGGCTGCCGATCTTACTCCTGCCGCGCCAGACCTTATGCCTGCCGCAAGACCATTAGAGAATTGCACCCCTGCATCATGACCAGCCTGAGATAATTGCGCCACTCCGTTTCTAGCGGATGATATTAAGACGTCTGCTGCACTCCTAACCAATCCGCTTTGGGATTGAAGACCATTTGCCAAAGACTGTCCTGTCTGCTTTCCTGCTGTAAGCATGTTGTTTGGCAAATTCGCAGATGTAACAGTCTTAGTTACACCTTGTGCCACAACGGATGCCGATTTATTTACGGATCCAGAAGTAGATGATAATGCTCCTGCTAACTGCGTTCCTGCACCCTTCCCTATGGTCTGATATGCCGCTCCTATATTTGCACGCTGTACGCCGTTTTTAGCCACGTCAGATAGATATGCCGCTCCGGCCGCCGCTGCTGGCGCGTCTGCTGACAGGTTATTTCCAATTGCTGCACCTACCCCGGAAGATGCCTCTGCTGCCGCTCCTTTGAGATCAGAATTCTCAATCTCTGACTTTGCGCCCTGAGTCATAGCATCTGCACCTGTCTGTACGGTAGATGTTCCATTCGAAAATCCTGTTCCCATTGCTGCGGCTGTTTCAGTTGCCTCTGCTCCTGCCGTATCTGGCAATCCGCTTGCATCTATCTGCGCCCTAAGTTGCTCTAGTCCGGCGGCTACCTGCTCCTGTGTCATGCCCTGTCCAATCATGTGCTGTTCTGCAGCGGCCAGATAGGCATTCTGAGCATCCGTAACCATCTGCTGCGTTATCCCGGATCCACCTTGGGCGGCAGCATTTTTCATATTTTCAAATTCAGTCTGATAAGTCGTTACCTGTTTTGCAAGTTCTGCTTCCGTGGCTGTAGTGGCGGTTTTCATGTTATTGGTCATCAGCGTAATAGCCGTGGATGCATTCCCGCTTCCACTTATGACGGCACCACTGGCAGCCTCATAATTAGCAATTGTATTGTTGTACTCATCCGCTGCGGTCTTTGCATTCTTATAATCCGACTCTGCCTTTTCCAGTGCTGCATTTGCAGAATCCACATTCCCCTTTAACTGGTCGTACAGATAACCGCTTTTCGAATGGGAATCCTTTAATTTGTCTTGCGCTTCTTTTACCCTATTCTGCGCTTCTTGAAGATTATCGTATGTCTTTGCAAGTTCCTTATTTGCCTCTGCATGATTCTTTACGGCTTCTTCATAATCAGCCTTATATGCATCAAGCATAGCCTCCTGCCGCTTCTTTTCTATAAGACTGTCAATGGATTCCTTCAACTCTCCATACTTGTCAATGACGCCGTCAGTCATCGTGATCTCTACACCAAGCGCATCACTAAGCGTGGATGTAATGAATGCGGCTCTTTCCTCGTATCCTTGCTTAACCTTTCCATTTTCATCAACATTCCGCCGTAGTTCATCCCACAATTCCTGATAATGACCGTATTCCTTGCTAATTCCGTCAACAGATTCTTGCCGTGCTTCCTGCGCTTCTCTTATCTTGTCTGCATTTTCGGCGAGTGCATTAGACTCTTCGCTTACAGCAGATGTAGAGTCTCTGGATGTTAACGCAAACATGCCTATGCCAGCAACCAAAGTTGTTATAGCCGTTATAGCAAGCCCTATAGGGCCTCCGAATGCAGATACTGCCGCATTCAATGCCTGCTGTGCAGCGGTTGCTATGGTAAGTTCCCCCGCCATTAATGCTGTAGCAGTCGACTTTAATTTTGTTGCGGCGGTAGACGCTGCAGTTATAATTGCACTTACCTTTCCCTCTTTATTAGATATTGCCTGAATTGCGGAATACATCTTAGTAGCCGTATATGCGGCAGTAATAATTGGTGCGAGTTTGTCAAAATTATCTGCAAGAATGTCAATCGCCTTCGCCGCAGGCTTAAGTGCCTTCGCAGCCATATTCGCCATGTTTTTGAATACGTTTACAACATCTTCAGCGGCTTCTTTCAGCCCGCCTGACTTCATCGACTTCGCAAGAACGGTGATTGCATCTTTGGCTGGCTTAGACATGCTAGATGGCAACAGGTCTGCAATACCTTCCGCTAACGCCTTTGCCACCTCTATTCCGGCGTTTAATATCTCTCCCCTGTGATCTGATATGCCCTGGACAAATGATTTCAGAAGCGAGGATGCAGAACGTACCATATCTGGCGCACTGTTTGCCACACGCACGGAAAGGTCTGCAATAATATCCCCTGCTTCGGATACAGCCGCATCAAGTCCTCCATTTGTAAATGCGTCTGACAGCCGATTTATGCTATCGGTTCCAACCTGCACGGCGTTCCTCAATTGGCCATCAATGGAATCCTTGAACTGTATTCCAAGCGCAGATGCACTATTCTTCATCATGCTTAGTTTGGATTCCAGCGTCTCATATCTTTGGGATGCCTCATTGGCCAATGCCGTATTCTCATCCCAAGCCTGTGTCCCTATTTCCAATGCCTTGGAAAACACATCAGATGCCCCGGCCGCGCGAATGAGCGCATCACGCTGGCGGATTTCCGTAATCCCCATGTCATCAAGGACGCCGATTGCACTTTTCCCCTGGCTTTCACAGTTTGAAAGCCCTTTAATGAAAGATATAATTGCCCCGGCGGCATCTTTCTGAAATGCCGCCTTGAATTCGTCCGCGCTCATTCCCGCGACATTTGCAAAATCGTTCAGGCTTTCACCGCCCTGTTCTACGGCCAACTGCATTTTGCTCATCACAGTGGAAAAAGCCGAACCTCCCGCTTCTGCTTCGATGCCAACAGAACTGAGTGCGGCCGCAAATGACATTATCTGCGCTTCCGACATCCCGACTTGATGGCCTGCTCCTGCAAGCCGCATACCCATTGCCGTAATCTCGGACTCCGTTGTGGCCATATTGTTGCCAAGGTCTACGATGACACTTCCCAGACGGTCAAAATTTGTCTGACTCATTCCGGTAATATTCGCAAACCTAGCCAACGAGTCGGCCGCCTCTGTAGATGCCATATTCGTAGCATCGCCTAATTGAGCCATTGTTTTTGTGAAACCCTCAATGTTTTGGGTCTCAATCCCTAATTGTCCTGCCGCCTCTGCAATCCCAGCCAACTCTGATGCTGACTGTGGCATCTCTTTTGACATATTAATAATAGACTCACGCAACTTATCTATTACTTCTTTTGGCGCATCAACCGTCTTTTTAACGCCAGCAAAAGCAGATTCAAAATCAATACCTGTCTTTATAGCCGCGCCACCGGCTACTGTTATCGCTGTTGCAACAGTACCTATGGCCGCCGTTGCAACTTTTGCGCCAATCCCTGCGGCCTTTCCTATGCCTGAAAAAGACTTCGCCGTAACACTCGCCGCTTTTGTACCTTTTGAATTCACCTGCTTAATGAGTTTATTAAGGTCTTTTAGCGCCCCCGCATTATCAATCGAAGTCTCTATCGTAATCTTGCCATCTGCCATATATTGTACCACCTGCCTTTATGTTATATAAAGTCATCGGCTCATAATGGCACTACTTGACTTTATCTTAATATCAAATACCTTTTTTACAATTCCTTCCCTTACATCTCACTTTTCTTCATACTTTCATCGGATCCCTGCCTTCCAATAACGCATTTATAAAGTCATCTTCTGCCTTGCTTCTCTCCTCCTGTATCTTGTAGTAGTTCTGCAAAGCAGAGTAAAGTTTTCTTTGCTCCTTGCTCAAATTCTTGCTTTTGAGGTCAATCGTACGATATTCCATTACTTTAGAAAGCCTGCAATCTTTATCTATATCGTTCAGGAGCGAATTAAAAATCCACCAGTGCATATATTCCGTTTCGTATAGATTTATGCCATAACTTTTTTGAAAGGCAGAATATATGAGAGATCCATCATGCTTAAAATCAAATGGCTTATTGCGATTCATGCCCAATGCGCTATTCGAAGGCTTCTTTTTTCTGTTTTCTTCTCCACAAGAAACAAACCAATTTAACCGATCTAACGCACATCCAAAGCGTTCAGATGTGATAATTTCATCATTATGTTTGTACATTCGATCAACGGCTTTTACTATTTCAAGCACAGTTGAATCTGATCTTATTTCTTCTCTATATCTCAACACTTCCCGGAAATCTGTATAAATTGTATACTCTTTTCCGCATACATTAAGATACTGTGGAGGTTTTTCCGTCAGGATCATTTTTTACCCATTTCCTTTTCGATTGCATTATTTAGTTCTTCTGACTCTGCCATTTGCCTGTTGTACTCTTTTGCCAGTGCAAGATATGCTTTCTGGCACTCTAAGACGGAATCATTCTGTCCGCATACCTTATTCCCGGTCCCTTCGCCAAATATGTCATCAAATACCGTTTTTATGTTCCCACACATCTTACGATATGTTTCAACTAATTTTTTCTTATCATTGCCAGGTTCTTTAATTTCGCTTGATTTTTCTGAGCATGAATCCATAGCCGTAATATACCTATCGATCGTATCCGCATCCGTTGCATCAAAATTCAACTCTATTCCATTAATCTGAAACATAACTAATACCTCCAAAAATACCGGGGATTACTCCCCGGCTTCATCTAATTGACTGGTTTCATTTTCGTGACTTTCATTTTCCAGACCATAAACCGCCACATTATTTACAGCCCGTGCTACCCCACCTCTACATCAAATGCCGCTCCGGCTGCCGCATCCTCAGTAAATGCTGAAGTTTCAACGTTAAAATAACCATACTTCCAGTCTGTCCGACCCAAAAGACTGCCTGATCCGGTCATAGAGCCATCGCTGTCCGAATTGCTGTCCGGAGAAATCGCAACCGCTCGCTTCCTTGCAGGATAGCCTTTTTCTGCCTCTTTTTTCAGATTCATAGATACAATTACAAGGTCTGTAATTGCATCAGAACCAACCTTCTCTTTCTTCGCTACGGAATCAATAAACTTAATCGCTTTCTGGGAAGGAATCTGGTCATACTCATATTCAACAGAATAGACATACCCTGTTACGTTCTGTGATGTTGATACTTGATTTATGTATCTTTTATCGCTCGTCTGTGCGTCAAAACTCTCATCCGCTTTTGTCGCGCCAGTTCCAAATAACGCCCACGTTGGATCAGATGCTTTGGGAGAAATATTAATATATAATGCCTCCTGATATCGCTGCACTACCTCATCATTTTCAGCAAATAACTGTAAATTCAACTTATTATTTTTCATTTCCTTGCCTCCTTGGTTTAAAATATCTTAACTCACATTGTATTTGATACTGTGCATATGTACCCGCCGTATCATTTACATATCCATCTGTATTAGCAATAAATTTAATTGCCATTTTCCCATTATCTAAATTTGGAAGTTTCTTTTCTTCATTGCATTCTTCCAACCATTCCGAAAACTTTTCGTAAAATTCTGATGTATCAACATTCTTTTGAACATCATACAGATTCCTTGAGCAAAGGTAAAACGTAAGTTTTCTAATTGAGTCTCCATTTACATACCGTTTTACAATCGGATCGCTCGGAACGCTCTCAATCGAATATGCCGGAGCATTCTCTTCCAATTTGTCAAGATTGATGACAGGGAATAAGGCATTGAAATCTTCTAGGAAAGGACAATTATCCTGTATAAAACCTCTTACTGCTTCGATTACGCTCATCTTACTTACCTACCTTTGCATCACAATATTTGGCCACGGCGGCAACAACTTCTTTTCCTCGATCCATCCATGCCTTTATATGCCACCGGCTTTTGCTTGGATGCTCGTAAAACTGACGTCTTGCATATGGGGTATTCCAAGACACGCTTTTCCGATTAACCCTTGCACTGTCCCTTAATGCACCACTTCTATAAGGTACATACGGCCTGCAAATCCGTGCAAATTCCTGTGAAAGAAACAACTGTCCAGGAGCATGATTGCCGATTTTCCTCTGCAAAAGAATCTTATCCGCTTTATCCATTCTTAAAACAAACCGTGATTCTCCCATTATGCACTCCCCCCTATCCTGATATGTGGAAGTCCTCCATTGCGGTTGTCCGACCAACTGTTTACGATCCCGTACGGCCTATTGCAGTTCGCCAAATCAGCCACGCCCGTAATATTGCTTGCATAGTGCCCTAATACAAACAAGTCACCAGTGTTTACTGTCCATCCAGAATAAGTCTTCATAAATTCATCAGGCAGTACATATCCTTCAAGGCTTTCTTCCGGTATGCGGATTTTATAAACATTGGCGCTCTTTAATCCTCCGTCTCCAACGCTCACTTTCTGATCCGTATAAAAACTTACATCATATATATAATGTCCAACATACTCAAAGCATTTCTTGCTCTGATTTGGGATTTTATTGAATATTGTAATATCAGCGTTAGTTAACATGGCTCTCTTACCTTTCTTGATAATAATCCAGTACTAAGTAAATAATTACGTGCAATAGTAATTGATTTTCTTAACAGCAGTTCTTCAAACGCTTCTCCTTCATCCGCCTCTGATACATATGCTACGGAGTATCCGTCATTATTCTCAGATTTTTTTATTCCGTTTTTAGACTTGCATCTTTCTGCGCTGCACATATCTGCAATTGCACATGTCGCATACCGCAACTCTTCTGGCTGCATGGTGTCGCTTCGTCCAAATGTTATTCGCCGCAAAATGGAGGATGCCTCAATGGACGCTTCGCCAAATTCTCTTTCGTTCATTCTTCCGAAAGCCTTGTTTTGATAGAAACTATAGTCTGCATAAGGAAACATCTTATCACTCTCCTTGCTGTTTCAAAAACTCGTTTATAATATCTGCTTTCCTTGTGGCTGAAATGCTATAGCCAAAACCAGCGGCAGAGGACTTGATTTCATTGACAGTCATCGAATTCAAGTCCTCTTCCGTATATGCTCCTGATTTGCCAGACAGGCTATAGCCATTTATTCCCCCACGCTTCCTTCCTTAAGGATTGCGAACGGAAATCTCTCTGACTCTTTTTCTTTCATTGAATTGATTGGGTTAGGCACTTCCCAGCCAAGCCGCATAACAACACGAAGTGCAACCATATCTTGCTGTGCAAGCGCATAAATAATTTCTTTTGTGGACGGATCAACGATAGTGGCTTCTGTTAGCAGTTTATATGTAACATCCTGACGGATAGAGTACACAAGTTGTCTAAAATCTCCTGTAATCATTAATGCTTGAGATTTATCAAACACTCCATTTTGTGGGAAATCCATAGGCGATCCATCCAGACTGTATTGTGTTGCGCCCTGCATGTCTGTTTTGAATATAGGCTGATCCGTTGTATCCTTAACTCCTCTCAGTTTAGACCTCATGGTTACATGCGCCATATGTCCAGATGGCAAATATCCAGACTCTTCAACCTTTGCAATGACTCCGTTTTCGGACATAATTTTATCGTATAGTTTATCTCCTGAATTCAGGGTTACAACATTGCCCGCATCTGTGGCTCCCTTCACAATTCCATTTCTCCAACTATCCGGCTTTTCTATATTGAATAGCACCGCGCTATCAATTTTCTTGCCCATAGCCTCAACCGCCCTCGGCTTCACTTCTCCCCAAATGTCATAATCCGCGTCATCAACAACCGCTTCTGGTATTGGTATAATGACGGCAAGTTCCTCGGCAACAATGTACTTATTTTTCCATGCCATCTTTGATGTCTGCTTAAATCCATTGTCTCCATTCACCCAATAAGACACAGGTAGCATGTCAAGCACAGGCATACGGTACTTTTTACTAGACATATTTGGCAACTTTTTTCCCATCCTTAATACGGCCGATTCTGATGTAACTCCTTGTATAATTTCATTCGCAACCTGTTCGGAAATAAGAGCATCTGCCCCAGTACGGTCAATCATATCGTTTGCTGCAAATCTCTGTAAGTTCATTTTCCCTGAAATTCTTCTAATATAATTCATTTTATCTCCTTTCTATCGCCCGAAGGCCTCTCTAATCATGCTGTTGATAGATTCATGTTTTGTGTTCGCGCTCTCCGTTCTGCCCGAAGGCACGCCTGTAGTCACCCTATATCCTCTTGATGGCTCTGAAAATTTTGGGTTGTCCTTTAGGAAAAGACTTACGGCCTTTTCAAAAGAAATGTTTTTTTCCTCTGCAATTTTTTCCGCTTTGAATGATACATAATCATAATCTTGCTTTAATACATTTTTCTCGGAAAGTATCTTTTCGTTTTCGTATTGTGCAAGTTTAGCCTCTAAGTCTTTGATTTTATTGCTTGGGTCATTTTGCTTCTTCTTTTCCTTGAAGTCATCAATTGCTTTTTCGGCCTCCTCTCTGGAAAGTCCTTGTTGCTTAAAATATCCCCTAAGCACACTTTCCTCTGTTGCCATCTGCTTCCCATGCAATATTTGTTCCAACCTATCGTAATCAATTGGATTGTTAGGCTCTGGATTTGGCGGTGTTGGATTTGGCGGTGTTGGATTTGGCGGTGTTGGATCATCCGCAAACATTTGTAAATTCATCAGTCTTTTCTTTCTCATGGTATCATTCTCCTTCTACAGTTTTTTGTGGTGTCTCCACTACATACAGTTTCACGTGTGTCTCACATTACAGTTATTTACCGGGTGTCTCCCTGTAGTTTTAGGCCTTCGGGCGCAAAACAAAAGCACCGGCTTAAGGTGCTAATCGTACATACTCTGGATATTCTTCTTCAACTCCTAAAATTCCAAGAAAAAATGCATCAACAAGGAGTTTTCCAACATCTGTAAGTTCTTCAAATTTTATGACTGTATATCCGTCTCCATCAATGCATTGAATGGCATCATCACTCAATGATTCAAGCGCTGTTTTAAGTGTATATGTCAATGCTGATACTGCGGCACATACAATATCTTTCCCTTTTGCATCATATCCTGCATGACCTTTCACTTGTATTTCATTGAATGATATACTTACATCAATCAATATTATCACCTGCCTTTGATTGTTCGTCCTGGTGCGATACGTCCAAGCCCATCCAAATAGACTCGCTCCATCTGGGTGTTTAAATTCACAACCGCTGAAAACTTCTGATATTCATGGAGCGTATGTAAATATCTTGCCTGTGCTGCAATTACATCTTCTGATTCTGCTTTCCCCTCTTTAAGCAATTTCACTCTTGCTCTTTGCGCCCTCATCGTAGTCTCATAATTTCTTTGTTTTTGACTTGCTTCATACGCAGTATAACTTTTGCCCTTGAAATTATGTATCTCAGCATCCTTTTTTCTTATTTCGTCAAGTTCTTCATGCGTATATGTAGGTACTGATATTCCTTTTACAAATGGATAGTAACTATGCCTGCAATTAGCCCCACATAATCCAGTGACGCTCCCCAATCCACAGATATCTTGCAACTCTTTATATGAATATATTCCACCTTGCCAATATGAATGTGATAATCTAGCACCATAATGAGCCGTAACCTCATAATCATCTGTTCCGATTTCTTTCGCAACACGCTCATTTATTTTATTGCTCAACTGATGAACGCCAGTCATTACAGCGCGGCGAGAGGCTACAGTTGCCTTGCTTCGGTAGCCAGATGCGTAATCAACATATTGTAGACCAGATGAGGTCATCTGTTTTACTACACGCCTTAACACAGAATTATAATCAAACGCTCCGCTTGCAATATCAACACACGCATTATCAATGTATTTCTGGTAGTATTCTGATAACGGAGCGAATACCTTCTTTCCGTTTCCATAGTCAAGCGTGAATCCCAACGATCTAGAAATATTTATTATTTCTCCGGCCGTCTGAACCCTTATTGCATTTCCTATTTCCTTGATCCAGTCGTTTTCTTCTGGTGGAACAAATTGACGATTTACTTGTTCATATAATGCAGCATTTCTCGTATAATCCTTATTGATTACTTCGTCATATATTGACCATAATTCGGCATCTGTCATTCCAATAATACGCTTGATTTCGCCCTCTATAAACTCAGTAGAATTTCCAAGTATCGCATACCGTGTCAACTGATAATCGGCTGTTGACGTAATCTCACCAGTCTTTTTAATTCTCCTTACCACATCTGACATTATGCGATTCTGTAAGTCATAGAAGAGTTTTTCAACCTCTAATGATACATTTGATAATTCATCGGGTCTCAATCAGATCACTCCTATTCCTCGTCTGGATTTTCTTCTTCTGTAATAACCTTTTTTCTGGCCTCTTCTATGCTTTCATTTCTCCATCTTGCACGATATTCCTCAACCGTAAAAGCGCCAAAGGCAATATCCTTACGGTCATTCTCTCTCTCTTTTTCTGTGTCCTCTATGATGGAATCATCGAAGTCTATGTTAATATCTGCTTCTTCGTTGAGTTCATAGTGCAAAACATTTCCAAGTCTTATAATTATCTGAATGAGTTCTATCAAGACATCATTAAGGATTATTTCATGCTTTTTAATAGTTCTATACATGTCGCTGTTTGAACTTATTACCTCTGTAGCAGTCGTAATCGTTCCTTTATCGAACCGATATCTCTCTGTCCCAAAACCGCATTTAAATGATACTAATTTGATGTTATCGTCTACACCTTTGCTATGCTCTTCGGCACGGAGTTCCATATTGACTTCAACTATAGGCTTCTCGCCATTCTTTTTCGTATATTCTTCTGGCAGTTGGTAGAACACTGCATCATTAGGATCAAATACAGGATCGCCTAATTCTGGGCATGACAGCATGTCCGGTGCTACGAAAATACGTTTACGTCCAAGTACAAACTCATTTATGTATGAGTCATATGTTATATCGCATCCTTTTAGTTGGTCTATCGCATTTGCAAATAATGCAATTCCCATCGGATTATCCTCGTCTATATTATTTGTTATATTCAATCTGTCAATAACAAATTGGCGTTTATCCGAACCCGTTTGAACCCTTAACGCAAGATTTTGAAATACTTTCATTTTTCTTATTTCATCAACATCGAGTTCTCTGCCTGATCCGGCTGTACATTCGACAATATGGTTATAAATTACATACTGACTGCTTTCATTTTCTGTTTCAATTGCATGGACTTGGATATGAGCATATTTTTTCCCTGCTATCGTCTTCGGAAAAACAAATGCACATTCTGAAATATATCCATTTTCCCATGTTAACGGAAATATATTTCCCGCAGATACATAATTGATTTTGATTGCACCTGACTCTATATTTCCTTCTTCATCCACAGAAAGGTTCGAAAGATATGGAATATATGCCACTGTACCCGTATAACATTTTCTCTCTTGATAATCATTACCGGTTACGAGGAAGTTATTTGACTTAAGCACCTGATCCACAAAAGTATCTGATTTATCATCAGATACTTTTATGCTTACCTTTTCATTAAGCAGAAGATCAGCCATATCTTCGCTAACCTTCTTTGCCATTCCTAATGACATCCTTGTGCATCTAATACTGTTTTTCCCGTTATGGATACTATACCTATGGAAATTCCGCACATTTGCTCTATACCAACTTTCCCATTCATTTATTTTCGAATTGTATGAACTTGGTATAGTATCATATCCAAGTTTCTTTAGATATTTTCTAATATCCATTATTATCCACCCCTTTCTGTCAGAGGAAGGAAGTATTTTGCTTTTATCCACATCCCCATGACAAGATATCTCAATGCGTCCATACAGTGGTCATCTATCTTCACTGGTACTTCCTGGCCTTTTTCAAGTGCCTTCTTGTCATATTCATAGATTCCAAATTCTCTTATTAGATTCTTTTGGATTGGCGATACCTGCAATACATCAAAAACAAGACATTTCTGTACCCTTGATATTCCAAGCGCAACAGAATTTTCTGCTTCTTTCACTGACACGTTATATGATTTCAAGCGCATCACTCGTTTAACTTCCTCCGCAAGTCCTGCGGCAGATGGGTCTATATATACATAAAAAAAACTGCACTGGTATTCTTCATGCAGTTCATCTGTCATATCTCCTAATTCTTTTGCATATTCAGAAGGACTTTTTTGTTTTCCCGTATCTCTCCCAGAGTGATAGTATTCCTGAAGCCCGTCCAATCCGCCCCTATCAGTATTTAGCCCAAACGCCTGATATGTTGTAGCATTCTGCTGTCCATAATCTATACCAATTCCAATAATCTTATATTTTTTTCTTTCTACTCTTTTTCGATGGCGTTCTCCAAACATATAGTATATGAGTTCATCAACCCCGGTTGATTCTCCCAGCCATACCCAGCGGTACATCTTAGGATCGGACTTTTTCATTTCCAGTGCTGAATCAATAAGGTCTCTGCCAATCCATTCTATTGGCACGTCCCGGTAATCCGTATGGATATGTATGCAGTCCTCTCTTTCCTCCATTTTTTTGCACCATACATTGATCGGCGCATTAGGATTCTTCGGAGGATTATACAGATAGATCATTTGGAATCCACTGCTGTTCCCTCTGACGAAGGTTGCCTCAATGTTGGATAGTTCGTCTTCTCCCTCTCCGTCATCGAAGAACTCCGTCAACTCATCTAGGACAACAAGTTTGATGGGCTTGTCCTCATCTATGATACCCTTGGTATCGTCAATGCCATCAGAGCCAGAAAAATACATCGTAGTACCATGCTTCTTGTACGTTATCTCCATCGGAGATTTTGTAATCAGAAACTTATTTTTTGGTATTTGAAGCCTGTTGATTCCACGTAGCATTTCCTTGTACACGGTCTTACGCAATTTATTGTGGTGCTTTCTCAGTACTACCACCGAGCCATGTGCATCTGCTACGAGTTGATAGTCTGATCTGATTGCGGCATAACTGGATTTCGTTCCGGCACGCCCAGATGTGAGGATAATATGCTTATGTCTCTTGTCATTGAATATCGGCAGGTACTTCGGTATCACTAACTCCGATATCCGAACCTGTCTCTTTTGCCGCGTCATTTATTATCTCAACCCCTTCATCGTCTCCTGGTGCGCTTTCTCTTCTTAGACTTTCGGTCTTGGCTTTCATCTGCTCTATTCTTGCCTTCTGCTCTTCTGTAGCCAGCCCCATGT
>PPYE01662231.1_pt1 | contig 16148 bp, 18 predicted proteins | sample 1559881 | NCBI WGS metagenome assembly PPYE01 (sample SAMN08240022, study PRJNA423297) | Human gut metagenome, whole genome shotgun sequencing project. | reverse complement strand
CCACGGTCTTGTCCAGGGCGGAGGGCAGGATGTACTCGGCGCTGAGCTGGTCGTCTTTCACCAGGGCGGCCAGAGCCTTGGCGGCCCGGATCTTCATGCCCTCGGTGATCTCCTTGGCCCGGACGGCCAGGGCGCCCTTGAAGATGCCGGGGAATACCAGAACGTTGTTGATCTGGTTGGGGAAGTCGGAGCGGCCGGTGCCGATGACGACGGCGCCGCCCTTCTTGGCCTCATCGGGCATGATCTCGGGAGTGGGATTGGCCATGGCAAAGACGATGCCCTGGTTCATGGTGGACACCATCTCGGCGGTGACCAGGTTGGGCCGGGACACGCCTACGAAGGCGTCGGCCCCCTTGAGGGCATCGGCCAGGGTGCCGTGCTCACGGTTTAGATTGGAGATGTGGGAGATCTCCTCCTGACCGGCGTTGAGGCCTTCGTCTCCCTCGCAGATGATGCCGCCCAAGTCGCACATGACAATGTTGCCGAAGCCCATGGAGATGAGCAGCCTGCCGATGGCGATGCCGGCGGCTCCGGCGCCATTGATGACGATCTTCATCTGGCCCAGGGCCTTGCCGGTGACTTTGGCGGCGTTGAGCATGGCGGCGGCCACCACGATAGCGGTGCCGTGCTGGTCGTCGTGGAACACGGGGATGTCGCACACCTCTTTCAGGCGGCGCTCCACCTCAAAGCAGCGGGGAGCGGCAATATCCTCCAGGTTGATGCCGCCGAAGCTCTTGGAGATGAGGGCGATGGTCTCCACCAGCTTATCCACATCTTTGGTGTCCACACAGATGGGGAAGGCATCCACCCCGCCGAACTCCTTGAACAGGGCGCACTTGCCCTCCATCACAGGCATACCGGCAGCGGGGCCGATGTTGCCCAGACCCAGCACAGCCGAGCCATCGGTGATGACGGCCACCAGATTGCTCCGGCGGGTGAGGCGGAAGGACTGCTCGTAGTCCTTGGCGATGACCCGGCAGGGCTCGGCCACGCCGGGGGTGTACATCAGGGACAGGTCCTCCCGGGTCTGGATGGGTTTGCGGGAGATCACTTCGATCTTGCCCTGGAGCTGATAGTGGAGGTCCAGAGCCTGCTGATTGATATCCATGAAAAAGCCTTCTTTCTTAAACCATTTCTTCCGGATGGAATACTTCGTCAAACCGCTCCGCCGTCAGGAAGCCCAGGCTGACGCAGGCCTCCTTCAGGGAGATCCCCTCGGCGTGGGCCTTCTTGGCGGTCTTGGCGGCGTTGTCATAGCCGATGTAGGGATTGAGGGCGGTGACCAGCATGAGGGAGTTGTGCAGGTTGTGACGGCACTTGTCCCGGTTGGCGGTGATGCCCACGGCGCAGTTGCGGTTGAAGGAGTCCATGGAGTCGGCCAGCAGCCGCACCGACTGGAGGAAGTTGTAGATGCACACCGGCATAAATACGTTGAGCTCAAAGTTGCCCTGGGAGGCGGCCATACCCACCGCCACATCGTTGGCCATGACCTGAACGGCCACCATGGTCACCGCCTCGCACTGGGTGGGGTTGACCTTGCCGGGCATAATAGAGGAGCCGGGCTCATTCTCGGGAATATGGAGCTCGCCCAGGCCGCACCGGGGGCCGGAGGACAGCCAGCGCACGTCGTTGGCGATCTTCATCAGGTCGGCGGCCAGAGCCTTCAGGCCGCCATGGGCAAAGACCAGCTCGTCCTTGCTGGTGAGGGCGTGGAACTTGTTAGGAGCGGTGACAAAGGGCTTGCCGGTGAGCTGACTCACCGCCTGAGCCACGGCGGTGTCGAAACCCTTGGGGGCGTTGAGGCCAGTTCCTACAGCGGTGCCGCCCAGGGCCAGCTCGTGGAGTGCGGGCAGGGCCAGCTCCAGCAGGGCTTTGTCCTTCTCCAGGCTGGAGCGCCAGCCGCTGATCTCCTGGGCCACGGTGATGGGCACCGCGTCCTGGAGATGGGTGCGGCCGCTCTTCACCACGTCCTGATTTTCCCCCTCCAAGCGCTTAAAGGTGGAGATAAGGGCGTCCAGAGCGGGGAAGAGCTTGTCCTCCAGCTCCACCGCAGCGGCAATGTGCATGGCGGTGGGGAAGGTGTCGTTGGAGGACTGGGACATATTGACGTGGTCGTTGGGGTGGAGCAGCTTTTTGCCCGCCAGCTCATTGCCCCGGTTGGCCACCACCTCGTTGACGTTCATGTTGGATTGGGTGCCGCTGCCGGTCTGCCATACCACCAGGGGGAAGTGGCCGTCCAGCTGGCCGGCGATCACCTCGTCACAGGCCTGGGAGATCACATTCAGCTTTTCCTCATCCAGCTTGCCCAGGCTGTGGTTGGCCATGGCGGCGGCCTTTTTCAGGATACCAAAGGCACGGATAATCTCCTGGGGCATCCGCTCCGTGCCAATCTTGAAGTTCTGGTAGCTGCGCTGGGTCTGAGCGCCCCAGTAGCGGTCGGCGGGCACCTGCATCTCGCCCATGCTGTCCCGTTCGATCCGATATTCCATGTATTGACCATCCCTTTCTCCGTCTGCGGACGGCGCCATTCTAATGTCTGCATTTTAGCACAGTTTCTGTCGGGATAAAAGTCTGACACCTGGAAAGAGCGCCCTTTTGTGTCGGATTTGTGCTGTCCGCACAAGGAAGAGGGGGGCGAAAGCAGGCCCCCCTGCTTGTTGCCACAAAAATCTTTTTCTGGTAGGCTACTCCCTTGACAGGAGCGGAGCAAGCACTTATACTAATTTCAGTTGTGAACAAAGGCGTTCCGGCCCGGGGGGCGGAGCGCCTTCTTTGCTATCTGAATCTATGATTTTGATGAGAGAAAGGGGCCCCTGTCATGCCGCACTCCAAAGAAGATATCATCCGCATGGTACGGGAAGAGGACGTGAAATTCATCCGTCTGCAATTCACCGACATTTTCGGCCAGCTGAAGAATGTGGCCATTACCGCCTCCCAGATCGAGAAGGCAGTGAACAATCAGTGTATGTTTGACGGTTCCTCCATCGAGGGCTTTGTCCGTATCGACGAGTCCGACCAGTACCTCTATCCGGATTTGAAATCCTACCGGGTATTCCCCTGGCAGCCCCATCACGGTAAGGTGGCCCGGCTGATCTGCGACGTGCACAATACCGACGGCAGCCCCTTCGCCGGCGATCCCCGCTATGTGCTCAAGCGTGCTCTGCAGAAGGCCAAGGATATGGGATTTGATGCTTTCAACGTGGGACCCGAGGCCGAGTTCTTCCTGTTCCAGACCGACGACGAGGGTAAGCCCACCACCAAGACCAACGACGAGGCCGGCTACTTTGACCTGGGTCCTCTGGACCACGGCGAGTCCACCCGCCGGGAGATCTGCCTGGCCCTGGAGGCTATGAAGTTTGAGATCGAAGCTTCCCACCACGAGTGTGCAGAGGGCCAGCATGAGATCGACTTCAAGTACGAAGAGGCCCTCCACGCCGCCGATAACATCATGACCTTCAAGCTGGCGGTCAAGACTCTGGCCCAGAAGAACGGGCTCCACGCCACCTTTATGCCCAAGCCCATCTACGGCGTGGCCGGCTCCGGTATGCACACCAATATGTCCCTCTTCCGCAACGGTAAGAACGTGTTCTATGATCCCAACGGCGAGCGGGGCCTGTCCAAGGAGGCCTACTCTTTCATCGCCGGTCTGCTGGCCCATGTGAAGGGTATGGCCGCCATCACCAACCCCCTGGTCAACTCCTACAAGCGTCTGGTGCCCGGCTACGAGGCCCCCTGCTACCTGGCTTGGTCCGCCTCCAACCGCTCCGCCCTCATCCGCATCCCCGCCTCCCGGGGTCAGTCTACCCGTGTGGAGCTGCGCTCCCCCGATCCGGCCTGCAACCCCTATCTGGCCTTTGCTGTGTGCCTGGCCGCCGGCCTGGACGGCATCGAAAAGGGCCTCACGCCTCCCGCCGAGATCACCGAGAACATCTATGCCATGGACAACGCCGCCCGGAAGGCCCACGGCATCGACTCCCTGCCCGGTTCTCTGGAGGAGGCCATCCGTGCCCTGGAGGCCGATCAGCTCATCCTGGATACCCTGGGCGACCACGTGGCCCAGAACTACCTGGACGGCAAGAAGAAGGAGTGGGAGGAGTACCGCACCCGCGTGTCCTCCTGGGAGCGGGAAAGATACATCATCAACTATTGATCGCCTGTCCACCCCAGCGGAATTGACCGGATATGGAAAAGGTGATCGTGGCTTTTGCCGGCCTTCAGAACGGCAAGCGCATCCGGGAGATCCTGGAGCGGTCGGGCACCGCAGCCTGCCTGCTGTGTACCTCCGCCGACCAGGTGCGCCGCACCGTCCACGAGCAGCAGGTGCCCGCCGTGGTATGCGGCTACAAGTTTGCCGACGGCCCGGCGGAACTGCTCTATGAGGACCTCCCCTCCTTCTGCCATATGCTGATGGTGGCATCTCAGAGTCAGCTGGACCTGGTACAGAATCCGGAGATTTTGCGGCTGAGTGCTCCGGCATCCCGCAGTGAGCTGCTGGGCGCCGTGGAGGAGCTGCTGGCGCAGGTCCATGCCCAGCCCCTTGGACGCAGTCAGGAGGAACGGGACTGCATTGTCCAGGCCAAGGCCAAGCTGATGAGCGAGGGCTTCAGCGAGGAGGAGGCCCACCGCGCGCTCCAGAAGAAGAGCATGGCAGCCGGTGTCAAGCTGGCTCAGGCGGCCCGGATGATTCTGGACCGTTGGTAAGGAGCATAAAATAGCAGGAGACGAAGCAGTCTCGCGGCGGCGGTCCGGGACAGGACCGCCGCCGCCGCATATTCCGACAACAGGAGGGACCATATGCGCTTTACCAAGATGGAGGGCCTGGGCAACGACTATATCTACCTCAACGGTCTGGACGGCTTGCCGGAGGACCTGCCTGCTCTGGCCCGGCGGATGAGCAACCGCCACTTCGGCGTGGGCAGTGACGGCATCATCTGTATCTGTCCCTCGGACCAGGCGGACTTCCGAATGCGGATGTTCAACGCCGACGGCTCGGAGGGGGAGATGTGCGGCAACGGCATTCGGTGTCTGGGCAAATATGTCTATGACAAGGGGCTGACCCACAAAAGGAAACTGACCATCGAGACCGGCGGCGGCCTGCGTACTTTGGAGCTGCTGACCGAGGACGGCCTGGTGAAGGCGGTCCGGGTGAATATGGGCCGCCCACAGGTAAGGACAGCCATGGAGCTGACAGCGGGGGGGCGTATGTGGCAGATTACCCCGGTGTCCATGGGCAACCCACACGCCGTCCTCTTTGTGGACCGCCCGGAGAAGCTGGATCTGGAACAGTTGGGTCCCTGTTTTGAGCACCATGCTGCCTTTCCTCAGGGCGTCAACACGGAGTTTGTCCGCTGTGCTGCCCCGGACCGGCTGGTCATGCGGGTGTGGGAGCGGGGCAGCGGTGAAACGCTGGCCTGCGGCACCGGGGCCTGTGCCGCTCTGGCGGCAGCGGTGGTCCAGGGCAAGTGCGGCAGACGAGCCGCTGTGGAATTACCCGGCGGCGTGCTGGAACTGGAGTGGCCGGACAATGAGATGGAAATGATTATGACAGGACCGGCCAATACGGTCTTTGAAGGAGAATACCCTGTTTAACGCAAAGGAGAGAACACAATGGCAAACATCAATGTAAATTTCAACAAGCTGCCCGGCAGCTATCTGTTTTCTGAGATCGCCCGCCGGGTGGCGGCCTACAGTGAGGCCAATCCGGACCGGACCCTGATTCGGCTGGGCATTGGCGACGTGACCCGGCCTCTGCCTGCTGCCGTTACCGCCGCCATACACAAGGCGGTGGACGAGATGGCTACCGCCCAGGGCTTCCACGGCTACGGCCCGGAGCAGGGCTACGACTTCCTGCGGCAGGCCATTGCGGAGCACGACTACAAAGCTCGGGGGGTGGATATCCAGCCCGATGAGATCTTTGTGTCCGACGGCGCCAAGAGCGACTGCGGCAACATCGGCGATATCTTTGGCATTGACAACGTGGTGGCGGTGTGCGACCCGGTGTACCCCGTCTATGTGGACACCAACGCCATGGCTGGCCGGGCCGGGGACTACGATGCCGCTACCGGCCGGTGGAGCAACCTGGTCTATATGCCCTGCGTGGCGGAGAACGGCTTCTCTCCCGCCATTCCGGAGCAGAAGGTGGATCTGATCTATCTGTGCTTCCCCAACAATCCCACTGGCGCTGTAGCCACCCGGGAGCAGCTGAAGGCCTGGGTGGATCACGCCAACGCCACCGGCGCCGTCATTCTCTTTGACAGCGCCTACGAGGCCTTTATCACCGATCCCGCCATTCCCCACTCCATCTTTGAGATCGAGGGGGCCCGTACCTGCGCCATCGAGTTCCGCTCCTTCTCCAAGACTGCCGGTTTCACCGGCACCCGCTGTGCCTATACCGTGATTCCCAAGGATCTGGAGCGCAATGGTACTGCCCTCAACGGCCTGTGGAACCGCCGTCAGTGCACCAAGTTCAACGGGGTGCCCTATGTGGTCCAGCGGGGCGCTGAGGCCGTGTACAGCCCCGAGGGCCGCGCTCAGGTGAAAGAGACCATCGACTACTACCTGAACAACGCCAGGGTCATCCGGGAGGGTCTGGCCGCTGCCAGGCTCACCGTGTCCGGCGGAGAGAATTCCCCCTACATCTGGGCCCGTACCCCCGACGGCATGGGCTCCTGGGACTTCTTCGACAAGCTGCTGCGGGAGGCCAACGTGGTCACTACCCCCGGCGCCGGCTTCGGTCCCAGCGGCGAGGGCTACATTCGTCTCACCGCCTTTGGCGAGGCTGAGGCCACCCGTCAGGCTGTGGAGCGCATCAAGGCCGTCCTGTAAAAGCATAAGAAATGCCCGCTGCCTTTGCAGCGGGCATTTTTTATGCAGGAATCAGGCCAGCTTCAGGTGGGAACGCTTAAGGGCGGTACGGATGAGTACGCACAGCAGGGGAGCGGCCACCAGGGCCAGTACCGCATTGAAGATGGAGGCGGGTACCTTCAGCGGCAAGGTGGCCAGCGCCACAGTGGGGGTCAGGCCGTCCACCAGCAGGCCGTTGTAGAAGTAGCTCTTGGCAAAATAGAGGATGTAGTAGATCACGCAGCCCAGGGCCGCGCCGGACAGGCAGCGGGGATAGGTAGGTTCCTCCCGGTGGGAGGCCTTCCACATGACCAGACCGGCACCCAGGCCCATGGCACCCTTGGTCAGGAAGGTGAGCCAGCACTCGGAGACAAACAGGGGATTGGTCAGGTCATACAGAGCGGAACCCAGGCCGGAAGCCAGACCGCCGATGGGGCCCAGCAGCAGGCCGGACAGACAGCACATGATGTTGGCCAGGGTAAAGGAGGTATTGCCTCCGATGGCGATGGGCATGGTGATGCGAAGATAGTTGCTGGCAAACACCAGAGCGGCCATCATGGCCAAAACGGCGATTTTCAGCGTAGAATTGGAACGGGATCGCATGGAGAACACTTCCTTTGTTCTTTCTCTTTGCCTTGATTATAGCGCTGGACTGACCTTTATTCAAACGCCAGATATAGAAAATATAATAAGGTCAGATGGGCTAAAAAATACCGCGGCATTTGCCGCGGCATTTTCTGTCATTCAAACAGCTTGGAGCGGACCGGGGGCCAGGAGACCAGAACAAGGGCCACCCCTCCCACCAGCAGAAAACAGAGCAGAGCGGTAGGTACATCCAGATCATAGACCTGGATGAAATACTTCCAGCTGTGGATGGTTTCATTGCTTTGATAGGACTGCTGAATTTGATCGATGTGATAGGTGGTGGTGACCGTGACCGCTATGATCCGGGAGAGAATATAGATCACCAGATTTCCCAGCAGTCCGACGGCGGCCAGCAGCAGTCCGGCCAGCCGGCGCTTTTTCAGAGGATCGGCTGAGGTGGATGGGGCAGGTTGAACGGGGTGGTCCATGGTATCATCCAGAAGATAGTCGGCGGAGACCTGGAACAGGCGGCTGAGTTGAAACAGGTTGCCAGCATCGGGCTGTGCAGAGCCCTGTTCCCAGCGGGAGATGGCCTGACGGGACACCCCAAGCTGCTCCGCCATAGCCTTCTGGGATAGGCCCCGCTGCTTGCGCAGCGTTACAAGTTTCTCTGGCAGTTTCATGGAAACACCTCCTGACTTTCTGGTCTCATCTTACCAGAAGGCCGGGGGCAAAGCCACCGCAAAAAGATGTCACTTCCGCAACAAGTGGTTCCATTGGCCTTAATACCGGCCGAAGTCGCCGGAACGGCCCTCGGTGACGTCGGAGCCGAACTCATAGTCCTTGCCGGGCAGGATGGCGTTGAGAGCGATACCGGCAATGGCGGCGATGGCCAGGTTGGTGAGGGTAACATGGGCCTCACCGATGGAGAAGGTGATGCCGTTGGAGAAGCCCAGACCGCACACCAGAATGACGGCGGCGATAATCAGGTTCCGGGAGTTGGTAAAGTCCACCCGGTTTTCCACCACGTTGCGTACGCCGATGGCGGAGATCATGCCGTAGAGGATGAAGGACACGCCGCCGATGATAGCGGTGGGAATGGAGTTGACGATGGCGGCAAAGGCGGGGGAGAAGGACAGAATCACCGCGTAAATAGCGGCCAGACGGACCACCTTGGGGTCATACACACGGGAGAGCACCAGCACGCCGGTGTTCTCGCCGTAAGTGGTGTTGGCGGGGCCGCCGAACAGACCGGCCAGAGAGGTGGCGATGCCGTCGCCGATGAGGGTGCGGTGGAGGCCGGGGTTCTCCAGAAAGTTCTCGCCCACAGTGGCGGAGATGGCGGATATATCGCCGATGTGTTCCATCATGGCGGCGATGGCGATGGGAGCCATAACTAGGATGGAGGTCAGGTCAAACTTGGCAATGGAGCCGGTGAAATCCGTGAAGAAGGGCTGCAGGCCCACAGGGGCGGAGGCAGCCACGCCGGAGAAATCGATCAGAGGCACCATATTGCCGGCGGTGTCCAGAGCAGTGGCGCCCATGGCGTTGGCAATGACGGCGATGACGTAGGAGCCCACCACACCCAGCAGGATGGGGATGATCTTGATCATGCCCTTGCCCCAGATGTTGGCCACGATGATGATGGCCATGGCCACGATGGCCAGCCACCAGCAGGAGGAGGCGTTGGAGACGGCGGAGGGGGCCAGGTTCAGGCCGATCAGAATGATGATGGGGCCGGTGACCACGGGGGGCAGGAAGCGCATGACCTTCTTCACGCCCACCAGCTTGATGATGGCGGCCAGTACCACATAGAGCAGACCGGCCACCACGATGCCGCCGCAGGCATATTGGAGCTTGACGGCCGGATCCATGCCGGCGTATTTACCGGCGTCCAGAGCAGCCACGGCAGAGAAGCCGCCCAGATAGGCAAAGGAAGAACCCAGGAAAGCAGGTACCTTCAAACGGGTGCAGATGTGGAAGAACAGGGTGCCGATACCGGCGAAGAACAGGGTGGTCTGGATGGACAGGGGCAGGCCGTAGCCCTGAACCAGGATGGGGACCAGCACAGTGGCGCCAAACATGGCGAACATATGCTGCAGGCCCAGGATGAGCATCTTGGGCAGACCAAGGGTGCGTGCATCCCGGATGGGCTCACTGCCGGGGGTGCGGGTGTCGTTCATTCAACATTCCTCTCTTTCCATGCGGGCAGAAAAAAAGCAACTGCTTTTTCAAAGAAAAAACAATTGCCTCCTAGCCATAGCGTCTGTCTGCTGCAATACCTTCCCTTTCAAAACAAACGCCCCCTGTCCGCATTCTAAATTCATGATATTATATCAAAACAGCGTTATATATGCAAGGAGGGCCGGTGATATTTTGCGCATTTGGGCATAATTCTAAAGATGGATTTGTGAAATTGGGAAACAAAGGATGATCTGTACATTGACAGATGGCCGAAACTTTACTATAGTAAATAGCAAAAGATAAGAAGGTGAACCCATGAAACGACCCTTTGTGACAGCGGAGCAGCTGCGCTCCATCACCCAGCAGTACCCCACACCCTTCCACCTGTATGACGAAAAGGGCATCCGGGAAAATGCCCGGCGGTTGAAAGCTGCCTTTGCCTGGAATCCGGGCTTTAAAGAATATTTTGCCGTGAAAGCTACCCCCAATCCTGCCATTTTGAAGATCCTGCGGGAGGAGGGCTGCGGCGCCGACTGCTCCTCCCTCACCGAGTTGATGCTCTCCCAGCGCTGCGGTCTCACCGGGCCGGAGATTATGTTTTCCTCCAACGATACCCCGGCGGAGGATTTCAAGCTGGCCGCCCAGCTGGGGGCTACTATCAATCTGGATGACTTCACCCACATTGATTTTCTCAAGGAGACTATCGGATATATCCCCGAGACCATTTCCTGCCGCTTCAACCCCGGCGGTACCTTCACCATCGGCGCATCTACCGAGGGCTTCCAGGTGATGGACACCCCCGGCGACTCCAAGTACGGCTTCACCCGGGAGCAGCTCTTTGAGGGCTTCAAAAAGTTGAAGGCCATGGGAGCCAAGCGGTTCGGCATCCACGCCTTCCTGGCCTCCAACACCCTGTCCAATGAGTACTATCCCACCCTGGCGGGCATCCTGTTCCAACTGGCGGTGGAGCTGGAGCAGGAGACGGGCTGTGATATCTGCTTCATCAACCTGTCAGGCGGCGTGGGCATCCCCTACAAGCCTGATCAGCCCGCCAACGACATTGCCGCCATTGGTGAGGGGGTGCGCAAGCAGTTTGAGCAGATCCTGGTGCCCGCGGGCATGGGGGATGTGGCCATCTACACCGAGCTGGGCCGCTTCATGCTGGGGCCCAACGGCTGCCTGGTTACCAAGGTGCTCCACTTCAAGCACACCTACAAGGAATATGTGGGCGTGGACGCCTGTGCCGCCAACCTGATGCGCCCTGCCATGTACGGCGCCTACCACCACATCACTGTTATGGGCAAGGAGGACGCCCCCTGTGACCACAAGTATGATGTCACCGGCGGCCTGTGCGAGAACAACGACAAGTTTGCCATTGACCGGATGCTGCCGGAGGTGGAGCGGGGAGACCTGCTGGTGATCCATGACACCGGCGCCCACGGCTTCTCTATGGGCTACAACTATAACGGCAAGCTGCGCTCCGCCGAGGTGCTCCTGCAAGAGGACGGCTCCACCAGGCTGATCCGCCGGGCGGAGACCCCGGAGGACTACTTCGCTACGCTGATCTTTGATTAAAACAAAACTGGGCCGGGAAATTCCCGGCCCGGTAAAAAAAGACCTGCTGCAAATGCAGCAGGTCTTTTTCATCCGATTGGAAAGCGGAATTACTTCAGCTCCACCTTGGCGCCGACCTCTTCCAGCTTCTTCTTCAGCTCCTCGGCCTCGTCCTTGGAGACACCCTCCTTGATAGCCTTGGGGGCAGCCTCGACAGCAGCCTTGGCCTCAGCCAGGCCCAGGCCGGTGATCTCACGGACAGCCTTGATGACCTTGATCTTCTCGGCACCAACCTCAGCCAGCACCACGTCGAACTCGGTCTTCTCCTCAGCAGCGGGAGCAGCAGCGCCGCCAGCGGCGGGAGCAGCCATAGCAGCGGCGGAAACGCCGAACTCGTCCTCCAGAGCGTGCACGAGCTCGGAGAGCTCCAGAACAGTCAGACCCTTAACCTCTTCAATGAGGGCAGTGATTTTCTCAGAAGCCATGATAGGTAACCTCCTAAATAAATTATAATTGATACAGAATGGTGCGGGGAATTACTCGGCGGCAGCTTCGGCGGGCTCGGCAGCCTCGACAGAGCCGCCCTTCTGCTCGCAGATGGCCTTGATGACGATGGCCAGGCTGGTGATGGGAGCCAGCATGGTGCCCAGGACCTGAGCCTGCAGGACCTCCTTGGAGGGCAGCTCGGCCAGAGCCATGATCTCGTCCATGGACAGGACCTTGCCGTCCATAAAGCCGGCCTTGATGGTGAACTTAGCACCGTTGAACTGCTTGGCGAACTTGTTGATCACACGCATGGGAGCGATGGGATCGCCGTGGGACAGAGCCAGAGAAGTGGTGCCGTTGAGCACGTCATCCATCTCGTTCAGACCCACGTTGTTGATGGCGAAACGCACCAGGGTGTTCTTCACCACGGCGTAGTCCAGCTCGTTCTTGCGGCACTCGGCGCGCAGAGCGGTGTCCTCGGCCACGGTGATGCCCTTGTAGTCCACGAGCACGCCGCTGGCGGCGGTCTGCAGCTTCTCGGTCAGCTCAGCCACGATGGCCTGCTTCTCACTGAGAACCTTTGCGTTAGGCATTTGGATTCACCTCCGTTGAATTTGAGTTCAACTTTTCCGATGCAGTCACGCAACAAAAAAGCTGTTTTCGCATTCAAAGCAGCGAAAACAGCACAAAGAAATTCATTCCGTTGTGGCTGCATTCTCGGCAGGACTTACGGCTTGCGCCGCCTGCTGTCTTTGAACACGACTGATAGTATACAATAGAACCCCAAGGATGTCAAGTGCTTTTTTGAAAAATGATCACTTTTTTGTAAGTATCCTGGGGAAAAGAGTGAGAAAAACGGGGAGCAGGAAAACCTGCTCCCCATTTTACATTACATCAGCTTAGCGCCGTTGATCTTCACGCCGGGGCCCATGGTGGAAGCACACACGCAGGAGCGAATGTACTGACCCTTGGCAGCGGAGGGCTTAGCCTTGATGATGGCGCCCATCAGAGCGTTGAAGTTCTCGGTCAGCTTCTCAGCGCCGAAGGAGACCTTGCCGATGGGGCAGTGGATGATGTTGGTCTTGTCCAGACGGTACTCAACCTTACCGGCCTTGATCTCGGTAACAGCCTTGGCCACGTCGGGGGTGACGGTGCCGGCCTTGGGGGAGGGCATCAGGCCCTTGGGGCCCAGGACCTTACCCAGACGGCCCACAACACCCATCATGTCGGGAGAAGCCACGACCACATCGTAGTCGAACCAGTTCTCCTTCTGGATCTTCTCAACCATGTCCATCTCGCCCACGAAGTCGGCGCCGGCAGCCTTAGCAGCCTCAGCCTTGTCGCCCTTGGCGAAGACCAGCACGCGCTGGGTCTTGCCGGTGCCGTGGGGGAGAACGATGGCGCCGCGGACCTGCTGGTCGGCGTGACGGGAGTCAACGCCCAGCTTCACGTGCAGCTCAACGGTCTCGTCGAACTTGGCGGGAGCGGTCTTAACCACCAGCTCCATGGCCTCAGCGGTATCGTACAGAGCGCCCTTGTCGATGAGCTTGGCGCTCTCCTGATATTTCTTGCCTCTAAACATTGCTCTATTCCCTCCTTCGGCTTAGTCGCCCACCACGATGCCCATGGAGCGGGCAGTGCCGGCGATCATGCTCATAGCCGCGTCGATGCTGGCCGCGTTCAGGTCAGGCATCTTGGTCTCGGCGATCTTGCGCACATCTTCCTTGCTGATGGTGGCCACCTTGGTCTTGTTGGGCACACCGGAGCCGGACTCGATGTTGCAGGCCTTCTTGATGAGGACGGCGGCGGGAGGAGTCTTGGTGATAAAGGTGAAAGAACGGTCGGCGTAAACGGTGATCACCACGGGGATGATCAGGCCCACATCGTTCTTAGTGCGCTCGTTGAACTCCTTGGTAAAGGCGGCAATGTTGATGCCGTGCTGACCAAGGGCAGGACCGACGGGGGGCGCGGGAGTCGCCTTGCCGGCGGGAATCTGAAGTTTCACATAACCAGTAATTTTCTGTGCCATTTGAAACAGCACCTCCTACGATAAATGTGGTTGGAAGCGGAACTGCTGTGCAGTCCCTCCCACGTGCGGGGGAAAGGGGCCGTGCCCGGAGACTTATTCGACTGGCTCGATCTCGTCCAGTTCCAGCTCCACGGGAGTTTCACGACCGAACATGGAGACTACCACCCGGACCTTGCTGCGGTCCAGATCGATCTCCTCCACGGTACCCAGGAAGGATTCCAGGGCGCCATTGATGATCTTGACGTTGTCGCCTACCTGGTAGTTCACCACTACCTCGCGCTTTTCCACGCCCAGAGCGGCGATCTCTTCGTCAGAGAGGGGGATGGCCTTGTTGCCGGAGCCCACAAATCCGGTGACGCCGCGCACGTTGCGCACCAGATGCCAGGTCTCGTCGGTCAGGACCATTTTGACCAGCACATAGCCGGGGAATACCTTGCGCTCTACAGTCTTGGGGCCGTTGTCCGTAATTTCAGTAACGGTCTCCAGAGGGATACTGACCTCAAAAATGAGGTCCCGCAGGCCGCGGTTCTCCACTGCCTTTTCGATGCTGGCGGCCACGGTGTTTTCATAGCCGGAATAGGTATGCACCACATACCATTTCGCGTTCTCAGCCATCTTCTACACCTTAACCCTTGCCAAACAGATCCAACAGGGCACGAATCACGGAGCCGGCGAGGGCGTCGAACACCCAGATGCAGATCCCAACGACGATACAGCAGAGAATGACGATCACGGTGTTGTTAATGGTCTGTTTCTTGGTGGGCCACTGGACCTTCTTCAGCTCGCTCTTGAGTTCCTTGAACCACTTGCCGATGCGGGCGAAGAAGCCGGGCTTTTTGTCCGCCTTGGCGTCCTTCTTCTTCTCGGACTTGGCGGGCTTGGTCTGCTCGAGCTTCTCGTTTTCAGACATTCCGTTTAACCCTTCTTTCTTCTGAGCCGTCTTGCAGAGCTCATTACTTGGTCTCGTTGTGGACCGTGTGCTTTCTGCAGAAGGGGCAGTACTTCTTCAATTCCAGACGGTCGGGAGTGTTCTTCTTGTTCTTGTTGGTGTTATAGTTCCGCTGCTTGCACTCGGAGCAGCGCAGGGTGATCTTCACCCGGTTGCCGGCCTTCGCCATGTTCGGCACCTCCTTCATTGTTTGACCGCATAACAGCAAAAATGCCGGATGCGGCCGCAGGCCGAATCCAGCACGTACCGGCGGCGAAACGCTGCCGGATGGAACGTCACGGTGCGGATTCGGCACATTTGCCTCCCTATGTCTCACGCGGAGGGAAGGGTTTCGCACGTCATCACACCGTAAAAATGCGCACAAAAAAAGAGCCCTTTTTCATAGGTATCTGAACTATACCACAGCATGAGACCAAAGTCAAGCAGTTTCCACTTGTTTTTTCTTCATTCCTTTTGTATAGTGTAGAAAGCAGAAAAAGGAGTGATGATCTTGCGTATCATGGCCATTGATTACGGCGACGCCCGGACGGGCGTTGCCATTTCTGATCCCACCGGCCTGCTGGCTGGTTACACCACCGTGATCCACAGCCGCAAGGCGGATGTGGTGGCGGAGGAGCTGGCCCGGCTGGTGAAGGAACACCAGGTAGACGAGCTGGTGATGGGGTTTCCCCGGAATATGGATGGCACCGAGGGCCCCCGGGCGGAGCTGTACAAGGCCTTTGCCGCCCAGGTGGAAGAGACCTGCGGCCTGAAGCCGGTGCTGTGGGATGAGCGGCGCACCACCGTGGAGGCTCACAACATCCTCCACGCCTCTGGCAAGAAGATGAAAAACCACAAGAAGACCGTGGATGCCGTTGCGGCCACCCTGATCCTGGAGGGCTACCTCACCTTCAAGCGGGCCAGAGGATAAGGAATACCTACCCTTTCCGGAACAGCTCCCGCAAGCCCACTATTAGAAGAAATCCTCCAAAGCAGCGGTGCAGCAGGGCAGTGTCCAGCCCGGTGGCCGCCCAGGCGGCCAAAGCTGCGCACACAAGGCCGGTGAGGATGGCGGGGAGCAGAACCGGCTTTTCCACATAACCGTTCCTGATGTGGGCGGGCAGAGCCGCGGCGGCCGAGGGCAGAAAGTAGAGCAGGTTGATGCCCTGAGCCTGGTTTTGGGCGATACCGGCAAAGGTGGTCAGATAGATGAGCAGCAGGGTGCCGCCTCCCACCCCAAAGCCGGACAGGATGCCGGTAAGAACCCCTGCCAGAATAGCGGTCAGCCAGCCCATTAGAAGAACAGGGCCTTTACCCCGCCGTAGAGCAGCAGCAGGGCAAAGAGCCGTCGGAGCCACACCATATTCATGCGCCGAAACAGCCTCCCGCCCAGGAGACCGCCCAGCAAGCCCCCCACCAGATAGGGCAGTGCCATCCACAAATCCACGCCGCCCCGGAACAGATAGATGGCGGCGGACAGGGCACACATGGGCAGAATGATGGCGACTGAGGTGGCGAAAGCCTTCCGCTGTCCCAGGT
>PPYE01740492.1_pt1 | contig 16153 bp, 21 predicted proteins | sample 1559881 | NCBI WGS metagenome assembly PPYE01 (sample SAMN08240022, study PRJNA423297) | Human gut metagenome, whole genome shotgun sequencing project. | reverse complement strand
CAAGCCTGCTGCCGCCACAAATAAACTTTGCTCTATTCGCACCCGAAATGGAGTTTACACAGAATTTGGGATTGACCCTCCTATACATAAGATATTTTCAAAGAAAACAGAAACCCCTCCTCTTTTTCCCCTCAAAGTAACAAGGCCGGCATGGTAAATTCCATGCCGGCCTTGTTACTTTATTGGATCACGATAGTTTATCTGTATAATGAGTAATCCTACTTACTCCACACTATCTTGCTGTCCCTCCATGCACTGTGAAATGCTCCACTCCAAGTGCTTTTTCACTGCCAAAAAGGACTCTTCGCTAATAACATGCTCAATTCTGCACGCATCCTCTGTTGCCGTTTTCTCATCCACACCCAATCGCATCAGCATTTCAGATAAAACAGTATGCCGGGTATACATGGTCTGTGCAATTTCCATTCCGCTTTCCGTTAATGTGATCGCTCCGTCTGCATCCACCAGAACATATCCGTTTTTCTTTAAAATAGACATAGCCCTGCTGACACTGGGCTTGGAATATCCTAAATGCTCTCCGACATCAATAGCCCGTACATAGCTTTTATTTTGAGAGAGAATGTAAATCGTTTCCAGATACATCTGGCCAGACTCATGAATTGACATGGCTACCTCCAGCAGTATTGTTTTTCTCATTATACCACAGAAAACCAGCAAGTTTCAATTTGATTATCTTTTTCCTGCTTTACACTGTTGCGTATAATTTCAAATTTGGTCTTGACAAAGGCGTATTGGTGATATATTATTTGCGATGCAGTGGTTAGTGTTGTCTAACCTTTTTTGATGGGTTCTGGTTGTTATACGCTAACCAAAGCTACCATTTTATTGACAGGTGAAGAATATGACTTTGAAAGAAGCCCTGGAAGGAACGGAGTACAAAATCCAGCGAATCGATACGGACGATGAAGAGTTGAATGCGTTTTTATTTTCGCTTGGATGTTACGAAGGAGAGCCAATCACGGTAGTCTCCCGCTTAAAGGGCGGTTGTGTCGTTTCCATTAAAGACGGCCGCTATAACATTGACAATCAACTGGCGGAGGCAATTCTGATTTGAGTTGCCTCCTCCCCCCTGTTTCTAAAAATATATGTGTGTCTACTGCACATATCGGTTAGCTATCGGCAACCGTCGTGTGTTGTAATAGAGAGAATAGCAAAAAGAGGAGGAACTACCCATGCGTATTGCCTTGACAGGCAACCCGAACTCCGGCAAGACCACCATGTACAACGCCCTTACCGGGCGGAACGAAAAGGTGGGCAACTGGGCTGGCGTGACGGTGGAGAAAAAGGAACACCCCATCAAGAAAGCCTATTACAGCGGGACCGAAGATCTGATCGCGGTGGATCTGCCCGGTGCCTACTCCATGTCCCCTTTTACCTCGGAGGAGAGCATCACCAGTTCCTATGTTCGCAATGAGCACCCGGATGCCATTATCAACATCGTGGATGCCACCAATCTCAGCCGCAGTCTGTTTTTCACCACCCAGCTGTTGGAGCTGGGCATTCCGGTGGTGGTCGCTCTGAACAAGAGTGACATCAACGCCAAGAAGCAGACCACCATTGACACTGCATCCCTCTCCGCCAAGCTGGGCTGCCCGGTTCTGGAAACCGTATCTACTTCCGCTGAAGGACTGAAGGCAGTGGTAGACGCTGCTGTCGAGCTGAACGGCAAGGCACAGAAGGCTCCTTACTCCCAGGGTGACATCGACCTGACCGACAAGAAGGTCGTGGAGGATGCGGACCGCAAGCGTTTCACCTTTGTCAACCAGTTGGTCTCGCAAGTGGAAAAGCGGAAGGTACTTACCCGCGAAAAGGGAACTGGGGACGCTATTGACGCTGTCCTCACCAATAAATTTGCCGGTATTCCCATCTTTGCCGTGGTCATGTTCCTGGTGTTCCAGATCTCCCAGGTCTGGGTGGGGCCCCTGATCGCAGACACCCTGGTGGCCTGGATCGAGACCTTCCAGGGCTCTGTGGCCGACTCCCTGGCCGATGCCAACCCGCTGCTGACCGCTCTGCTGGCCGACGGTATCATCGGCGGCGTGGGCGCTGTGGTTGGCTTCCTGCCCCTGGTGATGATCATGTACTTCCTGATCGCCCTGCTGGAGGACTGCGGCTACATGTCCCGTGTTTCCGTGGTGCTGGATCCCATCTTCAAAAAAGTAGGCCTCTCCGGCAAGTCCGTGATTCCCTTTGTCATCGGTACGGGCTGCGCTATCCCCGGCGTCATGGCCAGCCGCACCATCCGCAATGAGCGTGAGCGCCGTGCCACCGCTATGCTGACCCCCTTCATGCCTTGCGGCGCCAAGATCCCTGTCATCGCTCTCTTTGCTGGTGCTTTCTTTGATGATGCAGGCTGGGTGAGCTTCACCATGTACTTCACCGGTATCGTCCTGATCTTCCTGGGCGCTCTGCTGGTCAACAAGATTGCTGGTTACAAGAACCGCAAGTCCTTCTTCATCATTGAGCTGCCCGAGTACAAGGTCCCCTCTTTGCTCTTTGCCCTGAAGGCCATGTGTGCCCGGGGCTGGGCCTACATCGTAAAGGCTGCCACCATCATTCTGCTGTGCAACACCGCTGTGCAGATCATGCAGACCTTCAACTGGAGCTTCCAGGTGGCTGAAACCGCCGACAACTCCATCCTGGCTTCCATTGCCGGCCCCTTCGCCTACCTGCTGGTGCCCATCGTGGGCGTCCTCAGCTGGCAGCTGGCCGCCGCTGCTGTCACCGGCTTTATTGCCAAGGAAAATGTGGTTGGCACCCTGGCCGTGTGCTTCGTGGGTCTGGAGAACTTCATCGACACCGACGAGCTGGCCATGCTTGAGGGCTCTGGTGCCGAGGTTGCCGGTATCATTGCCATCACAAAGGTTGCCGCTCTGGCCTACCTCATGTTCAACCTCTACACGCCTCCCTGCTTTGCCGCTATCGGCGCCATGAACTCTGAGATGAAGAGCGCTAAGTGGCTGTGGGCCGGTATTGGTCTCCAGCTGGGAACCGGCTACACCGTGGGCTTCCTGGTCTATCAGATCGGCACTCTGGTCACCACCGGCGCGGTGGGCGCTGGCTTCCTCCCCGGCCTGATTGCAGTGGTTGCCTTTGCTGCGGTCCTGGTCTACCTGTGCATGAAAACAGAAAAGGACCTGAAGCGTGAGTATGCGCTGAGTGGGGCGAAATCCTGATGATCGACTACATTGTGATCGCAATCCTTGTGGTTATTGTTGCCGCCGCTGCGTTCTATGTTTATAAAGCGAAAAAAAGCGGAAAAAAGTGTATCGGTTGTCCTGACGGCTGCTCCTGCAGTTCGAAACATGACGATACACATTGCAGCTGCGGAAACCATCATCATAAATAGCACATGAGCAAAGGATTGCGGCTTTTCCAGCGGAAGGGCCGCAATCCTTTTTTGGTATCGTCTTGTTCACTAAAAGCTTTCCGCTGTCTGCAAGAATACGTCAACTCGAGCTGAAAAGAATGCAGTGTTCATAGCTGTAACACCAGTCTCCCGAAACGCAGACCAAAAGGATGGTAATCGTCCATGACATTAAAACGAACAACGGAAGATTACGTAAAAACAGTCTTCATTTTATCCCGAAAAGGAGATGTGCGTTGCCATCAACTGGCTACATGTCTATCCGTTTCCCGCCCCACCGTTTCTGTTACCGTCAAAGCGCTCTGTGAAGCTGGCCTTCTCTATATGGATGACAAAAGAGCGCTTCATTTGACTGACAAAGGGCTTGAGCTTGCTCAAATAGTGGAGGAACGGCATCAGGTCTTGTGCGACCTCTTGGTAGGGCTTGGTGTAGATGCCGATATTGCCTCCAATGACGCATGCAGGATGGAACACGCGATCAGTGATGAAAGCTTCCGCGCCCTGAAATCGCTGACTCAATGAGTCATGCACTCTTTTTCATCATAGAATCTGGTCAAACGAGTTGTGTTAGATCCGAGGAATACCGGATACGATCGATCTTATTTTTGACTGCAGGCCTTCTCTCTGAAAATAGGTGTTGGATATGTTGATCGAGTATTTGCAAACCAAATATCCGGAATATGTGCAATGGCTCCATGATATCCCTGGTGCGCATGTTTGCCAATTCACATTGTCAGGATCGACGCCGGAAGACCTTTCCATGCTTCCGGCACACCCCCCCGGCCAGATATACGAAATCTTTTTTTGCTTGGGCGGGCAGGTCGTTGCCAAGCGACCAAACGAAAAATCTCATACAATCGAAAAATATGATGTACTTGTCCTTTCCAGTGTTTGCGCGCCCGATTCAGTAAAAATCAGCGGGAACTTGCAAGGAATTCTTATTACGATCGAACCAAACCTATCCCATGACGGACTTTTTTCCGTCTTCACCTCTTTGGGACTCCCTATAGACCTGTGTCAACTTACCTCCAAATTAGCCGTACACTATGGCTACACCACGCTTTGCAATCGTTGCTGGGGCCAGGCCATATTTGATTTTTTGACGCATCTACCGAAAGAGGCATGCGGAAGATATTGCCTCTTGAAAGCTATGGAACTGCTCTATATCCTCACGGTAAAAGACCATAGTTCCGCATACTCAACAGCAAACCAAGTGCCTAAAAATCTTTTGGATGCACGGGCATATATGGAGTCGCATTTGTCCGAGAAAATTACAATAGCAGATTTGAGCCGGCTTCTTGCCGTCTCACCCACCTACCTAAAAGCAGAGTTCCGACGTATATATGGAACGTCTATTCACGGCTATCTCACGGATCTGCGTATGCGCAGGGCCGCTGAATTGATTCATTGCACAGATCTGCCGATCTATCAGATCGCTCAGCAAGTAGGCTATGCAGGAATGAACCAGTTCAGCTCTGTCTTCAAGCGCTATTATGGAGTAACACCAGGGCAGTTCAAAAAAATGTCGAAAGCCGGGATGCATTGTCTTTTTCAGTGATGACAAAGTGAATTTAGTTGGCTATAATGATTGGACGCTCAACGCTATCCTGAGATATAAGGGGTGATTGCGATGAAACAGCATCGTTTTTGGGCCTGGGGCGCGGTAATCTGCATGATCATGGTCATGGTTACCGGCTACAAACGAAAATAACAGAAAGGAAGTATCAGAATGAGTGTCTATACGAAATTGGCCTGCTTTGTGGGCGGCACACTGTTTGGATCTTTCGGAATCAAGCTGCTGTCCAGCAAGGACGCTAAGAATGCATATGTCCATGCGACTGCTGCTGGTCTGCGTATGAAGGATTCCGTCATGGGAACCGTCGCTACTGTGCAGGAGAATGCCGCCGACATTCTCGCTTCTGCCAAGGACCTGAATGAGGCGCGGGCTGCCAAAGAGGCAGAGGATGCCGCTGCTGCCAATCTGGACAGCGTGGAAGCCTGATGACAGCAGAGGGAGCCGCCCGTGCGGCTCCCTCTTTTCGTGAAGGAGGAACCTATGAACGCAACCATATTGCATGAAAGCCGGGGACGTATTCGAATCAGGCTGAAGCAGAATCGCATGACGCTGGAGCAAGCCGACCGGCTGGAGCTCTGGCTGCAGAGCAAAGCCTGGGCTCGCCGTGTTACGGTCCACGAGCGGACATGCTGCATCATTTTACAGTACGAAGGAGACCGGCAGGCCGTTCTGGACGATGTCCGCTGTTTTTCCTGGGAGAAAGCAGAACAGCAAATCTCTCTGCCCGCCCACAGCACCCGGGCGCTTAACCGAGAATTTGAGGAGAAGTTGGTCAGCAAGGTCATGATGAAGGCGGCCTGCACACTGTTTCTGCCCTCCCCGCTTCGCATTGCCCGGATCGTGTGGCATATGATCCCCTTTGTGCGCCGCGGTCTGCATTGCCTACTGCGCCGCCGCATCAAGGTGGAGCTGCTGGATGCCCTGTCCATTTCCATCTCCGCCTGCCGTGGGGATTTCGGAACTGCGGGTGCGGTCATGTTCCTTTTGGAACTTGGAGAGCTTCTGGAGGAGTGGACTCGGAAAAAGTCTGTGGAAGACTTGGCCCGGTGCATGTCGCTGAATGTGGATCGAGTCTGGCTCCGGACCTCCGAGGGTGAGGTACTGATTCCTATTTCCCAGGTTCAGCCTGGGGATGCAGTAGTCGTGCGGGCCGGCGGAATCGTCCCTGTGGACGGAGTGGTACTGGAGGGCGAGATCACCGTTAACCAGGCATCCTTGACTGGTGAATCCATCCCCGTGCCCAAACGTCCCGGCGGAGCGGTCTATGCCGGAACTGTGGTAGAGGAAGGCGAATGTGTGCTGGAGGTCAAGAAAGCCTCCGGACAGAGCCGATACGACCAGATCGTCCACATGATTGAGCAATCGGAACAGATGAAGTCTGCCGCTGAGAGCAAGGCTGCCCATCTGGCCGACAAGCTCGTTCCCTATACCTTTGCAGGAAGCCTACTGAGCTTCGTCCTCACCCGCAACGTGGCCAGAGCGCTTTCCGTGCTGATGGTAGATTTCTCCTGCGCCCTGAAGCTGGCCATGCCACTGGCAGTGCTCTCGGCTATGCGGGAGGCTGGAGACGCACATATCACCGTCAAGGGCGGTAAATTCCTGGAGGCAGTGGCCGCAGCCGATACCATCGTTTTTGACAAGACCGGCACCCTGACCCATGCCTGCCCCAAGGTGGCAAAGATCATCCCCTTCGGCGGCAAAGACGAACGAGAGATGCTGCGGGTGGCTGCCTGTCTGGAAGAGCATTTTCCCCACTCCATGGCTAACGCTGTGGTCGAGGAGGCCAGGCAGCAGGGACTGACCCATGATGAGTTCCACTCCAAGGTCGAGTATCTGGTGGCCCACGGCATTGCCAGTACCGTCAACGGGGAGCGGGTGCTCATCGGCAGCGCCCACTTTGTATTTGAGGATGAGCACTGCCAGATTCCGGAATGCGATCAAGAACGCTTTGACATACTCCCGCCGGAGTATTCCCACCTGTATCTGGCAGTGGGTGGACAGCTGGCAGCTGTGATCTGTATTTCCGACCCGCTGCGGGAGGAAGCAAAAGATGTGCTCGCCACACTCCGCGCTCTGGGAATTTCCAACACAGTCATGCTCACCGGAGACAGTCACCGTACCGCTGCAGCCATTGCCGCCCAGGTGGGGGTGGACGATTTCCGTTCGGAGGTGCTCCCGGCAGATAAGGCAGACTATGTGGCCCAGCTTCGTCGGGAGGGGCATACCGTTCTGATGGTGGGCGACGGCATCAACGACTCGCCGGCCTTGTCTGAGGCAGATGCCGGCATTGCTATCAGCGATGGCGCCGCCATCGCCCGGGAGATTGCGGACATCACCATCGCTGCCGATAGCCTTTGGGAGCTGGTGGAACTGCGCCGGATTGCTATGGCGCTCATGGCCCGCATCCATTCCAACTACCGCTTTGTTATCGGCTTTAACGGCGCTCTGATCGCCCTCGGCATGGCCGGGATCATTCCTCCCGCCACCTCCGCCACGCTGCACAATCTTTCCACTTTGGGGGTCAGTTTGAGAAGTATGAGTCCACTTCCCCATCAGAAAGAGAGGAAACAGGTTCTATAAAACTACTTGGATCATACTTGGAAATCAGGACAATCCTTTGGAACCTATAAATGCTATAAAAACAGAACTACCTCAGCCGTGCTCTGCGGCTGAGGTAGTTCTGTTTTTTCTTCTAAACTTGTAACTTGTTATCAGCCTTCCAATCGGTTGCTTTGGAAAGTTTTTGGCAGTATAGTCCATAAAATTCATCGTGTGTCAAGGATGCAAGCCACTCAGTGGAAGGACAGCAGGCGCTGGGACTCTCCTGCTGACTTTTTCCCTGGGCGTGCTCGGGATAAACGATCAGATCTCCGTTGACAGCATAAAAGGAGCAAAGCTCCTGACACAAAATCTCTTTCACCATACGGCAGGCAATCGACTGGGGAACAGAAGTGCGGGCACAGAAGTAGGACGGGATCAGAACCGGACCTTCCCGTGGAATCTGAAGGAAGGTCTCCTGTCCGTCTGCCCGCAGGGCATACAGAGAAGGCACAAGGGCAGTGGATGCCTGCCCCTGGCGCACAGCCTGAAAGGCGCCAATGGGCATATCGGTCACCAGACTGCGCTCCAGCAATGCTTCTGCTGCTTGATGTCCCCATCGTTCCCAAACCGCTTTCACCACCGTCTTGACCGCCGAGTTGTTGATGCCGCCAAATGCCAGACCGTTCCAGTCAGCCAAGGCAGTATGGCCACAGACCTCCGGTTCCCTGGTATAGTAGACCAGAGGAATGGACAGGAACGGCAGCAGAAACGGCCCTCGCTCCACAGCATCCAGCATAGGACCGGAACGCAGGGACATCCAGCTTCGCACCGGATAGAGATCACCGTTCAGTTTGCAGAAAATGTCTGGATCTTCGAATACCTCCAGATCGGCAGAAACGATGAGGTCGGGAAGAACGGCATCCGGCCGGGCCAGATATTCAGACATGTGCTCCGGATATCCCAAGCCGAAATAGCGCACTTCCAATTGGATCCCATCGGAGAGCAGTTTCTGCGTCAGCCCATCCAGGAACGCCTTCTCCTGTCGGTGAAGTACGCAGATATGATTCCAGTAGAGCAAAATATGTGTCATGCCAGGAGTTCTCCCTTCCGTAACAACGTCTGATAGCGACGCTGGGTTTGGTATTCGGCTTCTAATTGCTGATAGAGGGCCGCTTCAGCCGGAGAACGTCCCACCACCGCGGTAATTGCGCCGCCGCCAAGTACGATCCGCCGCTCCGACATCAACGCTGTATGGGGGTCATGGGTGACCACCAGAACCAGCTTGTCCTGACGGCGAAGCAAATGCAGCGCCCGCTGCTTGTCGATCCCGGCGTTTTCAATCTCGTCAATCAGTACGATGGGGCTGTCACAAACGAGGGCGATATCCCCGATCATCAGGGCCCGGGACTGCCCGCCGCTGAGCTGGTTGAGGCTTTGACCCAATGTTACGGGTTCCGGCGTGATCTCGTTCACCAATTTCAGAATTTCTTCCGGGGTGATCTCCCGGCTGCGGCAGCGGGCGTGCAGGCGTAAAAAGTCCTCCACCGTAGTGTCCAGAACAAAGCGCATGTTCTGTCCAAGATGGGCTACCAGCTGACCCGACAGCCTCTGCCGATGACAGCGGGATACGGGCGCTCCATCCAGCAAAATGGTGCGTCCGGTAACCGAGTCTCCCTGGGCCAGCTGCTCCACATCTTTGATCAGCCGGGACTTCCCTGACCCAGTGTTCCCCACAATGGTGTACAGCTGACCACGTTTGAGATGAATGGGCAAAAAGGATTCCACCCTTCCGCCCTTGTCATGCCCCGGCAAAATGGTCAGGCACTCCATACCGGCGCCTCCTTTCCAAAGGCGATCTTACCCACAACGCCCTGCTGGAACGCTCCGCCTACCCGGCGTTCTCCCACACAATAGGAGCATACCCCGCTTGGCATGGTATGCCGAAGCACATCCTCCTCGGAGCCGCAGTTGGTGGGCTGCTCCAGCAGCCACTGTGCCAGGCGGTCGATGCCATATCCGGCTAAACCATCTACCGGGAACAACGCTGCCTTTGGGTTTAGTTCCCCAATTTGCCAGGAAATGATCTCCAGCTCAGCCTGGGAAACCATATCAGTTTTGGTCAGCACCACAAAGTCCGCCTGCGTGAGCATGGGGCCAAGCTGTCCCGGCGCCTTGCAGCTGGCAGTACAGTCCAGGACGCATCCCGCCACCATGTGGATGGTGGCAGGGGAACAGCGATGACACAGGCCCGCTGTCTCAATCACTAATGTATCGCAGCGCTGTCCGTCCGCCCAATTCCACAGCTCAGGCAAATTGGACACAAGGAAGTGATCCGGGCAAATATCCCCGCTCAGGCCAGTGACACAGGGTAAACCCAGTTCCTCAAAGACTGCGGCATCTCCGCTTTGCAGGCAGTCGATCTTGCAAACGCAGGGGGTTGCCCCGCTCTGCTTGAGCAGTGGAAGAAGAGATCGCAAAACAGAGGTCTTCCCTACTGCAGAAGCTCCAGAGAACAAGAAAATGTGATTTGGCATGCGTGTGCTCCTCTCCAGTCATGCAGTTAGCATTAACTTACCACCTGACTGTGCCACTTGTCAGTATCAAGTGAGACTGAGAGCGCAGCTTTTTTTCTTGACGAAAGCGATATTTGGCATGTACAATATTATACAGTTAGCGAAAGCTAACCCATTGAAATGAGGTGATGTGTTGGAACAAACTGAGCTATCTCACAAGCTGGCACTTTCTGCTTTTTTGGCAGATGTTACACTGCCTGGGACAAAGGTGTCCACTCAGATTTTCCGGAGCGGACAGATTGTCAGCGACATTCCCCAGGGGATCCCATCCATCGGTCTGATCACAAGAGGCAGGATCGAGGTCTATTCCGTAGCATTGGACGGAAAGGATATCCTGCTCAACGAGCTGTCGGCTGGAGAATGCTTTGGTATCTGCAATCTCCTGACCCAGTGCGAACTGGAGACTGTGCTCAGATGCAGCGTGGAAACGGAAATCCTCTATATTCCCAAAGCCGTACTGCAGGAAGCCATGGCTGCAAATGGCACACTTGCCCTTCGCTTTGCTGCGGTTTGCAGTGAGAAAATCCAATTTCTCTTGAAGCGGATCGAGCTACTCACCATGCAGTCCTGCCGGGGGCGTGTCATCGCCTTTCTCCTTGCCCATAGCAAGGAAGGCGGAGAGGTAATTTTTCGTGGCTCACGGGAGGATCTTGCCCGCCATTTGGGCGTCAGTCGTGCTGCCCTGTTCCGGGAGCTGGCAGTGCTGCAGACCATGGGAGCTATCGAGTCCCACGGGAATCTGTTCCATGTAATGGATCCGGGCCAGCTGGAAGATCTGCTCTATCATCCATCCAACACCAAATAGACCACCCAGAAAGGAATACGATCATGAAAAAGCTCTTGTCTCTCATTTGTTCTCTGTCTCTGTCTGCGGCGCTTCTTGCTGGCTGCTCCTCCACACCCCAGGAGCCCACCGCCTCTCAGAAACCCTCTGATTCGGAAACTCCCACCACCAGTCAATCGGTCACGACGGAAGCCGTGGATGTGAAGGTGATGGCCCTCAAGGGTCCTACCGCCATGGGAATGGTGCAGTTCATGAGTGAGACGGATAACGGCTCCATAACCGACAACAACTACGACTTTACCATCACAGCCATGACAGATGAGGTCTCTGCGGCCCTTTCCCAGGGTACCACAGACATTGCCGCAGTTCCGGCCAATCTGGCTTCCGTCCTCTATAACAACACAGAGGGCGGCGTACAGGTTCTGGCGATCAATACGCTGGGTGTGCTGTACATTGTGGAGAGTGGGGATACCGTTCAGTCCATGGAGGATCTGCGTGGCAAAACCATCTATGCCAGCGGGAAAGGCGGCACGCCTGAATATGCTCTGAACTATGTGCTGGCCCAGAACGGCATCGATCCCACCAGTGATGTGACCATCGAGTGGAAAAGCGAACAGGCAGAATGCCTGGCTGCGCTGACCGCTCAGGAGAATGCCATCACCATGCTGCCTCAGCCCTTTGTTACCACCGCCCAGAGCAAAAGCGACAGCATCCGGGTGGCCCTGGATCTGACGGAGGAATGGGACAAGCTGCAGGCGGACAGCGAAACACCCTCTACTCTGGTCACCGGAGTGGTAGTGGCCCGGGCAGAGTTTGTCCAGGAGCATCCCGAGGCTGTCTCCTCCTTCCTGGATCACTATGCCTCTTCCGTGGAGTTTGTCAACTCCAATGTCGCGGATGCCGCACAGCTGGTCGGTTCCTATGACATCGTCACCGCGGAGGTTGCCCAGAAAGCCATTCCCGCCTGCAATATCGTCTTTGTAGAGGGTGCCGAGATGAAGGACAAGCTGTCCGGCTATCTGACCGTCCTCTTCGACCAGAACGCCAAGTCTGTGGGCGGCGCTTTGCCCGCTGACGACTTCTACTACAGCCGCTGAGGAAGATGAAACGCACCGGAATACTACGGCCCTGGGCGGTGTTTGTATGGCTTCTGGTCTGGCAGATAGGGGCCATGGCGCTGGATCAGCAAATCTTACTGGTCTCGCCCATACAGGTTCTGGCCCGGTTGGGAGAGCTGGCCCTTCAGGGGTCGTTCTGGAAGGCTGTGGGATTTTCCATGCTGCGGATTACCGGCGGCTTTCTTTTAGGGGCAGCAGTGGGTACCGTTCTTGCAGCGTTCTCTGCCAGGCTGCGCCTGGTGGAGGAGCTGCTGGCCCCCCTTCTGCTGGCCATCAAGTCCATCCCTGTGGCCTCGTTTATCATTCTGTCCCTGATCCTGTTTTCTTCCCGCAATCTGTCCATCCTGATCTCGTTTCTGATGGTTCTGCCGGTGCTGTATTCCGGGGTTCTGGGCGGGATCTGTGCCATGGACAGTCAGATGCTGGAGATGGCACAGTTGTTCCGGATTCCCACGCTCCGGCGGATCCGTTATGTGTATCTGCCCCAGGTGCTGCCCTATTTTCAGGCGGCCTGCGCCTCCGCTTTGGGCCTATGCTGGAAGTCGGGAATCGCTGCCGAGGTCATCGGTATGCCCACAGGCTCCATCGGTGAGCGGCTCCAGCAGGCCAAGGTCTATCTGGATACGCCGGATCTGTTTGCCTGGACACTGGTCATCGTACTGGTAAGCCTGTTATTTGAGCGGTTCTTTTTGGTAGTGCTGAGACAGGCTGCGCACTACTTGGAGAGGATGTGAGCCATGCAGGATATTGTGATGCATGCGTTATGCAAGTCTTTTGGGGAAAAATCGGTGCTGCGGGATGTCTCCGGCACATTGGCAGCCGGCTGCATCACCGGGCTGATGGCCCCTTCCGGAGCAGGAAAAACCACCCTGCTGCGCATCCTCATGGGACTGGAGCAGGCGGACAGTGGCCGGATCGACGGTCTGGATGGTCTCCGCCTCAGCGCAGTATTCCAGGAAGATCGTCTGTGTGACCAACTGGACGGCGTTTCCAACCTCCGCTTGGTAACACCGTCCCTGAGCCGCGAATGCTTTGGAGGCGGTGGGACTTGCCGACTGCATCGGTCAGCCCACCCGGGAGCTTTCCGGAGGACAGCGGCGCAGAGTGGCGATTCTCCGTGGTCTGCTGGCTGACTATGACCTTCTGATCCTGGATGAGCCTTTCAAGGGTTTGGACCGGGAGACCAAACAGCTGGTGATAGAGGATACTCAACGCCGATGCATGGGAAAAACCGTGCTCCTTGTCACCCATGATCCCACAGAGCTGGATGCGCTGGGTGTGACCGAATTGCTGACTGGATTGGAATAAAAAACGGGCTCCATAGAAGCGTTTTGGCTTCTATGGAGCCCGTTCTTTTTCTGTCAGCAGGACGGGGTCTTCACGACCACCAGGTACATCTTGAACGCTGTCACCGCCTGTACCGCGTGAGGGATGCCGGCGGGCATGATAATGGCTTCTCCTGCGTTCAGGGTGTGGGGAACACCGTCAATGGTAATCTGTGCCGTCCCTTCCAAAATGGTCGCCATAGCGTCTCCGGGAGCAGCGTGGGTGCTGATGGCCTCACCCGCATCAAAGGCAAACAGGGTGATCCCCGCACCGGGCTGTTGGGCCAGGGTCAGGCTGACAACCTTACCCCCTTCATATTCCACTTGCCCCTTCAAGGCAAAGGGCTGCGCATGAGGGACATTCTTAATCAGAGTTTCCATGAGTTATTCCTCCTAAATCATTATGAAAGCGTGATCTGCAGCAGCTTGCAGCCATCCGGAGCAACTACTGCGTGGGGGGTATGGGCGGGAACTGCCAGGCAATCGCCCGTTTGAAGACAGTAGCTGTCCTCCCCCGCAGAGACATCAAGCGCCCCCTCCAGAATGTAGTAGAGGGTATCGCCAAAATAGCATTCCTCACTGATACTCTCCCCGTCGCCAAAGGCCAAAAGAGTCATTTGGCAGTGTTCCTGCCGGCTCATGGCCATACTGACCACGCGGCCAGGTTGAATCTGAATCAGCTGGGTGAGCTGCTGGGGCTGCTGTGTGGGCAGGTTGCGTAAAAAGTCCATTGCTCATACCTCCATGGGTCGTTTATCCATATGATACCCCAGGAAACGGGATCATTCCATTGCCACAGCAACAACGATCAGGCTGTGATGCGACCAATAATTTCCCGCCGGATCTCCGTCAGTTCCGGCGCCGAGGCATCCCGGCCTTCCTGGCCAGGCAGGGTGATCCATGTTTGAATGGTGGTTGGCCTGGGTGTCAGGACAGCAATCCGGGTGGCCACGGTCAATGCCTCATCAATTTCGTGGGTGACAAACAGAACGCCCGGCTTTTTGATCTTCCAGATCTCCAGAAGCATATTCACCATCTCCATGCGAATGCCGTAGTCCAGTCCCTGAAAGGGCTCATCCATCAGGAAGAACTCTCCGCCGAAATGGAAGGCCCGTGCCAGCGCACATCGACGGGCCATGCCCCCGGAGAGCTGCGTACTGTGCGCCCCGCCTGAGCAGCGCAGCGCACTAAGTCCAGACGACATTCCAAATTGGGACAGCCTGAGCACGTTGGCGGCGCAAATCGGAAGCATCCCTGTCAAAAGCCAGCCTCTTGCCGCGGTGGGAGAACCCCTTACGCTGTTTGCTCTAAACGACGGGGTGCTGGGAACGCTGGAAAGGCAGGGCCGGCCTCTGTATCGTGCCCCCCTGAGCGAGTACCTCTGGTTTCTCTGGCGAGATTCCGGAAGTGTCATAGCCGCTTCCTGGACGGATCAAATGACAGAACTGGGGCGCCTATTGGGGGCGAGAAGCAGCTTCTCCAAAGATCCGGAGGGGATGCGTACTGCAGCGGATCAGCTGCTGCCGAGATTTGCCGGAGCCAACGGTCGGTACCGTTTGGCCAAGGCACGGGAACTTGGCCGAACATCGGCTGGTGTGCTGACGCTGGCTCCCCGGTATGAAAACACAGCAACACTGTTGGATATGACTGGTGAAATGGGTGGAATCCCCCTCTTACATCTTGCCATGGACAGTGATTGGGACGAGAGCGCCTGGTCCCGCCTAAACTCCTTCCTCTATTACCTGAAATAAACCCCAGAATCATACCCTTTGTCCGTGCAGGCAGTTTATAGAAGCCTCTTTTGTTTTTATCGACCGAGGCTGTAGAAAAAGCACCGGAGGAGTGGTGAAGGAAAAAACCTGTTGTTGATTTGACCCGATGTATGTCCCTGAATATGGATTGTGTCTGGTTGCGCACAGCTCAGGTCAGGTGCTGTTCCCTACGCCCCAATCCTGCCAGCAAATGCCACAGAGGTCCAAGCAAGCGGCATTATCCCCGTGGGCTGAACGGTATTTGAAGGTGAGGCCACCGTCAATTAGGTATCCACTTGCCAGAGATTCCATCCCAGTTTCCAATCGCAGGCGGCGTTGTTTGTGCCAGAACTATTGCGGAGGAAGCCAAGCTTCGTGGTTTGCGACATGAGGCGTACCACTCCAAGGTGGAGTATCTGGTGTCCCACGGCATCGCCAGCACCGATATACTCATCGGCGACTGTTACCGCACCGCCGCAGCCATTGCCGCCCAGGTGGGAGTGGACGACTTCCGCGCCGGAGTCCTTCCGGCAGACAAAGCGGAGTATGTGGCCCGGCTCCGCCGGGAGGGGCATACTGTCCTGATGGTGGGCGACGGTATCAACGACTCGCCGGCCTTGTCCGAGGCGAACGCGGGCATCGCCATCAGCGACGGTGCCGCCATCGCCCGGGAGATCGCGGACATCACCATCGCTGCCGACAGCCTTTAGGAACTGGTAGAACTGCGACGCCTCGCCATGGCGCTGATGGCGCGCATCCACTCCAACTACCGCTTCGTCATCGGCTTCAGCGGCGCGCTGATCGCTCTGGGTGTGGCCGGAGTCCTGCCGCCAGCCACCTCCGCCACGCTGCATAACCTCTCCACTTTGGGTGTCAGCCTGCGGAGCATGAGCCGGCTGGCACTTCCGGAAATGTAGAGTGCAGAACTCTTTTGAAGAAATGAATACATAATGAGACTCGCAGGGGGAAAGGAAATTCCTCCTGCGAGCCTCATTTTTCTATCTTTTCTGGTGGTATAAAGTCTAATAGATCGCCGATCTCACAATTCAACACCGTACAAAGCCTTGCGAGGACATCTATATCTAAACGAGTAATTT
>PPYE01585561.1_pt1 | contig 16153 bp, 18 predicted proteins | sample 1559881 | NCBI WGS metagenome assembly PPYE01 (sample SAMN08240022, study PRJNA423297) | Human gut metagenome, whole genome shotgun sequencing project. | reverse complement strand
GGGGGGCGGTTCGGGGCTTCGCAAAGCCCCGTGCGCGGGGTGTGGGAGGTTTCCGCCGCAACCCCGGAAATGTCGCAAGGCAGCCTGTTGCCCGAGGCGGGGGGAGGTGCCCCTTTCTTTTTTCTTGCCGATCCACGGCGTGGGGCGAGCTTCCCGCGGGCCTGAACCTGAGGCTCCCCGGGGGCTCCTGAGCTGGCGTGGGCCGTACGTTTGGGGGCGTGGGGCGGGGCTCCGCCGGAAACTGTTCAGGGTGTGGCTTCCGGGCCGGACGCGCCAAGGTGGGGGGAGGAGGTTCCTATGGCTGGTTTTACCTTGCGTCATTTTTCCCCGGTCGAATTCCGCTGCAAGTGCGGGTGCGGCGCGGGCATGGAAAAAATGGACGCCGATCTGCTGCATCTGCTCGACGAGGCCCGCGATCTGGCGGGCACGCCGTTTTCGCTGACGTCCGCCTACCGTTGCCCCAAGCACAACAAGGCCGTCGGGGGCGTGCCCACGTCCGCCCACACGCGCGGGTATGCCGTGGACATCCGCTGTGTGGATTCCCATTCCCGTTTTGTGATCCTTCAAGCGTTGCTTGAAGTTGGTTTCCGGCGCATCGAGCTGGCCCCGACGTGGATCCATGTGGACAACGACCCGGACAAGCCGCGCGACGTGGCCTTTTATCGGCATGGAGGCGCATACTGATGGAAACGGCTGTGATTGATTTCCTTTTTTCGGCACTGGCCCAGCTCGCCGCCCAGTATCCCGACGCGGCGTGGCTTGCCGTCGCCCTGAGCGCGGTCATGACCGTCTGCGGGCTGTGCGCGGTGGCTACCGTCTGGATGCCCGTGCCCAAGGAAACGGCGGGGCCGTATGCCGCCGTGTACCGCTGGGCCCATGCCTTTGCCGCGCATTTCGGGCAGAACCGGGGCGCGGTGGCGGACGGCAGATCCGAAACCGTGCAGGCCGAAGTCAAAGCCGTGACGGGGAAGTGATGCGCGGGCCGTCGTATCCCCAAAGCGGCTCTCCGGGCGGCAAGGCCCGCGGCTGGCGGCAATCCCGGAGTTGGCGCGTGCCCGCCGTGGGGCGGCTGATGGCGCTGTTGTGCGCGCTGCTGCCGGGGGCGTGCGGCTGCGCCCAGTGGACGGGGCTGGCCTTGGCGGACGCCACCGCTCCGGAAGGCCCGGCACGTCCGGCCTGCACGTTCCCGGCCTCCGCATCGGAGTGGGGTATGCCGGCCCCGCTCTCAGATACATTGGAGGGGATTATGCCGGAACCGGCCCCGCTTCCGGGCCTCCCGGCTTCTGGGGCGGAGGGGCGGCTTTCGGGCATTTTGGCCCATACACCGGACCCGCCCTTGCCTTCTGCGGGGGCGTTCCCGGAGCCGTCTCAGCCTTGCGTGGCGGGCTCTGCGGAGGGGCTGTCGTTTGTATGGGGAACCGTCTCCCCGGCAAGCCCCTGTTCCGGCGGGGAAGGGCTGGGCTTGGCGCGGGAAGCGGGCCCGGAGGCCCCGTATCCGGGGCGGCGGGCGCATCCCGTGCCCGGTTCCGGCGGGTGGGGGTTGCGGTTCAAGGGTATGGAGGCGGCGCGGTGAGCGAAGAAGAGAACATCCGGCTTGTCCGCGAGATCGGGGAAGTGAAGGCCGAGCTTTCCGGGCTCAAGGCCGAGGTCGCGGGCACGAACCAGCGCCTCGACGACATCGTGATCACCCAGCTCAAGGATCACGGCAAGCGGCTGGCCATGCAGGATATCCGCATCAGCTCCCTTGAGCAGGCCGAGAACAGGCGGGCGGGGGGGATTTCCGCGCTCGCGGCGATCGCCACGGTCGCCGGAAGCGTCGGGGCGCTGCTCATGAAGGTCTTCGGCTGATCTCCGGCGTCCCGCATCCGGCACCCCCTCATCCCCGTCTGGAGGGGCCTGCACACACATACCAGCTTCCTCAGCCCGCATGAGACCTTCATCCCCGTCTGGAGGGGCCTGCAAGCGCTTGAGGCCGAGGCGCAGCTCCGGGACCCTCCCGTCCGGGGGAACCCTTTCCCGCCCGTGGGGCGTCCTTACGATCAACATGGACAGCTATGGAATGGATACCCCCTTTCCCGTCCGCGGGGCGTTCCCATAGCCCGATCCGATAAGCTTCCCTACGCACGCCCTTTTCCCACCCGTAGGGAGGCGTTCCGGCCTCTCATTTGGCCCTCTACGGACAGGTTGCCCCTTTCCCGCCCGTGGGGAGGCGCTCCGGCTTTCATCCGTGCCTTCATCCCTTTCCCCTTGCCCAGCCCCCTGTTTCGATGCCCTTCTCCGGGGGCGGTTTTCCGCCGCAAACGGTTTCCCGCGGCCCGGCGTTTTCGGCTTTTTCCGTCCGCCGGAACTTGTTCAGGGTGCGCTTTTGGGGCGTTGCGCCGCATTGTGGGGACAGCCTCCCGATGGGGAGGCCCCTCGCCGCACAGGGGCAGGTCGATCGGCGCATAAAGCCGAGCCCTGATGACAGGCCCCTCGCCGCACGGGGGAGGGGCGCTCCGGAATGCGGAGGCCCCGGATCACAAAAGGAGCGTTCATGAACACTAGCGCGACAGGCGGCTTCCTTCAGCCCGAAACCGGTCTGGCCCGTTCGGACATCGAGCGGCTGATCGGGGACGTGATCGCGGGCATCACCGGGCTTCCCCGGGATCTCGTCCGCGAACGGATCGCCGTGCCTCAGGCCGATCCGGAAACCGGGGCCACGTGGTGCTCGTTCGGCATCACGAAGCGTTCCGAATCCAAATCGCAGGTGCGGCATTACGAAACCGAGGACGGGCAGGGCATGAGCCGCGTGCTCACCCTTGAGACGCTGACGGTCCCGGCCAGCTTCTTCGGCCCCGCCTGCGAGGACATGGCCCTGAAACTGAAGGCGGGGCTTCACATTTCCCAGAACCGCGAACCGCTCTGGCACGCCAACATCGCGCTGGTGCAGGCAGGGGACGTGATCACGCCTCCGGCTTCCTCCGCACCCGGCGTATCTGACGATCTGCGCTGGAGCGGGCGGGCGGATCTGACGCTGACCTTCCGGCGGGGGCCCTCGTCCCCGCAGGGCAAGGCGGCGGAAGGCACTGTGGCAATCACCCATGCGGAACAGCCCGATTGCGGCATCCGCGGCAACTGACAGGAGTTTTATCATGGCACGAGCTTTGAGCGTGGACCGCGTCGTCCGCGTCGGCATCAATCTCCAGCCGATGGCGGCGGCCCGGCGCAATTTCGGCACGCTGCTCATCATCGGCGCTTCCGGCGTCATCGACATGGAGGAACGCCTCCGCGCCTATACCGGCATCGACGGCGTGGCCGCCGACTTCGGCATGGACGCCCCGGAATACCGGGCCGCCGAACTCTATTTCTCCCAGTCCCCCCGCCCCGCGCAGCTCTGCGTGGGACGCTGGGGCAAAACCCCCACTCCCGCCATCCTCAAGGGCGGCATCCTCTCCGACGGCGAGGCCGACGCTTCCGCGTGGGCTTCCGTCAAGGACGGCAGCTTCGCCGTTTCCGTGGGCGGCGTCTCCAAGGACATCACCGGCCTCGACTTCTCCGGCGTGACCAACATGAACGGCGTCGCCGCCGTCGTCAGCGCCGCCCTCGCCTCCGCCGGGGCTTCCTGCGCGTGGGACGGGCAGCGCTTCGCCATGAAGACCAGCACGCTGGGCGCTTCCGCCGGGATCGGCTATCTGGCCCCGCTGTCCGAGCCCGCCGGGACCGACATTTCCGCCATGCTGCGCATGACCGCCTCCACCGGCCTGCCCCCGGTCGCGGGCACCGACGGCGAAACCGCCAAGGAAGCCGTGGCCGCGCTGGCCGACAAGTCCGGCGACTGGTACGGCTGCGTCTTTGCCGACGAGGGCCTGGCCGTCGAGGATCACCTTGACGTGGCCGCCTTTGTCGAAGCCTCCGCCAAGGCCCGCATCTACGGCGTCACCGTCACCGACAGCCGCGCGCTGGACGCCGGATACGCCGAGGACGCCGCCAGCAAGCTCAAGGAGCTGGCCCGCAAGCGCACCATCGTGGCCTACAGCCGCAACCCCTACGCCATCGTCTCCGCGCTCGGCCGCGCCTTCACCGTGAACTTCTCGGCCAACCGCAGCACCATCACCCTGAAGTTCAAGCAGCTTCCCGGCGTCGTCGCCGAGGGCCTCACCGAAACGCAGGCGCAGGCCCTCGAAGCCAAGCGCTGCAACGTGTTCGCCGCCTACGACAACGATACCGCCATCTTCCAGGAAGGCGTGATGTCCGGCCCGGCCTACTTCGACGAGATCCACGGCCTCGACTGGCTTCAGAACGCCATCCAGTCCGAAACCTGGAACCTGCTCTACCAGTCCAAGGCCAAGATCCCCCAGACCGACGCGGGCGCCAACCAGATCATCACCTGCATCGAGGCCGTGCTCGGCGAAGCCGTGAACAACGGCCTTGTGGCTCCGGGCACGTGGAACGCCGACGGTTTCGGCCTGCTGGAACGTGGCGATTATCTCGACAAGGGCTACTACGTATACACGACCCCCGTGGCCGAACAGGCGCAGTCCGAGCGCGAGCAGCGCAAGTGCCCGCCCATCCAGATCGCCGCCAAGCTTGCCGGGGCCATCCATTTCGTCGACGTGCAGATCGACGTCAACCGCTGATTGAGGACGGAAAACCATGGGACATTCGTATAGCTTTCTCGATGTGCAGGCTTCCATCTACGGGCCGGGCGGCAACGTCTCCCTCGCCGGAGACGAGGCCGGGGTCGAACAGGGCGGCATCACCGTCACGCCCGCCGGCGAGCGGAGCAAGATGACCGTCGGGGCCGACGGCTCCGTGATGCACAGCCTGCTCGGCGACAAATCCGGCACCGTGTCGGTCAAGCTGCTCAAGACCTCCAGCGTCAACGCGGCGCTCCAGATCATGTACAACCTCCAGACCACCACCGGCGCCCAGCACGGCATGAACACCATCGTCATCCGCGACGTTGCGCGCGGCGACGTGATCACCTGCCAGAACTGCGCCTTTGCCAAGCAGCCCGCCATCACCTACGGCACCGATGCCGGGGCTGTGGAGTGGACGTTCAACGCCGGGTCCATTTCCTTCCTGCTGGGGATGTAGCCATGCAGTTCACCATCAAGGACAAGACCTTCGATTCCGGCAGGCTGAACGCCTTCCAGCAGCTCCATGTGGTGCGGCGTCTGGCCCCGGTGACCGAGCGGCTCGTGGCCCTCGCCGGAAGCGCGGGCGACCCCGAAGCCTTCCTCGGCCCGCTGGCCCGCACCGTGGGCGAGCTGCCCGACGCCGATGTGGACTACATTCTGAACGCCTGCCTCGACGTGACGCAGATCCGGCAGGATACGGGCGGTTTCGCCAGGCTGCGCGTGAACGGCGTGGTCATGTTCCCGCTGGATCTGACCATGCTGCTCGGCATCGCGGCGCATGTCCTGAAAGACAACCTGTCCGGTTTTTTCGCAGACCTCCCCTCGGTTTTGAACCGTGCGGGGAAGGCTGCGGAATCCGATGGGTAACGCTCCCCGATGGGCAGGACTGGCTGATGAGGCCGGTCCTGCGGGGGCTGTGCCGGTATGAGGGCCTCAAGGACGGCACGCTTTCGCTTGAGGACGTGGCGCTCATGAACGACGCCCTGACCGTGCAGGAAGAGAACGAACGCCGCTTTATGGCGGCGAAAGAAAAGGAACGTGCGTGATGGCTGTAGCCGGAGAGCAGATACTCACCAGACTGGGGTTTGAGGTCGACGGGATCTCGCTCAAGTCCTCCTTGGAGAAGGCCGCGGCGTTCGGCTCCGCTCTCCGGCGGGCCTTTGCCGACGCGTCCGCCGCGTTCGTCGGGGTCGCCAAGGGGGAGGCCGAGGTCGCCGCGCAGGCGGACGCGCTCGGCGTTTCCGTGGAGCGGTTCGCGGAATGGCGGTTCATCGCGGAACAGACGGGCGCTTCGGCGGACGCGCTCGGGGCCTCCCTCAAGGCCATGCTCGCCAACAATCCGGGTTTGTCCGACGCGGCCTCGGAACTGGAGCGCGCGGGCGGGGCGATGCGGGAGATGGGCGATGCCCAGCGCGAGGCGTATGCGCGGGGGCTGGGCATCGATCCTTCCCTCATCCCCATGCTCACGCGGGACGTTTCCGGGCTGCGCGACATGTTCCGGTCGCTCTACGCCACGGCGGGGACGGACGCCGCGCAAGCCGCCGAGGACGGCAAGGGCTTCCTTGACGGCATGGCGCGGCTGGCGGGCCTGTGCGACCTGCTGGCGAAGACGGTGGCGCTTTCGCTGCTGGGCACGGCCCGGAGCGGCATCGAGGCGCTCGGGGATGCGTTCGTGGCGCATTTCGACGACATCCGGCGCGTGCTGGAGCTTGTGGTCGCGCTTGCCTCCGCCGCCGCCCCGGTCATCGGCGCGGCGCTCGGCCTGCTCGTCTCGTGGGGCGGGCAGCTCGCGGGCCTGCTCGGGACGCTGGACGCGGATCTCGTCGCCGGGATCGGCAAGGGGATCGCGGCCTTCATGGCCCTGCGCGGGGCCGTGGGCGCGGCGATCATCGGGTTCGCCAACCTCAAGGAAGCGTGGGCGCTGCTGACGGCGGCCTTTTCCGCCAACCCCTACCTCCTCGCCATCGGAGCCGCCGTAACGCTCGCGGTGGTCGTCATGGACAACTGGGGCGCGGTCAAGGCGTTCCTCCTCGGCGTCTGGGACGCCGTGGCGTCCGGCGTGCGGGCCGCCGTGGATGCGGTGGCGTCGGCCTTCGATAACGCAGTAAACTTCGTAACAGGGGCGGGGTCCGCCATTGCCGGGGCTGTCGGCCCGGCCGTCTCCTCCGCAATGGGCTTCGCCGGCGCGGCTGTTTCCGGCGCGGCGGATCTGCTTGCCTCGGCGTTCGGCGGCGCGGCGGACGTGGTGTCCGGCCTGTTCTCGGGCATGGGCGCGGCGATCGGGATTGCCTTGCAGGGGATCATGGACGGCTTCCGGCTCCTCGGCGGGCTCGCCGCCGCGATCTTCTCCGGGGATCTTTCCGGCGCGCTGGATGCGGGGATCGGGCTGTTCCGGAACTTCGGGGAAACGGCCCTCGGCGTCTTCCCGGCGCTCGGGGAAGGCATCCTCGGCGGCCTGTCCTCCCTGTGGGGCAGGGTCACGGAGGCGTTCCCGGACTTCGGCGTGTGGGCGTCGGGCGTTGCGGAATCCGTGGGTTCGGCCTTCTCCGGTGCGGCTGAAGCCGTGTCCCCGGCGGTTTCCGGTTTAGCGGAAGCGGCGGTTTCGGCTTTCGGAGGCGTCGCGGACACGCTGGGCGCAGCCTTCGGGAACGTCGCGGGCGCGGCGTCCTCGGCCTTCTCCGGTGCGCTGGATGTGGTGGGGCCCGCGGCTTCGGAAGCCGCTGATCGGCTTTCTTCGGCGCTGTCCGGCGCGGTGGCGTTCGTATCCGACCGGTTCCCGAGCCTCGGCGCGGCGGCTGAGGCAGTGGGGCAGGGGCTCGCCAGCGAGTTCCAGAGCATCCGCGATCTCGTGGCCTCCGTGTTCTCGGGGGATCTTTCCGGCGCGCTGGATGCGGCGCTCGGGCTGTTCTCGGGCTTCCGGGAAACGGCTTTCGCCATTTTCGCGGCGCTCGGGGAAGCCGTGCTCGGCGTGTTCGCCTTCGTGTGGGGACAGGTCACGGCGTCCTTCCCGGACTTCGGCGCGTGGGCGGCAAGCTCGGCTTCGGCGGTTGCCGGGGCGTTCGGCAAGGCCCTCGGCTGGGTGCGGGAAAAGCTCTACGGGCTCGTCGACATGCTTCCCGACTGGGCGCTGGAAAAGCTCGGCTGGAAGCGGCTCCCCGATGCGGGCGCGGAGGACGGTATGCCCGGATTCCGCGCTCCGTACGCCCACGGCGGGCAGGGCGCCCCCGCCGGGAACGGCGGTTCCGGATACGGCGGCCTTTCCTCCGGGAACGGTTCCTCCGGGAATGCTTGGGGGGCGGGTTCCGCTGCGGGCGTTTCCTCCGGCGGCGCTTGGGGAGCGGGCTCTGTGGGCGGCACGCCTTCGGATGGCGCTTTCGCGGGCGCTCCTGCGGGAGGCTTGGGTACGGGAGGTTCCGGGGCGGGCAGTTTTGGGGCGGACGGCCCCGGCGGTCCATTCTTCCCGGGCGCTTCCGGCGGCTCCTTCGGGGGCGCTCCGGGAAGCTCCGGACAGGGAAGGGCGCCGGGGGGCGGCTCCTCCCGCGCGGGCCTTTTCGGGCCCGGCTTCGGGACGCAGCCGTTCTTCTCCCCCTCCACGGAAGCCTACCTGATGGCCGCCCCGTGGCAGTCGGCGGCGATGGCCTCCGCCGGCGGCGCGGTTTCGCTGGAATCCAGGACGGAAATCAACGTCAGCGGCGCAAGCTCGCCGGATGAGGTGGCCCGCCGCGTCGCCGTGGAACAGGACAACATCAACGCGGATCTGATCCGCTACGCACAGGGGGCCGCCCGATGAACTGGCTGACCCAACCGCTGGAACGCGTTTTCCTGCGCCCGCTGCGCAGCCTCGGCGGGCTCTCCTTCGACGTGGTCGTTTCCGAGGAGCACGAGGACACCCTGACCATCGCCAAGCATCCCGTGGAGCAGGGCGCGAACATCAGCGATCACGCCTACCGCAATCCGTGCAAGGTGGTCATCAGGGGCGCGTCGTCGGAGAGCACCTACGGCCTGCCGGTCTGGGACCCGTACAACGCCACCCTCTACAACGCGCTGCTGGCGCTGCAAAACGCCCGTGAGCCCTTCGACATCGTTACGGGCAAGCGCAAGTACGGCAACATGCTGCTGGAGAAGCTGACGGTGACCACCACCCCGGACTCCGAGCACGCGCTCATGGTGACGGCGGAGTGCCGCGAGGTGATCATCGTGAGGACGCAGGTGATGGCGGTCCCGGCCGAACCCGGCAGGCACCGGAACCCCGCCAAGACCGGCGGGACGGCGAACAAGGGCCAGAAGCAGGCCGTCCCCGTGAGGTGACGTTCTGCATGGCCTTGAAGATACAACCAAAGTGAGTGCGACAATGCGTTATGTCATTCCCCTGACCCCTGAGCCGCAGCGGTTCAGCATCGTTCTGGCGGGCCGCGAGCTGCTGCTTGCCGTCCGCTGGATGGACGCGCCCGAAGGCGGCTGGCTGCTCGACATGGCCGACGCCGAGGGCGTCCCCCTCGTTTCCGGCATCCCGCTGGTGGCGGGGTGCGACCTGCTTGAGCCGTATGCGTATCTGGGGCTCGGGGGCGCGCTCCTGCTCTCGGGGGACGAGCCGCCCTCCCCGGATACGCTCGGGCGGGGCGTGGACCTGCTGTTCGAGGTGGCTGATCATGGCTGAGGCAACAAGCCGTAGCGGGGAACGCCGCGATGAGGGCCGCCAGTGGCTGCGCCGGTGCTCGCTGCTCGTCGGGCCCAAGGAGGGCGGCGCGCTGGAGCTTGGGGAACTGCGCGTTGCCTTCACCGTCAAGGTGAGCGAGCAGGAAACCCCCAACAGCGCCTCGATCAGGGTCTATAACCTCTCCGAGGCCACAGCCGGGCGGATCCGCAAGGAATTTACCCGCGTCATCCTTCAGGCCGGGTATCAGGGCAACTGTTCCGTCATCTTCGACGGGAACATCACCAAGGTGGCGCTCGGGCAGGAGGGCGGCCCCGGAGCCGGGAAGAACGGCGGCGAGGGCGAAGGGTTGGACACCTGCCTCGAGATCAGCGCCGGGGACGGCGACAGGGCCTACAACTACGCGTTGGTCAATACCTCGCTGGCGGCGGGCTCCACCCCCGACGACCACGTCCGCGCCTGCATGAAGGCCTTTTCCGCCAAGGGGATCGAACTCGGCTACATCCCTCTCCTTCCCGGCCAGAAGCTCCCCCGGGGCAAGGTCATGTACGGCATGGCCCGCGCCTACATGCGCGATACCGCGAGGCGCACCGGCACGGCGTGGAGCTTCCAGAAGGGCAAGATGCAGATGGTGCCCGCCAGCGGCTACCTCCCCGGCGAGGCCGTGGTGCTTTCCGCCGGAACCGGGCTCATCGGCACGCCCAAGGCCAACGACAAGGGCATCGAGATCAAGTGCCTGCTCAACCCCCGCCTGCGCATCGGCGGGCGCGTCCGGCTCGACAACGCGGGCGGGGCCGGGCTCAAGGCCGGGACGGGGCGGGAGCCGAGGGACGTCCACGACGGCCTCTACCGCATCCTTTCGATAACCTTCTCCGGCGACACGCGGGGCACGGACTGGTACGCCACCCTGTCGTGCGTCGGCATTGACGATACCTCTCAGCTTCCTTTGGACGAGGCACGGTGATGGACAGACGAGAAAGATGGGCCGAGCCCGTCGAAGCCCTGCGCGCGGCCCTCGACGGCAGGCAGGCGGAAATGTGGACGGCGCTGCCCGGCATCGTCCAGTCCTTTGATCCGGCGGCGATGACGGTTTCCGTACAGCCCGCCGTTGCCGGGCGGATCTCCGACGAGGCGGGAAAGGCCGCTTCCGTGGATCTGCCCATCCTGCCGGACGTGCCGGTGGTGTTCCCGGGCGGGGGCGGTTTTGCCCTCACCTTCCCGGTGGCGGCGGGGGACGAGTGCCTTGTGGTGTTCGCCTCCCGCTGCATCGACGCGTGGTGGCAGTCCGGCGGCGTCGGCGAGCCGATGGAGCCCCGGATGCACGACCTCTCGGACGGCTTCGCCCTTGTCGGCGTGCGCAGCCAGCCGCACAGGCTGTCCCCCGCCGTGCACACGGGGAACACGCAGCTTCGCGCCGACGACGGGAGCGCCTACGTCGAGATCACGTCCGGCGGGGCGGTTACGGCGGTGGGGCCCTCGTCCGTCACCGTCAGAAGCGGCGGCTCCATCACGCTGGACGCCCCGCGGATCGTCATCAAGGGGCTGCTCTCCATGCAGTCGCAGGGCGGCGGCGCGACCACGGCCACGCTCGCCGGATCGCTCAACGCCACGGGCGACGTGACCGCATCGAACATCAGCCTCAACAGCCATACGCACCCCGGCGACAGCGGGGGGACCACGGGAGGCCCGCAATGAAATACCGCAAACTGACGGAAAACGGCGACTACGCCTTCGGACGCGGCGGCGCGGACATGCACGCCGACACCCCGGAAGCCGTGGGGCAGGCCGTCCTGACCCGGCTGAGGCTGTTCGCGGGGGAATGGTTCGTCGACCTCAAGGAAGGGACGCCCTACGTCCCCGGCGTGCTCGGCAAGCACACGCAGGACACGTATGACCCCGTCTTCCGCGAGCGGATACTGGATACGGAAGGCGTGACCGGCATCGTTTCGTATGCCTCCTCCTTCGACGGCGAAACCCGCAAACTCTCCGTGCGGGCCGTCATCGGCACGGTCTACGGGGAAACGACGATACAGGAGGTTTTCTAATGGCGCTCGCCACCATCGACGAAACCGGGCTGCACCTGCCCGACTATCCCACGGTCCTTGAGGACGTCAAAGCCCGTTTCCGGGGCATTTACGGCGACGACCTCTATCTTGGGCCCGACAGCCAGGACGGGCAGCTCTGCGCCGTCTTCGCCCTCGCCCTGCACGACGCCTATACCCTCGCCGGGAGCGTCTACAACGCCTATTCCCCCGCCACGGCGCAGGGGACCGGGCTGTCCCGCATGGTCAAGATCAACGGCCTCCGGCGCAAGCCCTCGGGCCGCAGCACCGTCGACCTGCGCCTTGTGGGGCAGGCCGGGACGGTCATCCGGGGCGGCATGGCCGGGGACGCCGCCGGGAAACGCTGGCTGCTCCCCGACGAGGTGGCCATCCCGCAAAGCGGCGAGATCACCGTGACCGCCACGGCGGAGGAGAGCGGGGACATCCGGGCCGCCGCCGGGGACATCGTCAAGATCCTCACGCCCGCCCGGGGCTGGCAGTCCGTGGGCAACCCCGCCGCGGCCCTGCCCGGTGCCGCCGTGGAGACGGACGCGGAGCTCAGGCGGCGCCAGGCCATCTCCACCGCGCTCCCGTCCCTGACCGTGTTCGAGGGCACGCTGGGGGCCGTGGCGTCCATCCCCGGCGTCACCCGCAGCCGGGGCTATGAGAACGACGGAGGCGTGCCCGACGCCGACGGCATCCCCGGCCACAGCATCTGCATGGTCGTCGAAGGCGGGGATACGGCGGCCATCGCGGAGGCCATCGCCGCGAAGAAGGGGCCGGGGGCCGGGACGTACGGCACGACCGAGGCGCTCGTGCGCGACAAGTTCGGCGTCCCCAACGTCATCAAGTTCTTCCGCCCGGTGGAGACGCCCGTGTACGCCACCGTCACCATCAGGCCTTTCCCCGGCTACCTTTCCACCACCGGGGAAAGCATCAGGAAGAACGTGGCGGAACACATCAACGGCCTGAACATCGGGGACGACGTGTCGCTTTCGCGCCTGTACTCGCCCGCGAACGCGGCCAACGCCGCCTCCTACGACATCGAGTCCATCACGCTCGGGACGTCGCAGGGCGCGCAGTCCGCCGCAAACGTGGCCGTCGCCTTCAACGCCGTGGCGTCCTGCTCGGTGGATCGCGTCAAGCTGGTGGTGCGGCCATGAGCGGCTATCTCGGCCTTGTGACCTCGGAGCACCGCGACCGTCCCCGGTTCATGGCGACGGTCGCGGCGGTCACCGATCCGCTGTGCGGGCTGCAGGAGCTGCTGGAAACCATGCGCGCCGCCTTTGACGTGGATTCCGCCGTGGGCGGGCAGCTCGACCGTACCGGCGAATGGATCGGCAGGAGCCGCCACCTGCGGCTTGAGCTGGACGACGTGTATTTCGAATGGGGCCGCGAGGCCGTGGGCTGGGCGCGGGGCTCGTGGAAGGGGCTGTACGACCCCGAAACGGGCATGGTGCGCCTGCCCGACGAGACGTACCGCCTGCTGCTCAAGGCGAAGATCGGCGCGAACCGCTGGGACGGGACCGTGCCCGGCGCGTATGAGGTCTGGGAATCGGCTTTCGCGGACACGGGCAGCCTCATCCTCATGCAGGACAATCAGGATATGTCCGTGGTCATCGGGCTTGCCGGGACGCCGCTCGACGCGGTGATGCGCAACCTCCTCCTGCAAGGGTACCTGCCGCTCAAGCCTGAAGGCGTGCGGGTGGCGTGGTACGCCGTGGCCCCGGAGCGCGGACCGCTGCTCGGCTGGAACTGCGAAACGGGCGGCCTGTCCGGATGGGGCAAGGGGATCTGGCCTGTCAGGCTGGAGCCGCTGCCGTAGGTGCGGTTTATCAGGGCGGCGATAATCGAAAGGGGGCATGGCGGACGGAAGGGCGTCCGCCATGCCCTTTTTGTTTGTCCGGAGGGGCCGGAAGCCGGGGGAGGAGCAGGAGGGGCGCGGAGCGGAGGAACTTGTTCAGGGTCGGAAAAGGCGGCATGGGCGGGCATGGTGGGCGGAAGAGGAGTTCATCATGCCCACATCCGTTATCAATGAAATTCTTTCGTTTTGCCCACAGGGGACCATAGCCAGCGGCGACATCATGGCGCTGGAGGATTACAAGAACGACGTGCAGCGCCTCCGGGGGCATCAGCCGGGGATCGCCAGACGCGAACTGGAGAACATGGCCCTGCGCCAGTCGTCCTTCGTCGCCGCCGGGCTCGCCCAGTTCGTCGCCAAACGCTACGCGCCGGGCGTCCGTGACGATGCCGATCTGGACGCGCTGGAAACGGCCATCACAGCGGCCATCACGGCCCTGATCGCCGCGGGCAACGCCCAGACCGCCACCCGCCTCGCCACGAAACGCACCATCGGCGGCGTGGCCTTCGACGGCTCGGCGAACATCCATCACTACGCAACCTGCTCGACGGCTGCCGCCACCGCCGCGAAAACCGTTGCGCTGGCGGGATTCGCGCTGGCTACCGGGGCCCGCGTCCTTGTGAAGTTCACCGTAACCAACAGCGCCGCCAACCCGACCCTCGACGTCAACGGCACGGGCGCGAAGCCCATCCAGTACCGTGGGGCCGCCATCGCCGCCGGGACGCTGGCCGCGAACCGGACCTACGAGTTCGTCTACACCGGCGCGCAGTACGAGCTTGTCGGCGACGTGGACACGAACACGACCTATCCCCTCGCAACGGCCTCCAACGACGGCCTGATGGCGAAGGGCGACAAGGGCAAGCTGGACGGCATCGCCGTGGGCGCGGAAGTGAACCAGAACGCCTTCGGCAATATCCTCGTCGGCTCGACCACCATTGCGGCGGACACGAAGACCGACACGCTGACCTTCGTAGCCGGGACCAACGTGACCCTGACGCCGGATGCTGCGAACGACAAGCTGACCATCGCCGCCAAGGATACGACGTATGCCGCGGCCACGCAGTCCGTAGCCGGCCTCATGAGCGCTGCGGACAAGAAGTCCGTTGATTATTGCGAAGCGCTCCGCCTGTCGATGATCGGCGTGCCGCGCTACTGGCGCTCGACGAGCCTCCCCGCGAATCACGTCTGGGCGAACGGAGACCTCGTCCTGTTCTCCGACTGGCCCGAGCTGAAAAAAGTCTATGATGGCGGAGGATTCACCGGAATGCTGCTCGCCTACAACGCCACCAGTGCCACCATCGCCGCCAACCTCGGCAAATGGCGCCCCAACGCCGCTAACCCCACGGGATTATATGTTCCCAAGCTGAGCGACCAGTTTTTCCGAGCTTGGGGGCAGGGGAAAGGGACAGCGGGAAGTAGCGTTACGGATACCACACGAGAAGCCACAGGCCGTTTTGGTGGACGTTATTTTGAAACCTCAGCTCCAGCGATTCCCAATGGGGTCTCTGGAGTGTTTACAAAAACAACAGGTGAGCTTTCATTGCAGTCACCAGTGTACCAAGGGCCTCAAATTTCAGAGCCCTACCTTTCAATAGCTTTTTCGTTATCAGGAGCCTTGTCTGGTCATACTGGATCGGAGATAGCTCCAGTACATATCTGGCAACCCTGTATTGTCTATCTAGGTAATTCTGCATGACTTTTAACCTACCCACTTGCCTTTCCGAGGGTGGACGGGAGTGGGCAGGGAGGCGGGGAGTTGGCAGGGGGACGCGATACGCAACGTTACGGGTAGTGCAGGTATCGGTGGCCAGACTGGAATAGCATATCCGCTCGCGATGGATGGGAACACGGGTGCTCTGTGTCCACAGGGAGAGAAGGGGACCCACAGTCTATCGACGATGACATCCGTGGGCACATACGGAGGTTTGGTCTTTGATGCTTCACATGCCGTCCCCACTGCCGCCGAAAACCGTCCGGTCAATATTGCCGTGCCCGTAATCCTTTATCTCGGTCTTTCGGCTTAGGCTTGGAGGCCAAGATAGATAGCAACCGGTTGCCACACGTGCGGCGGGACATTTTCAGGGCCTGTGGGAACGACGAGAGAGGTATCAAGGTGGATATGCCGAATACTCAGGTCTTCTCCTCGATATCCAACAGCTCCGGCTCCGGAGGGGTAAAAAGCTCCTTCCGCTCTTTGCACAGTATTGTCAGTCAATCCTTGAACGACATTAACGATCCGCCCGGTGATGTTCCGCATGGTGTCCTCCTGCCATCCCCCTGCCTCCCGGCCCGCCCCTCCCGTCCACCCTCGGAAAGGCGCAGTCCGTGACAAAAACTCAAGCAGGGAGGCCGAGATAGATGATGGAAGGTTGAGCGATATTTACAGGTCGTGTTTCCAATGCCTGACGCTGGTTAATATAGTATCTACGGTGAACGACTGGTGTACCAATGTCTGTCATGTATACTATAATACTGTCTGCGTAGTCGGTATCATGCAGAGAGACATTCCCTTCTAGTGTAACTGTAGCAGGATAGTTATCCCCATAGCCTCCCATCGGCTCGCAATATATGGAGGTTATTCCCGTTTCAACAGCATCCTGTTGCCAGCTTCCCGCTTCCCGGCCCGCCCCAGGCGTCCACCCTCGGAAAAGCGGGAGGTTAGGTTAAAAGTCATGCAGAGTTGCCTAGATAGATAATGACTGGAATACAAACGTGTGTCGGAGCGAACTCAGCCCCCGCGTGTTCACCCCAGACGCGAGACGCGTCAATTCCGGCATAGAAAGGCTGCTCAACCCGCTGTCCGAATCCATTTGTAAGTTCAAAGGCATTACCAACTGTCGTAAAAGCCGCTCCAGTTGGTGCTATTGTTGGTACAAAATAAGCCTCCCACCCTGTTGTCCATGAGGCGACAACATTGCGTCCGGTATCTTGTGTACTCCCTCCGGCTTGAGCGACTTCACCCGTCCAAGCTCGGAAA
>PPYE01320752.1_pt1 | contig 16154 bp, 20 predicted proteins | sample 1559881 | NCBI WGS metagenome assembly PPYE01 (sample SAMN08240022, study PRJNA423297) | Human gut metagenome, whole genome shotgun sequencing project. | reverse complement strand
GTGCTTTTATTTTAGGGGATTCTTTGGGCTTTTATAAGGTTTCAATAAATTTACATTGAATTAGCACAACGGGTTAATTTATGTTCTCCATGAAACAGCTTTACCGGATTATAATATGTAAATTCCATCCATGCTCCTCCTGTCTTTTATAAAAAATACCATAGACTGTCTCTCATCTCATATTCTTTCCTAACTCATATGCCTGTCGTTCCTCATCACTTCCAGATACTGCTCCAGACCTGTCTGCCGATAAACCAAACACACTGCCTCCTATTTGATTGCCTCCTCTACGGAAACAATCTACATACTGTTCAAAGCATATCTGCATGGTTTTCATGTAATCCTTTGTTGGAGCAGCACCGGCACTGATCAGATAAAGCACTTTATTCTTCAGTGTCTGTTCCATGGCAAAGCTGCGGTCGAGAAGTGTTTTCATCTGTGATGACCAGGTATAAAAATACACCGGAGAAGCCAGTACAATGATGTCTGCTGCGGTCATTTTCTTATAGATCTCTGCCATGTCGTCTTTTTGAACACAGCTTCCTCCATTTTTCTGACATACGCTGCAGCCCATACAGCCATTGATCTGTTTATCCCGGATATAGATTTTTTCCGCTTCAAAACCTGCTTCAGAAGCCCCCTTTAAAAATGCATCGCTTAGCAGATCTGTATTTCCATGTTTTCGAGGACTTCCACACAAAACCAGTATTTTTTTACTCATGTGCTTTTTCTCCTTCTAATTTTCTGCCATACTGTCCATCACAATCCAGGTATATCCTTCTGTTGAAGGTACCATCTCATGCTTCATATTGGCGTAATTCCATCCCGTCTGATAATCCCCCATGGGAGCATTCACATAAACGAGCACCATTATATCATCAGCGCTTTTCCATGGATGAATTTCCGGCTTTGTTGTCAGTGTTCCCCCTTTTACATTGGTTCCTTCCCTGGAAGTCAACAGATCGTCAGCCACTTTTTCCGGCAAATCAAGGGTCAGTTTTCCATCCGCCGTAATTTTTCCAATTTCTCCAATTTCTTTCCCATCAAGAAAACCCTGAATCGATATTTCCTCTCCCGCATAAAGCTGTTTTATGTTGGAACTTAACGTATAAATATCCGCATCTGTAACTTTTCCTGGACGTGCCTCTTCACTCTTTTTGTCTGCCATATTCATTTCCTTATTTTCCCGCTGTGTTTCCTGTGCCGCTGTTGGATTGCTTTGCGTGGTATTGCCTGCACAGGCGGTCATGCTGGCCGCCATAGCTGCCGCAGATATAAAGATCCAAATTTTTCTTTTCAAAGTCCTTACCTCCATATTCTATTGATTGCATCCTTTTTCCTGAGATGTTATAATGAGTGTACTGTATTAGAGTTACTCTAAGTCAACTGCCATTTTATAAATATTCTGGAAACACTTGAAAACTGTTTGCTGTAAGGAGAATTTGGATGAAGTTAAATGTACTGGAAACATCAAAGAAATTAAATATGTCCCCTCATACGATTCGCTATTATACAAATGTGGGACTTGTACCATCACTGGAGTACGACGAGCACGGAAATCGTGTCTTTGATGGAGATGATTTGAACTGGTTGTTATGCGCCCGCTTTTTACGGGAAAGCGGTATGCCTGTTGCACAGGTAAAGCATTATTTTTCCCTGTGTCAGCAAGGAGACTCTACCATTCAGGAACGCTTTGACATTCTCCTGAAATTACAAGAGCAGACAGAAGGAGAACTGAAGCAGATCCAACGTCGGGCAGACTGTATCAACAATAAAATAGAACACTGCCGGAGAATTTTAGCCCGACAGATTCCTGATGACTGCAATCCGATCTATTGGCCGGCTGATTCGTTGAACTAGCGCAGTATCTCACCCATTTTCAGCCATATCTTCTCAGTCCCCAGGCGTATTGGGCTCTTACGCCCCTCAGATGGGCCGTAGCGTACACGCAAGAATGGGGCGCTGCTCCATAGATACGTTCTCATCTATGCTGCAGCAACCCCATTTTTATCTTTTTCAGATTTTGCGTATAATTTTTCCGTCGTCCCATTCCATACAGACGCGTTTTTCTATTTATCTACAGTTTCTGTCTGCGGTTGAAGGCTTCCATGCCTGGAAATACGGCCCCGCCGCCCAGCTGCTCCTCGATTCTTAAGAGACGGTTGTATTTCGCCACCCGCTCACTGCGGCTGGGAGCGCCGGTCTTGATCTGGCAGGTGTTAAGCGCTACTGCAAGATCTGCAATGGTAGTGTCCTCCGTCTCGCCGGAGCGGTGGGAAGCGATCGCTGTGCATCCTGCCTTGTGAGCCATCTTGATGGCCTCCAGAGTCTCGGAAATGGTTCCGATCTGATTCAGCTTAATCAGAATGGAGTTTCCGCACCCCAGAGCGATTCCCTTCTTAAGGCGCTCTGTATTGGTAACGAACAGATCGTCGCCCACAAGCTGTATCTTATCGCCCAGTTCTTTGGTCATATACTGCCAGCCTTCCCAGTCCTCCTCATCCAGACCGTCCTCAATGGAATAAATGGGATACTTCTCACAAAGCTCCTTCCAGTGAGCCACCAGCTCCTTTGATGTAAAGGTCTTTTTGCACTTGGGAAGAATATATTCTCCCTTTCTGCTCCCCTTCCACTCGCTGGCCGCCGCGTCCATGGCAAGTACAAAATCCGTTCCCGGCTCGTATCCGGCCCGTTTTACAGCCTCCAGAATATACTGGATGGCCTCTTCATCGCTTTCCAGATCCGGCGCAAAGCCTCCCTCGTCGCCCACTGAGGTAGCCAGGCCCTTTTCCTTTAAAAGAGCCGCCAGCGCATGGAATACTTCGGTACACCAGCGCAGACCCTCCTTAAAGCTTTCTGCTCCTGCCGGCATGATCATAAATTCCTGTACGTCTACTGTATTGGCCGCATGAGCGCCGCCATTTAAAATATTCATCATAGGCAGAGGGAGACGGTTTGCGTTTGCTCCGCCCAGGAAACGGTATAACGGCAGTCCAAGAGACTCTGCCGCTGCCGCAGCGCCGGCAATGGATACCGCTAAAATGGCGTTGGCCCCCAGCTTTGACTTGTCGGCTGTGCCGTCTGCCTGGATCATAGCCCGGTCAACACGGTACACATCCGACGGATCCATTCCCTTTAAGGTATCGTTTATCACAGTATTGATATTCTCTACTGCCTTTAAAACGCCTTTTCCTCCAAACCGTTCCTTATCACCGTCCCGAAGTTCCAGGGCCTCAAACTCTCCTGTAGATGCCCCGCTTGGAGCAGCGCCGCGGCCTACGGTGCCGTCTGTAAGATAAACCTCCGCCTCCACGGTGGGGTTTCCTCTTGAATCAATGATCTCTCTTCCGATGACCTTCTCAATCTCCAAATGTTTCATACTTCCTTCCTTTCCCACAGAGTTCTTCCCGTACCGTACAGACTGCGCCGGACACGCCTGCGTCCTGTGATAAGGGAGATCTGCCCTATGAACCAGCATGGGTTAGTTTTTACTAACTTCATTTGCAGTCTATCACAGTCTGCCGAAAAATACAACCGGCCCTGTAAGGAATTTTTCTCATCTTTTTATTTCCCTCCAGGCGGCGTTTCCCTGTCAGTATACTCCTTTTCAGAGGAAATATGCGCCTATTCCTCTGCCCGTGTAAGTTTCCCTGTGACGGAATCCATGATAAAGCCGCTGATCCTGATATCCTTTGGCATCAGCGGATGCTCCTTTAAGCTTTTCACCGTCTCACGAACCGAAGTCTCCACGGAAGAAAAGCCGCCCAGCCATTTTTCCAGATCCACCCCGCTGTGGCATATGATGTCCATATGTTCTCTGGACACGCCCCGTTCCTCCAGCTTTTTAAGCATCTCTTTTCCGTCCATCCCCTGAACGCCGCAGTCCGTATGGCCAATAACCATGATCTCCTCTACCCCCAGTTCCAGGATCCCCACTAAAAGACTGCGCATTACGCTCCCATAAGGGTGATTGGTGACGCCGCCGGCATTCTTGATGATCTTGGCATCTCCGTTGCGGATGCCAAGGGCCGCAGGGAGCAGTTCGATCAGTCTTGTATCCATACAGGTTAAGACAGCCAGTTTCTTATCCGGATACTTGCTGGTCAGATAAGGCTCATATCCCCGGCTTTCTACAAATTTTCGGTTAAATTCCATAATTTCATCTATCATAATAAAATTACCTCTCTTTCATCAGCAGTTTTTTGGCGTGAAGTACCAATTTTTTTGTATAAATAAAATATTTTTTAGTTTTTATGCAGCCTTTTGTTGCATTTTCCAGAATAAGCGATTACAATAGAATTGCAAAAACTTTTTGCTATTCAGAATATTTTTGTATACTTTTTCGTTTCTCTGGGAGGTACTGCATATGAACACCTGCAAATCTGCAAAAAACTATCTTATCTTTTCTGCCGGGGTGCTGATCAGCGCCACAGGCATCGGATTTATCACAAGAGCCGGACTGGGAACCTCTCCCATTTCCGGAACTCCCTTTGTGCTGAGTCTGGCGACGGCTCCCTCTATGGGCTTTTACACCTTCTGTTTTAATATGCTCTTTGTACTGGGAGAGGCCCTGATCCGCCGCTGTTTCACCCTTATGCAGGCTCTGCAGATCCCCGCTGCCCTGCTCTTTAGCGTCTGTATCGATCTGGCGCTCTCTATCATCCCCACCCAGTATGGAGGGCCCTATATAAATTCCCTGATTTTTCTTGCCGTCGGCTGTATCGTCATGGCCTTTGGCATTTCTCTTGAGGTTTTGGCCAACGTGATCATGCTCCCTGCGGAAGCCCTGGTCCGCGCCCTCTCCCTGCGCTATCACTGGCAGTTTGGAAATGTGAAGGTCGTCTTTGACACCAGTCTTACCCTGGCCGCCGCCCTTCTTGCCATGATCTTTTTTTATAAGCTGAATGGTGTGCGCGAAGGAACCGTGATCTCGGCTTTGGCAGTGGGGCAGATCGTAAAGGTGTTTGGGTCATTCTGGAAATATAATGCCCCATCCTGAATCGTTACTATTTAAAATGGCTTTCCAGGATTTCTTTCTGCGTATTATAGCAAATCAGCCTCCCAAAAACAACTCTTTCCTCCTGAATTGTATTTTTACAGTATAAACGGTCCGATTCTGCCAATACAGACTCCGTGAATAACAAACAAAAAAACGCTCATACTACCATCAAAACCAGAAAGGATGTGAATGGTATGAGAACAGGAAAATATATGCTGGCAGCCGCGGCGTTTCTGGCGGCGCTGGTTCTGATCGGCCTCATGGCCTGGTATTTTATCTGGGGCCCAGGGGAAAAACAATATGAGAAGGAAGGCGTTCTGGTAGAGGCAGAACATCCCGGTTTTTATGGGCCGGAGCGCCTGGTGTATATAAGAAAATGCCAGGGGGTATGACCATGACCCATATCGTTTATGTAAAGTTCAGCCAGATCACGGAGCTGACCCATAAGGATGTGCTTTTAAAAGACGTGGCTCAGGTCTACTGCAAGGATAAGAACATCCAGAACAAATGCAGTGTATGCAAGGTGATGACGGTGCGGCAGGAAGAAAAACACCGCTATGTTGCAAACTCCCTGGATATCGTACGACGGCTGGAGGCCCTGGATCCGGGGATTCAGGTAACTTCCATGGGAGAGGAGGATTTTATTATCGCCTACAAGCCTCCGGCCCCTCCTTCCTATTTATGGCAATGGGCCAAAACCGGCTGCGTCTGCGCCATCTCCTTTTTCGGAGCCGCCTTTGCTATCATGACCTTTAACAACGATGTAAGCGTTACTCAGGTGTTCAGCGAGGTGTACCGGCTGGTGATGGGATATGAGGCAGAAGGGGCTACTGTCCTGGAAGCCAGCTACTCCATTGGCCTTGCATTGGGGATCGTAGTATTTTTCAATCATATTTCTTCCAAACGCTTAAACACCGATCCCACGCCCTTAGAGGTGGAAATGCGTCTCTATGAAGAAAACATCTGCAAAACCCTTATTGACAACTCGGAGCGGAAGGAGAATAAGATCGATGTTTCTTAAGACTGTCTTTCTCATCTTCTTCGGGCTCTGTGCCGGAGGCGTCATCGCAGCAGGCGTCTACGCCTTTCTGGCGATCATCGGCGTTTTCGTCCGTCTTATGGGCCGTACCGGAACCAAAAATAAGGTCCTCCTCTACGAAAGCTTCATCATGGCCGGCGGGATCCTTGGAAATTGCTTTGATCTCTATGAATTTTCCCTTCCCCTGGGCCGTGTTGCCGGAGCTGTCTTTTTGGGTATTGCCGGCCTTTCGGTAGGTGTCTTTGTGGGCTGCCTGGCAATGTCTCTGGCTGAAACCTTAAAAGCCCTGCCCACCCTCAGCCGCCGGATCGGCCTGGCCGTAGGGCTTCCATATCTGATTTTCGGAATTGCGGCGGGAAAACTGGCCGGATCGCTGCTCTACTTTTTAAATGGCATGGCTGAATAGTTACAATTTTAAAGGAGATCCATCATGGAAATCGATAAAAAACAATATGAAGAATATGTAAAAACCATTACACCGGTTCACGCCCTGTGGCCTGCCATGGCAAAAGCCTTTCTCACCGGCGGCCTGATCTGCACTTTAGGGCAGTTTATCACAAACTGGCTGATGAACAGCCGCGGCCTGGAGCAGGAGGCGGCAGGGGCCTGGACTTCTTTGACGCTGATCTTCTTGAGCGTCCTCTTTACAGGTCTTAATATCTACCCTAAGCTTGTCACCTTCGGCGGCGCAGGAGCCCTTGTCCCCATCACCGGCTTTGCCAATTCCGTAGTAGCGCCGGCCATCGAATTTCACGCCGAAGGCGAGGTATTTGGAGTAGGCTGCAAGATTTTTACCATCGCCGGCCCGGTGATCCTGTACGGAGTGCTGGCAAGCTGGGCCATGGGGGTTCTTTACTGGTTCGGCCGTATAATGGGAATCCTATAGAACATCAAAAAACGCGCCCTTCAGACGCGTTTTTTTCTGCCTTTCCCATTCCCCCCTTCTTCATACTGTCTGCGCATCTCCTTTAAAATCCGCTTTTCCAGCCGGGATACCTGAACCTGAGATATATGAAGCGCTTCAGCCACCTGGGTCTGGGTCTGACTGCCAAAATACCTCCGAAGAATGATCTCCTTATGCTGCTCGGACAGCCCATCCATCAGTTCCTTTAAAACCATACGGTTTAAAAGCTCCTCGTGACCGTCCCTTTCCTCCTCTATCCGGTCCATTAAAAGCAGTTCCTTTTCTCCGCCATTTCTAAGAGGCTTATAAAGCGATTCTACCTCTGCTCCTGCTTCTAAGGAAGCTGCCACCTCCTCGCTGCTTGCCCCTATTTTCCCGGCAATCTCCTCAATGGTAGGCTCCCTTCCCAGCTTTCCTGTTAACTCCTCCCTGGCGCTTCTGGCCTTAAAGCCCAGTTCCTTGACCGAACGGCTTACCTTGATCATGCCGTCATCCCGCAGAAAACGCCGGATCTCCCCTGCAATCATCGGCACGGCGTAGGTGGAAAATTTCACGTCAAACGCTGTATCGAACTTGTCAATAGCCTTCATCAGGCCAATGCTCCCAATCTGAAACAGATCCTCCAGTTCGTACCCTCTGCCTGCATATCTGCGGACGATGCTCCACACCAGTCCTGTATTCTCCGTTACCAGCCTGTCTCTGGCCGCTTTATCTCCCTGGTGAGCCATTTGAATCTGCCGGATGATCTCTTCCATAAGCGTCACCTGCCAATGTATTTCTTCATGGTGACTGCCGTTCCTCTGCCAGGCTCCGACTTTACTTCTACCTGATCCATAAATGCCTCCATAAAGGAGAAGCCCATTCCCGACCGTTCTCCAGACCGGTCGGTGGTATACATGGGCTCCATGGCCTTTTCTATATCCTGGATCCCCACTCCCTGATCCGTTATGCGCACCGTCAGACAGCGGTCCTTCCGGTCAGCCGTAAGTTCCATCCAAACGGTTCCTTCCCCTTCTTTATACCCGTGGATAACAGCATTGGTCACTGCCTCGGAAACCGCCGTTTTTACATCATCCGTCTCCTCTATGGTGGGATCCAGCCGGCTCATGAATACGGCTGCCACCACTCTGGCAAACTCCTCGTTGTCCGATCGGCTCTCCATTTCCAGTCTGATATGCTCCCTTGCATCCTCCATTTTCCCTGTCCTCCATCTCCGTTTTAGCAAAATGCTCCCGCTTCTTAAATGCTCCCGTCTCCAAAGGCTTCTTCCCTGCTGGCATAGCCTTTCAACAGGCCGCAGATCCCGCTCATTTTCAGAATCCGCATCACTCTGGCGCCGGCCCCATAGTAGCATACGCTCCCCCGGCTGGCCGCCATCTCCTTATACCGGCTTAACAGCACACCAATGCCGGAAGAATCCATAAACTCTGTCTTTCCAAAGTCAAAGAGAATTCTTCTTACAAAATTTTCCTCCAGCATCAGGTCTGTATCTGTTTTCAGACGCCGGCAGTTGTGATGATCCAGTTCCTTCGGCATATGGATCACCAGTGTGTCCCCAAAGGCTTCATATGTAATATTTGCTGACTCCATTCCCTTCTCCTCCCTCCTGCTCCATTCTAGGCCTTTTGCCTGTCTGCGCAAAAAACGGCAGAAGATGGATTTGCATATCCCTTTCTTCTGCCGTAAAAATAGCTGTGTGCCCCTTTAGTATCCTCTGGCGTTCCTTGCCCGCTGAGCATACTCAGAATCCCCGTGCTCGCCTACTACCTTATCAAACATTGCATTGGCGTTCTCCGTATCTCCTGCATCCTGATACAGACGTCCCGCATAGAACATGGCCTCAGGATTATCCGGGTGGATCTTTAAGCTTGCAAGAAAATACTCCAGAGCCTGTGTTTTGTCTCCGCCGTTCCAAAGCTGCAGTCCCCGGTCAATCAGAGTCTGATAAACAGTTCCTGACATCTCCTGACGGATGTTCGTTACAATGCCCTGGATATTCGCATCCTCGATGAGGTCAAAGCTGGCGTCTGCAAAGGTCTTGGCCGCTGACACCATATCCCCGGTGCGATAGTCCTGCAGCACCCAGATCAGGCTCTGATACTGGGCAATCACACTGGTATTGCCCGTAGTCAGGGTATCCAGCTGCTTCTGCACTTCCTCCATCTGGGACTTGATATCCTCATTCTGCTCCATCAGCGTATCATTTTCCTGATTGGCGCTGTTAAGCTTCTGCATATATCCTGTCAGTTCATCATCTCTCTGCCGGTTGAGGCTGCTCTCTCTGGCCGGAAGAACCAGCACATAAAACGCCGCCAGACCCAGGATAAGACCCAGGATAACGTGAAGTACCGTAGAAAGCCCCGTAGACTCCTTATAGGTATTAGGGATGATTACATCGTCATCTTCCATCTGCCGGTGAGAAAACGCCTTGACCATCCGCCGCTTTTCCGCTTCTGCCCGCCCTGTATTCTGCTTTACCAGAGACATATAGTAAAGAGCCTTGGAGTTGCTCTTATCGATCTGGAGGATCTTATAAAGAGACCTCCCCGCTTTGTTATAGTCCTCCCGGCGCATATACAGCAGGGCTAAAAGCAGATGAGCCTTGATAAAATGAGGCTTGGCTGAAACAACCCTTGCAAGCTGCACCGCCGCCAGATCGTCGCTGCCGTTCTGGGCGTGCCACAGCGCCTGATTAAAAGTCTTGACCGCCTGACTCTCCGCCTCCAGCTGTCCCGGCTTTCTCTGGATCAGATCCAGATAGTGATCCGCCAGATTGTTTTCCGGCTGCAGGTTCATGCTGATTACCCACTGTACCAGAGCATCGGCCACTTCGCCGTTTTCATAATAGATCAGCCCCAGAAGGTTTCTGGCGTCTGTCTGGTATTTGCAGAAATGAAGGCTTTTTTTCAGGCACTGGGCCGCGCCGGACAGATCCCGGATCTTCGCCTTTTCCAGTCCCAGATTGTAATAGCTGTTGGCGATCTGCCTGTTCTTTGCCGCAATATCCATCACGTTCTCTTCCCGTCTCTTTCCCGGATCAGTTCCATCATAATATCTGTCATATCCGTAAGATCACTCTTTACAATGGCGTCCTCCACAGCCTCTACATCAAGGCTTGGCTTAAAACGCTGGATCTCTTCTTCAAAATCGATCATGTATCCTCTCTCCTTTCCATTTCTGCAAGCTGCGCTTTCAGCTCCCCAACCATATACAGGGAACCGACGCAGAACAGAAGTTCTTCTCCTGCCTGTTTTTTCATCCCGCAAAGAGCTTCTTTTACCCCCTGGAATGCGGCCACGGGGCAGTCTGCCTTGTCAGAAAATACCTCTGCCAGCGCCTCCGCCTCCACGCCTCTGCTGCTGTGGATATGTACCACGCCGATCCCGGACCAGCGGATCCTGCTGCACAATAGCTCTGCCATGGATCTGTAATCCTTGTCCGACACCGCCCCAAACAGAAGGAACCCCTTCTTTTTCCTGCGCTTCATCAGCGCCTGGGCCGCCTGGATAAAAGCCTCGATCCCCCCTGGATTATGAGCTCCGTCCAGATAAAGGTTTTCTCCGGCCCGCTCCATCCGCCCGGCCCAGCGGGCCTTGCCGATGCCTTCAATCAGCTGGGATTCTGTAACCTGTATGGAGGGCCGCCCTACTGCCTGAACGGTTCTGATTGCCAGCATGGCATTTTCCGTCTGATAAGGCGCCTCAAAGGGGATAAAAAACCTGAGCCCTTCTGGGGTTCTTGTCCAGATTCCCTCCGTTTCCTCCTCTTCCATGGTAAAATCGCCCGTTCCCACCGGAAAGGCTTCTGCAGCCATCCTGAGAGCCCTGGCTTTAATTACCTCTGACGCCTCCTTCACTGTGTCATCATAGATCACAGGCACGCCCGATTTGATGATGCCGGCCTTTTCCCCGGCGATGTCCTTTAGGGTATCTCCAAGATACATGGTATGGTCCAGACTGATGGAAGTGATCACACAGGCCAGAGGTTTCTCCAGCACATTGGTGGCGTCAAGCCTTCCTCCCAGGCCCGTTTCTATGATCATCAGATCCATCCCTTCCTGCGCAAAAAGCGTCATTGCCATATAAAAAAGAAATTCAAAATAGCTAGGATGAGAGAAGCCCTTCTCCTTCATCCGCTCCACCGCTTTAAGCACTTTCTCAAAGGCAGCCTGTACCATTTCCCTGTCTGCCCTCTCTCCATTGATCAGAAACCGCTCTCTCACTGATTCCAGATGGGGAGAAACAAAGGTTCCCACACGAAAGCCGGCCTGTCGGTAAACGGAAGTAAGAAACGCGCATACCGATCCTTTTCCATTGGTTCCTGCCACATGAATAGCCGGCGTCTCCCGGTCCGGATTACCCAGTTGGTCAAGAAATCCCCTCACTTCTGTAAGAGAATGTTTCTCTCTGGTCCACATAGGGATATGTTCCAGATATTCCTCTGCCTGTATCATGGTCTCTTCCTCCTGCCTGTTCCCTCTATTTTAAATGATTTTCCCCAAAGTTTCAACACCATGTTCTCGTCCCCTTTTTTCAGGAAACGACGTTTTTCCCCTTCTCTGTCAGCCGGCAAACGCCGATATGAGGACCGGAACCGCAAAGGAACAGATCATTCCATTTAAAACCGACAAAACAACGGTCTCCTCATTGGTATATTTAAGCATCACCGGCAGTGTGGTATCCTCGCTGGTGGCTCCCGCAGGAGCGATGCAGGTCAGATCATTGAGCTTTATGGAAATAAAAGGAATAATGAAAAACGAGGCGATCTCTCTCATCAGATTGCTCATAAAGGCGATGCTGCCAAGTCTGGCTCCTCCCAGCTCGCTGATAGCTGCGCCGGCCAGGCTGTACCATCCCATGCCGCTTGCTATGGCAGCTCCCTGCCCTATAGGAATCCGGGTGAGAAGGGAGCAGAGAATACCGCCTGCAACGGATCCGGCTATAATCCCTGCGGGGATAATAAATATCTTAATATGATATTCCCGCATTTTGCTTACGATCCCGCGGTGCATTCCGATGCTCACGCCCACGGAAAACATAAGCACATATAAAACCCCGTCTGTATTCTTAAGGAGAAAGGAGAACAGAGGGTTTTCCATCCCGAGGATCCCGTAAAGCAGGCCTGCCGCCAGCGATATTGCCGTACATAAAACGATCATTGTTCTGTCCCCTTACGTTTCTTTTTTCTGTCCATAAAACGTCTTGTAAGAATATACACAAAACCGATGGAAAAAATGGTAGGAATGGCAAAAAAGAGGAAACTGTATCCTCCCAGAGCCAGAAACTCTTTAAGAAAATTCTCCTGCTGTCCCAGCTTGCCGCCCATTGCAAAAATCAGGACAAAGGTGCAGAGCAGAGAAAGCCGCTCATTTGCCCTTTTTACCCGGCCGGATATAAAAAACCGGCCTGCCAGTATCCCCACGCACATTGCGATTAAAATATCCACAGCCTAACTCCTTTTCTTCTGCCCGTCTTAACGCAAACCGCACAAAAGGGGCCGCCGCAGTTTCTTATCCTGCAGCAGCCCCACCGCTGCGCCCGATTCCGGACGGCAGCCCTGTACGGGTTTTCTTATTTTACAAGCTGTGCCAGACGTGCCTTTACCTGCTCCATCATCTGGGTGTATTTTTCCAGCTTTGCACGTTCCTCGGCAATTTTGGCCTCCGGAGCGCGGCTGACGAATTTCTCATTGTTAAGCATACCGTTTGAGCGGGCCAGCTCGCCGTTTAAGCGTTTCTCTTCCGCTCTCAGGCGCTCAATCTCCTTCTCAACATCCACCAGTTCCGCAAAGGGTATATAGATCACCGCTTTGTGGATCACTGCGGATACGGCATCCTCATCGATACCGCTCTTATCTCTTTGAAGGATCACCTCGCCTGCATAGCCCAGGGCGGCAAAGAAGCTGCGGCTGCGTTCAAATACTCCAAGAATATCCTCAGCCTCAGATACAACGTAAACCGTCGCCTTCCTGCTTGGCGGAACGTTCATGGACGTACGCACATTTCGGATGGCTCTTACCGCCTCCTTAATGGTTTCCACCGCCTGCTCCTCTGCCTCAAAGTTCCATTCTCCCTTATACTGCGGCCATGAGGACAGCATAATGGTTTCTTCCTCCTCCTGCAGGTTGCAGAAGATCTCCTCTGTGATAAATGGCATAAAAGGATGGAGAAGCTTTAATGCCTGGATCAGCACGTGCTTTAAGGTCCATAAAGCAGCCTCCTTGGTATCGTCAGCCTCGCTGTAGAGTCTTGGCTTTACCATTTCGATGTACCAGTCGCAGAATTCCTCCCAGATAAAATCATATACCTTCTGAAGGGCAATGCCAAGCTCGTACTTATCGAGATTTTCCGTCACATCCTTAGACAGCGTATTGATCTTAGACAGGATCCACTTATCCGCCAGAGTCAGCTTCTCTTCCGTCACACTGGACAGATCGGAAGCCTTCTCAATGTTCATCATAATAAAGCGGGAAGCATTCCATACCTTATTGGCAAAGTTGCGGCTGTTCTCCACACGCTCCCAGTAAAAACGCATATCGTTGCCGGGAGCATTTCCCGTCATCAGGGTCATACGCAGGGCGTCAGCGCCGTACTTTTCGATGACCTCTAAGGGATCGATGCCGTTTCCAAGGGATTTGCTCATCTTGCGGCCCTGGGAATCACGTACCAGGCCGTGCATTACTACCGTATGGAATGGTTCTTTTCCCGTCTGCTCCAGCCCGGAAAATACCATGCGGATTACCCAGAAGAAAATGATGTCATAGCCTGTTACCAGCACATCCGTGGGATAAAAATAGTCCAGATCCTCCGTATGCTCCGGCCATCCAAGGGTAGAGAAGGGCCAGAGGGCAGAAGAAAACCAGGTATCCAGAGTATCCTCATCCTGCTTAAAATGGTGTCCGCCGCAGCCGGGGCAGGTATCGGGCTCCGTCTTTGAAACTACGGTTTCCCCGCAGTCCTGGCAGTAATAGGCCGGAATCCGATGGCCCCACCACAGCTGTCTGGAGATGCACCAGTCACGGATATTTTCCAGCCAGTGCAGATATGTTTTTCCATAGTTTTCCGGTACGAATTTCAAACGGCCGGACTTAAAGGCCTCTACAGCCGGCTTCGCCATCTCCTCCATGCGCACAAACCACTGCTGCTTTACCATCGGCTCTACGGTAGTCTTGCAGCGGTCATGGGTGCCCACGTTGTGGGAATGCGGCACTACCTTTACAAGCAGGCCCTGCTGATCCAGATCCGCTACCATGGCCTTTCTGGCCTCATAGCGGTCCATTCCGAAGTAAGGCCCAGGTACATTGACCGTGGCGTCATCATTTAAAATAACGATCTCTTCCAGATTGTGGCGCTTTCCTACCTCAAAGTCATTGGGGTCATGGGCAGGTGTGATCTTTACGCAGCCGGTTCCGAATTCCCTGTCAACATACTCATCGGCAATTACAGGGATCTCCCTGTCTGTCAGGGGCAGCTTTAACATCTTTCCAACAATATCCTTATAGCGTTCATCATCCGGGTTGACCGCTACGGCCGTGTCTCCCAGAAGAGTCTCCGGGCGAGTGGTTGCGATCTCTACGAAACGTCCCGGCTCTCCCGCAACCGGATATTTGATGTGCCAGAAGAAGCCGTTCTGCTCCTCATGCTCCACCTCTGCATCCGAGATGGAAGTCTGGCATACGGGACACCAGTTGATGATACGGGAACCCTTATAGATATACCCCTTTTCGTAAAGCTTTACAAATACCTCTAAAACCGCATTGGAGCAGCCCTCGTCCATGGTAAAGCGCTCTCTGTCCCAGTCAGCAGATGAGCCCAGCTTATGAAGCTGCTTTACGATCCGGGTGCCGTACTCTTCTCTCCATTTCCAGCATTCCTTTAAAAAGCCTTCTCTTCCCAGCGTTTCCTTTTCCACGCCTTCCTTTTTCAGCTTGTCAATTACCTTAACCTCTGTGGCAATGGCTGCATGGTCTGTTCCCGGCTGCCATAAAGCCTCAAATCCCTGCATCCTCTTATACCGGATCAGGATATCCTGCATGGTGTTGTCAAGGGCATGGCCCATGTGCAGCTGGCCGGTAATATTTGGCGGCGGCATCACAATGGTAAATGGTTTCCTGCTTCGGTTTACTTCTGCATGGAAATACTTTCCCTTCAGCCATTTTTCGTAGAGACGGTCCTCAATGGCCGCCGGATCATAGGTTTTTTCCAGTTCCTTCATCGTTGTCCTCCTTTAGGTTTTGGGATATCCTGCGCCTCTGGCCGGTAAAATCTGCCCGCTGACAGCGTTTCACGGCCCATGAGCCAACAAAAACGCCCTCTGCCTCTCCCCAATGGGAAAAGCAAAGGGCGATCATCTCGCGGTACCACCTTTTATTCTGCCGGACGGAAACGTCACTGCTCCCATCGGCGATCTTTTGCCCCTTTAACGCAGGGAATACGGAAAAAGCTACTGAAAGCAGATCTCATCTGCTCCGTTGGCCCTTCCAGCTCAAAAGCTACCTTCCGCGTCATCCTTCCTGAACTGCCTTTCAGCCTGCGGGCAGTCCTCTCTGCTGGCTGACGGCGCGTACTCCTCTTTTTCACAGCCATTATATTTAATATACTGTTTCAATCAAGCATAAATATTTTTTCATCATTTGTCAAGCAAATTTTTCAGCCCGATCCCGCTAAAAATCCTACACCATCATCCGGTACTCCTTCTTCCAGCGCCCTACCAGCCTTGCAGCGCCTTCCAGCCGTCCGTCGGGATTTTTCTTCATCAGACCTCTTAAGGTCCTGACCGCCTCCACCTGCTCCCCATTTGTCCGTGCCTGGCGCAGCTCTTCCTCCCAGGCAGCGGTAAACTCCGGCTTGAAAAGGCCTTTATAGGTATCTGCGGCATCCAGTTCAGGTGCAATCACGCTCAGGAAAAAAATGCGCTTTAACACGTCCCGGCTATGGCTAAGGCCATAGGCCCTGTCATACGCACGGTAAGCGCGGTGAAACTGGAACATCTGTGCATAAGCTGCCCCCAGGCACTCATACAGCGTCCCCACAAAAACGGCCTCTTCCTTTTTTTCCTCTGCCTCCGATACCAGTTTCTCATATCTGGCTGCCGCGCGGCCGTACTGTTTCTTTCCAAACAGGTAATCCGCCGCCTCCTTCTCGTATCTGGAGGGCGGAAGGCTCCGGTAGGCAGCCGCTGTCTGCCGGAACTTGTGGATGTCCTTTTCCGTAG
>PPYE01072987.1_pt1 | contig 16157 bp, 18 predicted proteins | sample 1559881 | NCBI WGS metagenome assembly PPYE01 (sample SAMN08240022, study PRJNA423297) | Human gut metagenome, whole genome shotgun sequencing project. | reverse complement strand
GTCCGTGAACATCCGTGCGCGTCTGACGGTGGCGGACACCTTCTGGACATAGTCCAGGGCGGTCTGGAGCCTGTTCACCTGTTCCACCGTCTGCTTCACCGTACTGGCCGTATTGGCGGCATTGATGATTCCCTGTGCCGTATTGCCGGGGTCGGTGACCACCCACTGGGCTCCCGCCGTCACGCAATGCAGCGACATTCCTGTAAAAAAGAAAAAAATTGAAAGCAATCTCATGATATTCCTCCTTTGTTCTGATTCCTATTTTGTTACAAGTCCCAAATTCCGTCTGATTGTCCGTGTACGGGAGATGGTCTGACGGATGGCGGACAGTCCCGCCTCCTGCTCCCTCAGCTTTTCCAGACACTTCCTCAGATGCTTTATCCGTCCGCTGTCCGTGAACATCCGTGCGCGTCTGACGGTGGCGGACACCTTCTGGACATAGTCCAGGGCGGTCTGGAGCCTGTTCACCGATTCCGTCACCTGTTTCACCGTTGCTGCGGTATTTCCCGCGGTCAGTGTGCTCTGGGCGGTGTTGAGAGGGTCGGTAATCGCCGCCTGTGCGGCAGCCTTCAAGGTCATTCCGCCGCACAGGAGCAGAAGCAGAAGCGGCCTGTATCCCTTTAATCCTTTTTCCATACGGTCTCCTTTCATTTCCTGTCCTTTGACGGGTGTCTCTCCATGTATCTGCCTATCGCTTCCTCCATCGGCATGGTCCTGGAATAGCCGTCAATCTCAGCCCATGTCTCCCCGTCGGTCTGGAAGGCGAGGAACTTCTCCCGGCTCAGTTCGTTGCGCACCACCACCGCATACCTCCCCTGGCCGCCGGTGAAGCGGATGAAGCACTCGGAATGCGGACGCTCCCCGGAAAAGTCGTTGCGGATGGACCGCATCATGTTGCACTGGGCGGGGTCGCCCCCCATCTCGAACCTTTTCTCCACGGCCCTGTATACCACATCCGTTGTGGGAAGGATGTACAGCAGCTGGGTATTGGTGATCATGCCTTTGGTAAATTCGTCATCGGGAAGCTGGTCGGGACTCTGGACGATGGTCATCACCGCACCGTTCTCCTTGCGTATCTTCTGGTAGCAGAAGGCGACTGCGGAATGTATGCTGATATCCTCGCCTCTGGACTTCATCTGCGCCGTTTCGGCATACTCGTCAAAAATGATCATTCCCCTTCTGGTCCGGTCGGAAAGGATCTTGTCATGAATCACGTCGAAGATCAGGGCCATGACCAGGTCGGAGAGGAACTTGTCCTGTTTGATCTGCGTCAGCTCGAACACGACCAGCCGCCTGTTCCCGAAATCGGGCACTCCTTCGGTCCTGCATACATTGGCATACCGTTCACCGGGAAGGAACTCGCTGCATATGAGGCGGAAGGAGGACAGGTCAAAATAATTGGGGTCTACGTCCTTCCGCCGGCAAATATCCTCATAATGCTCCGTCACGTGGCGGTAGAAAGAGGGAAAGGAATGGGGTGGCAGGCAGGTGGCGTAATAATCCTGGATGAATTTTGTGAGGGCTACGGACTGCTCCTCCTCGTCCTTCCCGAACATGCGGCGCCAGAAACGCTGCACGATACCCGATAGCACCTCTATCTTGTTGTTGTCAAGGGAACGGCCCTCCAGATCGAAGGGATTCAGACCCAGCGGTGTCTCCCCGTCATAGTCCACATGCAGCGAGATTTCAGGATAAAGCTTGCAGAGCTGTCCGAAAGAGTACCCGAACTCCACCACCACCACGATATAGCCCTGCTCGATGAGCTGCTGCACGATATTCAGTGTCAGCACGGACTTGCCGCCGCCGGTGGATGCCACCACGATGCCGTTGCGGGCCGGTATGCGTTTTTTCTTCGCGTCCCAGATATCCTTTTTCAAAGGTATCTGATAAATACGGTCATTGAAATACACCCCTTCCTCATCCGGGGTGAATGTCGTGTAGTTGATGAACAGACAGAGCGCGAGGGAAAGCGGGGTCAGGAACAGGAAGCCGCTGTCAAGCCCTTTCTCCTGTCCGGGAACCGAAGCCAGGTATATGTTGGCCAGATGCTCGTAGGACGGTATATAGAATTTGAAGTCCGAGACGGTCAGGTATTCCCGCAGTTTCTTCTCGGCCCGGTCCAGCAGTTCCGGGCTGTCATCCCATATCATGACGGAAAAATTGGCACGGCAGAGGAGCTGCCTCTCCTCCATGATCTCCTTCTGCATGTTCTCGAGCTCGTCCGCCTTCGGCTCCAGCATGGCCCTGTCCCATCCCTTGTTGGTGCGGTAGACCGCCACACGGCGGGAGAACTCTTCATAAAGTTTCTCCGAGCCCTCGAAATAGAGGATCTGGTTGACCGCATGGTTGCAGTGCAGGTGCACGCCCAGGCCTTCCAGTTCCGCCATGTACAGGCTGCATCCGGACACGGGCAGTGTGGTGTCCTCCACATCGCTTCTGACGGTGCGGTCAGGCAGATAGTCACCGTCACAGACGGTATAGCAACGCGCTTTCTCCCGGTCGACGGTGATCTCTCCGGAGAAATGGATGTCACGGTCGCAGTCAGCCCGGGGGAAGAAGTTGATGTACCGGATGACATACTCCCTCAGGCTGGCGGCGGCCATCCTTTCCAGACGGGTGTCCCTGATACTGTTTATCACACCAATGGCGGAGTTCACCCCCTCCAGAAATTCGGTGAGTTTCTCCCGGTCGGACACATGCAGCCTCTCCCGGTAGGAGAACGGGTTGGCATTGTACGAGGCTGCCAGGGAGGACAGGCCGGACAGGGTGAATATCAGAAGACAGTCATGTTCCAGATACTCACGGCCGGAGAAATGCCTCTGTTCCGCCTTGTCGATGAAGCTGTCCCCTTCCAGCTCATGAACGTACTCCCTTTTAAGGAACACGTCCTGCTTGTGCACGAAGCTGCCGGAGGGCAGGTGTTTGAACGCCTGGTAGAGACGCGCGTTGCGTAAGGATGACACCGTATTCGTCATTGATGACATCCAGTATGGAATATCCTTCGTTTGCCATTTTCTTATTGTTTGTTTATTTTTTATCCATTCGGTTGTTATTTGTATCTTTGCACAGGAATCAAACACTATTATTGTCTAACTTGATCTGTCTTATGATATGTTAAATGAATTGGGAGATATCTACCAAAAAATGGAAAGGGGCATACGGTATACTATTGTTTCCCTTGCCGCCTGCACTATTATTGTGTATCCGTTTTTGTTTATGTATATATCATCTTTCAGTAGCTATACTTTTGTCGTACAACTGATGTTGGCTACGGGAACTGCCGGAGCATATCTCAGTTTAACCACTCTTGTTTCCTGTCCGGTACAACCACCTCCATATGCTGTATTCGTTCCGATTCCTGTTCTCGCTTTTGGGGAGTTGATTTACCTTTATCTGATCGAAAGTAAAGGAATACAGATTTCTTTGGCCTGTTATTGGACAAGGTTTCTTGTGCTATATTCAAGTGTTGCCTACTTTAGTATTCTTCTCCTGTTTGCAAAGATTTGTTTGGGTAAGATTACATTGGGGGGCAAACACTGTTGGCAGCTCCTTAAAAAAAAAGTTGAATCATGCAGACGATGAGTCGTTCCTTTCTTTAGAGGGATCATTGATTTTTTTTTCGGTATCATTGCCACTCTTGCCATACTTTTTTAAGAACTCCATGTTCCCATGTATGGCAATTCTTATCAAAACATGCAGTGTCAGCATCCCCATGATAATGATGCATATATAATCAATTGGCATTCCGATTGTTTGTTCCAGCCAGTTTCTAACACTTTCCATACTGTCAATAGTTTATCTGTTTTTTCATTAAAGCATTTCTCACATCACGGTTTGTAACCGTCTTCTCCCAATGCGGCGGCCTGTACTTCTTCCTTGAGGCATTCTTATAGAACTTCCTTGCCAACAACAGACCACATCCGACAAGCAATACGAATATGAAAAGCATTTCACCGCCTGTCGTACCGTCCTCCAGCCAGCTCTTGACGTTCAGCAGGAGCACGGCCACGGCGAATCCGCCGTAACCGAGCAACAGATAGAAGTCGCGTACCAGCAGCCCGTGTATCTTGCACGGGTTCTCGATCCCTTTGCGCACCTTGTACTCCATGGCGGTCAGATTGAGAAGCTGACACCGGCTATCTTGCCCACGCAGAAGCTGATGACGGTCACCGCGATAAGGACATAGCCGACCATGTAGGCGACGTTCATCCATCCCTGTTTCTTGTTGCCCTCGCTGTTCTCGTCATTGATGAGTCTCCAGTTCTTTCCTATGCCTACGGCAAGCGCCATGACCATCACACCGAGGAAAACCGGCAGTGCGATGTCGTTCAGGACGGTGTTGATGTCACTTTTGATGGATTGTGCCCCTGCCGGAAGAACCGCCGCCAGCAGGACGGATAAAGTATAAATTTTCTTTTTCATTGCCTTTCTTGTTCTTTTTCAGTTATTGTTCCTTCATAATTGCCTCCGGGCTGCCAGCCGGTGATGGTGATGTCCTCTATCTCCACCCCGTTTCCGGCGGTTTTCAAAGTGTAGACATATTCCTTTCCGGATCGGAATGCCGCCGCCGGCATGACGAAGTCGTATGGATGTCCGCCGGCCACCAGCGCCACGTGCATGGCCGGACTGTCACCGGGATAGAGCAGCAGGCTTCCTGTCCCGGAGGATATTGTGCCTTTTTCCGGTTTTATCTCCAGTGAGCCCGTCAGAAGACTGTACGAAGCGGAGTAGCTGTAATCCGCCACTCTGACCGCGGTGACGGCGGCGGGCATTCTGAAAGTCACCTTCGAAAGAAGATGATACAGGGTGATGGAGGCGGAGGGTGCGTTCCCGGACACCATGGTCCTTTCCGAATACAGATAGTCTGTCTGGCTCCTTGCGTCCAGGCCCATCTTTCCGCCGCTGAAGGACGGGTTGTAAGGATAATACGCATATATGCCTTTATCCCCGTCCGACAGGGAAATCTCCGCGAATGTCCATTTCCCGGACCGGTTGAGGACTCGGATGTTGTCCGGATACAGGTTTCCCGCCGTATCCGTTACAAACATGCCGAACTCGCTGACGGACATTTCCTGCCCGTCATCACCACGTGCCGTGCAGGAGCTGATGGACATGACGGCGTCCTGCTCCGGACTGTCGTTAGGGCCGGAGCAGCCGCTGAGGGCTGCAACCGGCATTACAAACGTCAGACAAATAATGAGATGATTGAATGGTTTATCCATATTTATAGTTTTTAGTTTATGTCCACCGATACCTTTCTGTCCTGGTATACAGTGATTGACAGTTTCCTTCCGCTTTCGTTCTGGGTCAGCGTAATCGTGCCGCTACGGTCGGAAGTTGTCGGGTTTTCACTGACGGTTGCCGAGTTTGTGCCGGCACTGATCCAGGACACGTTGGCGGAAGCCGACCAGCCGATATTGCTGCGGGAGGTTTCGCTGCCGTTGGTGTATGTGATCTTCTGTGAGGTGACACTGTAGGTGACGGTTCCCCCGGTGGAGACGACGTCATCACCGCTGACGGCTCTGAGCGTGAATATGTACCCGTAGGTGATTACATCGGCGGGCTTTCCATCCTGATGGATTGTCACATGGCCTGATTTTCCTCCGTAACTTGCCGTATAGGTACAATTGCGGGATGAAGTGCTGCCATTGGCCGCCACTGTGACAGTCGTGCCGCTCCGGCTGAAGCCCGACGCGCTTCCTGACCATGAGGCGGATGAGCTCACATCCACACTCCGGTATTCTGTGGTGGTGCCTGTTGTTATGCCGTTCCACTTCGTGTATTTCGGACGGCTTTGTGATGCTGTCGCACTCAGGCGGCTTGTGCCTCCGGATGAGCCGATACCGGACGGGCTGGCGGACACTGACAATGAGCCCGTGGTCCAGTTGCCGTCTGTCAGTGTTGTTCCGGACAGGCTGAATCCGCTGCCGGCTGCCGACAATGACGGTGTGGCCCTGTCTGTTTCCGTACCGCCGGAACCGCTGACACCGTTCCACGTCCATGTGCGGGTACGGGTTGCCGCCGCGCTGATGGAGGATGTGCCTCCGCTTGCGGCTATCGTGGCCGGATTGGCTGACACTGTCACGTTCCAGGCACTCCATGACGCATATTGCCTGTTTCCTGCAGACTGGGTGATCGTACAGCTGGCTGATTTACCGGCATGGGTTGCCGTATATGTTATACTTCGCGTGCTTGTTGAGGTGTTGTTGCCGGCGCTGACTGTTTTTCCGGACAGGCTGAATCCGGCTGCACTGCCCGAGATGACAGGTGTGGCGGTTTCCGTACCGGTCTTTACCCCATTGGTATATACGTCACGCGCAGCCGAGCAGGTCAGCGTTCTGTCAGTGTTGTTCCGGACAGGCTGAATCCGCTGCCGGCTGCCGACAATGACGGTGTGGCCCTGTCTGTTTCCGTACCTCCTGAACCGCCGACACCGTTCCACGTCCACGCACGGGTACGGGCTGCATCGGCCGTGATGACGGATGTACCTCCCGTGTTTGCAACCGTTTCCGGATTGGCCGATACGGTTACACTCCAGTCGCTCCAGGATGCGTATTGTTTTGCACCGGCATCCTGTGTTATGGTCAGGCTGTTATCCGATGTTATGCCGTTGTAACTGCCTTTTACGGTAATACTTCTGGCATTTGTCGTAGTATTGTTGACAGCCAGGACCTGATTCCCGGACAGGCTGAATCCCGTCCCGGTTCCACTGAGGGAAACCGTTACATTTTCTTTTTTATCAGGATCCCGGTGGTCGTTATAATAAGTGCTGAGAACGGCTGTGACAGCCTTGTTTCCTCCGGCAGCGGGTATGTTTCCCGCAGTTGTGCTGATTTGCAAGGTCTGCCGCGTGGTAGCGGAGGACTGTTGTACCGGCAGGATGTAAGTCCTTCCGGATTCTGCCTGGGTAAACAGGACCTTGCCGTTTCGGGGAGCGGTATTCAGGTTTTCCGCCACCTTTATTGTTTTGCCCGCCTTGTCCGGGGTTATCCAGACGTCTGTCGTTGAAACCGTGTAATCCAATGGACTCTCAGTGCCGGGCAATGGCTTCCCGTTTATTGAATAATATTTGTTTGAAACCGTTTCGTAGTTATAGATGCCGCCGGAATAGCCGCTGCCGATGGTTTCCGGACTGACGGTAAAGGTATACTGCAGCTCTTTGCCCATGAACGGAATTACGGTAGTATGCCCCGCAAGGAATTCTTTCTTTGCCGTAAGGGTGTAGTCCTTTTTTGTGCCGTCGGCAAATAAAAGGGTAAGGAATGTACCGTCGGCATCCCGGTCCTGCGCCGGAATGACCGCAGTGAATGTGCCGCCGTCATTATACATCCGTATATCCGAGGTGGCTCCAAGGGTATTGGCGGTGCCGGTTCCCAGGTTGATATTGGCTGTAGCCTTGGCCCTTTGGATGGTCACGCCGGAAAGTGCCTCTCCCGCTTCCGGCGTATAAGTGACCTGCAGCCGGGACAGCCGGTGGGAGAAGGCGAGCGTTATGACCTTATCGGTTGTTCCGCTCCTGTTGGCCGCATACATGAAGTCGGAAAGCGTGATGCCTTCCCGCTGGTCCCCCTGTATGCTGAAATCATAATCCAACGGATTGCCCATGTCTTCCCTGTAGGGGTAATAGGCATAATAATCCGTTTCATAGCCGGCGGCTATTTCGTTGGCGTCCCCGTCCGCCACGAACTGCGAGCCGTTCCAGACGAACCGCTTGTTGTCCGCATAGTTTCCGGACGTTTTCAAGGTTGCAGGCGCTGATGACATGCGTACTGCCGCATAGACGCCGATGGCATCCCCGGTCTCAAACGTTGTCTCGGTTGCCCGTGCTCCCCCTGCGTCAATTTCAAAGGACACGGTATCACGGCTGTGGATTGCGGTGCCTTCCTCATTCTCACAGCCCTGCAGGGACAGGAGGGTTGTTACGGCCAGCCAGGGGAAAAGGCTGTTTAAAATATTCTTCATTTTCATCGTTTTGTCTGATTATGGGGGATTGGCAGCCCCGATATGGTTTGTAACAGGGCGGGAAGAAAGGCTTCCCGCCCCTTAAAGTCAGATTACAGGTACAAGCTGGATTTCACCTTTCACATCGTCTGTCCAGGGTTCGATGGTCACACCGCTGCCATCGGCACCGCCGATGACCAGACCGTTATTCCCCAGTACGATGTCGTAGATATTACGGTAAGAGCGTTCCCATTTCGTTCCGGCCGGGAAGGTGAATTGCAGCTGCTTTCCGTCAATGGTGAACACGGCCTGCATATCCTTGCCCGCTGTCGCATCAACCGGAACGACAATGGATGAAAAGGATACGGCCTTGTCTGTCAGAGTGGCGCCGGCGCTGAATTCCACATTGCCTGCCGTCGTTTTTGTCAGGGAACCTGTTGAAATATCCATAGTGGCACGGGTATACAACGGAGTGGCGGAACCGACATTCTTCAGTGTGATTCCGGTAAGGATGCCTTCCTGTCTGTATCCTTCCGTTTTCTTCATGCGGAATACGACCTGTGAAAGGGCATGTTTCATCGTGATGTTCACATTACGGTTCAGGATGCTCGCCTTGGTGTCGCCCTGTCCGTACAGATGGTCCGTCTGGGTGGTGATGTCCACCGGAAGGGCGGAGGGGGTGGTCAGCGTGGCATCATACGGATAATAAGCGAACACCGTCGCCTCGTTCTCATCCAGCAGGATCTCTTCCGAAGTCCATCCGGCAGCTGAATAGGTGAAAGGGGTGTTGGTATAGACGGCATTCTGGTTGTACGGAGTGCCCAGAGTACCGTTGCAGACATAAAGACCCAGCTTGTCACCGGCTTCCCAGGCGGTCTTTTCCGCGCGGGAAACAGCGGGAGCACCGATGTTGGCGTTGATTTTCAAGGAGGCACGGACATCCTTGACGGTTCCTTCTTCATTCTCGGAACAGCTGCATGCCAATACGGCAAGACACGCTGCGAACAAAAACATTTTCTTCATTTTGTAAAATTTTAAATTGATGATAAAAAAACAGTATTAATAAGTAATTATTCCCTGGCCCCATTCCACATTCTGCCAGTCCTCGATGGAAGCGGATGCGGTATGTAGGGACGGGGATACGCGGACGGTGATGTCCACACTGATACCGTCAGCGGTGAAGTCCTTGAACACATCACTCAGGTCAAGATCCGCATCCACGGGCATGTCCCCGTCCAGATGAAGACGGATGACATTGCTCACCCCGCTATTGATGCCGAACACCAGCACTTCCTTCCGGAAGAAATTCTCCTTTTCAGGGGAGACGGTGAAAGGCAGGGTGGCGAAACCGCTTCCCTTTTCCCTTGTACGTACATACCGGCTTGTGGTCACGCCGTCAAGTTCGGCGGTGATTCCGGTATATTCCAGGATTCCCGTATTCGTCACCGTGATGTTGAAGACAATCCGCTGCACCATCAGTTTGCTCTCGCAGGTGACGTGCAGGGTGTCGTCAGTCATGACCGTACCGGTCACGGAAGAGGAATACGCGTATCCCTGCTCCGCCGTGATCTTTCCCTGTTCCGTCGGAACACGCAAGCGGACGGTGGCGGCGGAGCCCGCATCCTCCAGGATGTTGACATCCTTGTTGCAGGCGAGAAACTCGTAACTCCCGATATGCAAGGTCCCATACGCATCACCGCTTCCATTAAAAGGAATGGAAAGATTGTCATATTCCGCCACGCCGTTACCGGTCAGCGGAAAAACCATCAGGTTCATCTCCGCCTGTTCCGGTGTGCCCATATCGGAAGGGTGATGGAACCCGTTACGGGCGTGCAGGTATCCTTTGTAGATACAATCCTCGGTGAACAGGCCGTCACAAGAGGAAAGTGACAGCAGGGACAGGAATATGCCGGGCAGAATTCTTACTATTTTATTCATATTGCGACAGGTTTAAATTATACGTTGTTATCAGCCGGTTGATTTCCGGATCAAGACGACCGCGATAGGCTTTGGAACCGTCCAGTTCCAGTGAGCGCATGAAGGAGGACACGGCTTTGCCGTCGTCTTTCAGACGGCTGTACAGGATGGACAGCAGGTAGCACACATTGGAACTTTCCGGCAGGGATTCCAATATTCCGGCAGCCCGTGCATCATAGCCCAGTGACATCAGGCAGATGGCCGTGTTGTAGTCGTTATAGTCCGACAGTATCACCAGCGCGTCCTTGTACTGCCTGTCCTCCATCAGGTCAAGACCGTGCATGTAGGCCGAGTCAAGGACGGTGGTGTATTTGAATTCCTCTATCATATCCCGGCGGTGCAGGTAGAATGCGAAGTTCACCGCACGTGCCAGAGGATAATAGTTCTCCCTGATATGCTTGTAGGCATCCGGAAAACGTTTCCGGATCCCGGCCTCCCTTGCGTCCGGATCCTTTACGGAGGACATGATATCCAGAACGGCTGACCTGTCATCCATTTCCGTATCCTGTTGTACCTTGCGGACAAGAAGCTGCCAGTCCTCGCCAATCCACCGGGGACGGATCAGGGTGTCGATGCCGGTCCTGTCATCCGTCCTTCCGGACAGGTACTCCTTCAAGGCAACGGCACGCTGCCTGGACAGGATACGGTTCGCGGCCGCGCTGCCTTCCGGGGATGCGGTGGCGGTCATGTCAATACTGTCCATCACCAACTCACCGGTATAGGTCAGCTTGTTGATCGCTTCCAGGACTTTGTCTATTTCGGAACGGTTGTTCCCGTATTCCTCGTCAAACAGGTATCTGCCTGCCGGATAATTGATATAGGCGGTCGTATTGGCCGTGGCCTTGCGGTATATCTTCTCCTTCCTGTACCGCGGCGCATGGTCCAGGAACTGCACCATACTGCTTATATAATAGGTAATGGTATCCGAGGACGGTAAATTGGCGGAACTGCCATTGACGGCAAGTATCCTTCCGTCTACTGTCAGGTCAATACGTTTCGTGTTATCGGTAACATCCATCTCCTGCCGGTAATAATAGCTGAAGGTATTGTTCCTGTTCCTGATGACCGTATCCAGACGGGCGGCCTGGTAAGGGAAACGAACCAGCTCCTCATATTTGCGTGACACCGCGTCACGTTTGCGTTCGTTCTCCGCAATGCGCTTGTAATCGAAGTATCTCTCCGCTATACGCGCCGAATCTTCCGGCGTCACCCTGCGTACCTTCAGAGGGGTGCCTTCCGAGAACATGCGGTAGCGGGACGGAATCAGCGTGGTGTCCAGGTCACGGCGGAGCCAGTAGGCGGGAAGTACGGACAGGATGGTGTTGTGGCCGGCGATGGCCATGCGGTTCCGTTCCATCTTCGCGTTGAAGTGCTGGTAACGGCGGTTCCATCTCTCAGTCCAGTCAATCCATTCCTCGCGGGCGATATAGTCATGCTTCCATGCCTGGTAGAACTCCTCCTCCAGCTCGGCCATGGCACGGCGGTAGCCTTTCATGTCGAACATCTCTTTCAGATAGGCGGAATCCGGGATGATGCTGTTTATGAAGGCCTGGTACTGCGCGTATCCTTTTTTCTGCCGCTTGACGAAGTCGGCGCCGGACAGGAAGATCCTCTCCAGTTCTATGCGTCTGCCACGCTTGTAGGCCACAGGGGTCAGCTGTACCTGCCATTTGTCATCTATCAGCCTGCCCGGAACGGTCACGACAAAATCCAGATTCACTTTCCCGGCACGCTCGGGGATGTTCCTGTTACGCGCGACAATGGTCACCTCGTCCAGCTGCAACACGGTCATCTCTTCACCCGTAACGCTGTCACGTTCGGCCATGGTGACAATATGTTCCACTCCCGAACTGTCCTTCCAGGTGATTTTTTCGGGAACGGAATAGCATGTCGTGTCCGGTGCAGGCCGCTTGCCGGCCTGTGAGAGACCGACCTTGCTGATGCTCCTTTCCATCTTGTGGGACAGGGAACAGGATAAGGACAGCAGTGGAAGTAAAAGGATTACAGGTATGTTTCTTTTTTTCATAGGACCGTACATTTAGAAAAGATATATCATGTTCAACGCCACACGTGAAGGTATCAGATACCATCCGTGTTTTCTGCCCAGGAAGGCGCCGCATTCCCGGCAACGGTATTCGTTGTACCTCGCCCAGACCGCGGCGCCGCCGAGTTCCCATTCTATGTTCCATGTTTTTGACAGGGGGTAGGCCTTGCCGATGGAGAGGCCGATGCCGTAGCCTTCTCCCTCATAGCGTTTCTTGTTCCATATCCTGCCGATCGAATAGCCGCTTGCCAGGGTGTTCATCCCGACAAAAAAATTGGAGTAGGACTCCACGAACCAGTAGCGCACGCCCGGCATGACAGTCAGGTTGCGGAACTGGCGGTTATCCTTAAAGACGAAGGGATTGTACTGGACCGGTAGATGAAGCGACCATCGGCGGTTCAGCGTCATGGACCCCTCCAGGTTGATGTTGCCCGTTGCCAGCCCTATCAGGTTGGTACGTGCGGAATAGAACTGGGCCGGGGATGCCAGGCAGACGCCCAACAATATCCCCAGAAAAAAGAATTTCTTTCTCATCTGTTTTCTCCTTCCTGCATACCCTCCTCCATGGGAAAACGGTCCATGTTGTCATTCATCACTTGCAGGCAGATCCTCTTCGGATACTGGTCTTGCGTTTCTATCACAAACTCACGGGACTTCCACGGAGTGCCCGATGTCTTTCCGACTCCTTCCTTGACCGGAAAGAGGGTAAGTACTTTTCCTTTTATCTCCATATTTTTTTCGTTTATGTGTTTTTAATCAAGTGAACGGGGATGAACCGCAACCATCCTTTTCACGATCTGCTAAAACCATTCGGCATCCGGATCGACCTCCACGGAAAGCCGGTCCATGATCCATGTGATCAGTCTGTTGACAAAGCCCATGTTCTTATCCTTTTAAAAAAGAGTATTATCCTTCAATTGCCTGCTCAGACTTATATGGCGGCCGTCATCAACTCCGGTCATATAAGCCTTGTGGTTCGTCTTATGCCTGTTCGCCACAGGCTTTCTTCTGACAAGCCTGAACCTGCCCATATAGTCGCCTATCAGTTTTTGGTGACAGATCATGAGGCCGGTTTCCTGCGGCGTCTGCCCGGACTTCTCCAGCTGCATGCGTAAACCGGGTATGCAGCCTTCCAGATAAGACCGGATATAGTCCTTCTTACCTTTGGCGGTTCTCCAGTAACCGCGTCTGCCTTGCGCATACCCGGAATACTTCTCTTCGGACAGACGTCTGAAGGTTTTACGCAGGTAGTCAAAGAGCGCAATGACAGTTGCCGCATTTTCCTCTGTCCCGATTACCACCATATGGGTTGTGCCCGCGTAGAGCAGCATCTTGCAGTAATTGTATTCACATAAGACCCTCATCAGGTCCCGTTTCCAGATATTGCCGGCCGCATCCTTGTAGCTGATTCTGTCAGATTCGCAGGCTGTCAGCCGGTTTTGTGGATTCTCACCGGCAAGATCAAGCAGGGAGAGGTTGTATTCCATAAGCAGGCGGTGTACCGCCGCTGCCGCCGCATGGGCTTCACCTTCAGATCCGATCTGTGTGGCGGATTCTTTGAGCCGGATAAGCTTGCGGATTCTTTCCGTTATCTTTTCTGATACTTCTTTCATATTGTTTGCTGTATTACATCTCATTTCCTGCAGTCATTGCTTTTTTTTTACAGGCTTGCAGGAACTCGTTGAAATCGTTATGCCGGGGATACAGCCGGACGGACTCATTGACCAGTACCGTATCCTTCCCAAGATTCCCCTCCAGTTTCTCCAGGGCGTCCATGCCTGCCTTGTCGTTGTCCAGAAAGGCATGTACCAGCCGGTGCCGGGAAAGGAACTCTCCGGACCTGCCGGCCATGGCCGTGGAGTTCAGGATGCAGAAATTCATTGGCGGCAGTCCGGGATGTTCCCTGGCATACTGGAGATAGCTGAGAAAATCCATGAATCCCTCGAAAACGGCACAACGGTCGCCTCCATTGTCAAGACAGGTGACGGCTTTTACTCCGGCACATCCCTTGAATATCGGATTCCTGAGCTCCATGCCTCCCTTGTCATTGGGGAAAGCTACGGCGAAACAGCGCCTGTCCTTCCTTCCGCTGAAATGGTAGTATGCTTCCTTGCAATATGCCTTTGCAATGTCCGCATCAATTCCACGCCGGCCCATGTATTCCAGAAGCATCCTGTTGGTCAGGGGATTGATATTGTCGACAGTCAGTCTGGGGCTGGTGCCGGCATCCCCGGCGGAAGTCGGAACAGGGAGGGGGTCGGACGGGGCGGACAGGTCGCTTTTTTCAATCCGCCGCATGGCGGAGTGAAAATCGCACCGTTCCAGACGCATGACCAGGTCAGCCACACCTCCCGAGCTGTCCTCACCGAAATCCTTCCATTTGTTCGTGTGCAGGTTCACCATGAAACTGGGAGTCTCCTCATTTCTGAAAGGGGAGCTGTACATGAGATAGCCGTGGTAGGACCTGACCGGTTCATGACCGTATTTTTCCAGTATCTCCCGCAAGGGGATCGCATTGGCTTCCTGTGATTTCATAATCTTTCGTTTTTTTTAAGTTCCTGCCGCACCGGCTTCACAGCGGGACGGCAGGATGGAATGTTCTTTCACATACTAACTAATGTCAAAATATCATGCGGTCCGGACGGACGTCAGCCTGCTCCTGAGAAAACATAGCGGGCTCCTGATGCGCCCGTTGCTGCGCTCGATTTCCTTCAAGGCGGCTTCCAGCACACGGGGGGAGTCCGCGGACAGATGCAGGATCTCATGCTGCTGTGCCGGAGAAATGCCTAGACGCTCAAGGGCGGCACGGAAACCGTCCTGCCTCTTTTCTCCTGAACATTCAGCGTTGTACTTGCGGATATAGTTCTCTATCAGCGGAGTGAGGCAGCCGCCCACACTGTAACGGTAGTCACCGTTACGGATGCTGTCCTTGACGGCGGCTATGGCGTACTCCAGGGGCATGGCCGGATAACGGGCTTTCAGAATGCACGCCCAGCGGATCTGGTCATCCTTCAGGTTCAGGTATTCCAGATCGGATTTTAAAGTCCGGATGGAATTGTCCTCCTCATCCGTCTTTTCCTGAACGGATGTAAAGGAGCTTGAGGATGATATGTTTTCTTTTCTTTCCTTTATATTGTAAGCTTCCGGAATATTCACGGATTCTTCCGGAATAAATCCGGTTTTTTCCGGAAGAATCCCCTCTTTCAAAGGAACGGGCGCTTCTGAAGGTTCCGTGAAGGGAACAGAGGTGACTGCCACAGATCCACAGATCGGAACGGACGCCGCTTCCACAGGAAGCTGTGCCCGGGAAACCGGGAAGGAGGATTTTTCTTCGGAAAGAAGATTTATTTCTTCCGGAATGACTGTCTTGCGCTTGGCCGCGTGACACATGGACACATATCGGATCTGGATGGAGTGCCCTGTCAGAATGCCGTACTGTTTCCAGATTCCGGCATTGAACAGCCCCGTTTCCGTACAATAGTTGATGATCCGGAGAACCTCCTCTTCCCTCATGTTCCAGTATTCCGCACAATCGAACAGCTCGTCCTGTGTGAAACGGATATAACAGCCTTCCACACGGTAGATCTCATTCAGGACATACTGGTATATCGCATAACCGGCACAGCTGTGTTCCTTTCTCAGCTTGCGGATCTTGATGTCACGGAACCGGTCCGTTTCGGCCCTGTAGTACTCAAAGCCTTTTCTGGCAATTCTTCCCATAATTATACGTTTTAAGAATTTTTTTCAGTGTGAAACAAACAGGATTCGAACCTGTATCACCAGCCTGCATACAATGCGGTGACTTGCCTGTTAGTCCATTGTTCCGTTACGATTCTGATAAATATCTCATTAAACTATCCTTATCTCTAAAAAGTCTTTTTCCCCATTGTGGATAATTGTTTCTGGGCACACTTAGCCCATCTGACAGCTTATAAACCATAAGAAAACTATCATCAGTATAGGATATTTCGATAATTATTTTGCTTATACTTGTATGGATAATGTTATCCCCGCTCAGATAGCATACGCTATCTCCTACGTTAAATTCAGTATCTATATTCATACCTATATCGTTTTAAATATTAATCTTTTTCGATGAAAGTGTTAGTAGTAGTTAACACTCCGGCTGAATCCCGATTTTTACCATCACGCACAAAAAAACTATCGCTTAACAGCCTTTCATAATCGATTTTAT